>Ga0206822_1043_pt1 | contig 37907 bp, 34 predicted proteins | sample Alteio_BWOrgCont_83_FD_152913 | JGI IMG/M metagenome (GOLD analysis project Ga0206822, IMG submission 152913) | Enriched cells from forest soil in Barre Woods Harvard Forest LTER site, Petersham, Massachusetts, United States -... | ecosystem: Environmental > Terrestrial > Soil > Temperate forest >... | reverse complement strand
GAATTTTCTTCGCCAGTTCGAGAACGCTGGTTTCTTCGTCATTTCCCACATTAATAATGCCGGTTATCTGCTTTTCTAGTAAAAGACGAATTATTCGAGTGGCATCTTTGATATAGCAAAAACTCCGCGAATGACTGCCATCGCCCAGAATGGTGAATGGCTCCCCCGATAACATGCGATTCACAAATTCAGCCACGACTTGGCCATAGCGTGTTCCAACCATGCGCTCGCCATACATATTGAAAATTCGTAATGAGAGGCTGTTAAACTTATTTTGCTTCGCAAAAAGCCGCACATAAACCTCCCCAAGCGCTTTAGAAGCGCCGTAGGAGTCACGATCAAAATCGGAATGGAGTTGAATGGGGCATTGCTCATTCGTTGGGAAGGTCAGGGGTTCACCATAGATTTCCGAGCTGGAGGCGTAAATAAGGTGTTTAACGGGTGTATTTTCAACGGCTGTCAGCAAATTCTGCGTCATTTTAATATTCTGATCGAGAACAAAGAGGGGGCGGTCGTAAAAGTACTGCGTTCCATTAATGGCGGCAAGATGAATAACGGTGTGGATGTCATTATCTGCGAGTATTTTATGCGTGGTCTTAATTGTACTGGCATCGCATAGATCATACTCCTTTACGCTAAAATTACGCTGCTTTTTTAAGTTTTCAATATTTTCCTGCTTCCCGCGGAAGAAGTTATCGACGCCAAAAACCGTATACTGATGCTCTAGCAACTCTTCACAGAGAAACGAGCCAATAAAGCCTGCGGCGCCGGTGACTAAAATGTTTTTGTTCATCGCTTCCCTACCAGATTGAGTTCAATTTAAAGCCAAATCCTTCATAATGAATATGACCTACGTTAGCTGCCTCTTTCCAGATATCAAAGCCGTCATAGAGGAAGCAGGGTTTTTTAGTTTTTTGCAGCAGCTTGGTGAGGATTTTAGTCTCATTTAGATCAACCAGGGCTTTGTGTTGGTTGCAAACAATAATGGCGTCAACGTTGGCAAAGAATTTAGGCGTGAGGTGGTTTGTTTTCTCTGAAATATTAAACAAAGCCTCTTTGGATAACGTCGTGTAGACGTTTCTATCTAAATAAGGATCGTAGACTTTTATATTTTTAATCTTTTTTTGCACTAAACTTTCAATCATTTTTAGGGAATGAGAGATGCGAAAATCATCGACATCTTCTTTGAAGGCAAGTCCGAGAATCGCCACACAATTGTTAACCGGGTCTTTCAGTTGTTTTAGAACTTTCTTTGCAATAAACTCAACTAAATAATCATTGGTTTTGCGGCCATAAAACCAGACCGATTGAAAGTCCCGCCCGGTCATTCGTTTTAAATACCCCGATGCAAAAATATAGGGATCTTTGCTGAGGCAATAACCGGAAACAAAGCCAGGTTGGGGAATAAAATTCCTGTCGTAGTTGTTATTTACCGTGGCGATGACTTCTTTAACATCAATATCGAAATTACTCGCATACATGGCTATTTCGTTGGAATAGCTAAAGATGGTGCTGCGGAAAGAGTTATCTGTCAATTTGCAGAATTCCGCCGTAATGGGGTTTTTAACCCGTATAATTTTAGTGCCGGCAGTCTTAAAAAGCTTAGCGATCGGCCCGTAAGCGGCGTCTGAATAGACACCGATGATCTTTGGAATGGTTCGGAGCTCTTCGATGGCGCAACCTTCCGTTATTCTTTCAGGAACGAAAGCCAGATAAAAATCTTTTCCTTCCCGCAGCGAATATTTCGTCTCGATGCACTCTTTTAATTTGTCACTCCCACCTAAAGGCAGAGTGGTGCGGACAATCAGCTTAATTCCTTTTTTGAGCAAAGTTTTTTTAGCAAATAAAATGTCGAGTAGGGTGAAATAGGAAGAAAAATCTAATTCCTTCTCGTTAATGATAGCGCTTTCATCGGGCGCCCCGGTGCTAATAGTAAAAATAATGGCGTCAATTTCAAATAGATGCTTGAAAAGATCGGGCCAGGAAGAATGTGGAAAAAAAGTTTTATGGATTGTGGCTTTGAGGTATTTCGCCATTGAGGGCTCAAAAAAGGGTGTTTTTCCCGCTTTCAGAGCGTCCACCGCTTCCACATTTTGGTCGAAGCCATAAACTTTAATCTTAGCGTGAGCAAAGCTCAAAGCCTGCGGTAGGCCAATTCGTCCTAAGCCAATTATCAAAACGCATTTAATTTTAGTGTTTTTAGGCATGGTCACTTTCCCTTTTTTGGTATAAAAAAATATCCCTATTTTTACCTACTCTCCGAAGCCATGTTCCGTTTTGTACCAATACCCCGGTCTTACCAGTAATTCAATAATGGCGTAATAGCCGGCAAAACTCATTTGCAGCCAATAAAAGATCTTCAAGGGGACAAACGGTAATAATCGATAGAGACCGCGGCGATAGACTGCATAAGCTTCACTGCCTAGCAAAATCAGGTTGCCAATTAGAAAATTATACCAAGTTACAAAAAAGGCGATTTTAGGATAGGGTGGCAGCCCCGCGTTCATGTAAGTAATGTATGAGGCCAGCAAAAAGAACCAAAGCGGTAAATTGGCCAGTTGAATGAAAACATTGCCGCCCACAAAGAGCTGGAAATTAACAAACTTTATAAATCCAACTTGTTTAATCATCTTCAGCGGGTCGCGCATATTGACTAAATAGGTCTGCATGTAGCCTTTGTTCCAGCGTGCTCTCTGTTTAAACCAGTTAAATACATCGGTATTCGCTTCTTCATAGGTGGTTGAAGTAATGCAATTCGTTTTATACCCCAGCCGATAGATGCGGATGCCAATATCGGCGTCTTCCGTGCCAATGTAAGGGTCCCAGCAGCCAATTTTGAGCAAGGTCTTTACCTTAAAGTGATTGCTGGTGCCGCCCAAGGGGACGGGGGCTTTTAAATAGACGAGAGCGGGCACAAAGCTATCAAACCAGTGGGTATATTCAATGGTAAAAAGCCGGGTGAGTAAGTTTCGTTTGTGATTATAAAAATTCAAAGCGGCTTGCACGCAGACGGTCTCTTTATCGTTTTCCGCGAAGCATTTTAAGGCTTGCTTTAATTGATCAGCGTCTGGCTGGTCTTCCGCGTCATAAATCGTTAAATACTCGCCAAAGGCAAGATAAGCCCCATAGTTACAGGCGCGCGGTTTAGAGCGGGGTAGGCCCGGCGGAACCAGGAGAACCTCGTAATTCCAGGGTAAAGAGAATTTAGCGATGGTCTCCAGTGTTTTATCGTCGTCTTCCTCAAGTAATAATTTGACGTCGAGCTTATTCTGAGCGTAATCCAATTTTTGCAGCGATTTCAAGAGAACGGAAAGCGTCTCTTCTTTTTCACGCAACAACGGGATCAAAACCGTGTAAACAGGGAGCTGGTCGTCACGAGTGTCGATTTTGATCGCAGTTACTTGGGGCCAGCGAAAGATGCGCAAGGTCAGGCCCATTTTATAGGCCATAATCGTGACGGTCCCCATAGATAAAAATAAACTGATGACCAGTAAGGTGATATAAAATTTCCAAATGAACCCGCCGGTCAGTATCAAAAGGATCGTAATCAGAACTATTTTTTCAGATAAAGAAAACGAGTAGCTGGCGCTATGCACGGGGTCAATATCAAAACGCTTGTAGGTAATGTCATGAGTGAGTTCTGTTCTAAAACGATGGGCCAGCGCGCCGCTAATATCCTGCCGTGAGGCGATGACCAATTCAAGATTTTTACTCGATTTCTTACCCCAAAAAGCCTCAATTGCTTTTCTGTTTTTATCGCTCGGGTCGGCGGTGGCAATGGTAATCGTTTTTTCTGTTTCTGAAATCGGGATGGCTTGTAATTGAAGGTAAGTGGGGCATTTCGCTTTGACTAGCAACGCAGGGTCAATCGTGTCATTTTTTATTCGATGCAATTTTAAATGATGCTCTTTGGCGAGTTGCGAATAGTAGTGCTGAATATTCTCATTGCTAGTCGGCATTTTTTTTCCTTAAAACTTATACCACAGTGCAATAAAAGGAGCGGTGCCTCTGCCAACATTGTTACCGTAAAAGTCTTGTTTTACCCCAAACTGAAAGGCGGCATGAGGTCGATACCAATAAACCATATTGGGCATCACCGTAAATAAAGTGTAATTCGGTTGCAGGTAATTGCTGGGATTGTGCATGCTTAAGGTGTTTAACTCTTGCAGCTCAAAAATCAGTTTTTGATGCAGTGTTTTCCAGCCCAGCATGAAATCAATGTGAAATTCATCGGCAGCGCCATCGAAATAGGGGCGAAACGAAGCCTCGGCATCCGCATACCAGGTGTTACATTCCCCTGGGTCGAATTTGCCGCCGGTGCCATAAAGCAAGCGCAAGTCGAGGTAAGGTTGTTCGCCGGCTAGCGTGTATTGAGAGGAAGGAATAGACGTATTCCCGAATTTTTTTGATTTAAACGGGATATTGTATATCGCTTGAAAGGAGAAGGAATTGTAATCTCCCTTTTTGAGTAACAGCCTTCCACCCACGTTGACATAGCCGAGACCAAAAGAGTTGCTTTCATTAGCTTGGCTGTAGCCTAGAAAGGTGGGGCTCAGGATGAGTGTGAGTCTGGATAAAGCCCCATATTCCATGTAGGGGTTGACTGAAAATTGCCGAAAGCAGGGCCCGCTATGCAGATTGCTTTGGTTGTCCCAATATTTGCAGCTGAGATAAGGCTGAATGTTGCCAATAATGAGGCCTTCGCCTTTGGGTTGCAGCCAAGCGGCGGCAAAACTTTGTAGGGGTGTTAAGAGGATAAGGAAAATAAGACCTACCCTGAAGTGAGCGCCGAGCCTGTTCTTGCTTGCTACCATAAAAATCCTTTTTTTTGGTGCATAGACGTTGGAACACTTCTTTATTTTCAGAGGCATACCAGTATAATGATTTTATCATGACCCCAAAAAATATGCGCTTTAAAAAAAGGCTGATTATCCCTGTTGTTCTGGCGGGAGGAAGCGGTACGCGCCTTTGGCCTCTCTCGCGTCAAAGTCACCCGAAGTCGTTGCTCAAATTAAAGGGTAAACTCACTTTGTTGCAAACTATTTTGTCACAGCTTCAGCGTATGCCCGCAATGACAAATCCTATCATTATTGCCAATGTGGAATATCAAGCGGAGATTGCCAAGCAACTCAAAGCGATTAAATCGAAAGCCACTCTCTTATTGGAAGCAGAAGCGCATAACACGGCCGGTGCAGTGGCGATTGCCGCGCAATATGCTTTAACGCAAGAGGAAGAGCCTCTCCTGCTGATTTTGCCCGTCGACCAAGAAATTGAAGATTCCGCGCAGTTTGCTAAAACGCTTCGCCTCGCCAGGCAAGTCGCGGCAGAGGAAAAGTTGGTTATTTTTGGCGTAAAACCCGATTTTGCGGCTTCAGATTATGGCTACATTGAACGCGGCGCTAAATTGCCGCAGAGCAGCGCTTACCGAGTGAAGCGCTTCAAAGAAAAGCCCAGTTTTGCCAAAGCCCGTGCTTACTTAAAATCGGGTCAATATTATTGGAACAGCGGTATTTTCTTTTTTCTAGCGTCCGGCTTTCTCGAAGAGCTCGCACTTTATACGCCAAAAATTTTCGCCGCGTCTAAAAAAGCCGTACAGACCATGAAGGTGAAAAAAGACGGTATTTTTCTAAGCGCGAAATCTATGAAGGATTGTCCTGATCTATCTTTAGATTATGCCATTATGGAAAAGACCAAGCGCGCCGTTGTGTTTCCAATGAAGAGTGGCTGGCAAGATCTGGGTAACTGGAATTCACTTTATACCGCCGGAAAAAAAGATAAACAGGGAAATGTCGTCACGAAGACGAGCGTTACCTTCGACACGAAAAATAGTTATCTGTATTCAACGGGGCAATTGTTAGTGACTACGGGCATTGATAATCTGCTGGTGGTCGCAACGCAAGATGCCATTTTAATTGCGGATCGCCAAAAGCCCCAGGACATCAAAAAAATTGTGAATTATCTCAAACGTAATAAATATCCAGAGGCGAAATAGGAGGGCGCATGTCAGTATGGATCATTGTGGGTATTATATTTTTGCTCATTTTGTTGGGTTTAATGCCCACCCTCATTCGTAGGAAAAGGCTCGAGCTCAATGTCGGCATCTTTCTATTTTTACTGGTATTGATTTTAGTGATTTATATTATCGTGACGGAGGTTTTTCCTTTTTCAATCTAGCCTGAAGGCCCGCTTTTACTTGCTCCCAATCCGGCTTAATAATGCTAAAGACGACTGTATCCCGAACGAAGCCGTCCTCTAAAACCATATGTTGTCGCAGTACCCCTTCTTCAATTGCTCCAAGTTTTTTAATCGCAGCCCGTGATCGGGAATTTCGAGAGTCCGTTGAAAATTGAACGCGGTTTACTTGTGCCTCTTCAAAAGCATATTTCAATAATAAAAGTTTACATTCCGGGTTAACCGCAGAGCCCCATACCTCTGGGATATACCAGGTATAACCAATCGTTAGGCGATGGTTTTCGGAATTAATATCGTAGTAGCGGGTGCTACCGATAATTTTTTGGTCGGATATCCGGCGCACGATAAAGGGAAGATGGGTCGGGGCTGTAATTGCTTTGTTAAACCAACGATAAAATCGCTCTCCATAGGCGTTAGAGCCATTATATGTCCAAATCGATTCATCTTGAGCGGCAGCATAAAGCTCGTTTTCATGGGACTCTTTGATGGGTTCTAGTTGAACCAGGGAGCCGGTTAATGTTATTGGTTTTATTGTGAGCATCAAATATTCCCCTTCCGTTATGATCTATGAACTTAGTTTCATGATCTCGCGATTGCGGATAACAAAAAACTGGCTGATGATCACCGCAAGAATGAAACAGCTGATAATAATCCCGATATTTCGAAATGATCCCTGGTAAAAATAGCCTGCGAGCTGGAGGCTGAGTGCCGTAAAAATAAGGCGAAACCCTTGGAGGACGGCTGCTATTTTTGCTTTTGCGCTGGGGATGAAGTTAAGGCAAAGAGGAGCCAGCATATTCGACGGGATGATTTGGCTCACGATGAAAGGGAGGAAGGCGAGTGTAATCAGCAGTGGATTGTGGCTGTCTAGAAAAGCGACGGCTGCAACGCTAATTAAGCTGAGGTAGTAAAGCTTACCCGCAAGGGCCATCATGATATTTAGTTTGTATCGATGCATGACAAACCCGAATAGTACGCTCCCGAGTCCAAACACCAAAGCCAGTGCGCCCTGATAATATCCAAAGTGCGCAAGACTCACGCCGAGGCTTTTCATGTAAAGCAACGGTGACATGCCGACAAAGATCCAATAGGGCGCAAACATGAAAACAATATTGGTCATTAAGAGCATCAAGGGTTTTGATTGAATTAAAGGGAGGTAGCCGCGCAGGGAGAGGGTTTCTTTATGTTCCGGCAGTTTGAAATTGGGCGTGAAAATGGCGACCATCACGAGCGTCATTATTCCTAAAGCGAGTAGCGCGAAAAAATTTCCCTGCCAATGAAAATACAAGCTGATGTAGCTGCCAGCAACGGGGGCGATGGCGACGGAAGTGTTCATGATGCCATTCAGCATGGCCATATAGAACTGCTGCTGTTTAAGAGGGTAGGAGTCGGCGATAATTATAAAGCTGAGAATGGCGGGAGCGGCTATGCCTACGCCTTGGAGAAAGCGGCCGATGAGCAGCATCGGGTAGGCCGTTGCCCATAAACAAAGAATGCTGCCGAGGGTGAACGTGGTGAGGCCAATTAATATAATGGGCTTGCGGCCATAGCGGTCAGCGAGGCCGCCGACAAAGAAGAGGCTGAGGCAATAGCCGATGAAGTTAACGGACAGCAAGGCTTCAACGAGGCTGGGTGTGAGGTTGAACTGTGTTTGTAGCTCGGGGAAGCTTGGGACGAAGAGGTCAAATTCTATGCCGGCTAATAGATCCATGAGGATGACGGTGATTAGCATTAGGGCTTTCGAGGGAGCTTGGCGCATGGATGGTACCATTTCTTTTTAGAAATGGTACATGGCGGCCGTGGCTAATTCAACTGTTAATATGCTAGCTGTCTGGCTATTTCTTTGCATGCAGTCCGTGCTTGGCGGGCCTGCCCTTGTTGGCTTTTTCCGTGAGCTTATGTACAACTTTGTTCGATTTGGCGGTCAATTGTTTTCCGGAAGCGGTTGAAAAAAATCGGGCCTTAATCTGTTTGTGCGCTTCATGAAAGAGACCAACAATGCTTAGCACTTTCAGTATTTTCCAGACAATATCACTGCCAGTCGTGCTTCTGGTGGTCAGCAATTTCTTATTCTTAGCGACGGTATCTCTATAGGTGACCAGTGTTTTTGCGAGATTATTTTCATCTTGGTTGGGTTGTGGCGCAGCGATTTGTCTCATTTTGAGAGCCACCTGTAATTTATTTCGAAGAAGCGTCGATTTATCCCATTTTTTATCGAAAACAGAGCTGCGAATGGTGGTGTAATAATCGAGCCAGTCCATCAGTTTGATGTTATTAATTGTGTATAGGTACTCGCCCGCTCTGTTAACGATTTTTAGGTCTCTTACCTCTTCGGCATGAGGATTATTCCGTAATTCACGGAGCACTAATTTAGTCAAATATCGTGAATTCATATAATAAAGAGCTATCGCATCTTTTTCCTTCCTGGGATTCTCGGGGTCTTCTTTTACTAATTCCTCTAATATTTGACGGCAACGCTGACGCTTTTCACTCCCTTCTATTCTGTTTTTCATACTATAAACTTCATCTGCCAACTTGCCGATATTCAAAAAATCATCTATTTCATCTTCCATTTCATCACACAGATGCCGAACATATTGATCGCTGTAGGTATGGAGCTCCGCGCGCGCGTCTTCTAAATCAGCAGGATTCATCTCTGAAAATAGCTGTTGGCTGTCTTGTGACATGGTGGATTCTCCGCATTTTTATACTGTACGTTAAGTATAGTGCAAGAGAACACCGCATGCCGCCGGCTAGCTGTATAAATAGATGAATAAAATCAGGCGATTCCGGCTTACTTCAATTTTTATTCGCGAAGAACACCCCATAGCGCACCCGGTCTTCCTGAAAGGCGGCCTGCATTAGTTTAATTTGTTTCGCAAAGCGAAAGCCGCGCCAGCCGCTCATGCGGAGGATTTGCCACATGGAATGGGCGCTGGCGAGTGAGATGCCAATGTCCCAGCTTTTCATGACTTCTTTCGACCAATCGAATGAGGAGGTAAGCGAAAAGTTTTGTCCTTGCAGCAAGGTTTTATAGTGGTCCATCGTCGGCATGTAGGGAAGGTCAAACGCGAGGCACAATTTCTTGTATTTTTTGGCGAGGGCGCCTGTATATTCATCGCTGCCGGAGCACCAAGTGGCCAACATCAATTTGCCGCCGGGTTTTAGCACGCGATGGGCTTGCTGGATAAATAAATTTTTATCGGCGAATTGCTCGCAGCTTTCTAATGACCAAATGATATCGAAAGCGTTATCAGCAAAGCTCTTTAAGCTTAATGCGTCATCAATTTTAAAGCTGACGTTCTTTTCCCCAGTTTCAACTGCTTTGCGCGTCGCAATCTCAACTTGTTTCGGGCTCAAGGTAATGCCCGTCATGATCGCTTGATAATTTTTCGCAAGATAAAGACTGCTGCCACCCATGCCGCAGCCAACATCTAATATTTTAGCTTGCGGCGGTATTTCTAAAAGCTGAGCCAGTTTATCAATCAGTTTTTCTTGCGCTGTCTTGGGATCCAGCGGCAGGTTATTTTCATAATAACCATGATGAATATGCGAGCCCCATATCGTTTGCCAACCTTCGGAAATTTGATCCCAAAATTGAGCAATTTGACGTGTTATTTGTTCGCGATTAGAAAGAAGGGCTTGGTTTGTTTTGAGAATCATCGGTTTTGCCTTAAATTGAGGGGTCGGTTTTGAGTTTGCTGATTATACAGATTATTTCTAATTGTTGGGTATTATCACTCTATTTTTCCACGGGATAGCTAGAGGTGGGCTATAATATACATATAGGCACTAGACGGTCAGACTATGCGCAATTCGCTGGCGTCTATTTAGCCAGCATAATTTCGCCTAGTCGAGCCATGTTATTATTATAAGTAGGATGTTATTAACTCAAGGTGGGGTAATAATTATGAAAAAACATATATTATCTACTATCGCACTGATTCTAGCCTTAGGTCTTCTGACCGCTTGCACCAACCGTGAAGAAGGCACCGTTGGTGGTGCTGCCGTGGGTGGCGTGGTTGGCTACGGTCTCACGGGTGGCAGCGCTGTCGGTACGGCTGTAGGCGCAGTGGGTGGCGGCTTGGTCGGCAATGCGGTGGCCCGATAATTTCTAGCTCACCGCAAAGGCTACACGGCTTGGCATGAGTGGCCAGCTGCAGGGTCGCTCATGCCCTCACAGGGTCACCAACTCTTCGGCGCTCGTGGGATGAATGGCCATGGTTGCTTCGAAATCGCTCTTGGTTGCGCCCATCTTAATCGCGACCGCGAATCCCTGCAAAATTTCATCGACCCCCCGACCGAGTAGATGACAGCCTATAATTTTCCCATTTGATTTGAGCGTGACCAGCTTAAAGAGCGAAGGCGTCTTTTCTTTGCTGAGGGCATAAAAAAGCGAATTAAATCGGGATTTATAAATGACGATCTTGGTTTTCCCATATTTTTCGATGGCGGCTTCTTCAGAAAGCCCAATGGATGCGAGCGGCGGGTGGGAGAAGATGACCGTGGGGATGTTGCTGTAATCCAAAATAGCCTTTTGCTTTTTGCCAAAAAGTCGCTTGGCTAACAGCCTGCCGGCCGCTACGGCAACCGGGGTTAATTGCTTTTTTCCGGTCACATCGCCGATGGCGTAAATATGCGAAACGGAGGTTTTATCCGCCTTGTCTGTCACAATAAAGCCGTGAGCGTCTGTTTTCACTTTAATCGCTTTTAAATTCAAGCTTGCGGTGCGCGGGTGACGGCCAATGGCAAAAAGTACGGCATCCAATTTCCGGATTTTTTTGTTGCCGGCAAAGTGGAGGGTAAACTGCTTTTTTGCATCGCGCGTAATTTCGGTTGCCTGATGTTCGGTTAAAACCTGTATTCCCTGCGCGCTCATTATTTCAACCAGTGTTTTCCCAAGTACCGCATCAAATTGACGGAGCGGCCGATCATGCCGTAAAGCCAGAGTCACCTCGGCGCCCAATTGATTTAAGATCGAAGCCAGCTCAACGGCAATGTATCCCGCCCCCACGATGGCCACTTTCTGCGGGAGGCTTTTTAAAGCAAAAAAGTCATCTGAATCCAGGGCGAATTCAGCCCCTTTCAGCGAGGGGCGCAGGGGCGTGCAGCCGGTCGCCAGCACGATATGATCCGCCGTATAGGCTTCGTTATTCACGAGCAGCGTGTGGGCGTCAAGAAAACGCGCAAAGCCTTTAATATAAGTGATTTTGAGCTTATTGAGGCGTCGCAGATAGCTTTCATTGAGCGTTTTGATATAGCGTTCACGGCCGAGAACTAATTTTTTAAAGTCCAATTGGGCTGGTTTTTGCTTAAAGCCATAGCTGCCGGCAAGACGGTGGAATTCAGCTAATTCCCCGGCATACCACATGATCTTTTTGGGCACGCAGCCCACATTCACGCAGGTGCCACCCAGGTCGTCTTTCTCAATTAGGGCCACTTTGGCCCCCCGTGAGGCGGCCATTTGCGCGGTGGCAAGGCCGGCGCTACCGCCGCCTAGGACTAATAGGTCGAAATGTTTCTTCATGGCGCCTCATGCGTATTAGAAAAAAGGATTATAAAATGCTATCATATTATCGAAATCAACTGTTTAAAAGGAATTAAATCATGTTGACCTGGGTCTTAATTTTCTTCGTGGTCGCCCTTGTTGCCGGTGTTTTGGGCTTTACGGGCATCGCAGCGGAAGCGGCGGGTATCGCGAAAATACTCTTCGTTATTTTTCTCGTGCTGTTTCTTGTTTCCCTTATCATGCATCTTCTTGGAGGATTATAAAAATGAAATCAGTGACCAGTCTGGTTGGTTTGATTTTGGTGATTTTTGGCATCGCTGCTTTGGTTTATCAAGGCTTCACTTATACGAAGCAAGAGAAAGTCGCGCAAATTGGTAGCGTCCAGGTGACGGCCGATACGCAGAAGACCGTTTATCTCTCGCCTGCCTTAGGCGGCGTGTCTTTGGTTGCCGGTCTCGCGCTGGTATTTCTTGGTAGAAGAAACGGCAATTAACCATCACTTGCCCCCAGTACCATGGGGGCTTCTTTCGTGTGCTCCAAAACCGAAAACGACTTAGTTCTTCGGTTCTGTGTCAATCGTCGTTGATGTTCCACCTTGGCCGTTCGGTTGCGACTGAACCGTCGTTGACGAGCCGTTGTTATTCGACGTATCAACCGTTGTTGCAGCTCCACCCGTGGGGGTTGGCTGGGTACTGGTGTTGACGGTCGTTTGCGAACTTGGCTGCGTTACGGTGGTCGAAGAGCCCGTGTCAGTGGGTTGTGAGGTGGTGAGGCTATCCGCATTGACGGCTGATCCGACTAAGGTCGCAGTCACAATGAGAGCGAGATGGATGGGTTTGATATTTTTCATTTTCTTCTCCTCCACGCATTGAGTTTATATCTTAATTATATCCCCTTTTTTAAGGATCGACGGAGTTTTCTTCAATAATTCTGCACATTAAATAATAGTAGTGTAATTATGAAGGTAGGTGAGGGTGAGCGCAAAATTAAAGCAGAATAAATCGAGATTTTTCAAGCATTCGCTGCTTTGAAGCCAGTTGGCTATTTCCTATACTATAATTCATGTAAGAACAGCAGCAGGAGAGGGGTATGCACCGAAAGTCAAAAACTCCACCCGTGCCAGGCGAAACGGCGCTCATTAAGGTGGATCAAGAAAAAAAGCCAACAGAGTTTGACTTGTCTGATGAGCCCGGGCATGAGTCGGGTCACGAGTCTGTATTTCCCGAGGGGTTTATTTTTAATGGTGAGTACAGTCTCAAATCTGTTAAACACTTACCTCAGCGATCGGATTCTAGTTTTGATACGGATTATGTAAGACTTGGCGTAATTTATATCTCCAGCAAAGAAGGGACCTACTTGGTTCGCGACATGCAAGGAAAAATTCAGACAGGCTCCCTGATAGAAAATGGAGTGAGCCTAGACGAATTGAGAGTGAACATGACCCCCGCTCGGATGAAAAGAATTCTAGAGATCACTGCAAAAGCAGGCCACACTTTCCCCGAGCTTGATGTGGAGACCCTTATTAGCAATATTGATCTTAGATTGAATGAAGTGTGTCTGCAAAGTACAGAGCTCGGATATCAGGAGTTGAAAGCTTTGTCTTCAGACGGTACTTTTAGTTTTGTGCGTGCCCCGTGGTATGCGTTCAAATTGCTGTCGGAATTGAAAGATAATGACCCCGCAAACGCCGAGCAAATGACGGTTTATGTAAATGTAGCTGGCAGCACGTATCTTGCATGTCATACGCCAGGAGTAATATCAGAGGGTCAGTTTGCTGAGCCTATACCCGATTTAGTCGAAAAATTACAAGATACGACGAGTCAATACTTGATATTGGAGATGCTCGGAAGAGCGGGGCAAGTCTTTACTGCAAGAGAAAAGGTGAATATTCCCCACTATTTAAACTATTTTTACGAAAATACCGGTTTTCCTCCAATTGTTTATGTTGTGATGTTTCATCATTTAATGAGTTACCATCGCCGCCAGCGGCAGCCATTGCATGATTTAACCATACACAACTTATTAGTCACCGCTTTGCTTTTGGCGTGCAAGGTTTATGCCGATGCCCCTTGGAGGAATGTGGATTTTTCGAAAACTACGAACATTCCTCTTAAAAAGCTTAAACGAATGGAACGCGTTATGCTTGGCGCTCTTGATTACCAAGTTATGCCATCACCAGAAGTGCTTTATAAGACGACGAAACTGCTGCTGGGTTCTTCAAAAATGGCCAATCCAACCATGCGCAACTGGGCGAGTTTTTTGTATTATGATCCAACAGGTCAGCTGGTGGCGAAGCCGGGTAAAGTGCCTTTTAAAGAGAGTGCTGTCGCTGAGGCAAAGCTCCCCGCAGATTCATCTTTATGGACAGCATTTCAAGAAGCACAGTCTAGAATACTGAAAAACCCCAATGATCATTATAAAGTTTTAGGTGTGCCGAAAACGGCTTCTAAGGCGGATATACAAGCCGCCTATAGGAAGCTTTCAGTGCTTTTGCATCCTGATAAAAATCGCGAGTCGAAAGATCAAGAGCAAATGGCTAGCGATTTATTTAAAATCGTTGTTACGGCGCACGAGGAGGCGCTGGGCGCGCTGACCAAGAAGCCAAAGCCACGGCCCAAGTCGTTTACCCCATAATGGCATGCACTGCTTCTTTCACCTTGGCCACAGTGACTCTTTCCAGTAAACCAAAGTCTAAATGCGGCATGTTCGGCAATTCATTCATTGCAACCACGGCATCGACGATGGCGGGGCCATCGACGGCCAGGGCGTCGCTGATGGCGGTTTTTAACTCGCCGGGTTTTTTCGCGCTAAAGCCTTGAGCGCCACAGGCGCGGGCGAGAGCGGCAAAATCCGGGTTGGGGAATTGGATGCCTTCGTAGAAAGCAGGCAGGCCAATGCTTTCCGCTTCCAGCGTGATTAAACCAAAAGACGAATTGTTGTAAATAATCACTTTGACTGGCAATTTATGCTGCACGGCAGTCATGAATTCGCCCATCAGCATGTTGAAGCCGCCGTCGCCTACGAGTGCGATCACTTGGCGTGTCGGGTCGAGCGCCTGAATGCCGTTCGCCTGGGCTAGCGCCGTGCCCACGGCGCCATTGTTGAAGGAGGCGATGATGCGCTGGTTGCCGCGTTGGCGGATCCAGTTGCCGGACCAGAGAGTGTTGAGTCCGGTGTCGATGACAAAAACGGCATCGGGTTTGGCGAGATCGCTGACGTTACGGGCGACAGCCTGTGGGTGGATGCGGTCTTTGCTTCTGGCTAAATCCGCTTGTTTATTGAGCATGTCGTCCCAGTCTTTGCGCGCCTGGGCGGTTTTTTTGAAAAAGCGGTCGTCGGTTTTGGACGCAACGCGTTGCAACAAGGCTTTGAGGGTGAGACCGGCGGAACCCACCACACCGAGAGTGGTCGCTGTGCGGCGGCCGAGGACTTCCGGTCTTTCGTCGACTTGAATCACAATTGCCTTGCTGGGCAAAAATTCAGAGTAGGGGTAATCCGTGCCAATCATCAGCAGTAAATCACAGCTCATGACAGCCTGGTAGACGGGCTTGGTGCCGATCATGCCAATGCCGCCCATCCAGCAGGGTTCATCAAAAGGCAGGATGTCCTTGCCTTTAAAGGTGTGAACCAAAGGCGCTTTGAGCTTGTCTGAGAGTTGGCGCAATTCATTGCCTAAACCATGGCAGCCGTTGCCGCAGAGGATGACGATGTTGTTAGCTTGATTCAGTTCACCCACCATGGCCGCAATATCCGCCTCGCTCGGGGCATGTTCCGCGCGCGGCTTCAAGGTTTCCATGCTGGCGACGGACTCGCGGGCAACGCTGCCCATCATATCCATAGGGATGGTGAGGTGGGCGACGCCGCGGCCGGCGTAGGCGGAAGCGATGGCTTGATGAATTACTTTAGGAGCTTGCTCCGGGGCGGAGATGGTTTCCGTGTAGACGGAGACGTCGCGGAATAAAAGATCCGGCGTCGTCGTTTGAAAATGGTCGATGCCTCGGAGTTTGCGCGGCATGTCGCCAGAGATGGCGAGAACAGGGGCGTGATCGCGGGCGGCTTCATAGAGACCGGCGACTAAGTGGGTGCTGCCGGGCCCGGTGGTGCCACAGCAAACGCCAAGGTGGCCGGTGAGTTTCGCTTGGCCGGCGGCGGCGAGAGCCGCGCCTTCTTCATGGCGCACACCAACCCATTGAATGGATGACCTGCGAATCGAGTCAGCAAGGGGGTTGAGGGAATCGCCGATTAAACCAAAAATTTGTTTGACGCCGACTTGTTCGAGGGCAGAAACGAGGATATCCGAGACGGTTTTAGACATGTGCGACTCCCAAGCGTGAGAATAACTGGAAAATAAAAAAGGCCAAGTCATCAGGTTCTGACTTGGCCCTTCCTGTGAATTAGCCCATGTAACCCATGTAGCTTAAATAGGCGCCAACAACCAGGGCCACCAGAACCAGCGAACAAAACACCGCTGAATGATTCACCACTTTTTTCACCATCTTTAAAACGCGTTCTGGGAACAGTAAACGCACAATGCCTCTCACCAGCAGCAACCAGCCGATGACGGTGATCACGGTTCTCCAATCCCCTTCCCAAATGTTATGGCAGGCGACCAGCAGCAAACCAAACAGCAAGGAGCGTGCGCCGCTGACAAAGACGAACATGGGGGAGTGGGCTTCATTGACCATGGCTTTGAATTTATGCATGCGTGCGTAGAGCACGATGGCCATAATGAAGAAATAGGGACCAATAACTTTAGCTAGCAAGATTGAAATATCCATTTTCGACATCTCCATGAAAAGTTGTACTATTAATATACTTAAGTGGGGTGGGTTTGGCAATGAAAATGAGGGAGATGACTCTCCCTCATTTTATCGGAGGATTTAACGCTTTTTGCTCATTAGGCTGGAGGCGCCGGCAGCGCTTAAAGAAGGTGCTTGTCTTTTACCTTCATCGGACTTCGCTGTGGGTTTATTAACGGCAATAGCGTTTCTTTTAGAAGCTGATGCTGCGGCGTTTCTTTTAGAAGCTAATGCTGCTAATAAGGCCGAGCCTGAGCCACTAAACTTGCTAAGATAATCTTCAACTTGCTGAGAGGCTCTCTCTGATGTGGCGATTGCTACGAGACTGTCCACCGTTTTTTCTGGCGATTCTGGTTGTCGCTCTGTGTCCAGGTTTAGCTTTATTCCCGCGTCAGTAGCATGTCGAGCGGTTGCAGCAGCCGCATCCGCAGCGTCCATTCGGCTCGTGAGAGCATCGCTTTGCTCTTGTAAAAGTCTTCGCTGTATCGATATAAATGGTACCTTTGCTCTTGGCATTGCCATGGTGTTCCCCTCGAATTTTAACGTTATTGCAATTATAGCGGCTGAATATTAAGGTAATCTTAATAGGCAGATATAAATATTCTGATCAATTTATCGTCTTTGCCTCATGCTCGTTTAAGTGGCTAAATAGTTTGAGAAACTCAGGCTATGTTATTATGATAAAAATGGGGGGTATTTTATGATTCTACTATGGGCAATCTTAACGCTGCTTTTAGCGATGGGTCTTTTTATGCTGGCCTACTCCGGGGTGGCGGTAGCGGTTTCCTTCCTATCCAAGCTACTCTTCTTTTTTGCTTTTATCACCCTCCTCGCTTCGATTGCCTTATTTATCCTCGAAAGACGTAAATTAAAAGTGGAACATCAAAAAATTCTAGAAGAGCACTTAAAGGAAAGGGACAATAAAACCGGCAACGAAGTGCGCGAGAAAATAAAGCAAGATTTGAGTGAGGGAATTTTGGCGGATATAGGAAAAGAAATTGAAAAAGAAATTGAAAAAATAGATGACAAGAAGATTGACTAAACACGCTTCAAAATACAGAGACTGCGTAGCCAATTATAAAAATACATTTGAGCATGTTGCCGCAAAAAATAAATAGAGTTAACTCCGCCTAGTCAACCTTGCAACACCCCCGCTAGTCCGATATCATGCCTCTCTTTTGGAGTTATGATTTGAAAAAGGTATTTTTCATCTATCTTTTGCTGCTAGCCGGCCCCGTGTGCGCCGCAGCGGCTCCTCATCATCATTCCAAGGCCATCACCGTTTTTTCGGATGTACTCTATTGGCAGCTCCGGGAAGGCGGCGCGGAAAATTGGGCCCAGGTGATAACGCCCACTTCCGCGAACAGGACGGCGACCCTCGTGGGCACGCCTTTCAAGTGGAACACCGGCTATCGTGTTGGCGCGGGCTACACCAAGCCGGCCTCACGTTGGGATAGTCTGCTCTACTACACGCATTACCAAACACGCGGCTTGAATGGGGCGAGTGATTACGTCTATTCCGCTTTTCTCGGCAATTTCTTCGCCAATAACACCAATGGCGCTAGTATTATCGGCGCGCCAACTTATCGCTTCGCCAGCATGAATTGGACTTATAATTACGATACGGTCGATTTTGAAATCGGCCGCAACTTCAAGATTGATCGTCGGCTGTTGCTGCGGCCTTATCTCGGTCTTAAATACGCCGTCATCGACCAGCACATGTACACCAGCTGGCATGTTCCCGTGCTTGAAGTGCCATTTAATAATGCGCTTGAAAACCTGAAGCAAGATTTCTCCGGCGTGGGCCCTGTATTTGGCCTCAAAGCGACTTTCCCACTCTATCAGCGCAAGCGCAATAGCTTGAGTCTCATGGGCAATCTTTCCTGCGGGCTCTTGTACGGCCATTGGAGCTTCAGCGATGTCTTTCAAAGTGACCAGCCCAGCAGTATCACGGTGACGGTGAACAGCGTCAACGGTCTGGAAACCATGGCGCGAGGTCTGTTGGGTCTGGAATGGACCACTACTTTTTCCAAGGCCGATATTAGCGCGCACCTGGCCTACGAGGCCCAGGCGTGGATCAATCAAATGCGATTCTATTCTTACAACATGGGGCGTCTAAACGCGCAAATGTCCTTGCAAGGGGGCGTATTCGGATTAAGTGTTAATTTCTAGCATGCTGGTGAAAATGAAAAAGAGACTGATACATTCTATTCTGATTTTGCTGACCCTGCTGCCGCTGCAAGCCGCCGCGGAAGGGTGGTCGGCTTTTGCCGAATATTTGGAGTGGAAAACTTCCGACAAGCCGACGACGCTTTGGGAAAATGGCGCTTCGCTTGGCACAGACGGCACGGTGAATGTCATCACCTCCAATCTGTCTTTTCCCTGGAGCCAGGGTTTTCGCGGTGGTGTTGGCTATGCGCCGGCCTCGCGTTTTCTCGATACCAGCCTGTATTGGACCTTTTTCCCGGCCACCGGCCATGGCACGGCAAACGCACCCTACCAAATTTTAGTGCCAGAATTTTTCAGCGGTTTTGTCAGCGGCGACATCTTCTTTAGCGCCGGTATCGATTGGCGGCTTTACATGAACACCATCGATCTTGAGACTAGCCACGAATTCCGCATCGCGAAAGGCTTCTTTCTGCGGCCTTTTGTGGGTGTGAAGGGCGGCACCATCAATCAATCGGTTAACGCAACCTATACGGAACCGCTTTTAACCTCAACGGAAAATGTGAAACATAACTTTTTCGGCATCGGCCCGAACTTTGGCTTGAAAGGGAAATGGAACTTTTACAAAGAATTGAATCTGGTCGGTAGTTTCTCAACGGCTTTTCTCTGGGGCAACTGGACGGTCACCGACACCTATGTGCGCTCGCAGCCTTCCATTCTGGTCACGCCCGAAACGATCACGACCCATTTCAACAATTCCGAATTAGGCACCCTCATGCTCGACTATTTTCTCGGCATGGAGTGGGCCCATAAAGGGAAGGGCAAGGTGAGCATTGCAGCCCGGCTCGGCTATGAAGCACAGTTTTGGAGTAACCAAATCCGAATGCTGACTTTCAATCAACTCCCAACGCGGGGTGATTTGACATTTCAAGGTGGAACATGCGGTATTTATATCGGCTTTTAATAGTAGCGTGCTGGATGCTGTCCTCTAGCGCGGACGCGGCGTTCAATGTCTTTGTTGACGCTTTGAACTGGCAGGCGACGGAAACGATCGACTGGGTCTATCTCAATAGCGACAGCACGCCAACCCAGACAATCAACTATCAAACGGTCGACTTCAACTACAAGCCGGGTTTTCGTTTGGGCCTAGGCTATGAGGGTAAGCTGGATAGTAATCTTTATTACACCGGCTATCACACGGAAGCGCGTGATTCCCAGACCGGAAATCTGACCTCCGCCTTTCTGGGGGCAACTGCGGTGCGGCCTTCTAACGGCTATTTCTATCAGTCTGGCCAGGTCGCCTTTATCATTAACTACAACATGTTCGACTGGGACCTTGGCAAACGCTTTAAAATCACCCCTGGCTTCACCCTGCGGCCTTTGGTTGGCATCGAAGGCGGTTGGATCAATCAATCGGTCGACACTGCTTTTCAGGGCACTGTCTCGGTCACGGAAAACATCACCAACAACTTTGCCGGCGTCGGCCCCAAGTTTGGCATCGAGACTTCTTATGAAATCTTCTCGCGCTGCAATGGCCACTTGAGCCTTCTGGCCAATATCGCCACCTCGTATTTATGGGGGCATTGGACGGTCAAAGATTTCGTTTATAACACGGGAACGGCGGATGACTCCTTTAGCGTGCCAAGCCGCAACTTTGGCGCGGTATCGGTGCAGGGGAAGGTGGGGGCGAATTTTGACTATAAAAAGCTCTCCGTCAGCCTGGCCTACGAAATGAGCGACTGGTTCGATCAATTTCAAGTGATGGATGACGACACCGGAACGCATAATAACGACCTGACTTTACAGGGTTTGAGCTTGCGACTGGCCTATCGCTTTAGCTAGCAAAGAATTAAGAAGAAACTGCCGAGAATCCGGGTTATGATATGTGCATTAAGAGTACATATAATAACGAGGTGGTTAGATGCAGTCCCAGTATTCCCCTTCCGAACAAAAAAGAGAAGTGACTCCCTTTGAGCTAATCTGTCGGGCGGCAGAAGCGCAAGATGAAGGTCTGCTTCAGCAGGCTCGCTCGCAAGCGCACTTATTTGCCTATTCTGCTGAGCTGGACATGCGAACCGTCTCCTTTCTGGCCTACCAGAAAAAAATGGCTGCCGTTAAATTTTTACAGAACCGAGGGGCTTCAAAGATTTTTTTGGCCGCGGGTTTTGCCAGAGCTGGAGAGATGGAGCTCGCTTATTCCTACCTGGAAGAAACCATTCAAGACAATCCCAAACGAACGATTCATGCGATTTCTGTCGTGGCAAATTCGGTTGGCTATTGTCAAGACAAGACAAAAAGCGATGACTTCTTGGGAATGATAATACGCAAATACCCTGACTATTCTTTCCGTGCTTTCGAAGGAGTCGCTGGCGGTGTTTTATTAAATGGCAAGCTTGCCGAGATGGACGTATTTTTGGAAAAAACGGAACAGGCGGGATATGGCCTCAGCATCAAAGGTTTTATAGAACGGATGGCTTCTGGTCTTCAGGCGAGTGGGCAGGCTGAGAAAATGAAGCAATTTTTGATAAAGGTTAAAATACAATATGGAAACTGCTATTACTCTGCTCTAGCCGGGCAAGCTGCCGGATATGCTATTCAAGGTAAAGTGGAAGAGTCGCTTGCTGTTCTTGCGGTTATAAAAAGCGCCCCTCTTATAGAAGCGACTGATATATACGAACTTGCCTTGGCTAGCGTCAGCATGGACATTGCGCTAGCAGGTCAATGTGATCGCATTGAGGCGTTTATCGAGGGAGCGCTCAGTATGCAGGGCAATTATCCAGAGCAAATACTGCCGAAGATTGCAGCGACCTTGGGCTACTACCGCTATACGGCTCAGGCTGCTTGGTTTCGTCTTTATGTCGAGAGAAATTATTTTGATGAGTTGCCGTACGTGTTGCGATTCTGGGCAGGCGAATGTGCGTTTTTAGCCGGTTCGGCCGATATTGAAGAATTGATTGAGACAATCGAAACAGACTACCCGCCTATTCCGAGGCAAGCCTCGCTGGCTTTGCCTGCCTTGATGGGCCTTTTGGAAAGACTGATTACAGATGGAACGCCTAGTGAGCTGCGTCACTGGCTGGGGGTCATCGTTAAAGAGGGACGTGGCATAAGAAGGCTCAATTTAATATCAGCTGCGGCGACGACCTTCGTTGAGCAGGCTGAAACTGCAGACGAATTCCACATTTTCCTGGATTTTATCAAAAAGAATCATGCGACTTCTTTCACGTTTACCGTGAACTTTATGGCTAGCAGCTTGGGCTATCAGGCTAGGCAGATGGAGATTGACGCTTTTATGAAATGCGTCAGTCATCACTATCCGCGGTATGTTCCCCATGCCCTGCATGCTATTGCGCAAGCAGAAAATCGAGATGGACGCTGCACGAGCCAGGAGCTCATTCTGCGAACGCTGACGGGGGTGGCTGACGAAACGACTCGCACAGCTCTAGCCGTCAAAGTGGATCCCCAGGTATATGACTATGATCTTTCCCCTGTGCTGAGTCAGGCCAACCGTTTGGCCTCTGGCAAGAGAGAGTTCTGCTTGTCCTATGATCAATTGCAAGCCTGGCTGCAAGTAGAAATTCGCTACTTACTGCTCTACGGAATGGTCTATCGAGATACTACTGGAAAGGCGCCCGATTCGCGTCTGCAAGCCTTGCCGGATGAGTTGCTGCTGAACATCGTGCGATTTTTAGCGCCTCTCACCTGGCGGAGCGTCGACAATTTAGCCCAAAAGCTCTCGTTTGCCTTTAGCGGTCTCTTTGGACAACCAAAGGGGCTTGCGGCTAAGTTACTGGCAGGTGAACACAAGCCTACGCCGCCGGCTTCCTTGCGGCCACCGGGAAGTTAAGAGAATAAATAAATCAAAACGAGCATTTTATGAGTGAATCACGGCAAACAAGAGAACTATCCCACTTTGATTTAATCTGCCAAGCGGCCGAAGCGCAAGATGAGGCTCTGTTTCAATCAGCTCGCCTGCACGCGAACTTGCTGGTCTTTTCTATGGAGAAGGATATGCGCGCCGTCTCCTATCTGGCATTTCAGAAAAAGATGGCCGCGGTTAATTTTTTGCTGAACCGGGGTGCTCCAAGGATGATGGTTGCGCTGGGTTTGGCTCGGGCAGGAGAGGTGGAGCTTGCCTATTCTTCCATGGAAGAATCCTTTCAAGACAATCCAAAACTAAAGGGTCGTGCAATCTATGCGGTAGCATATCACATTGGTTATTGCCTGGACACGACAAAACGGGATGATTTTTTAGGACGGATAGCACGCAACTACCCTGCTTTTTATTGCGATGCTTTGCAAGGAGTCGCTCCCAGTCTTTTATTAAGTGGCAATTTTACCGAGATGGACGCTTTTTTGAAAAAAGTTGTCAAGACGGGGAATGGTCATGCGAGCAATGTCATTTTAGAAGAGATAGCCTGTGGCCTTCAACACGATGGCCAAGATGAGAGAATGAAAGACTTGTTGCGGAAAGTAAAAGAGGAGTATGTAGATTGCTATTGCTCTGCCCTAGGCGGCCAGGCTAGTGGATATGCTCTTCAAGGTAAAGTAGAGGAGTCACTCGCTGCTTTTGCAGCGTTAGCAAATTCTCTCCGGGTAGAAGCAGGTATCGATTGCAATCGAGCCTTCACAAAAGCGTGTGTATTTATTGGGCTATCGGGTCAGTGTGATCGCATTGAGGCGTTTGTTGAAGGAGCGCGCAGCCTTCCAGGCAACGCTATCGGTCAACTGCTGCCAATGATCGCTTTGGCCTTGGGCAATTACGGTCATATAGCTCAAGCAGCTTGGTTTCGTCAATATGTTAAGAGTAAATATCCGAATCACTTGCCACAAGTACTAAGATGCTGGATATACGGGGCTGCGTATTTTGCCACTTCGGCGGATATTAAACAATTGGTAGAGACAATCGAAAGGGACTACCCGCCTATTCTGGGGCAAGATTCACTCGCTTTGCCTGCTGTGATGGGGCTTTTAGATAGACAGCTTGCACATGGAACGCCAAGCGATCTTCGTCACGGGCTGGGCATTCTCATTAAAGAGGAGTGGGGCATCAGTTTGGCTGATTTATTAGGGATTGCTGTGAATTTCTTCGTACAGAAGAGTACTACAGCTGGCGAATTCCACGTTTTTCTGGATTTTGTACAAAATAACCATGCGTTTCGTCTCGAGGAGACGCTGCGAATGATGGCCATCAAGTTGGGCGAGCAGGGTGTGCAGGAGAAAACGGACGCGTTTATGAAGTGTGTCAGATCTCACTACCCGCGGCATGTTCCCCGCGTTCTAATTGCGCTTTCGAAAGCAGAATTTGAAGCCGATCGCTGCACGAGCCAGGCTCTGGTTTTGCGGACGCTCACGTTGATGGAGCACGGAAGTGCACGCTCCATTCTAGCTGGAAATTTGGTTCACTGGGTAGCAGATGAATATGCTATCGGCCCCGTACTCAAGAAGGCTAATCGCTTGGCAAACGGCAGGAGAGAGCTCAGTTTATCCTATAATCAATTACAAGCCTGGCTCACGGTGGAAATACGCTGCTTGCTGCTTTTAATCAATCGCCCCGATGCTGTCAGACCGCCGGATGCGCGTCTCCAAGGCTTGCCTGATGATTTGCTGCTGAATATCGCGCGATTTTTAGCGCCCCTGACTTTATCTTGGCGGAAGCTAGACGATTTAGCCGTGAAACTCTCAGTCGCCTTTAACGGCCTGCTCCACTTTGGACAACCGAAGGGGCTTGCGCATCAATTGCTTGCCGCTGAAGAAAAACCGACTGCTTCGGCTTCTTTCAAGAATGCTTAAAATTATTATGAGGTGATTGAATGCAATCGCAGCGAGTTTCGGCTGAGCAAAAAAGCGAAATGACTTCATTTGAGCTAATCTGTCTGGCGGCCGAAACGCAAGATGACTATCTGCTTCAGAGCGCCTGTACGCAGGCGAGCTTGTATGTCTATTCACCTGAGAAGGGAATGAGTACGCTTGCTTATTTGGCTTTGCGGAAAAAAATCGATGCTATCCAATTTTTGGTGAAACGCGGTGTTCCCAAATATTTAGCGAGCCAAGTTTTTGCGATGATTGGAGAGGTTGAGCTAGCCTTTACCTACCTGGAGGAGTCCATTCAAGATAATCCAAACAAACTAGATTTTGCGATTCATGCGGCAGCCCAAGGCTTTGGTCACTGCCGCGACATTACACAACGAGATGATTTCTTGACATGGGTGAAACACAAATACTCTGATCATTATTCCACCGCAATGATAGGGATGGCATTAGGCATTTCTTACATTGGCAAACCTGCCGAGCTGGATGCTTTTCTGCTGGTCGTTGAAAAGGGTGTGGACTCTCTCCCAATCAAAATGATTATAAAGCAATTGAGTCTAGGCCTTCAGCTCAGTCGACGCGCTGAAGAAATAAGCTGGTTTTTGACGAAAATAAAACAGAAGTATCCTGCTTGCTATCAATATGCTTTATGGGGGCAAGCTCGCGGGTATGCTGCTCAGGGTCGAGTGGAGGAGTTAGAGTTGGCCCTGAAGTCCTTGAAATCCGCAACCCCCGTGGAAGAGTCTGCGGAATACCATAAGGAGTCGGCGTCTATCGGTATGTATGTAGGGATATTCGGATCGAGCGACCGCATTGAGAAGTTTCTTGAGGGGGCGCTTCGTGACCCGGATGGCCTATTTTCTAGTGTCTTTCAAATGATCAGCTTCGGCTTGGGTCTCGGTGGTCATAAAGCTCAAGCAGCTTGGTTCCGACTTTATACTGCGCGACGCTATCCCGATTACTTGCCTGAAGTTTTGGTGGAATGGGCAACTGGTATGGAGTCTGCAGCGGGTGCCGCTGACATTGAAGAGTTGATTGAGACGGTCCACTGTGAATACCCGCCGGTTCCAGAGCAAGCGTCCCCTTCTAAGAATGTTTTTGCCAGTCTTCTGAGTGCAATCATTTTTAGGAGAACGCCAAGCGAAGCTTGCCACTGGCTGAGCGTTATTCTTCAAGATGCAAATGTAACTAATAAGCTCGAACTATTACAATTAACTGCGACTTTACTTACGATAAGAACCGAGCAATATGCGGCCTTCCATGTTTTTCTCGATTATGTCAAAAATAACCATGCTCCCGATCTCGCGCGTATATTGAAAGGGATGACCACCGAATTGGGTAGGCAGGGTAATCAGGTAAGAATAGCCGCCTTTATGAAGTGCATCAGGCTTCACCATAAACAGCATGTTCCCGGCGTTCTGGGTACGCTTGCAAAAGTGGAGTATAACCTTAATGGCTGTACGAGCCAGGCGCTTGTTTTGAAGACGCTGACCCTGATGGGGAGTAAAAGCGAAAGCGCCAACGAAGACGCTCGCTACAGATTGGCTAGCGATTTACTGCTTAGAGTAAGGAGTAGCTATAGCGCCGGGCAAGTGCTTCGTCAGGCCAACCGTTTAGCGAAGGGAAAAAGAGAGCTCAGCTTGTCCTATAATCAATTACAAGCCTGGTTGCAGGTAGAAATTCGCTGCTTACTCCTCTACGGTATGGTCTATCGTGATTCCACCGCCTCGCATAAGTCGCGGCTGGAAGCCTTGCCAGATGATTTGCTGCTGAATATCGTACGGTTTTTAGCGCCCCTCTCTCTGAGCTGGCGCAGCGTTGACGATTTAGCTCTGAAGCTCTCGGCCGCTTTTAGCGGCCTGCTCCATTTTGGGCAGCCAAAGGGACGTGCGCATCAATTGCTTGCTGTTGAAGAAAAACCTACTCCGCTGCTTTCTTTACGACCGGCGGGTTGTGCATCAAGGGATTCTTGATCTCGATATTAATCGCATTGATCTTCCACTTGCCGTCTTCTTTGATCAAAACCATTTGCATTGGCACAGCGGAGCCGTCTTTCATGTCGAGGGTGCCATTGATGGTGGCATAGTCGTTTTTGTATTCGATATCCGTGAAAGTGGAGTCGACGCTGTCACGCCACTGCGGAAATTGACTGACAAATTTCTTAAAGGTGGCGAGGTTCACGGTGTTTTGGAAAGGGGTCGATGTGTAGGAGTAGGCTTCCTCAATCTTGCCCTGCCGCAAGGCGGCCAGTTCATCCTTGCCGGTGTTGCCAATGCCGCTCAGGATCGCGCCGGTAAATATAAAGGTCAAGCCGAAGATCACAATAAAGATAACGACGACCGTTATCGTGATAACGCGCGGCGCTTTCGGATTTTTTAGGATTTCAATGCTGCGGCCTTTTTTATCGGTAAAGGTTTTGCAGACAATCGAGAATAAATCGTAGATGGTCCAAAACCCCAGGCCACCGAAGGTGATTAACATGAGGATGCCGGTACCGATTTTGCCGACATAAAATCGATGAATACCAAAGCCGCCTAAGAAGAGGCACAGGATAAAAGTGGTTAAGCCGGATTTGGGGCTGGTTCTTTGTGCAGTGGCCATGGGATCCCTCCACATTGATGGGCACAACTCATATTATACCGCGAAACCGGGGGTTCTGGCCGCTGAAGGCCGGTAATAGCTTGTCTTATAAGGAAAAATTAGGCGAGCGGTCTTAATGCCGTCTTAATTTTTCTCAGCTACAATTAAACCATGACGCCAAGAAAATATATTGTATTTAAATGGACAATTCCTGAAACGAAAGAGACGCGCATCAGAAAAATGCTCGTCATTGACGGGCAGCCTTACTACTGTTCTACGGGCACCAATTCAACTCATGAAGGCGTCTGGTTTCCGTTTATGATGATGGCGGGCACAAAGTCGGCTTATCTTGGGAAGTTACCGTCGTTTTTGCGTAAAAGTGAGGTCAAAGAACGAATAAAGACCGCCAATTCACAACACATCGTCAAGTTTGCTCGCGTCTATTTTTACGACCCGCCTGAAGTTTTTTATCGTCTCGATGAGGAGAAGGGGAAGCATCTGATTTCGCGCTTGCCAACGAAAACAACAGCGATGACCTCGGTTCGCTTGAGTGGTGATAAATTCCCCAAAGCCGGCCGCGACGCCTTGATGGCAAATTTATTTTTTCACGAACACCCCGTATTGGATGAGCGTATTCCTCTGGAATCAAAGCCGGTATTTGTAACATCAGATCCGGATGCGATTAATACCTGGATTATTTCTCAGGGCGCAACGCTTGCGATAGCGATGCTGCATAATCAGCCGAAACGAGAGCCAACGCCTTATTCACCGCGCTTGATGTCCCACGAACACAAGGTGGCACCTGCAGAGCGCGTGGTAGAGTCTTCGGCGGAGCAGAAGGAAGAGCAAACGGGCTGGCGCAAATGGCTCAATTGCATTAAGCGTTAACGACGGGCGGGCCCTGAAAACACTCTCTTTTTTGTTAAGAATCCCTTAATACTGACGCCCGGTGTTGTGTTAAAATAGCTCAAATTATTCGTTCAACGCAAACGAGGAATGGTCATGCAATCGGCATCAGTCCCTCATCCGGCAGCACCGGAAGAGAAAGCTGAATTTACCCCTTTTGAAGAAATCTGTCAGGCCGCTTTGGAGCGAAGCGAGCCGAGGTTGCAGTTTGCTTTGGAAAAAGCGCATATTGATGTTCGTGATGCGCGCTTTGCGCATTCTCCTGTCGCTTGGTTGGCGTCACAGAAAGATTTTCAGACATACCAAAAAGCCGTTCAATTCCTGATTGACCACGGCGCTTCACTGGAAGGTGCGATTTATGGCCACGCACAAAATGTCAGTGATGCTGAACACCTCAAGATGGCCTTTCATTTCTTGGATTTAGCAATAGATAAGTCTCCTCGAAAATCCTTAAAATTCTTTCGTCTTCTAGCGAATGGCTTTGCCAAAGGCGGCTTTGAATTGAATGTAAATGACGTTCTGAAAATAATTGATGAAGAAGCGGGGGCAAGGGATTCTCTCAGCTTGCAATCGGTCGCGTATCATTACGTGATTGGCGGACATTACGCCGCACTGGATCGATTATTGCTTAAGGTGGAGCTTTTAAGTGAGGAGTATCTTGATTTGACCTTACAAGGCGCCGCTTTGGGTTATGCGGTCAGCGCGCCTTTAGATTTGGTTGCGTCTTTCAAGCAAAGAGTTGCGGATAAATACGCCAAGCATCTTCCTAATGTGCGATTCAACTTGCTTCGAGGCTATACTCAGGGCAGGCGCGGACAGGAGCCGATCAGAATGTGTGCGGAGATCGTGACGACTCATCCTGATTCTGCGGACAATGCCCTAAAAGCGATTGCGGTGAGTATCGCCGAGAGCGGCTATCTGGAAGATGCTGAGTTATTTTTGGGAGTGATTGATGTCAAGCGTCATGCCCAGCTTCAAGACATGATTATTCTCCTTTTCAATTGCTATGTCAGCAATGGACACTTCGCGATTGCAAAGGCACTTTTACAAAAAATAGAAACAAAATTCCCAGAGGAGTTTCCTCATGCGATGCCCGCGCTGGCTGCTGCATTTGCCTGCAATGGAAATATGCCACAATTACTGTGGGTCTTGGGGTTTATCAAAGACCGTGAGTCTTTTCAGGTTCTGGATACGGCTTTAGAAGTTGTTGTGCGGAATTTCGGTAAGGACGGTCAATGGGGAAATGCCCACGCTCTTTTAAAAACAGTGGCTGCTGATCCCGTGTATAAGAAGCATCTTAAAGTGACTGTGTTGCACGCAGTTTATGAGTTTGCCGCAAGAAATGATTCGCAGGCCCTAGATAAGATCATGAAGTTTGTTGATCGTCACCTTGCCCTGCATCGTTCAGCTATCCTTGTGTCAAGGGCGGAAGGGTATGCCAGTGGTGGGCACAAGCGTCAAGCTTACGCGGTTTTAAGCGTTTTAGAAAAGGCGAATTCTCCAGAGCTTCATAACGCAGTGACAAAAGTCGCTAAAAGGGAACACGAGCGTGGTGACTGTATGGACTACGAGTTTGTCTTGAAGATGCTGGCGGTATTTCAATCTCCCCATGCGCGTTCTAATTTTTTAAGCGGCTTCCATTGTTGGATTGAGCGCTATGACGGCGAGAAATTATTGGCGAGAGCGAAGGCCTATTCTGATCGCATGGGTAGATTCCATCTGAATTTTGAGTCTGTATCGGCGCTGAACTCCTGGGAGGCGCGTTTTTTATTGTTCCATAGCGCCAATGTAAAGAAGCAAGTAGGGACGTCACTGTCTTTATTTCAACGTTTACCCGAAGTCCACTTGCAGCAGATTACGGATTATTTGATTCCCTCGCCGATCAAGAAGCCGACGGATTTTAATAATCTTTGGGTATTTTTTGCTAAGCGCATTCATTCGACTGCTTCATTAACAAAGACAATAGAAAAGAGTACTGAGCGTCGGGGAGTAAAAACACGACGTAAGAATGGCGGAGGCTCGGCCTAAAATGGCAGGCCAACCTCCCTTGACAAGCCTGAAACAAAAGTGCTAGGTTGGTTATAAGTGTACAATTTTTTGCACAGAGAATTGAATATGACAAGCAAGACCATAGCCATCCGCATTATTAACCTACTAGGCGTAGTAATTATTACTACCGCGAGGTGCGGCTCTATGTCTTGATTTAGCTAGACAAATTCAAGAGCCCCGCACCTCCACCGAGGTGCGGGGTTTTTTTTTGCCCTTTAAAACAGAGCGTTAAACACAAAACGAGAGAGTAAAACGAGGAGGTGTAACATGATGAGAGTAGCGAAGTCTGCTGTAGATCTGACGAGGAGGACCCATGGCCTGTTTCAGCCTGTGGCAAGGTCTCCCCTGCCTTATGTGCACCTGCAATATCGCATGGTGACCTTGCCGGGGGAGACGCGGAGCCAGGCTTGCCAGCGTATGCAGCAGCAAATGATGGCAGACGTCAGCCAATACAAGCATTATCAGGTTTTTATGGCGAGCGACACGCGCTTTGCGCGGCCTGAGGAAACGCTGAAAAACGCCTCCCGGCAGCATGGTGCGGAAAAATTGCAGCAGCTGGAGTTGGGTTATACGGAATCGCGTTTTTTCACCGGTCATTGCGCTCTGGCTTTTGTTGATGAGCAGGGTGCGATCGCGCAAGAGCATACCTTTAGTCTGCGACCCGATATGCGCTGCGCGCCACTCTATCGTGCCATGCCGGCGCCAGACCCGCGCCTGCCGGCTTCTCTGACTGCGGTGCCCATGCTGGTCCGGCCTGCCATGCATACTTCGCTGGCTCATGAATTCCAGAGTTGGGCGCGAGATGCCTTCTATGCCAGCTACGTGCATCACGAAGATTATCTGCTGGATGTCTATCTGCAGCGCCTGAATTATTTTGAGCTGCAGCACTTCATGAAGTCCATGCAAGAATTAAAAGACCGTTGCAAGCGCTATAGCCTGCTGGATCACCTGCTGAATGACAAGTTGATTCCCAGCGAAAATTGTACTCAGGTGGCCTCCTTGCTGGGTGTGAAGTCGCGTCTCGGAAATAACCCGACTCCGCAACGGGTGGCGGAGCTGAGAAAACAGCAACTGCTGCAATACGCTATACCGATTGCGGCAGGGGATGGCCTGAGCAAGCTTTTTTCACGCCAAAAATGCGCCTAGTCCATTGAGGCTTGAAATAGACAGGTTAAATTAAAGGGAATATTATAGGTCACTTTCTTTTTAATTACTGTGCATTGAAGCTAAGGCTAGCTTATGTCGAAAACGAGCAAGGATATTGAGGTCATTGGGCTTAATACAGACGGCGGTGAAGTGTGGGTGGTCTTTGACGTTCATGGCGCTCTCTATGAGTTGCATGATTTTATCATGTCCTTGCACTCCAAGGATTGGGTGGTCTTTATCGGCGACTATGTCGACAAAGGCAAGTATAGCTTTGAGGTGATTGAATATTTAATTAAGCTTAAAACCCTGCGCAAAATTTTTCTTGGCCGTGGGAATCACGAGGAGCTATGGGTGCAGGCCATAAAAGGGCTAGGGCATCTTGCTGCTTTCTATACCTTAAAAAGACCGGGTGACCCGACAAAGAAACTGCTTAAATGGTTAGATAACGTACTTATTACGATTGAAGGCCTGGGTCTAGAAGGTTACCCGAAAGGGCCGACTGAGCTGACAGAAGAGATATTGGGTAGGAAGCTGGGTGAGTCTGAAGACGATGCGATCTTCGTCGAGCTCATGGAGTCTCTGGTCACACATTTGATTAATTCGGAGCGACTGTTGACGGATGTGTATATGCAGGAGCTGAGGGAAGGGCTAATTACCATGACAGTCCCCCTGCAACCATCGCCGGATGCGGCAGTTATTCAAAAGGTAGAAATTAGTTACGATAAAGGGAGTCATATAGCAAGGATTTACAATTTATTTGATGCCTTGCCGCTGGTTCAAGTGCTAACCGGCAAAAATCCTGCTGTAGCGGTGCATGCGGCACTGCGCATCACCGATCGCGAGTTGTTCGCTAAAATTGAAAAAGGCGATTTGACTTTCACCCGGAGCGAGAAGAAATTCATGCTGTGGAAGCGAGTCATGGTGGGTCCGAAGGTGGAGCTTCAGGGCGATGCGGAGCTGGATATACCGGAAGACCGGGGGCCGGATCCCATTCTTGGCCTGGTCGGACATACGCCAACCATTGTGGACAATGTTGAAGCGGTGCGTGAAAAAACCAACATCGTGAATGGGGATATCGGGGCTTTCCATTACCACAGTCTCTTCGTCCTCAACATGACCAGAGGTTATGGCAAGTTTCATGACCCGGCAAAAATACAAGAGGCGCATGCATCGCAGCGCCTTATAAAAGGGGCGAGCCAGGCCGACGTCAAAATGAAGTTGGATGCGGAGCGAATCAATGCACACCTGAAGCGTTATTGGGAGCGGGGTTTGGTGTTGGATGATATACAGCAGGATGGCAAAAGGCGTCTGGTTCTGCGGACTGCGGCTGTGCCAGCGGTGACGCCAGACGTCACTCCGGCCTTGACTCCGGAAGGGGAGCCTAAACCTGAGAGAAGAGAAATAAAAAGAGAACATAAATCGCCGCCCGCGTTGCATGTTTCAGCAATGCCGCCCCTGCGGGCCGCGCCGCCTCATTTGCAGCTGATTGCGCCCCCGGAGAAAGGCAGCGAGAGTCCAGCGCCGAACAAGGAGGTCATAAACCTACGGTTTAAGCCCCCAGGTCTCACATCCGCGGAGAGTTAATTCAGTGGCTAGCAACCAGCCCAGCGCTATATTAAAATGGCGGCTAGAATAAAATTATTGAAGGAGCTGCTCATGAAGTTGATTTCCCGTCTCTCCACCGTTTTCCTCGGTCTGGCCCTGTCTGCCACAACCGGTCTCGCCTACGCGGATACCAGCCTGCAATTCAACGGTGAACAAGCCAAAATGCTCTATGACTATTTAACCGGCTCGGCTGTCCAGGCCGAAGGCGCCGCCGGGCATAGCTACCGCATTGGCAAGACGGTCACCTGCCGTTATACGAATGTGGACGTGAGCGATACCCAAGGTCATGATATTCCCCAGCAAGATCCTCGCCGTTACGCCTGCAGCATGAAGATGGACCACGAAGGTTTTGTTTCCGTTAATCATAATTTCTAATCGCTGTTTTCTAATAGAGATCAAGCCCTAAGTCTGAAAGTTCGGGAATGGTCTCCCGGACCATTTTTTTACTGGCGACGGTTTTTGTTTTCGGGTGACTTTTCGCGGCGTAATTGTTATCCACCGCATATAAATGACAGCCTTTTCTACTGTATTGCTCGCAGGTGGCTATTGCTTCTTTCTCGACCGCGGCAACGCTATAGCGCCCCGAGCGCCAGCCAAAGGCGCCATCTGCGCCAATGGCGAACGCTTTATGGGGTGGGCTGGCTAAATAGCGCAAGAATTGCTTTTTGTTTTCTGCCGTTAATTGTGTCGGTGCTTTTAACAGCGTGGCGAAGGGCGGCGGCAGCAATTTGTCGACGAGGACCAGGTCATGGCTCTTTAAGAAATCGTCTAGAATCGGCGTCCAGTCGGGAATGCCGGCTCGCGAGAAGAGCATGTGGCCCTCATCGCCATAGGCCGGGGCCCACTGCAAGTTCACATGGCCGCCGGCGGCTTTAAAGGCTTGGTAGAATTTTTCCGCCGTGGCGGTGTTGAAGTAATGATCGTTTTGCGCATAGACCCAGAGCATGGGCGTGCGCGAAGTTTTCCCTAGGTCGCCGAAGGCCGCCACCAGCGCGTCTTCCTGGCAGACGGAGTCATGTTCCGTGGAGCCGCGTCCGGGCGCGAAAAGCAGGGCGGCCACCAAGCCCTTGGGCGGCGAGTCAGCGGTTAAGGCGAGGGTGGCGAAGCCGCCGGCGGAATAGCCGACAGCAATCATCTCCTGTAGATCGAATTGTGGTTGCTTGGCAAGATAACGCAGGGCCGCGTGTAAATCCGCAGAACCGGCATGCGCGGCTTTAAGATAGTGGGTGTCGTTGCAAGAGCCATAACTTTCAGCCCAATCGCCGCCGGAATGCCCGTAGCCGCGGCGCAAGACATAAGCTACGGCAAAACCGCGCCGCGCGAATTCCATCGCGACCGGCAAAGCGGAAATGGCCGACATGGCCTCGCGCTGACTGGCGTCCCGTGGGGAGCCGTGGCTGATGAGCGCAAGCGGATGCTTGCCCGGCGTATTGGGCCAGACCAGCAGCGTTTCCAGACCCTTGGGGCCGGCTTCTGGCATTGGAATGGTCGTTTCTTTCCAGAGAATATCTTGGGCGAGGGCGGGGAGAGACAGGCTAAGCAACAGCAAGAGTGCAAGATGCTTGAGTGATCGCAGCATAAAAGTCCTTTTTTATTCAAAATTATTATACCAAACCCTCGGCAAATAATTCTAATTTTTCCGGCTCCAGAATTTGCAGTCTTTTTTGTGTGACGGCGATCACCCGTGCTTTCTGCAGTTTACTCAGTAGACGGCTGATGGTTTCCGCCGTTAAGCGCAAGTAATTCCCCATGTCTTGTCGCGAGAGGGGTAAATGATAAACATCGCTGTTTGCCGCGGGCCGCAAACGCCGGGACAGATCGATCAAGAAGGCGGCCAGCCGTTGTTCGGCAGTCGAGGCGGCAAGATAAGCGCCGCTGTTCAGTTGCTTGCTAATGAGATGAAAGCTGAGCTTCAGCAGCTCGGGCTCCGCATGAACTTGCTTCAGAAACTCATCGTAGGGAATTTCGCAGATCACCGTGTCGGTTAGCGCCGTGGCAGAAAAAAGATAGTGGCCCGTGGCGATGGCTTTATAGCCGAGAATTTCGCCGGCAAAATAAAAGGCGCGAATTAACTCCTTGCCGTTGGCTTCCATTTGATAGGTTTTCAGGGCGCCTTTTTGAATGGCGTAAAAATTCTGGAATTTATGCTTGGGGAGATAGAGGACTTCTTTGCGCTTCAATCGGAGGAGCCGTTTCACGGAGGAGGTCAGCTGTTTGCCATTGCCGCCGTGGTTACACTCCGAGGAGCAGAAGGGGACAAAATGGCAGCCGAGACAGGCGGAAAACTTTAAATTGAAGTTGTCCATAAAATAACCATCATGAGTCTCAAATTATGACGTAATTCTACATTTGGGCTAATAAATTATCAAATAAAATCTTATATATTAAAAATTTTCCATGATCTAGATCAAGGTTATGTGGCTAAAACGTGCCTAAAATAAGCACATTAAAACGAGAAGAGTCAAAGCAAAATCATGCCTAAGAGCTTGAAAATAAGTACTAACAATTTAACGACACTGCGCAGAGGGCAGCGAAGTTCTCTGCTGAAGACGGCTTGTGTCTGGCTGCTGCCTTTTTTTCTCAGCGCCTGCCAGTTTGACATCCTCAACCCAAAAGGCCAAATCGCCGCCGATGAAAAGCAGCTTTTACTGCTTTCCGTGGGGTTGATGCTCGTCGTCGTGGTGCCCGTTATTCTCCTGACTCTGGTTTTTGCTTGGCGCTATCGCGAGAGCAATACTGACGCGAAATACTTGCCGAACTGGAAGCACAGCACGCTGCTGGAAATCGTCTGGTGGTCTATTCCCTGTGCGATTATCGCAATTCTGGGGACCCTCACCTGGATTTCTACCTATCGTCTTGATCCTTACCGGCCGCTGGAGGTTGCAGGGAAAAAAGAAATCACCATTCAGGTGGTCGCATTAGATTGGAAATGGCTTTTTATTTATCCCGAACAAAATATCGCAACCGTCAATTATATTCAGGTGCCCGTCGGCGTGCCGGTGAACTTTCGCATTACCGCCGAAGGCGCGATGAACTCCCTGCAAATTCCGCAACTCGGCGGGCAGATCTATGCCATGGCGGGTATGAAAACGCAGCTGCACTTAATCGCCGACCATTCCGGTGACTATCGCGGCTTCTCTGCGAATTTCAGCGGTGATGGTTTTTCCGACATGAATTTTATCCTGCACGCCGGCTCGCAAAAAGAATTTGAAAACTGGGTGCGCAAAATAAAGCGCGCGCCGGAAAAGATGACGCTCGGGACTTATCAACGTTTGGCCCGTCCCGGCGTGAGCGCGCATGCCAAGTATTACTCTTCCGCGAGCAAAGACTTATTTGATGCCATCGTCATGAAATCCATGATGCCTATGCCTACGAAAAAGAAGGGGGAGAACCATGCTGGATAGTTTTCTGTTAGGTAAGCTCAGTCTCGCCGCTATTCCATTTCATAATCCCATCATTATGGGCGCGGCGCTTTTCATGGGGACCTTGTTTGCTTTCGTCATCGGCTCCTTGTTCTATTATAAAAAATGGACGTGGTTGTGGCGGGAATGGCTAACGACCGTCGATCATAAAAAAATTGGCGTTTTATACATTGGTCTCGCGCTGGTGATGTTGGTGCGCGGGCTGGCGGATGCGCTGATGATGCGTCTGCAGCAGGCCATTGCGGTTGGCGATTCCATGGGCTATCTGCCGCCGGAGCATTACGACCAAATTTTCACGGCCCACGGCGTCATCATGATCTTTTTCATGGCCATGCCCTTTATGTTTGGGCTGATTAACATTGTGCTGCCTCTGCAGATCGGCGCGCGTGACGTGGCCTATCCCTATTTAAACTCTCTGAGTCTTTGGCTCTCCATCGCCGGGGCTTCTTTGGTTAATGTCTCGTTGGTTGTCGGGGATTTCGCGGCGACCGGTTGGCTGGCCTACCCGCCGCTGTCCGAGTTGGCCTACAGTCCCGGCGTTGGCGTCGATTACTATATTTGGGCGCTGCAAGTCTCGGGTATTGGCACGCTGCTCTCCGGCATTAATTTTGTGGTGACCATTCTGAAAATGCGCTGCCCGGGTATGACGCTGATGCGCATGCCGGTCTTCGTCTGGACCGTGCTGTGCGCCATGATTCTCGTCATCGTTGCCTTCCCCGTTCTGACCGCGACGCTGGGTCTTTTATCCCTCGACCGTCTTTTTGGCATGCACTTTTTTACCTCTGATTTCGGCGGCAACGCCATGGTCTACATCAACATGATCTGGCTCTGGGGCCATCCCGAGGTCTACATTTTGATTTTGCCGGCCTTTGGTATTTTTTCCGAAGTGGTCGCGACGTTTTCGAAGAAATATCTCTTTGGCTACGCGACCATGGTTTGGGCGACGGCCGCGATCACGCTGCTGTCCTTCTTAGTTTGGCTGCATCATTTCTTCACGATGGGCGCCGGCGCTAACGTTAACGCCGTCTTCGGCATCGCGACCATGATTATTTCTATCCCGACTGGCGTTAAAATATTTAACTGGCTGTTCACCATGTATCGCGGCCGTATCCGCTTTTCGACGCCAATGCTGTGGACCGTGGCCTTTATGACCACCTTCGTGGTCGGCGGCATGACGGGCGTTTTGATGGCGGTTCCCGGTATTGATTACCAGGTTCACAACACGCTGTTTTTGGTCGCGCATTTTCATAATGTGATCATCGGCGGTGTGGTTTTTGGTTATTTGGCAGGTCTAACTTATTGGTTCCCCAAGGCCATGGGTTTTCAGTTGAATGAGACCCTGGGCAAGATCGCCTTTTGGTTCTGGATCGTCGGCTTCTATCTGGCTTTCATGCCGCTCTATGCCCTCGGTCTCATGGGCGTGACGCGTCGCATTACCCACTATGCGGCCGAGACGGGCTGGCAGCCTTATTTTGTCGCGGCTGCCATCGGCGCCGTTTTGATTGCCTGCGGCTTCTTCTTTCAAATCGTGCAGATGGTCTACAGCTTTAAGACCCGCGAGCGCTTGAAAGACGTGACCGGCGATCCCTGGAATGGCCGCACACTCGAGTGGGCGATTCCCTCCCCAGCGCCTTTCTATAATTTCGCCGTCACGCCGGTGGTGACGGGATTAGACGCATTTTGGCTGGCCAAACAGGAGAAGAAGAACATGACGACAAAACC
>Ga0206822_1042_pt1 | contig 38247 bp, 27 predicted proteins | sample Alteio_BWOrgCont_83_FD_152913 | JGI IMG/M metagenome (GOLD analysis project Ga0206822, IMG submission 152913) | Enriched cells from forest soil in Barre Woods Harvard Forest LTER site, Petersham, Massachusetts, United States -... | ecosystem: Environmental > Terrestrial > Soil > Temperate forest >... | reverse complement strand
GATAATTTAGTTTATTTTGATAAATTATACTGACTGTTTTATACCATAATTTATTAGTTCCTTGAGATTCTCTGGGCAATTCTTCAAGTTTTGTAAGTATCTCCAACAACGTTTCTATAGGAAGCTCACTTATTCGTCCCTCGTCCTCTGAAATTTGTGCTCCTGATGATGGAACTGGGGATAATGGAACTGGATGGGTAACATCACTATATTCCATAAAGAACCTCCTTTTATAGAAATTATTATAATATATTTAGTATATAAAAATACAACAAAATTGATTTTGGAGAAAGGGGTGATCTAAAAAGCCGTGCTCATTTCAGCAGTAAAGATGGTTAGGTTCGCGTGAAGCAGGGACAGGTCTAGGGGCCTAGCTTAATCAATGATCGCCTAACTTCTTTTATTGAATAATTTATCTAATCTGTTTATAACTTATTCTTTTACTTTAAAAAAGAGGAAGTTATGCAAACATTATCAGCTTTTGATATGACTTGCCACAGCGGATTGGCAGCTATAGGCAGCTTATGGGTTCAAGGTGTATCACCAATTCAAGCAGGTTTATATATTCTAGCTACTGATGTGGCTACCCGAATATCTCAAATTGTAGAAAAAAAATTGCCAGCTCACCCTTTGGTAGCGGAAAATATTCAATTTGGAATTAATACTGCTCCCATTGCACTTTTTTGGTTAGGTGGAACACCGCTTGTACCCTTAATATCTTATTTAGGAATCACGGTTATAGCTAAGTCGTTATATAACCTTGGACGTTATTCTAAAGAACTTTACGAAAACCGCCGGGGAAATGAATATCGTAAGAGATGTCCTGGCTTACTTTCTGATAAAAACTTTCAAAAATATTTTTTGATAAGCGCTGTCTTTACATCCGCAATCTCAACAATCTCGAATAATTTTTTAAAGATATCCCCACCTTTAACTCTTGTCTCGGTATTGGGAATGTCTTTATGCCTTTATCCCTTGGCTGAAAAATTGATATGTAAACATATTCCGAAGCCAGTGAGAACAAATGACGTATACAATACTAAATTAAAAATTCATTATGGAGCCTCGGCTATTACTGTACTAGCGGCAACAATCATTTTAGGATTAGCTGGTACACCAATAATCACTATTGTGAGCGTTCAAGGATTAGTTTCTTTATCCTCTTTGGGTGGTACGTACTTAACCTTCTCCCTAAATAATTTATTTAAGCCTAAAGAAACACAACAGGCAACAACTTAAATGAAAGGGACCGTGAATGGGGCCTTGTCCGTCAAGACCCTTTCACTCTTGCCCTCTCATGCAGGTCATAGGACGAACAGGACTAAATAGCAAATTGGTAGATAAGATCATTAAATGGCTTTACATGTAACTATGAACCACGTGTAAGCCCAGGCTGAGCTTGCGAAGCCTGGGTCAATACACCCCTACATAATAGCCCCGGAGGGGCGACACGTTTTTAAGACATATCTCCCAAAAATTTTGTGCACCTGGTGCTAATTTGGAGCTTTAAATTGTAAACGGATACGTTAGTAAAAACGTGTCGCCCCTCCGGGGCTATGATGTAGAGGCATGTTGACCCAGGCTTCGCAAGCTCAGCCTGGGCTAACACGTGGATTCATAGTTACATGTAAAGCCATTTAATGATCTTATCTACCAATTTGCTATTTAGTCCAGTTCGTCCAGATATAAACCAGGGCTTCAGCCTGAAACACATAATAAGGTAATAAGGTGGGACAAGAAGTGGCTGGAATTGTGGAGAAGTGGCCGCTTTGGGCTCCAAAAAAAGCTTCGCGCTTATATCAATTCAATAAGTTGTTTTACTGCACTGAGAAAATAAACATTTTTGGGTATTTGTAGAGCTGTTTCCCAAGCTGCTTCTAATTCTCCAGCCTTCATTTGAAGGAGGCTGATAATTTCAAGATTATAACTATTATCAACTACTGGGTTGGTAATAATTAATTTTAATTTCTCAATGGTACCTTTTGCTTTATCTAATTGATAATGTTTCAATTGCATTTCAGCGATTTCCGTGAAGATTCGATGCGTATATCTTTTATCAACAATAAATTTTATAATTTTTTTTACTTCTACGATTGCATTCAATTTAATAAAGCCTAATGCAATAGATTCATATACAAAATCTTTAAAATAAGGCGTTCTGGAACTGAGCCAGACAAAAGATTTTGCTTCCTTCAATGTTTTTTTGGCATTCTTTCGATCACCAATTTGAATTTGTTTTTCGGCAATTGAAGAAAATAATCTTCCTTTGGAAAGCCGACCTTTAGTTTTAGCACAAATTTTCTTTGCCAATTTCAAGTATTGTTTTGAAGGGTTTAGATCAATATTCGATGAAGATTGATCTTCGAGAATCTCATCCACTCTTTCAAGTAACATTCGAGCTAGAGTTGCTTCTCCATTTTCTCGAATATATTTTTTAACTAGAGATTTTGCCCCCACAATGTCATTCATTTGAACTTGAGCTTTTAAAATCTGTTGATAGCTCATTTTAAAGGCATAATTACTTACGGTTTCAATGGCCTTATCAATTTCCCCATTTTCAACGAGAATTTTAATAATTTCATCTTTATATCTGGTTAATTTAACATATTTTATGTTTGCCTGATTTTCTCCTATTTTTTTCAAATTCTTTAATGCTTCATCGATATCTTTGGTTAAAACTTGAACTTTGAAGAGTTTATATAAATATTTCACATCTCCATTATTTTCAAAGATATCTTTGAATTTATTAATGATTTTTTTTGCTTCTTCTGGATGACTTTTTGCTAGCACTTTTGCAATTTTACAATAAGCTTTTGCATTTGGAAACCATGTAACCCATTTTAAAGACTCTGCTGTTTCAATAGCACCATCAAAATCCATCGCTTGTGCTTGAAATTTGGCAATCTCTTGTAGAAATTTCACGTCATCTAGCCCATCAGGACGCATTGATTTTTTTTGATTTAAAAGAAGTTGTTTAGCTAATTCATTATATTGCTTTGCCAATAAATACTTTATTATGACTTTAAAAGCATCAAACCTTTCAAGAAAGTTTTCTATTAAACTTATAGTTTTTATTGCCCCACGGTGATCACTGTTTTGAATTTGAAGTATAGCAAATTCTTCAAAATTTTTAATTATTTGTTTTTGTACTTTATAATCTTTTACTTTCTTTATGGAAATCGATTGCACCGTTTGTTGGAAGCCAAGCATATCGTTTTCCAGCAATTGAGTTTTTGCAATCTCACATAAGACCAGAGCTTTCGCCCCATACCCATTTTTCGAAACTCTACAAAGAGTTTTCATAATCGCAACAGTAATATCGAACATCGCTTGAACTCTAGCAGAGTTCAACGGATCAACTTTTTCCTCTACTAGTGTTCTTACCGCGCCTTCAACATCTTTCTTCTTCACCTGCATTGAAGCAAGTTCAGTAAAGGCTTCATCCTGTCCTTCGCGCAAAAATAAAATGCTACTTTTGGCACACTGAAATGCTCCAAGTTTAGCTTGAGCCCTATATATTACTTTTATTGAATCATTTAAAAATTGATATTCTTGTCTATAAAAAGGGGAAATTTCTATTTTATAATTTAGTGTAGGTTGAAATACATCTATTTTTTCAAATATTTTTTTTAATCCTATAATCTTGAGATCCACCAGACTAAGAGTACGCGATCTTAATTCTTTGCATAAAAAACCTAAGCATCCAAACTTTTCTGTTTTAGAAAGATGCCTACTTATTTCATAAATTATATCGCGAGGCATGTCTTGAATTGAAAGTGAAGTAACTTGTTGAATAGACATAAATTTTAAATTCCTAAAAAAAATAAGAGGTTCAAATTATTAATTATAACTTTCTTTTTTATCGCAGAGATGCTGAGGTCGCAGGGGTATATAAAAATAAATTCTTCTCTGCGTACCCTTCATGGTCCATTATTTGAAATCACCCCTTTCGACTTTATTTGCAAGACGCCAACCGATCAATCCCGAAGCAGCCGCTAATACAGCCCAAATAATTCCAAATCCAGCTACCTTTACTCCTAATGAACGAAATACATTAACCGATAACACAGAAAACACATCCCCAGCTCTCCAAACAACTGTATCCACAGCATTCTTGCCTTTGTATCGTATATTTCTTGGAACGAGTGTATACAGAGTCTCTCTGGCGGGTTGAATCATACTATAAGTGAGCGATCGAGTTAAAATCAAAACTATGGCTACAACAGGCAATGTGCCAATAACGGGCGTTGTAGGATTATCCACAAAAGCCATCAGTAAACCCGCAAATACAATCACAGCAGCACATATCAGAAATATGAATCCTGCTCCATAACGCACCAATAAAAAGCGAGTGATCGTCAACTGCACAATTATTTGCAATACGTTTGCTGAAAGATCCATCGTAGCAGCAAAGCGAGTCCGTGCAATCGCATCATTGGGAAATGCTGTGCCAGAATAGTCAGTAACTAAGACATAAGCGATCGTGCCTATGGCGTCATTCATTAGCATTAGTAAAGCCATAATACCGACAAATGGACTAGAAAATATTTGTTTTAGTCCATCAAACATTCCTCCTCCAATGGGGCCTTCTCTTCCAACTTCATCATTATCTGCACCAAATGTATGCGCCCATTCCCCTAGTTTCAATACGCAAAAAATTGCGCCGATCAAAAGGCCTGCTGATACAAGCAATAAAGAGGTTTGACCATAAAGATCCACAATACTGCGCGTAATAAAAGGGCCTATAACGGCCCCGGCAGTCCCACCCAGAGCTATAATGGGAAATAATCGCCGCGCTTGCCTATCACTCCAGATATCTGTCATGAAGCTCCAAAAAACAGAAACGGCAAATAAGTTGAATACGCTAACCCAAACAAAAAATAGGGCTCCTAGATATTGAGGTGAAACTAAAAATTCATTTTTGAATAAGGGGATAAACATGAACTGGCATAGAACGAAAAATAAATACACAATAGGCATGATCACGCGCCGGGGCCATATGGAAACTATCCATGCAAAAAGTGGAGTTAAAATTAATGTGGCTACTAAAGTTGAGGCAAAAAACCAGGGCAATTTGGCCGAACCGACTTCAGCAGCCAGCTGGTCGCGCATGGGGCGGATGACATAATACGATGCCAACACGCAAAAAAAATAGATGAATGATAGGACCACTCCGTACCATTCTTCCGCCTTTATTTTCATTTTTAACTGTGAATACATAGTCAAGGATCAGGCTTGCAATTTTGACAATTGGATAGCTTTCTTTTAATGTTTGCACGAATTGGATTTAAATGGAAATACCATATTCCCCATTTAGGCTGCGCGAAAGCTCCTGCGGTTGAACGATCGCAAGTCGCCCTTCAGCTTATGATTTACAAAAATCAATAAATATATTAGAGTAAATTAAAATTATAAAATATAAGGTATGATCGATGAATAGCTTATCAACAGTAAAACACTCCACTAAACCATCTTTAAAAGCTCCAAGTCAGCCAACGGAACAAGTTTTTTTTAACGCTTTACCTAAAGAGCTGTTTATTGAAATTTTTAAAAATTTTTCCGAAATTGCAGATTTGGTTTCTTACCAACTAGTTTGCAAAAATTGGAAAAATATTTTAACAGACAATGTCATATGGAAAAATATTTCGATTCAAATCCATGGAATGATTCAACCAGAAACACAAATTCCAGACGATTATTTTTATCAATTCGAAACATTTTATTATAATTTGGAACATTTGAATGCAAGTAAATATAAACCTAGATTAAAAGTTGTTGTAGAATCACATTTAATTGCACTCTTATCTAAATCTGTCATTAAAACTATGAATCGAATTGAAAATGATGAGGAATTAAAAAAAAACGCATAACTACTACGGATGAATTTACAGAAGATGCCAAAAAACGAGATCAACAAGATCAAATTTTACTTTATTTTTTAAAAAATTTAAACTCCGAATTTTACGAGAAATTCCATTCCCTTCATCTTAAATCTTTTGTTGCTTTTAGCTTCGATGGGATTGTGAATGGTGTTGAATTTATTATCAAAAATTGTCCAAACTTAATTCATATCGATTTTTCAACCTATACGTATGAATATTTTGGTATTGTGTGCAAAGATGAACCTTATTCCAATGTTCAACTGGCACGAAATGTATTGGCTCATAGTGTAGGTGTTATACTTAAATCTATCAAATTAATTGAAAAACAAAAGAGGGAAAAATCTATAGAATTTGTGTTAGATTCAGTACAGCTAACAGATGAAGTAAAAGTAAAACTGCAACCTGCAAAAAATATTACTTATCGAGTTGTAGATAACTTTAAGTCTTTTATTATTGCTAACGCAAGTCTATTTAGATAACCCGACTCACTGGATTGATCATGGAGATTGTGGCTTCTCATTTTTCGAAATTGTCAAACAGATAGTCCGCCCCAGCATAAAAGCAAACCGGAAGCCCGCATTCCTGAATTTGCCCTTTGCGCTCTTCCCCCTTCCTCAACCTGTATCTCTTCGAGTCCTTCGCAAAGTTAAATCTAACCTCTCCATCCTTCTGACAACGGAATATCATTCGGCGTATCGTCTTTTTCGACCACTCCAAATCCAAGGTTCCTAACGGTCCCAACGCAATCCCTGTCATACGGCCGCAATGGAGCTCCGGCAGCAAACAAGGAAGTATAGAAACCTGATGCTCCGAGTGGTCAACCAACATCTTTCTGATTAATTTGGCTCCCTCAGTCAAAAGCACCAAGGGACTCGCGGAATTCATCTTAACAAGAGGTGTATTCACCCCCTGGTATTGGTCGTCCAAAAGCCTTGGACAAAACATGCCTTCAAAACCTGTGAGGTATAAAGATAATAATGATTCTGTAAGCTCTTGATAATTTTTATCTGCGATTGCTTCTTCGATGGGCTTCAATAACGCCGCAGTGCCCTCATAGTGAGGTGTGGATTGGGGAACAAGCTGCCCCAGCCTAAACCAAAACGGAAGAATCTCTTGTAATGATTGTCTACGATGCACTAGGTTACAATCTTGCGATTTCGATATGCCAAACGACAGATTTTCAATAGATGGTCTTAGGATAGGCGATTCACCTTCATTCGAGTGGATAATCGGATTGTCCAAAGGCTGTTTTTCGGTACGTATGAAAAAGCGCTTACCGGACTCAGTAGATTGGATCAGATAGCGATAGAATCCATGCTTCGAATGTCCCCAAACTTTGATAGTACACTCTTCAAGAGATTGCTGAACGGTGAAATCTCGGACAGGCCCTTCGATATCCACTTTGATTTGTTCAATTGATTGAGGACAAGAGGCTGATAGATCAAAAATCTTGATGAAAGCAGGAAATATCTGAAAGCGTAAAGAGGTAAGGGGCAGCACACAACCGATGCCGGGTTCGTGGGAAAATGGACGTAATCGATCGGCTATAGTGATTCGCATTTTCTACCCGCAACAAACTTGATGACCCGATTGACCAACGATCCTGCCGATAAATCCCGCTGGAGTATTTTCGATCAGATCCACTTCTACTAATTCGTTCGGCTGTATATTTCCTCGAGGTATCCTCACCATCAGAAAATTATCGGTATGGCCTCCGATCATCCCGTCTTCGGTCTGATCTGATGTTTCTGTGAGAACGGTCATTCTCCAATTCACATACTGTTTGCGCAATTCAAAGGCGGCGCGCTCGGATGCTTTTAAGACTTCCTGCTTGCGATGCTTGATAATCTCTTGCGGGACTTTATTCGGCATGAGGGCGGCTTTAGTTCGCGGCCTTTCGCTATAGGGAAACATGTGAACTTTCGCAAACTTGACATCTTCTATAACTGCAAGCGTCTCAGCAAAGTCGGCATCGGTTTCTCCGGGAAACCCGACAATCACATCAGTGGTAAAAGTAAACGAAGGGCTCGCGGCTCGCAGGCGGTCGACTGTCTCCATGAAAATCTGACGAGTATATTTGCGGTTCATCCGCTTCAAGATTACATTTGAGCCCGCTTGCAGAACGATGTGCATGGAATGGCATGTCTTGCTGCCATTGATAATTGCGTCAGCGAGGTCATCGTCCACTTCATCCGGATCAATGGAAGAGACGCGTATCCTTTCCAAACCCGGAACTTTATCAACGGCACGGACGAGGTCGGCTAACCGGTCGAATCTTTCCCCTTCGGGCTTATTTCCGTCAAAGTCGCCGATGTTGATTCCTGTCAGAACAACTTCTTTGTAACCATTCGCGACAAGACCTTCAACTTCTTGGAGGATATCCGCCATTGTTCTCGAGCGCGAACGGCCGCGGACGTAAGGGATAATGCAATAGGTGCAAAATGAATTGCAGCCATCTTGGACTTTAACAAAAGCTCGGGTATGGGAATCGAAATTTTTGATGGCGAATTCAGGAACTTGTGCTTCAGGAAAAAGGGTGGCGATCAGCGCATCTTTGTCTTTATTGGGGACAACATGGGTCACCCCATCGATATTTTTGATAATGTCGGGTTGTCTTTCGGCGGCACATCCCGTGACGACAAGCTTGCTTCCGGGATTTTGCCGTGCCAAATGACGGATCTCGTAGCGGCTTTGACTATCAGCAGATTCCGTGACGGTGCAAGTATTGACGATGCAGACGTCTGCGGTTTCATCACCTGCAGCCTGGGAATAGCCCATTTGTTTGAGCTGATCGGCATAGGCTTGCGATTCGTATTGATTGGTGCGGCAGCCGAGTGTGTGAATTTTGAATTTTGGGTTCTCTTGACTCATGGGGGAAGTATAGCATAGGCAACATGCTCATTTCAACCAAATATTCTGTGGCATGGATAAAGCAAAACATGTATAAATGCTTTTTTACTATTAACTTTGGGATGTTCGATGAAAAAGATTGCCGTTACCGGAACACATGGTGTAGGAAAAACCACTTTGACGCATCAACTGTGCGTTGCCCTCAAAGAAAACAATTTTAATGCGACCATTGTTGAAGAGAAGGCGCGCTCCTGCCCATTTCCCATTAACGAAGCAGCCACAACAGATACAGAAATCTGGATGGTCCACACACAAATACGCGCTGAGTTGCAGGCGAAAGCACGCAAGTATGAGGTTGCTGTGATTGACCGTTGCTCTTTGGATGCAATTGTCTATTGGCAAGATCGCAATACCCCTCACCCTTATTTTGAAAAGCTTCGAGATGCGGCCTTGCAATGGGTAGAATCTGAGTACGACTTGCTCATTCTTGTAGAGCCTTCCAGCGATACTGACACCTTTGCTGTCGATGCCGTGCGTGATTCCAGCATCATATATCGCAATCGCATCCGTGACGTATTCAGGGAATATATGCATGTTCTGCCCGAATACTGTAAGGAGCGATTGATTCGGATCGAAGCGAATGAGATATTCGATAAAAAAGGGCGCCATTCAGCGGCAGTGGAAAAGGTCATGCGCCATCCGTACTACCCTATGCGCGAGCTGGCACTGGCTTAAAAGGACATTGCTACATCGAACGTCGGTACTCACCGCCACAGGAATACAGCAAATGGCTAATCTGCCCCAATGAACAATAACGCACTGTCTCCATCAGCTCCTCAAAAATATTGCCTCCCGTCAACGCCACATGACGCAATCGTTCCAATGCCTCTTGATTTTTCGGACCGGCCTCCGCTATAAACGCTTTGGTGCGGGCTATCTGCTGATCCTTCTCCTCATTGGTCGCTCGCACAACTTGTATATGCTCGTAATCGGTCTGGCTTTCCTTCGAAACATACGTATTCACCCCCACAATGGGCAGCTCGCCGCTAGCTTTCATGAGCTCGTATTTCATCGATTCGGTCTGGATGCGATGGCGCTGATATTGCTTTTCCATGGCTCCTAAAACACCGCCTCGCTTGGAAATCGACGTAAACTCCTCCAATACGGCATCCTCCACCATATCCGTCAATTCCTCCATAAAATAAGAGCCTTGCAGCGCATTTTCACACTTCGTCATCCCGTACTCCTTTGTGAGGATCATCTGGATGGCCATCGCGCGACGCACTGAATCGGTTGTTGGAGTCGTGATCGCCTCATCATAGGCATTCGTATGCAGGCTATTGCAATTGTCAAAAACTGCCAGCAGCGCTTGAAGGGTCGTACGGATGTCGTTAAAAGCCATCTCTTGAGCGTGAAGGCTTCTCCCTGATGTCTGGATATGATATTTCAGCTTGCAACTACGTTCGTTTGCACCGTATTTCTCTCGCAAAACAATCGCCCATATACGGCGCGCCACACGACCAATAACCGTATACTCGGGATCCAGACCGCTGCTGAAAAAGAAAGAAAGGTTGTGTGCGAATTCATCGATGGCCATGCCGCGGGCGATGTAATATTCCACAATTGTAAAACCGTTGGCCAGAGTAAACGCCAGCTGTGTGATCGGATTCGCACCCGCTTCGGCGATATGATAACCGCTGATGCTGACAGAATAGAAGTTCCTCACACTATTTTTGATGAAATATTCCTCGATATCGCCCATCATTTTAAGAGCGAATTTGGAAGAAAAAATGCACTCATTCTGCGCTTGCTCTTCTTTCAGGATATCGGCCTGCACGGTTCCCCGCACATTTTTCAATACACGCGCTTTGATCTTCTCATATTCATCTTGGGGAATGGCATCTTGCTCCTTACCAGTGGCCTTTTTTACTTCGAAGTCAATGGCCGTGTTCAAAAACATGGCCAATATCATGGGTGCAGGGCCGTTGATCGTCAAAGACACTGAGGTCAAAGGATCCACCAGATCAAAGCCTGCATAGAGAGCCTTGACATCATCGAGTGTGGCGATGCTGACTCCGCTGTTCCCGATTTTGCCATAAACATCCAGTGGGGTGTCCGGATCTTCCCCATAAAGTGTTACCGAATCGAAGGCCGTGCTTAGGCGTTTCGCCGTTTCATGATTGCAGAGATAATGGAACCGCTGATTCGTTCTCTCAGGAGACCCCTCCCCCGCAAATTGACGCTTGGGATCCTCCTCTTCGCTTTTAAGGGGAAAAACTCCGGCTGTAAATGGAAAATATCCCGGCAGATTTTCCTGTCGCATGAAGGTGATAATATCTCCCCAATCCCGGAATTTCGGCAACGCTATCTTGGGAATTAACAGATTGGAAAGGGATGTTGTATAGAGAGGTCGCGTAATCGTCTTATCACGGATGGTATAGGAGAACTCTTCTAGGGCATAGGAGTGTTCATGCTTCCGGTATTGTCCCAGAAGCTGTTTGATGTCTTCATCGATCTCGTTTTCGGGTGTACTTTTTTTATATAATTCCGTAGCGCGGTCTGCTTTTTCTTTTGATTCTTCCCGATATTTGAGAACTGTTTTCACGATTTCACCCAAGTAAAATGTCCGTTCGGGAGGGATGATCGTAAACATATGCGGGTTGTTGAGTTCCTTAGCTCTCTCGATGTTTAAGGCTTGGTTTCCCGGAGTTATCAAAAGTTTTTTCTCCTTCAGCAAACCCATGAGTTTGACAAAAAGACGGGTCACCCCGGGATTATTGAAGTCGGAAGCGATCGTGCCGAAGATTGGAAGCTTTCCACGGGTCGTATCATTGAGACGGATATTACGGGAATAGGCATACGCGTGCATAACATCTTCCAACGCTTCCTCGGAACCCAGCTTGTCAAATTTGTTCAGGGCCACGATGTCTGCCATGTCGAGCATATCGATCTTTTCAAGTTGCATCGAGGCTCCGTACTCGCTTGTCATCACATACAGCGAGACATCAGAAAGATCCACAATGCGCGAATCGCCCTGTCCTATACCAGTGGTCTCCAGAATCACTAAGTCGAAATGGCTTCGTTTCATTAACTTTAGAGCCCCTTCAACTGCAGGACTTAGCTCATTGCCCGAAGAGCGTGTGGCCATGGACCTTAAGAACACCCGGTTGTTGTAAATCGCATTCATCCGAATTCGGTCACCGAGAAGGGCACCGCCGGTGGCTTTCTTGGTGGGATCGAAGGCTAAAATGCCCACCCGTCCTGTGGGGCTGGAGTAGAGGTATCGTAATACAAGTTCATCCATCAAAGAACTTTTGCCAGCGCCACCGGGTCCGGTGATGCCAATAACAGCGGGACGATGCTGTTGTGTGATTTTTCTGGAATCGAGCATCCAGAGAAACTCTTCGCGTATTTCGGGATAAAGATCGGTTTGCTCGATAAACGTGATCGACTTGGCGAGTTCGCGGTCAGTTAGCTCCTGGCCTTTTTTAAATTTAGCGATGATCCCTTGATAGAATTCTTTGGTTTCCGGGACTTTATGCATCCGGGAAATGGCATCTTTGACAATGCCCCTGAGTCCGAGCTTACGGCCATCTTCTGCATGGTAAAGGCGTGTGACGCCGTAGTCATGCAATTGTTCGATCTCGCTGGGAAGAATTGTACCGCCGCCACCGCCGAAAATGCCGATATGCGATCCTCCACTTTTATTAAGGAGGTCACGCAGGTAGTGGAAATATTCCATGTGGCCGCCCTGATAGGAACTGACGCAGATTGCATCGACATCTTCCTGGATGGCTGTGGTGACCAGCTCTCGGACACTGCGGTTATGACCGATATGGATGACTTCGAGACCACCGGCTTGAAACAGCCTTCGAAAGACATTGATGGCGGCATCATGCCCATCGAAGATAGATGAAGCTGTGGCGATCCGGAAGATGGTATCGGTTGTAATCATGGGTGACCTCTGTAAAGCCCCATTATGTCAAATTATATTATAAATCACAAACCGCTATTCTTCTAAATCGTCGGGTGCAGGCTCAAAATCTTCCAACGTTTTGGACTTCTTACCCGATATAAGCCGAATAACAGAAAGAACTCCCGCCACAATCGGATATATCCAGGACATAATAAAAAAGACCAACGCAAAATGATGCAAAAATCCATAAAATATCAATACAGCAGAAATAACTGTCAAAAAGACAATTTTAAAAGAGGCCACCCTGATATGAAGGGTTTTAAGACTAGGAAATTTCCAACGGCTAATCATAAAGTAGCCTATAACGAACAAAGTACAAAACAAGATTATCGCTCTGGTTTGCTCAGAAATGGAAAATAAGCTTTTAAATTCATCGGAGACTAGCAGCAAATTCATGGAAACCACCGCTGCAGCAGCTGCCGGTATCGGAAGACCCGTAAAATTCTTACTTTGAGTATCGATAGGATCTTGATTCATCTTCGCAAGGTGGCCCATCGTGTTAAAACGTGCCAAGCGTAAAACTCCGCAAACAGAGTAAACCATGGCCCCGGTAGTCATTAAGAAAGAAAGCTCGGTTCCGGGCTCAATGGATAAGCTCTTCAGAACAATGATGGAAGGCGCCACACCGAAAGTAATGGCATCGGCTAACGAATCAAAAATACCCCCAAAAACACTTTCTGCCTTCATGGCTCTTGCCACAGCGCCATCGAGCAAATCCGCTAAAGCAGCCAGTAGAAGAATGCCTGCCGTGGCGATTAATACCTGCTGATTCGCCTCCCCTATTCCTGTCATATTCATTTTAAAGATGACAAACAATCCGCAGGAAAGACCAAAGGCTGTTATCACATTAGGAAGTAAATGGATCCTTTTCATTACACACCAAATTATAATTATATAGAACTAAAAGTATAACAAATCCCCAGAGTCTACGTCAATTCATTCTAGGGAACTAAAAACGATTTTTGCGAAGAATAGGGTCAATCCTTAGTCCGGAGCGCCAGCGGAGGACGTCTGAAAATCTGAGCTCGGAGCGGAGCGGAGAGCGATTGACTTTTTTCAACAATGATTTTTTCCATTTCCTGGGGCGATTCAGCTAAAAAACGCATGGAATACTCCAAAATTGATTCGCTATATGTCTGACAAGTCAATCGCTCTCCGCTTCGCTCCGAGCTTAGATTTTCTTTCTCGCACCCATAGCTCCCTCCGGTCGCTATGAGCTCGTTTCAGACGTCCTCCGCTGGCGCTCCGGACTAAAGACTGACCCAATTCTTCGCACTGATCTCAACAAATCGTTTTAGTTTCCTGTGCCCTTCGCTGCAATGCGAAAGATTCTCATCTTTTTCTGAATGACGGAGCTGAACTTACCCGCCTTTGTTGCCCCTTGGGCGCTCCATGTCCGCCGCCCCCTTTCTGGCCCATACGTCCATTAATGATCGGCTCCGCCTTTATCGAAGGATCCGGCTCAAAATTCGGAATAACTACTTTTTCTATCCCCGTTTTTAGTAAGCGCTCAATATCTTTCAATAATTTATGCTCATCGATACATACTAACGAAATGGCTTCTCCGCTATTACCTGCACGTCCTGTTCGTCCTATGCGATGCACATAATCTTCCGGCACATGCGGAAGCTCAAAATTGACCACATGTGGCAATTGATCGATGTCCAATCCTCTCGCAGCAATATCCGTAGCAACCAAAACCCGCACTTTGCCTTGCTTAAAATCCGCCAAAGCTTTGATGCGCGCCGCTTGACTCTTGTTGCCATGAATGGCAGCAGCAGTTATGCCATCCGCTTCCAACTGTGTCGCTAGACGATTGCATCCATGCTTCGTGCGTCCAAATACCAACACTTGCTTCCATTTTTGGCTGGTGATTAAATGAGATAAGAGCTCCCGTTTGCGCTTATTGTCTACAGGATGGATTTTCTGAGTCACTCCAACCGCAGTTGAATTTCTTTCCGCCGCATGAATCATTTTGGGAGAATTTAAAAGACCATCCGCAAGAGTTTTAATTTCGTTGGAGAAAGTAGCTGAAAAAAGCAGATTCTGACGCTTTTGCGGCAACAATTTAAGAATTTTACGTATATCATGGATAAAACCCATATCCAACATGCGGTCTGCTTCATCAAGAACCAAGATCTCCACTTGCGATAAGCTGACAGCTTTCTGACTGACTAGATCCAGGAGGCGTCCCGGCGTTGCCACAACAATATCAACCCCATGGCGAAGCTTGCTGATCTGTGGATTGATGTTTACTCCTCCGTAAATGACAACAGAACGTAAAGGAAGATGTTTTCCGTAGGTTTTTACACTTTCTTCTACCTGCATGGCTAATTCGCGCGTAGGGGTAAGGATTAGGGAACGTACGGCAATGGATCCCTTTTCTCTGACCTTTTTCATCATGTTATGCAATAAAGGGAGGGTGAAACCGGCGGTTTTACCCGTGCCTGTTTGGGAGCCTGCTAAAAGATCATTTCCTTGAAGAATTAATGGGATAGCCTGATCCTGAATAGGAGTAGGAATTGTATACCCCTCTTCTTCGACAGCGCGTAGGATTTCTGGGAGAAGGCCAAAATTTTTGAAAGACATCGTAAGTATTCCTTAGTAGTTGGCCTATCTAAAAAAATACTTAGAATGGTCTAGACCAGTGAATTAAAATTGTTTTCTTCGTTAATTTAGAGGAAATTAATGAGTGGACCCATGCACATAAATAAGTTTATCTTATAAATAGATTAATGTAAAGGATTCATTTTAGTTTTAATTGGGAAGCAATGATGGGCCCGCAAAGCGCATAGCCGCAAAACAATTATTCCTTCCCACCTAATTGCTTTTCTAAATCTGAAACAATTTCGGTAAGTTCTTTAATTTTTCTGTCACTTTCATCATTTGCTACTAAAAGCAAATCTTTATAAGTTTCTAATAGTGGAGAGGTTCTCACGATAGCCTTTACACTGTTTTGGCTTGGGAGCTTTGCCAATCCTTTTTCAGATTGTTTTTTTTCTAAATATTCTATGTGATTTTGCAAAACCTTAATTTGGAATTCTTGCGCTTTTTTTTCACTTTCAATCGGCCTTAGTCTGGCTTCCCACCTCGTTTTTCTACTGGCATACAATTGCGAACTTTGTAACAGGTCGCGGAATATTGCTGTATGAACATAAAAGGTCTTGCAGCAAAGGGAAAGTTCAGAGACCTCTCGGGCTAATGTCAGGAATCTAGGTTCAGAAATGTCTTCAATAAATACCGGTTTACCTTGACTAAGTTTTAGGAGGGCTGTCATTTTATAGTCATTACTCAGTTTGTAAGTATCTCTGCTAGGTAGTCGAATGAAAATTTCTAATATCAATTCCAGTGGTAAATTTTTCATATTACCCATACTGTCGACTGAACTAAGTTGAGATTCCTTCACTTCAAGTTTTCTTACGCGGTCGATCCCCTGAAGGACGAGCAGGGCGTAATCAGGAGAAAGATTGTAGTATGGAATGATAGCTTTTTCTAAATTCTGCCAAGCGGGAGGTAGAAAGGGGTACATAGGAAGAGGGTTCGGGTTCATAAATATCTCCTTACAAATTTATAAAATCTTATTATATCAAATAAAATATATTAAATCAATCTTTTTTTTAACATTCTCTTCGGTTGATTATAATTCATTGTTATGATAAAATAATAAATTCTGTTTAAATAATTTATTACGAGACATACATGAGTTCATCTGAAAGTATTATTTTAATTAATAACAATATCAACTGGGATCAAGTCCCCAAAATTACAAATCCTAAATGGTTCCAGGTAACAAAAACGCGAAATGCTGTCGCAAACATCTTTTTAGGTTCTGCTGTAATATCGGGTTTAGGAACTCCAATAGCAGCAGCCATCACTTTTACTGCTAAACCTATCCTTCTCACTGCTGCTGTTTCCGTTCCAGGCCTTTTAGTCTTGACCGCTGCTTTAGTCATTACAGGGCTTCTGATTCGCAGAATGGGTGAATCGCCATTAGATCCGGACGTTCGCCTACAGAAACGTAAGGAAGCTGAGAAGGCATTTACTGAAGGAATTCTTTTTGCGGATGTCGCACAGTATAATAAACTTTTAGAAGACAAGATTGTCACTTCGGAAGAGATCCAAAAGCATCTTGCTTTCGAGATTAAAAACCTATCGTATAAAGAATTTGTCGATAAATATAAGATATCTGTACTTGGAATCCTCAGTGTTGAAAATAAAGCCTCTTTACAGGCGAAATTCATCATTTACGTATGTGCTGATGCAAAGCAAAATGAAAAAACTGCAACACAAGTAGAAAAGGAATTTACGCGTGACTTTACCCTTTTTGATCGTAATGTAAAAGAACAGGTTTTACAAGAAGTTGATCGGCAGCTTTGTCAAATTCAGACCACCACACATTTTAATTCAGAATTGTTCAAACAAGAGCGCTCCGATTTTATTCAAAAATGTAAAGACAAATACAAAGCTATACCTACTGGGGACTTTGAAAAAAGAAGGGAATGCCTTCAATGGATTGACGCCAAGGAACAAGCTTATCAAAGATTGATTTTGGATCAAAATCTAAGCGAAAAATTCTTCACTGAAATGAAATCTAAGTCACAACGAACTGATTCACAAGTAGAGCAGGATAAGCTTTCAACACTTGCGGACATAGAGAAATTTGTATCGAAGGCCAATGAATCTTATCAAAAATTAACCGGCACAAATGAGTTTCGCACAATCTTGCACGACTATCGAAATGCATTAACTCATGATATCTTAATGGCCTTGGATGATACGAATGGGCTTCGTCATAACCGATTCGGATACCTAGAGCTCGTTTCTAAAGAAGAGCACTCTCTGAAGTCTCGCGAAGAAGAAACAGCCATCGAAAACAGGCTAATCGAATATCTGAAATTTAATAGAGAATATCCCGAACAACAACCTGCTGTTATCCGTGTAATGACGCGCTTCCTTAAGCTCAAAAGCCCCTCCAAAGATGAACGTTTGCAGGAATTTGTTGAAGGATTTGATGCTAAGAAAGCTCTTGAAAATGAGATACAAGAGTTGAAACAAAAATTCAAGCAAGGACTACAAGAGGTTAAGAACAAAATTCAAAAGCCTGTCGATACTCTTTCCTCTGATGTGAATGGGCTGATGGGTATCCTTTCCGATCTGGATAACAAACAGGCATTGCTATTTAATCTATTACAGTACTACGAAGATTATTTTATCCTTTCTGAAGAAAATGAAAATCTTAAGCTAAGCGATGCGATAAATAGCTTTAAGGATGAACTCAAAAAATGGGCCGCAGATGTAAAACCTCATTATGATCAGGCCAAAAGTGATGCATTGACATCTTTGAAACAATGCATCGAGAAGCTTACTGCAGGTATGACAGCGGCTGCTTCAAAAGCAAAAGTTGTAAAAGGAACTTCAGCTGTTCTGACGGATCCTTCCGTAAAGCATATGAAGACGTTTGACTCCTATGAGAAATCGACTTTAAAACAAGTTTTTTATCTCTCTAGCCAGGGTGCGTTGGCTTCCGGATGGGTAAGCAACCCTATAGGCTGGAATGAAACATTCTTTAAAAATGTGGAAAGTTTGCCCGACTTTTTCAAAACGCTTGCTGAAAAGTTTAAGGGTTCTTATACAGCTGGTGAGTTGAATCTCGCCCACCTTCAGGATTTTTTACTGTCCTTGCAAGCAGTGAATTCCCATTTGGAATTTTCCACTTATCCCCGAATATCTGCAGTTTCTAAAACGATCAGTTCCGATGTAATTGCTCTGTTCAATCAGTTTATTGACCAAGCAATTTCTTCCGAAGGCACAATATTTGAACTCCTGGAGTTTGGAGTAAATCATGAAATGAAAGCGTTTCCTGTGCATCGTGTGCGTGAATTCCTGACGAAGCAATTCGGAGCACGCCTGACTGAACATGTGCTGCAAACATACTTGAACGATCCAAAGGCTCCAAATCTGACTAGACTTGAGGTTGAACGTTTGCTCATTGGCATCGCTGTAGATGTGAGAATTGAAGATATCGCCGAACGTTTGAGAGTCGATATAACCACGCTAACAGAAGAACAGATATCTGAAGGTTTGAAGTCATTCCGCCAGTATAAAGGGAAAAATTTCTTAGAACATTTCTCGGTCCCATTGACATTTGATAAAAAAGAAGTAGCTGATACTTACCTCAATAATTTACCTAAGGCCACCAAATCCGAAAAGCTTGGAAAGGCTGCTCTCTGCGCATTAGCCGATATGGAGTCGGTAAGTTTATGGCAAGGGCCCAGAAGAGCTTCTATGGACCAAAAAGAGGCTCTTACAGTGTTAAAACAGCTTTGCGAGCAACCTTTGTCTTTAAAAGGCTTGGATGGGGATCCTTATTTTGTCTTTTTGAAACAGGCTTCGGCTGCTTTTTCAATTTTGGAATCATGCCGCAAGGATCCCTCAATGATTCAGATTATCGGACATGTTGCTGTAGCTGCACAAGCGATGCAGTTGAGATCATTGGAATTGTATCCTGCTTCTGTAGCAGCGATCTATGGCAATTTATGGTACACACTATCAACCTATTTACGCGAAGCTATCGCAAAAAATGATTTTGATTCGAGCCGTCTATGCTCCACAATCATTAGAGATCCAAAAGAGAAAGTGGAGGCGGAATTATTCACTGATAAAACCAATAGTGCGAGAGAGGCTGAGTTTATCGGTCGAAAAATCTCCTATCTGATGAGACGCTACTATTCAGAACAGAATTTGGATATAGCAGAGTCTGCACAACATCTGAAGGGGACTCTCTTTACGAATAGTGATGGGGAAACTTTCCGCATTGAAAGCGTTACAACACGTCCTAGCAAAGAACACGGCTATGTCCTCATGATATGTGCTCCTGTGAATACTGAAAAGTTCGCTAAAGAGGGTGATGTGCCCCTTCTCATTCTCTTCCAGGGTACAGGCGATACCACCGCTCTAACCCAAAGAGATGCCGAAGCTATCTTGAAATCTGGTGCTCCTGGTCAACGGCTATGGGACGAGGAGGGCGCTGAGGTTTTTGATAAACCCTTATCCGAAGCTTGTGAGGAATTACAGAAGCGAGGAGTTGGAATGAAAGGAGGAGCACGCATAGAATTTGTTTTCGCCGGCCACAGCCTGGGAAGTTCGGATGTCCAAAATGGGTCAGTTCGGGTCCCCAATGTTATTGAAAGTGTGATGAAGGGGCAGGAACCTAACTACATAATCAAGATCCGAGGCTTTAATTCACCTGGTGCAGCAAGGTCGACTCTAGAAAAATTCAAAAGCTTGTTTGGCGAGAATGGTTCTCATAAGGATCACTTAAGTGATGCTGTAAAATCACTTGTGATGGGTGATGACGTTAGTCTAGCCGGAGTGGGAAAAGTAGGCGGAGATGATAAAGGGCAGCCGCATCCAGATCTTACCGGCAAGGTATTTTATCTTGAATTGACTCCACCGCCAGGTACATCGGCTTTTCCTGGAGGGGAAAGGCATACCATTTACGCTCATGCGAATACGACTCCATTATACCCTTTACGATTATTGGATGAGAATTCTACGCATTTTGAAGGGATGGGTAGCATGAAAGCTCTTGCGAACACGGTCGCCAAGATCCTTGCCCGACTCAAAGTAGTGAGGGCTGTTTCAACAGCTATAAATATTGATAAGAAAGTTCGGGTCGTTGCCGATCAAGCTCTTGAGCAGTTCCGCAAATGGTATTATCCATTCATGGAAATTGATGAACTGCGCTTACAGATTCAGTTGCAGCGGGAAAAAGCTGGGAAATGTAAAGGGGAATTGAAAAGTCTTGCAATTCAGCTACGCGATTTAAAAGAACGGGTTGACCAATTGAGCAAAGCGTATGATTCAGCGCATTCAGAATGGAGTCGTCTGGATTCCGATTGCAATCGCCTAAAAGCTGATGTCCAAAACAATACTGACACCGATTCTTGGACGAGTTTGATATGGGAATCGCCACAAGATCGCTTAACTAAGGCAGAAATAAAGTGCGCAGAAGCGAAAGCACGTAAAGATAATGCAAAATCTAGACTTGATAGCGGCAAATATTATCTTGATGACTGCAAGAAATCGATTGAGCGTTACGAGGAGGAATTAAAAAAAGCCACTGGATTGGTTCAAAAGTATGAAATAAGTTTGGAAAATAATGATTGGAAAATTGGTGGAAATACCCCTGATTTGCGTGAAAAAAGAGTGTCGAAAACGCCTCCGAACATTGCTCAGGATGTGGAACGATATTGTGCTACGAAAGATTTTTTTGAGAAGGTGGGTATTTGTTTTACTGAATTAACGGGAAGTCCATCGTTTCTTGAAGAGTTCGTCAAAGGCAAGAGGGCCTGAAAATAGAAGAATTCAGAATTCAGAATTCAGAATACAGAATCGAATGGGGATGTATATGGGTTCCACAATCTAATTCATTTTTGAACCACAGAGGCACAGAGAGATGCACAGAGAACTGTTTTCTAGTCCGGAGCGCCAGCGGAGGACGTCTGAAACGAGCCCATAGCGACCGGAGGGAGTTATGGGTACGAGCAAGAAAATCCGAGCTCGGAGCGCCAGCGGAGAGCGATTGACTTTTTTCAACGTTGATCCCAAAAATTGATTCGCTATATATCTGAACAAGTCAATCGCTCTCCGCTGGCGCTCCGAGCTCGGATTATCTTTCTCTTACCCATAGCTCCCTTCGGTCCTGTCTAGCACCCATCTTTTATGCCGGCCTTTCAGGCCTCGTACCAATGTTTGTTAACACCCAGGCCTCCGTTCGCTCGCGCTCACTTCGACCTGGGCTGTATTATGCCAGCCCTTCAGGCCTAGAACAAAACTCTTCTCAAGGCCCGAAGGGCTGGCATAATACAGACCAGGTCGCAGTGAGCGCCAGCGAACGAAGGCCTGGGTAGCTAACGAATATTGATACGAGGCCTGAAAGGCCGGCATAAAAGATGTGGGTACTAGACAGTCCCTTCGGTCGCTATGGGCTCGTTTCAGACGTCCTCCGCTGGCGCTCCGGACTAGAAAACAGTTCCCTCAAGCTTTCTCTGTGTCTCTGTGGTTAAAAATGAATTAGATTGTGGAACCCATATACATCCCCATTCGATTCTGTATTCTGAATTCTGGATTCTGAATTCTGGATTCTGTATTCTGAATTCTGGATTCTGACTTCTGGATTCTGACTTCTGACTTCTGACTTCTGAATTCTGAATTCCCTCACGCTGCTATTTACACGTCAACGCTGCATCATTTGCATAATGGCATCCGCACCGCGATAAACCAGATTCTCATGAACATCCATATTCATATTCTTGATCAAATCCTTCGCCAATCTTTCCATATGCAGTCTAACAATCCCATCTATCGCTTTTCGCAATAGGTAGGTTATAAACATAAAAAACGCTCCCAAACCAACCAAGAAAATAGCTCGGCAAACTCCATCTAAAAAGCTCTTCACTTCAGCGCCAATCGAACCAAATATCTTACTGATTCCCTGATCAAAGGCGAATTGGAAATCCTCCCACCAGCTCTTGATCATATCATCCATCATTTTTTTAGGTTGATTTTTTATGGCTTCAACAAGTTTTTCTTCAGTGGCTACTCTTTCATTGAATTTCTTAAGCTCTTCTGCCTCTTTTTCTTCGGGAGTAGCCGTGAATGTATATTGCAAATCCAATTCATCTTCACCTACAAAAGACTCTGCGTTTTTGTATCCAACCCACTTACCCCCGCCTAAATTAGGCAGCCCGGCTTTAATGCTCTTGTCGATGATTTTTAGTAGAAGCGAGTCTTCACTAAGGCTTTGTCGCACTGAAGATCCTATTTTTGCAGCCAGTTGATGACGAGTGCTCTCGCTAGCAAAGATTGTGTTAATCAGCGAATCATCAAACATGCCCATCATCTCCACAACCATCTCACCGGAAGCTTGATCAAGATCATGCTGAAGCACGTCTTCCTTTGCAACTTTAGGGGCTTCTATTTTGCTTATGATAGCATCAAATTGGGCCATATCATTTGCTTTCAATTTCTCATGCAAAGTTTTGACTAATTCAAACTTGTTTTCGTTTTCATTCAACAGTTTCTCAATTTGTTTTTGCTTTTTCGCAATTTGATGATCTATTCTCTTAATGGAAGAATCACTTGGCTTGACTGCCTTGGCTTTAGATTTTTCCCATTCTATAATTTCACTACGCATTTGCGATAGCTTCTTGACAACTTGTCCCTCTTCCATTGTATCATTGAACGCTTCTAAAGAATTCAAAATGATGCTGTTTAAAGTGTGGGAATCAAGCAATTTGTTAAAGATGCTTGTAAAGACTTCAGGCAGAAGATTTTCTCTCAAGGCTTCATACAACTTCTCACGAATTGGTGCAGGCAATGGCAATCTTTCAATGTTTTGTGGATCCAACTTAACTAGAGCCATTAGCTTGTCGACAAATGGCTTTATGAAGTTTTCTTTTCTGGTTTTATCTAAAACATCTTGTGCCTTATTTAACTCTTCTCTTTTGGCTTTAAGCTTTATGCGTGCATCTGCTACTGCTTCAGGAGTCTTTTTCTTCGCAATGATTCTCATTTGCTTTTCGACTTCTTGTTTCGCGCTAGCTATCGCCTCACGTGCTGCCGTTGCAGCTGGCGTTTTCGAGATTCCGGCGTGAAGGCCGTTTTCTTTTACTATTTCCAGCGCCTTTTCCAACTTAGCTTCGGCCTTGTGAATTAGGTTATTTATTCCCTTTTTCTCAGAGTCAATTGCTGTCGCTAAGCTCTCTTTTAATTCCTTGATTTCGTTTTTATATCTCGCAATAGCTTTCCGAGCTTCAAGGTCTTTGCCATTTTTGATTTGCTTGTCAAATTCCTCCAAGTAGACTCTGGAATCAACACCATGAGCTGCTTTGCCTCCATGATCTTTCCTTATCGCATTCACTGTTTTGAAATGATCTTTCATCACGTTGAACAGGTCAAGGGCTCCTTTGACCAAATACTCTTTATCAGCGGTTTGCTTTTCGTAAATTCTATCCGTCAATGTTGCAAAAATATCTAAGAAGAATGTTTCCATAAAAGGTTTTGCGGATGGCCAAAGCTCTTTAACTTGCGGTCCTTCTCGTTTGGCAAGACCTTGTAAATCTGTTTCTATCAGCTTTTTTACTTCCTTAGCATTCGTTTTTAGAAATACCTGAATTTCAGAAATACCTAACGCGTTAAACTTTTCTGCTACTACATCAAAGATTTTTTGAGCGAAATTTCCCTTGGATTCATTCACTAGATGAGGAACGAAATCACAAACAAATTGGGCTAAGGCATGGCACGCTTCTGTGACATGGGAAGTTTGATAAAGTCCTTTTAATTTGTCGCGGTTCTGCTCTACCTCTACAGCTAATCTATCTTTTATGGCGACGGTTTCGCTGTACACATCAATCGAACCGTTCCCTATGAGTATTCTAGGAAGTTGATCCTTTAGCAACGCAAAAAACAGGTCCTGCAATAATTCAGCAATGGGCAAAAGAACCTTTTCTTTTTCAACTCCTTCCACAATTTCTTCTTTGTAGACTCCAAACTCCCTAAGGATAGTCAACGATAAAGAATTAAATTTAGCAATTAATACAGGATCATCAGAAGGCTTTTTGTTTAACCCTTTAAGCTCATTCAATCTTGCGCGTATGAAATCTGCATGCTCAGCAACAAAAGCAGCTCTCATTGCAAGTACTTTTTCTATCAAACCATTCAGAGAAGTTATTTTTGAATGGGTCAGGATGTGAGCCACGACAGGTTCAACGGAGCTGCCGATAAAATGCCACATTGTTTGCATTTCCGGGCTATGGAATACACCGTTGAGGACATTGTCAAGCCATCGAGGCAACTGATCAGTTTCTTTTTTTGTAAACAGATATTTTGTGGATTCTATTACATTCTTTTCAGTGAACTTAGCGATCGTTAACGGGAGTTGCTTTTCAATAACATTTGATACTAATGACACAAGGCTTTTTGGCATTTCTGCCAACTGACTCATATCCACTTTTGATTGTGGATCCATGAATTGGGTGTATAATACGCTCAAACCGTGCGGAAGATACTCATCATGAAACATCTGCCATAGCTTATCGCCTATCTTCTGTATCACAGGTAAATCCTGTGGACCGTTACGCAATACCATTTTCAATACTTTATCAGCTAATGGCAGGAAAACTTGTTCATGTAGAGCTTTTTCTCTATTTTTTTTCGATTCCTCGTCTTTGCCGGGAAATTCCGCCATGAGCAGTTGGACTTTTGGATAAACTGTTTTAAATTCCTTATTGATTTCCCCGAGAAAATGGGTAATAGCTCCGACAATGACATCCTTTTCTTCTATAGCATCATAGAAAACGTCCTCAGAATCATCAGATTCGATTTCTACTGCATCATCTAATTTTGAATAGTTTTTTATAATATTTAATGCAACTAAAGGCAGAACATAAGCGATTATGTCGTTAATAAAATTTTGATTGCCTGCGCAGAAATCCTTTATTGAACCTTCAGCTTTACTATCGCGAATAAAACCTTGAACAGAACCGCTTATCTTTTCAGCTAACTTGCCCAAGATTTGATACAAATAACTGTTCCCGGTTAGCTCTCGAAGCTCTCCAGCAATACTCATGCCCTTCCTTTCCGTATCGCAGAAAGCGATAGTAGATCCACCGCCAAGAATTGCTTTCTGAATCACTGTAGGTGAGGCTTCCCATGCTTTTTTCAAGAACCAGGCGATTGAATACTCCTCAACTTCTTCAGTTAAATCTTTGCCTTGAAGAGGTATCTCTTGGTTACCTTTCACTTCTTTTGCCACTGGTTGTGCCGGAGGTTGACTCAAAACAGGAACTGCGACGCTGCTTACATCGTAGAATGTGGCTGTGTCAGATTGTGATGAAGCAATTGTTGCTTCAATGCGGCCAAGACTTGTGGTTTCGAATGAATCTTTTGGAAAAAATGCCATATAAAGTCCTACTTTTTTAATTTAGAACCTTTATTATATCAAACATAGATATTTTTAGCAACAGTTTTATCTATGAAAATTAACGATGTTTATTAACAAAATATTAATATAATCTTAATGCAATTTATACAATCTTAGCAAGAAAACGAAAATCCCTTTTGCCGGAGAGAATGATAACCCGTTTCCGCAATGATCACATGATCATGCACAGGAATAGAAACTAGACCCCCAGCTTTGACCAATAATTCCGTTACCTCAAAGTCCTCTTTTGAGGGCGTAGGGTCTCCGCTAGGATGATTGTGCGCCAAAATAAGCCCCGCAGCTTTGTGGCGTATTGCCGGATAGAAAACTTCGCGCGGATGGACTAACGTCTGTGATAGTGTCCCAATCGCAATGACTTGATGATTGATCACATAACCTTTGACATCTAACAAAATGACGATAAAATGTTCCCGCTTTTCATTGGCGAACTCATCTTTCAATAAGTTGTAGGCATGGACGGGATTTTCTATCTTATATTTCGGACATACTGCATGTCGAGATAAACGCATCCCAAGACTTAATGCTGCTTTCAGTTGTATTGCTTTAGCAACGCCTAACCCCTTTATTTGTCGCAATTCCTCGACCGTGGCTTCGGACAGACCCTTTAATGTGCCAAAATTGGAGATAACTTCATGGGCCAATTGCTGCACAGGACGCCCTTTCATTCCGCTTCCTAGAATAATCGCAATTAAATCGGCGGAGGACATGGCTTCAGCTCCAAAACGAGCCAATCGTTCCCTGGGGCGATCCTCTTCAGGCAAACTTAAAATTGAGTAGGACGAATAGGTCGCGGATTCTTGATCCATCTATTTTTGGATATAATTTTCGAGTTTATTCGCCAATGCTAGAGGCAACTCCACGCTGAGAAGCACATCATTTTCTTCATAAGACTGCTTCACGATTTTCCCCGATCTCATCACCTCGCTAACCAGTGCATACTCACTTTGCGGGATTCTCAACTCGACCAACTTGCGTCGCTTATTCATCTCTTGAATCATCAACTCTTGCAATTCTTCGAATCCGGTTCTGTGCAACGCAGAGATCTGCACAGTTTTTGGATACAAGATTCGCATGCGATCAATCATGGCAGGATCAGTCACCTTATCGACCTTATTTAAAACGGTAATCACAGGCTTTTCACCTGCTCCGAGTTCCTTCAATACATCGAAGGTTGTGGCCGCCTGTTCTTCTGCCATCGGATGGCTCACATCAACAAGATGCAGCAAGATATCAGCTTGAATTGCTTCTTCCAAAGTACTCTTGAACGCTGCCACTAGCAAGTGGGGAAGTTTACGTATAAATCCTACGGTATCGATAAGCAAAATTTCCTGATTATTCCCCATTGTAAACTTTCTCGTTGTTGTATCGAGAGTGGCAAATAGCTTGTCCTCAACAAACACATTGGCATCTGTCATTGTATTCAATAGGGTGGATTTCCCGGCATTTGTATAGCCAATAATGGCAAAAATTGGGATCTCCGATTTCACACGCGAAACGCGTTGCGTATCGCGATGGCCCTGAACTTCCCTAATCTCCTTCTGGAGCTGCTCGACCTGTTTCTTGAGGATACGCCTATCGATTTCAATTTGCTTTTCCCCCTCCCCTTTTAGGTAGGCGCCGCCACCACCGCTACTGCCTGTTCCGGACTGCCTTGATAAATGCGTCCACAATCTTTTCAGGCGAGGAGCTTGGTATTTAACCTGAGCCAATTCGATTTGCAAGCGGGCTTCCTTGGTCTGGGCACGTTGTGCGAAGACTCCAAGAATTACTTCTGTGCGGTCGATGACAGTTTTTTTAAAGGCTTTTTCAAGGTTTCTTTGTTGTCCTGGAGTAATCTCATCATCAAAAATGACGAGATCAACTTTTGATGTATCAGCCGCTAAGATGAGTTCCTCCAGCTTTCCTGTCGTGACAAATAGGGAGGCATCATACTTGCGGATGAAGCATGGGATCTTTTGGACAGTTTTCATACCGAAAGTATCCACGAGCAGTTCAAGTTCTTGCAAATGTTCTTCGCACTGATGTTTTTGACTGGAGTTTTTGTATACTGATACGAGCAAAGCCTTTTTAGGTTCAGCATTAGCAAGGGCATTGTTGATTTTATTTATGCTTAATTCTGTAGTCATATTTTTTCCTAGGATATATCGAAGCTTGGAGTGAACTGTAAAACTATGAGAATTAAAAGTCAAAAACAGAATAGCCTCCTCCAAACCATTAGAAATGAGAGAATATCTTGAAAATTAGAGTCAATTAATTTAAAGTTACGAACTAAATTAACGGCAGGAAGTCTATGCTTTTATGTCAAAATTTCAGTGACTACCTAATATTTGCTGATGAAAGTGGTGATCATGGCTTGACTGCCATTAATCCCGAAAACCCGGTTTTTGTTTTGGTTTTTTGTCTATTCAAGAAGTCCGATTATATTTCAACCGTAAAGCAGATAATCACTAAGTTAAAGTTGGACTTTTGGGGACACGATCTTGCTATCTTGCATAATCATGAAATTCGAAAATCTATAGGAGAATTCACTTTTCTATTCAACCAAGAGATACGTCTAAAATTTCTGACATCATTGAATGAAGCAGTTGAAAAAATCCCTTTTTCGATTATAGCTACCGCAATTGATAAGAGAAATCTAAAGAAAGATTATCCGAATCCCGATAATCCTTATTTACTTGCATTAGGATTCTGCTTAGAACACGCCTATATGTTTTTGAGGGAGGAGAATCAACTTAAGCATCTCACACATATTGTTGTTGAGTGCAGAGGAAAAGCCGAAGATGAAGATCTAGAACTCGCTTTCAGACGAATTTCTAATCGTGCAAGTTTATTGGGTGAAAATTATCCTTTCGACATCAAGTTTGCCAATAAAAAAACAAATAGCTGTGGATTGCAAATAGCTGATTTAGTTGCGCATCCAATAGCCCGACACGTAGTAAGACCTGATTTATCAAATATTGCATTTGAAGTTGTGAAAAAGAAACTTTTAGGATACCCGAAATATATTGGTACTGGATTGAAATGTTTTCCTTAGAAAGCGAAATGCCCCGGTATACACCGAGGCAGGACGCCGATCGGGAACTCCCGATCCTTGATAATTTAATTATACTTTAAAATATAGTGAAAATGCAAGCTATTTTCATCTTCTCTAACAATCTGAAGACTCGCGTTTGACTATACACAAAAACTTAAAAATTGGCATTTAGTACGTGCGAAAGCTCCTTATCCCAAGCCCTAAAAAATGCTTTTTGGGTAAGAAAAAGTCCCTAAAATACTGAAAGTCATTTTTTCCGCAAACATTTTCCGGCGAAGCCGGTTTTTTTTCCAAGGAACAAAGGACAAGGTACAAGGAACTTTCAAACAACCAATGTTTCAACGCCCAAAGGACTTCCGCGCAACGAGGACCGCGAATACCCACGTTAAATACCCATCACCTCTTTCGATATCTTTAAACACACATAGGGGTAATAAAGTCTCTTTTTCAGGCACTCCAATGTATTTTTTCCATTCCTCCTCACCAAAACGAAAACGGGGGACGATCATTCTATAAAGCTCTTTATCATAAGCCATTTCTTTCCATTTTCTACTTACAAGAGCTATTTCCTGCAGGTTCTTTTTAGCAAAAGAAAATATTAAACGTTGTATCTCTGGAGGACAATCATCGTTTATGAAATCGTATCTAGTTGGATCTGCTTGATGAACTGGTGTGGGCATAGACCTTGGCCAAATATTTCCAACTAACTGCATCAAAGATTGCATTGTTACTCTCCTAAACGTTTTAGGTTCTAGTTTATCAGGACTTTGAACAGTCCTTATTATAGTTAAGAATTAATTATAGCTTATTATTTAATTTTTGTATATAAAATAATTGAAATATGAATAATTGAAATAATTGCGTGTGAATTCAAAAGTTGACAATTGAAGCGCCAATTGGCCTGTAATCACTTTATCCTTTAAAGCCAAATTCCAAGCCATCATATCCCAATCGAATATTCGCAGGCAAATACGCATTTGTTTCTTCGTGATCCAAATCATGGGCAATATGTGTGAGCCAGGTTTGCTCAGCCCCCACCTTTTGCGCGAATTCAACTGCTTCATCCACACTAAAATGCAAGTGGGAAGGTGTGTATCGCAGGGCACTAATCACTAGCGTCTTCAGATTTCTCAAAGAATCAAAAATCGATGAATCATATTCACGAATATCTGTAAGAAATGCCAAATCCCCAAAGCGAAGCCCATTGACACGCATACCGCCTTGAACATAAGTGACATAATGGATGTCCCACCCAAGAAAGTTGATATCGCCCTCATTGCCCGGAGTAATGGTCGTTTGAAGATTTGTTGTGAGCTTCATACCCTCGTAATTTTCATTAAAGATATAGCCATAACGCTCCTGCAAGTCCTTGAGGGTCTCTTGGGACAGCAAACAAGGCATCGGCTTCCCGCTTCGCAGCGTATAAATGCGTAGATCATCGATGCCGGCGGTATGGTCATGGTGCGCATGAGTGAAAATCACACCGTCAAGCGTGTCGATTTTATAGTGCAAAGCCTGTAGACGAAAATCCGGGCCGCAATCCAGAACGATCTTTTGATTCCCCTTTGTAATCATGGCTGAGGGGCGCCAACGTTTATTGAAGTGAGATGAGGAGGAACAGACCGGACAATCGCATCCGATCACCGGGATCCCCATAGACCCCCCTGTTCCTAAAAAGAGAAATCGGCAGTCTGTCATCTTTATAAACCTGCTTGGGGGTTAAAAGTCGAGTAGGCGTCTTTACCAATTCCGGTCCGATGGAAATAAGCCCATCCCGCAATCTCAGCCTGTTCCCTTAATTCCACACGATAGTATTCTCCGTCACCGGCAAACTGCAACGTTTGGAAGGCTTTAGGGACTGCACTTCCTGAAGACCCTTCTTGTGCTTTCACAAAAATCGTCAGTGTTGAGGTTGTTGACCCGCCAAAACGACTGTCAACGTCATCAGAAACATCTGCAACGCTTTTCTCATTTTTTATCGAATCATAGAATTTCCTGTATTGTTCGGGGCTAACAGGGATGTTTTTCCATTTCTTCTCTTTCGGGGACCAGTAGGAATATTCTATGTGATCAAAAGTGTAGTGGGAAAAAACTTTGGATTGCGCATTGGCTTCATCATAGGACAACTTAGACAGCATGCCGGGATCAAGCAAAACATTTTCTATTAAATACCGTCCTGAAACCCCATAATAGTGCAGCATGATCCCTGCCATGATTGCCGCGCAAGCTATGCCTGAAACAAGGACGATCAATAAATTTCGTATTTGCTTGTACTTCGAAGGAAGAACCCCATTTGCCATAGTAGTGTATCTCATGTATAATTGAGACCACTATAACGAAAGGCAGACTAGTGAGCAAAAAGATTATGAAAATCGCCATCCTTGGCGCCGGATTCGCCGGAATAGCAAGCACTTGGCATCTGCTGCAAGATAAGACTGCCAATGCTCAAATCACAGTCTTTGATGAAAATGGTCTCGGCGGAGGTGCTTCCGGGGTCAGCGCCGGTTTATTACATCCTTTTGCAGGGCTTCATGCTAAGCTCAACCCCTTCGGGATCGAAGGTTTTCATGCCACCAAGCAATTACTCACAGTCGCTGCTGAGCATCTGGGTAAGCCCGTTGCTGATTATACCGGTGTGCTAAGATTAGCATTCACTGATCAACAAAAGAAAGGGTATGCCGATTGCGCCGCCTCGCACTCCGATCTCGTGAAGTGGCTTTCACCTGCTGAAACCTGCCGGATGATTCCTGGGATTGCTTCTGCTCCGGGAATTTTTATTCCTTCGGGAATTACTGTGTACTCGACAGATTATCTTAAAGGTCTTTGGATTGCCTGTGAGAAACAGGGGGCGATGATGGAAAAGCGAAGGATACATACCCTATCGGAACTAAAAGGGTTTACTACCATTATCGTTGCGATGGGAGCTTCCTGCACCAGCTTGCCGGAATTGGCGAATCTGCCTATCAATGCGGTAAAAGGGCAAATTCTCGAACTGGAATGGCCACAGGATCTTGCCCCTTTGCCGATGTCACTGAATTCCCAAATCTACTGCATCATGCTGCCGGAAAAAGATCGGTGTCTTGCCGGTTCCACCTATGAAAGAAATTTCTCATCTCCGGATCCTGATGTAGCGATTGCTGTAAAGGAGATCATCCCCAAGTTGGAAGCTCTGTATCCTCCCTTGTGTAACGCGAAAATCATTGCTTGCCGTTCAGGAGTGCGGGCATCGACTCCGGACCATCTTCCGTTCATCAGGAAGGTAGCAAACAATAGTTGGGCGATAGCGGGTTTTGGATCGAAGGGGCTTTTATACCATGCCCTCTACGCCCAGCGGTTGGTGCAAGAGCTTATGTGTTCTTCTTCATAATCAACACATGCGCCTCGGCGGCAAAATTGAAAAAGAACACTACAGCCGGTGACAACAGCGCTACAAACGGTATCATAATGATAAACCACTGCATGATGAAAAACATTGGCTTTTCACACGCAAAACAAACAGTCCCGGTTAAAAAGGCCGCAGCAATTAACATCGCCAAAAACAAGATCAACGGCAACACTGCAATAACGCCCAGAAATAAATTCGAAAAGACATCGCTTTGCAGACGCCACATCAACACTTTCGCAAGCTGCATCCGATTTGTCCCCTTCAATGCCACCACAGGGGCAATAAAATAAAGCATCGATAAGCTCAACACACAGAGCACTAACGATCCCAAATTCAATAAAAATGGCCCAAAGGCAAGAAACGCCCCAAAAAATTCACCGATTCCAGGCAGCTCTCGTAAAAGAACAAAGATTCCCATCAACATCCAAAGAAGTAAATAACTCAAGATTACCGGTATCGCAAAATAGGAGGCTCCGATAATGATCTCCCAAGACTTTGCTAAAATGTCCCGATACTTTATTTTTTTACTTTTGACTTCATCGTGATAAATCCTAATCAATAAAATACCAGCTGACAGTAAAACTCCGGTACATAAAAATACCGGTATGAACGTCAGACTGAGGGCTACATATTGGCTGGAATTCACAGCTAAACCTCTGCAAAATACCACCATCACACCGCATAGGGCTAATACTATAGACATCAATAGGAGTTTCTTTTTGTCAAATGTCAACAATAAGGCCCTGTTAAAAATGCGTTGAATATCGATTAAAGTCATATTTTATCCATTCTGTATTCTGAATTCATATCTCTTCTAATTTCTTAAAATAATACTTCGGCCGCACTATCGGCGTGCCCTTCCCCCCTCTCGCCTCTGAACGCTCATACACAATCTGCCGTGAGATCCCTACAACCCGCGCCAGCCCAAATAAAATCGTAAAATATTGGGGATACGGAAATCCCGCAGCACTTAGCAATGTGCCCGAAATCGCGTCAACATTGGGGTACGGATCAGAGACTTTCGGATTCTCCTTCAACACTTTTGGGCCTTCCGATCTCAATAACCTCGTGATTTTCACTAAAGGATGTGTGGGATACATCTCTTCAGCAACTGTATATAGCACTGTAGCCCTCGGATCTTCCACTCTAAGCACTGCATGTCCAAAACCAAACACTAATTCATTGTTCGCTAATAGATCCCTTATCAATTGCTCCACTTGCTTGGGTGGAGCGTTAGGTCCCACTTTAAGAAGAACCCGCTCCACAAACTCCAAACATTCCTGATTCGCCCGGCCATGCCTTGGACCAGCCAAAGCACACATAGCACCGCATATCGAACCGTACATGTCTTCCAGACCTGAAGCCACGGCTTTTCCGACGAATGTAGAAAGGTTGCCTCCCCCATGATCGTAATGCAGAACATTGAATAACTTGAATACCCGCACTAAATCTTTCTGATTAAGTTTCGGAACTTTCAACATTTGCGTGAAGTTCTCCATATAGCCTAATTCAGGTTTGGATGGATTGTTGTCACCCCATCCTGCATGGTGATTAATCACTGTAGCGGCGATTTCAGGAACTTTAGCGATCAAATTCAAACAATCCTCACGATAGTCTCCTGTAGCCTCGAACATGCCCAAAATAAGCAATGCAGCATTAAAGAGCTTCATGGGATGTCCCGATCGGGGCATTTTGCGAATATGTCCGAGGGTGTCTAATGAACATTTTGCCTTATTGTGTAGAACCTTGACAAAACTATCGACTTCTTCCGGACTTCCCTCTCTACCATGGTAAAGGAGGTAGATCACCTTTTCCGGCTCCCAAAAAGCCAGATCCGCCACTGACTTCCCGACATAAAATAAGCCCTTTGTTGGATCCACTGATGATGTGGTGCAATATCCTACCGGATAGCCTCGCAATCCCGTTTCTAGATTGTCTTTTGTGATTTCAAATAAAACTTCAGACATATTTTAATCCTTCCGACAACATATTTTGAACTAAGTCACGTTCTTCTAGCAACTCTTTTTCAGACAATTTGATCTTATTCGTCAAAAATTCATTCCAAGGTACATCTTTGACGATTTCATAATCACCGTTCCCCTTCAATCGGCAAGGAAATGAGAATATCAAATTATCATCAATGCCATAGGGATTTCCCTCGGAGAAAACTCCTGATGAAAACGACTGTCCCGCCGGTGTTGGTGTTACGAATGCTTTTATCGCATCGATTGCGGCACTAGCGGCTGATGCTGCCGAGGACTTGCCTCTGGCTGCGATGATCGCAGCGCCGCGTTTTTGCACATTTTCAACAAAATCGTTCTCGAGCCATTTTTTATCGGTAATGATATCAGAAACAGGCTTGCCGTTAATGCGGGCATTGACAAAATCAGGTACTTGGGTCGACGAGTGATTTCCCCATATCGTTAGATTGGTCACAGCCGTAACATCAACCTTCGCTTTTTGCGCTAACTGGCTCATAGCACGATTTTGATCCAAACGGGTCATCGCAAAAAAATTCGTTTTGGGAATATTGGGTGCATGTTTCATGGCGATCAGGCAGTTGGTATTGCATGGATTCCCCACCACCAAAACTTTGACGTTTTTATCGGCAACGTCATTCAGAGCGCGACCTTGTTCAATAAAAATTTTTCCATTGTCGGCGAGAAGACATCCCCTTTCCATTCCAGGGCCTCGCGGCTTAGCTCCGACGAGCAGAGCGTAATGGGCTCCCCGGAAGATTTCATTGGGATTGCTTCCGATATGAACTTCTTTGAGAAGGGGAAAGGCGCAGTCTGCCAATTCCATTGCTACGCCTTCAAGGACTTTCATAGCTTCAGGGAGCTCAAGAATGTGTAATGCCAAGGGCTGATCGGAGCCGAGCATTTCACCGGTTGCGATGCGAAATAGTAAACTGTACGCAAGCTGACCGGCGCCTCCGGTGACAGCGACTCTTTTGATTGGTTTAGCCATGATCCCTCCGCATATTTTTTTCATTCTATTTAAGGGAGGTATATTGAGGAAGAAAAATCGAAGGGGTTGTTACGAGTAACTTGCAACGCGGAGGAATTCAGAATTCAGAAGAAGGGACGAAAGAGACGGAATTGGATTAAGTCCATTCTCTATGGTTCTTATTGTCTCTTCTTCTGAATTCTAAATTCTGGATTCTGAATTCCTCCGCGTTACAATTTACACATTGCTGAATTCCTTCGCGTTGCTATTTTATTCGTTTTAAGCTAAAATACCCCCATGAACGAAATCCTTTTCTTTACACAAACCTTTATCATTATTGGCTTTGCACTCTGGGCATTAAAACTCGGCAAAGGAGCTCTAACAGCCTGGGTGGCGATCCAAGCTTTGATCGCCAACCTGTTCGTCCTTAAGCAAATCACTCTGTTCGGCTTCGAAGTTACTGCCAGCGATGCATTTGCCATCGGAAGTCTTCTGGGCCTAAACTTCCTGCAGGAATATTTCAGCCAAGACGATGCACGCAAAGCCACTGGGATCTGCTTTTTCTTTTTATCCTTTTTCGTTATCGTCTCCCAGTTGCACCTTTTCTATGAACCAAGCTTGCATGACACCTCTCAGTCGGCATTTTCAGCAATCCTTTCTGCTTCCCCAAGGCTTGTTGCTGCTTCGATGGGAGTCTTTTTTGCCGTCCAACAATTTGACATACGCTTCTTTGCTTTCCTGAAGAAAAGCCTGCCGCATGTGAGTTTCGCGTATCGGGCCGCCATCACGCTTGTCGTGTCACAATTCCTCGACACCTTCCTTTTTAGCTTTGCAGGATTGTATGGAATTGTGGCTTCTGTTGTGGATATTATACTCGTCAGCTTTGCTATCAAACTGATCGTGATCTTTTCTTTCACAACCCTCATGCGATGGGCAAAAACATGACCTCCTTTCGTTTCGATTTGATCCATCGTTCCAAAAAATCTAGGGCCCGCGTAGGACGCATACATACTCCACATGGCATCATCGACACCCCCAATTTCGTTGCCGTGGGAACGAATGGAACCGTCAAAGCTCTGGATAACACCCTCCTTCATGACATAGGATTGCAGCTCATGTTTTGCAATACATATCACCTCCTGCTGCAACCGGGAACTGGTATCGTGAAACAAGCAGGAGGCCTCCATCAGTTCATCAACCGGAAACTTCCCATTATCACCGATTCCGGAGGATTTCAAGTCTTTAGCCTAGCCTATGGTTCGGTTGCGAATGAACTCAAAAGCCGCGGTACCAAAAAGCAAGACGGATTGGTGCTCAAAATCACCGAAGATGGCGTGCTGTTTCGTTCGTACCGGGATGGAAGCAAAGTCATGCTCACGCCTGAGAGTTCGATTACTGCGCAAAAGGACCTCGGAGCGGATATTATTATCCCATTCGATGAATTGCCTCCGTATCATATTGCTTCGGACAAGCTTAAAGCATCTCTCGATCGGACGCATCGTTGGGAAAAGCGCTCCTTAGAGGAACATCTTCGACGACCGCAAGATCAAGCGATGTATGCAGTTGTGCACGGAGGCATAGATCCCGATTTACGTAAGGAAAGCTGCGCCTATCTTTCTTCACTGGCCTTTGATGGATTTGCAATTGGGGGAAGTATCGGTAAAAACAGAGCGGAAATGCACGAAATGTTAAAGTATACGACGACGTATCTTCCTGATGAAAAACCGAACCACTTGTTGGGAATTGGAGATCTTCATTCCTTGGAACTTTGTGTGCCGCTTGGGATTGACACTTTCGACAGTTCGTATCCGACAAGATCCGCAAGGCATGGAATATTGCTGACAAAGCAGGGAAATCTCAACATTACCAAAACCGAAAATGCAACTAAATTTTCTCCTGTCGAGGAAGACTGCTCCTGTCCGACATGTTTGCGGTTTACCCGAGCTTATTTGCACCATCTTTTCAAGGCCGGTGAGCTGACAAGCATGGCATTGGCGACAGTGCATAATTTGCATTACATGATTCAACTGATGCAAAAATACCGACAAGACATCTTGGAAGATCGGGTGTGAGCTAGCTTAGCCTGACGACAAGCTGGCCGGAATCGTCTTTGCGCACACGGAAATGCGGAGAGAGGCGCAAGGCTCGTGCAATAAACTCTTCCGTGAAGCCATGCCAGATTTTGGCATACTCACGACTAATCAAGCCAATCAATTGGGGTAATGAGTAATATACGTCCGCCTTATAAAAATAGGATCTTGCTTTTTGCTCTATCTGAGCATACCTATGGACAGTGTCTTCATCTAACGCAAAAAGCTTTTCATCTAGAGGATACAAAAACTTGGCTAAAGGAAACGCATCGCTAAAATAAATGGATTCCAACCAAGAAATGATTAACTGCGCTTCGGGGACAGAATCACTTTTGGATAGCAATCGCTCTAAGAGCTCCCCTTCTGTTGCCAAACCCAATCTGTTTTTTAGCCAAGGCTTAATAAACACGGTAACGATGGTTCCCCAATCGTCATAGACTTGGCGTAAACGGTTTTCGGTACGAAACTTTGCTTCGGATTCCAATACCCATTCCTGTCTTACTTCCTTTGATAAACGCTTAACTTCGACGTTTTCAGCTGGTGAAAGGGGGACAAAGTAGGAAAGATTAAAGGGTTCTAATGCAATATACGTTTTCTTGGGCTCCAAATCGGCAACCAGAGTCCTTAGCCAAGAAGAAAAATCGATTCTAGATGTTTCCTGGAGAGGTTTTCCAGCTACATATTTCTTCAATTTTGCATGGACATCATCAATATGGCCCTGTCCCAAACTTTTCAAAGCCACTAGAGTTTTAAAATCCGGTTCCAAAAGATGCTGAAGTACACTTTTCCCCTGTTCGAGCAAACACTTTTCCACATTCTTGGGTAGGCGTAAAACCATGATAGGTTCGCGCAAAATGAATGGGGGTATGCTTTTCTGAAATTCAAGTCCCAACTTGAGTTCAAGTTGGCTTTGCGGTGCTTCGATCCAATGATCGGGTGAAGTTTCAGTCATTTCCGCAATAGTCGAGGGGGGGATCTCAGTGATTTTGCGGACTGAGCGGATATCGATATTCTCAAGGGCGTAAATTTTTTCTAATCCATGGCTATAGGCGGTTTTGTATGTTTTTTCGAATGA
>Ga0206822_1041_pt1 | contig 38307 bp, 33 predicted proteins | sample Alteio_BWOrgCont_83_FD_152913 | JGI IMG/M metagenome (GOLD analysis project Ga0206822, IMG submission 152913) | Enriched cells from forest soil in Barre Woods Harvard Forest LTER site, Petersham, Massachusetts, United States -... | ecosystem: Environmental > Terrestrial > Soil > Temperate forest >... | reverse complement strand
TTTTGGTCTTTTGAATACTTTATTTGCACCCCGTTCTATGCTCTTAAACTCCCTTACAACCAATAAACCGTTTATCACACTCCAAAGAGATCTCATTTTTGCCTATGCCGGAGTTGGAGCTACACGATTACTGCCTGCAGCTGACGGTGCACACCTTGACCCTGATGGTAGATTGCCTGATGAATTAGGAAGCTACCTTATTTCATTACGACCTGCAGTTTATTCTCCTCGAAAAGTTGATATTCATAAGTTCGCAATGGATGAATCCATGCTCAAAACCCTAAGTAAGACATGTCCTGCATTTCCGGAGGAATGTAGAAAATCGGTACTGCATATTGAACATATCATAAGAAAGGAAAATCTGTTCAAATCCTTTATGAAACTGATGCGGGCTTTATGGTGGAATAAGAACTCGGGGGAAAGGTCGGCAGAACTAGGGATTGAAGATTTAACTTCGATTCTACCCAGATCCATGACTTCAGATAGTGTTGAAAAGCAATGGTATTCTCTTTTTAACGCAGTCATTATCCTTTTGCTTGAGCGTGTTTCTGTTTATTCAAGTGCAAAAATACAAAATGCTTTAGAGGGTAAAGCGATATCTAAAAAAGATGAAGATGGATTCCTTGCATTCGGTAATCATGTTCTCTGGCCGCCCAAGCCTGATGCCGGACCAAAGGATATTCTTAGACTTCTTGCTGTACTTTTGCTTGTGGAAATGGATTTTAATTCAATAAAATTGAGCGGTGCTGCAGAAATTGTGAGAGACATTGCAAAATCAGATTCCTTAATAGCGGCAATAATCAAAAACCGCAAAAAACTCTTTGTGCATAAATCCGACGACCTTGATATACATCAAATCCAATTTCTAAATAAAAATCTCCAAGGTTTGCAATGGGCAGTCAATCATCAACATTCTTATGAGAAGGCTTGCAGCGATGTATGTATTCTCCAACAATTAAAGAATCACATGATTGATCTCAGCCTATGTGAAGCTGACGCCTCTGGAGATTTGCGTTTGCGTGTACGCGCCCTCATTGACAGCATTTCCGGTATGTATGATCAATATCTTTGCATTCCCGAATCAGAAATCAACTACAGCTATGGAGATTCAAAAAAACTCAAGCTTATTTATTACACTAATACTTTGACTCAATATGAATTAAGAAAATTGCTGAAAACACTCCCTGAGGATATGGCTGTAAAATTAATTAACTTTACGATCGATCACTTTGCATTTCTTACACAATCCGAGAAGAGAGCGAATGAAAGTAAAGAACGAATAAATCAAGGAATTCTCAGACTACCATCTCTTTTTAATGACAGCCCTTTTTCTGTAATTGGATATCTCGAAACACCAATTAGAGAATTAATTATTGAAAAATCACGAAATGTTGTTGAGATGATGTACTTAGGCCATCTATTAGGCGCTTATGTTGAATATAACACACCTTTAATCAACAAATTAATTCAAGAAGATGAAAATAAATTCAGGCAACAGCTAGGGTATTTTATCGAAGAATTCATTTTAAAACGCTTGCCAGATTCGGAAAGAGAATCATGGTATGAAGAGCTACAGGGAATGGAGAATTCCGAAGGCTATGTGACATCATGTATGAAAGACCTGAAAATCTATAGCACCTTAAAACAATTCATAATGGAGTTGCATCTAGGATCACAGAAAGTTATCATCGAAAAGAACGACTTTATATCATCCCACCATGATACTTCCTTGAGAACGGCAGAGCCATTCACACTGAATCAATTGATTCAATGCTGCTTTCAAAAAGATAGTAAGTTTTTCGAAGAGATTGCTTCAGGCAAATATCAGGCTATCATCCAACAAATTATTCTGCAAGATAGGAAATTGCCCTTACGGAAGGTCGCCGAGGCTGTCACGCATAGTACAGAACAGAGTTCCATCACAGGATTTACCACCGAATGCCTCCAAAATAGTCGGGATGCTATTCTGGATTTTGTAAAAAACCATTCTGATGAATTAAAAACTCGAAAAGACTGGACTTGCATTGATTTTCGGGTTGAAATTATCAATAAGGATAGCCTGGCCTTAGAAATTCGCGATCACATCGGCATAAAAGACCTCCACGTTTTATTCCTGGACATGCTGGTCCCCGATTATAGCCGCAAGTCTCGAGACACACATGTGGGACAGATGGGAAATGGACTCGCCAAAATTTATCGCAACGCCCGAAAAGTCACTATAGAGACTCGCCTTGATAATGGGGAAGGATATTGCCTATCTATTCAGCCTAATAGGTCGAATGGCGTTGTTGAAGATTTAACCTTACGTTTGGTTAGGGTAGAAAATCCTGAACCCGGCACCAGGATCCGCATATTATTTCCTGCTAAAGATGAACATAGTGTCCTTCTCGATGCACGATATGCTCTCTTCTTTCTTAGAGATACGATTGGGGCGTCGCTATTAGGAAAAGCTGGCGATGCACAAATTAGAGTACGCTTATTTTCTCAGGATGGTTCATCAGAACGTTTAAATTCGGATCAAGAAAGTCTCAAGATTCTGCATGAATCCCCAAAGGTGCCAGGTCTTCAAGTCATCAGTCTAAACAGCAGTATGGCAAGCATGGTCACAACAGGAGGTATCCCCTTTATTTCCCTTAAAGCCTTATGCAATCAGTACCGTCTTCTACCCATAAACATAGAAGAAAAGTTGCTACGAGGGTTTTTATTGGAGCTGCCCACTACAACTTATGAGCCTGTGCAGAGCAGGACGAAAGTTAAATTATGTGACGGAATGGATCAGACAATTCGGGAAGTTCTGCTCGATGCCTGTTACACTTTATTATTGGAAAGAGCGGGAGATAAAGCGGGTATGTTGATTCACGGACGTAGCGGCGGGGAGTATAACCAAGTGCGCTTATCCCGTATGTACGATATAAAACAACAAGAGAAAAATTGTGCTGAGAAGCAATTTTCGGTTAGTATTGAAGCTTGGTTGACCTATCACGAACCAGCCGGTTTAGAGGGGGGCTGGAGCTATCCTAGAAGTTTTGCTCATCTTGTCGATTCAGAATATAGAGAAATCGTTCCGAAAATAAATGATATGGCAGAGAAATATCAGAAAGAGCTTAAGAAACATGTAACTCTCCATAGGGAACTGCTCCAAAGGGAACTGCTCTCCAATGAATACCGGGACTCCTGCGCGCTTGGGATCTTAAAATTAAATAAAAATGTTAGGGCTGATATTGATAAGGCGTTTGAAGAGTGGAAGAAAAGTCTATCAGTTCGCCATAATTACGATATTAAATCTAAACCTCTCTCCTCGTTGCTGAAGATGTGGCTAAATGAAGCTTTAGTACCTTGGATGAAAAGGAAACTCTTTAGTGGAATCGCCCATTATGATTCATTAGAAGAAATATTTAACGATTTTGATTTCCTAAGAACTAGTCCTGAGGCTGCTTTAATAAAATCTGAGATCATAACTGAAAAAAGTAGGGTGATATTCGACATCCACATTGCCATGGATCGTGGGTATACCTTAAAGGAGCTAAGAGGGGTCACTGAATTCACACTTCAGAGTTACATTACCAATATGTTCAAAGGGATAGGTAGAGAACATGATATACCGACCGTGAAGATAATTTATGAACCGGGTAGTACTACCGCAGGTGAATTTAGTCAAAGTTTGAATCAAGTGAAACTTAACCTTAAGTTCATTGGAGTTGATAAGATTTTAAAAGTGGTCAAAGCACTGATGCATAAAAATGTTCAAGAAGCACAAAATCTGATGCAAGGATTGTTCATTCCTATTCCTGGTTCATCGGGGACCTTATTGCATGAGCTTGAACATGCCCGCACAAAGGAGTTGTGCGACGATGGACATGAAAATCGCAAAAGTGTGCTTGGAGAAGTAGTCAATTTCAATGCAGCTGCAACTGCCATTTATACACTTGCCGCAAGAAATCATGCCGTTATCCAGTGGCATGAAGACGTGAGAAATGGTGTGGAGAAGTTATTGGGGGCAGACCTTCAGATAATGGATTGGATGCTTAAAGATGTAATCCAATGGGAAAAAAATATGGCAGACACTTTCCGATACTGGTATACTGCAGGTCTACAGTAAATTTTTGGAAAATTTTTAAATGAGAGTAATTTAAAATGACAGTTTCATTATACCACAGATAAAAACCTAATATTTAAATGAGGATAGAGTTTAAATGAAACATATGAATAAGATCAGTCTACAAGAAAAGTTTAGCAAGTTTTCTGATCACTGGAATCCGAGAGTAATCGGAGAGTTGAATGGGCAACATGTAAAGTTAGCTAAACTAAAAGGGGAATTTGTGTGGCATAGCCATGACATTGAGGATGAGCTTTTCCTTGTTGTGAAAGGACGTCTCTTAATGAGATTCCGTGATCGGGAAGTGTGGGTAGAGGAAGGTGAAATGATTATTGTACCCGCCAAAGTTGAACACCAGCCTGTTGCACCTGATGAGGTGCATGTCCTTTTGTTTGAACCTAAATCAACATTAAATACTGGCAATGTTGTTGAAGAAAGAACGAGAACAGATCTCGAATCAATCTAATTATTTATTTTCGTAATACTTTGGAGCATCAAAATATGAAATATATCGCTCATAAAAAAATAGGATCGGGAAAAGAAAAAGTTTTTGTTATGCATCATTGGTTTGGCGACTCGACGAGTTACAACTCCATTCTCCCCTACCTTAATACAGATGAGTATACGTACGTTTTTGTTGATTTGCGTGGTTATGGACAATCAAAAGACATGCAGGGAGCATATTCCGTGGAAGAAGCCAGCAATGACGCTATGGAGCTTATAAATTCCTTAGGATGGGATAAATTTCATCTCATAGGCCACTCGATGTCAGGTATGATTGTTCAAAAAATTGCTGTGAATAATCCTACTAAAGTTAAAAGTATAGTAGCTATAACACCTGTACCTGCATGTGGATCCCCTGTCTCCAAGGAGATGAAGGACTTTTTTAAAAGTGCAGCTTTGAACAACGACGAGGCTGCTATTGAATGCGTCAATATTTTAACAAGCAATCGTTATTCGAAGTCATTTGCTAGGAAAATGGTTAAAGATAACCGTCAATGGTCTACAAGCGAGGCTCGTCTTGGGTTCATGAACATGTTTCTTCATACAGACTTCTCAGAATCGGTGAAAGGTTTACCGACTCCCATATTAATTTTATATGGTGAGCATGATTTTGAAGGAAGTGAAGCCTACTTGCGCAATACCTTTTTACAGTGGTATCCCAATGCTCAGCTAGAGTGTTGCAAAGCGTCAGGACACTACCCTATGATAGAAACTCCTGTCGGTTTAGTAACCGCTATTGAAAAATTTCTTTCAATTCACTCTGCTTCCGACTGATTCTTTCATCTCGATGTATATGAGTAAGGACAAGGACTTAAGCGACCTTAGGGACAAGGACAATTAATACCGCGGTAGCGGTGTAAGAAATTAACTAACGTTCAGTCACCTGTCAGTTCATTCACACGGGTTTCATTTCTTGCACCGCTACCGCGGTGAACATCGTGGTTCGCGCCTACCCCACGTTCAGTCGCCTATCGGCTCCTTCACGCGGGGCTAAATTCTTTATGACCGCTACCGCGGTATTAATTGTCCCTGCCCCTATTGTCCCTAAGGTCGCTTGAGTCCCTACCGTCCCTACTGCTTTTGGTATTTAACTTTTGTTCTTAAAGGGATTCAGGCAATATCAGCCTCAAAACTTTTCTGTGGAGTATCTTTATGAATATAAGCGTTCCATCTTTCTTTGAACTTCCATCTGATCTTCATGGTGCAATTTTTAGTTTCCTGGATCCAGTTTCGTTAAAGCAGATCGCGTCGACAAATACACTATTTAATAGGAATGCCAGGGTAAATTCCCTATGGAAAAGACTTCTTAATCTGATCTATCCCAGTGTTAGGCATAAAATTGATGTTTCAGATCCACAAGCCTATTACAAGGCTTTTTTGGCAAAGAAAAGAATGGAGTTATGTAAGATCAAAAAACCATTCATTAGAAAACTCTCTGTATTGGTAGAGGAAACTAACATCGAAGCAATTAAAAAATTGCTTCAAACCTCTGATGAGAAAATCACGTCTATCCTTCATACTGAAAACCCAGAAAAAAATTTAATTAACTTGATTAGTGAACAAAATCATCAAGGTTTGAAAGACTTGTTCTTTCAATTGGTACATGCCGAATATACCCATCCGGAAACTCTTCAAGATATTGCTTTGACAGATCGAAGACAAGTTTTAGTTTATCTTAGAGACGAAAGAGCAATTATCAAACAACCTACAGATCCTCTAAAAAAACATGACATCAATGGATATACCCTTTTCGACTGGGCATGTATCTTTGGGCAACGGACTTTTCTTAATCGGCCGGAAATTCAAACGATTAATCCCAATAGGTGTCGAAAAATTGAACCCTATTATTCTTCTCTTTCCATCGCAATCTTAGCTGAATCCCTTGAGGGCGTTCAATATTTAATCGAACGCGGCGCTAGAGTTAGTTGGAGTGAGTATGATCTAGACCGACGAGATTCCGCTATATTTTTAGCGGCTAGAAGTCAGCTTCCCATCTTTACATTGCTTCTCTCTCATCCTGATGTATGGTCGTTGCCTCCTGAGGTCTATTCAAGCTCTTTAAATCGAGCTGCGTTCAAAGGTCGGACAGAAAACGTAAAATATCTTATTGAAAATTATCGTGTTTTGCTTTCACCAGAAGATATCAAAAAAGCGACTTTCACAGCAGCCAGACAAAGTCGTCTTACCACTTTGGAATTTTTATACCCAATTTCAAAACAGTTCGATCTTCAGGCAAACGACCTCTTAAAAGAATTAAATTTTTTTGACCCATTTGGAGATCCTATTGGCTGCCTCATCTTCTTACTCGAAGAAAAAGCTGACGTTAATACATTACGCAAGTGTTGGATCGGAAATGAAACACTTCTTCATTTTGCGATAGGCCGCAAAAATATAGAACTTGCGGAGATCTTATTGACTAGAGGGGCCAATACTGAGATTGATTGCTCTAACTATACTCCCATGCGGCTAGCAATTTTCAAAGATAATAATGAGATGGTCAGACTATTGATTGATCATGGAGCGATTATTAATCAGGATCATATGGACTTTGCAAAGATAAGGCAATGTGCGGAAATTATTGAGATGCTAACGGAAGCTCAAGAGCGCGGCCGCGGCCTTAAACGGGCGAGAGATGTTAAGGACACTCTAGACGTGACCTTAATAGACTAGCTATTTCCTAACTCATTATTGTGTGTGTGGCCTGAATAAAAATAAAGCTGCTGCACCATCAGTGGTCAAGAGTCAGGCCTAGACTGAGCGGAAGGATGCCTATTCTATCCTTTCAGTGACAATAAGCTTAAGACGACTATACCGTATTTTTTACTCTACCTTATATTTATGAATTCATATAAAAGTGTTTTTCTTGAAATTAAAAAAGGGGATATATTATGGCGTCGTATTTTAGCAATGTTACTAAACTCGTTGGTTTAACAGTTGATCTAGGATTGAGCAGCTTGATCGCAGGAGATTTAGAGATTCATCAATCAGAAAACAATGTTAGTTACAAATTTGGCTCTTCATCAATAATTGAATCGATGATTCAAACTTTGGTTATTCCAAAATTCTTGGAGATAGCAAATCAAAAAACGCTTGAGAGCACCTCCTTAACAATTTCAGAAAGATTGAAAGAATCCGTTCGATTATTGAATTCATTTGCTCACACGCATGAGACATTAGAAGAATGTTTGGACTTTCAACCATTAAAACTAGTGGAAATAGCCAAAAAAATCGAGGAGAAAATTTTAAATGCTCTAATCAGACACGTACAAGCAAATCGCCAATTTGTGATTAGAAATAACACCTTTGATGCTAATCTAGATCTAGCAGAAAAACATTTAAACCTGGTCTTTGAAAATCTTTTTGTATATTTTTTCGAGAATAACAATTACGACGAGGCATTCAAATTAATTAAAAACATAAAATATTCTCCACAATGTATAACACTTTTGCTTTCAATCGCAAAAAAATTCTATAGCGATGGCAACTTTGATAAAATGTTCGAAACAATCGAAGAAATTACATCGCCTTCTCATGAGATTTTAGAAATATTGGCCAAGCTGCCAAACGAAATGCTCTCTCAAAAGTTTCATAAAACAGGAAATAAAAAATTGAAAGTTCTTATAGTAAATACTTTTATTAATCAAGAGAAAATTTTAGAAGCACAACAACTAATTCCCACACTTGAAACGAGTGATCAAACCGATCTATATAAAAAAATAATTAAGTATTATGAAAATCAAAATGATGAATCTTCAATTCTAAATATTATATCATTATTTTACCATGAGAGTGATAAAACCAATGAATATGTAAAAATAATTAAAAAGCACCTTAAAGAGATTGAAGGTACAGATGACATAGAAACTAAAATTAGCTCTGCAAAACAAATCATTTCCCGTCTTTATCATGAAAGCGATAAAATGAAGCAATACAAAAAAATAATTAATATATACATCAATCTTCAAGATTACAAAGGTGCAAAAGAGATAATATCTTTAATGTATCATGAATCTGACAAAAAAGTACAATATGAACGTTTGATTGATATATATATTGGTAGTGGAGAGCTAAATAATGCACGTAATATCATTGGTTTAATATATCACGATTCTGACAAAAAAATACAATACGTACGTTTGATTGATATATATTTGAAAAATGATGACCCTACTAATGCTCAAAATATAATTCCTTTGATATATAGTGATTCTGATAAAACAACACAATATAAGAAAATCATGCAACACTGCATTGCAAAAAATGATTTTTCCCAAGCAAGAAACCTGGCTATGAGCATCCATAGTAGCTCTGATAAGAATAAAGCTTTAAAAAATATAATTAAAGCAGCACTAAAAAATAGGGAATTCGTCCAATTTGCAAGAGACACGGCATCTTATATCACAGATAAAGATATGCGCAGAAAAATATTAGAAAAAATTGACAACAGTTGAAAAAATCAAAACAAGATATGCATGTTCCAAATGAGACAAATTGGGTTAAATGGAACAAATTTTGCAGATTAATATCGATATATTTTGACCCATTTGTTCCATTTTTGTACAATGGGGCAAAGCGTTTGATCCAAAAGGAGCTTTAGATGTCAAAAAGTCGATATCTTGAAACAGATTCATCCACTGTTGAGCTTAAGAGCTCTGTCCCGAAGAGTGACCAAATAATCAAAACGATGATAGCATTTTGCAATCATCACGGAGGAAAGTTAGTTGTTGGTGTAGAAGATGATCGCACTATCACTGGTTTATATGAAAAAGAGCTTGAGGATTGTTTGGAGTGGGTAGAAAAAGCAGTATATGAAGCAAGTTTTCCTCCTATTATCCCTCGTGTATCACTTCAAAGAATTGATGATAAAAACCTTCTCATTATCGAAGTATCATCGGGAATGAATAAACCGTATTATCGACGATCAGAAGGTCTGGAAAAAGGAACCTATATCCGTGTGGGTCGAAATACTGTGCGAGCCACACCTGAAACAATCGAAGAACTCAGATGGCAAACGGCAGGGATCCATTTCGAAGCTTTACCAGTGTATCGAGCTACAATCGAAGACTTGGATAAAAAATTGATCACCTCATTTTTGGAGCAGCGCAAAAATGGTGGTGAAATTGAGTTTTCTATAGATATACTTAAAGCATATGGCCTTATGATAACAGAACACTCTCATGACTATCCAACAACTGCCGGTCTCTTGCTTTTTGGGAAAAATCCTCAAAGTATCTTCTCCGAAGCAATGTGCATTTGCACTCATTTTCAAGGCAATGAAGGAAGAGACGTCATTGCTACTGTAGATTGCGAAGGTAGTCTTTTCACTCAATTCAATGCGGCATATAACTTTGTCTTAAGTAGATTGACAAAGTCTTTTAAAATCGAGGACCCACAGCGGTCGGAAAAATTAGAAATCCCGAAGAAGGCTATTAGAGAGGTTATTCTAAATGCATTTGTTCATCGGAACTATCACATTCCCGCACCTATAAAGGTTGCAGTATGGTCAGATCGGATTGAAATATTCAGCCCCGGATCATTTCCAGGCCCTATGAATAATCTACGAACAGGAAGAAGTTACATACGAAATCCTCATATCTGCAAAGCATTCCGAGAAGCAGGTTATATCGAAAAACTCGGCTCTGGCTTTATCGTAATGCTAGATAGCTATCAGGCATATCATCTACCTTCACCTCAAGTTATTGATGGAGGCGATTATGTAAAGTGTGTGTTATCAAGGCCCACTGCATATCAAAAATATGTTGTACCCGAGGATCTACAATCTCAGATTCTCACTCTCTTTCGGTCTCATCCCGAACTTCCCACAAAAGAAATTATAAAGGCTCTGGGAGTGCCGCGAACAACCTTGCACAGAGCATTGACTGCCTTATTAGAAAACGGCATTATTGAGAGAACTGGCCGCACGCATACAACAAGATATCGTCTTGTTTCGCAATGAAGAGGCTCCATTACAGCTTATTATGTAACAAACATCTCAAAGCATTTATTGGCCGATCGCCAACAATGACAAAAATGGCGCCGGATACAACGACAACACCAATATCGCCGCAAAAGAAAAGGCCCCCACAATTATCGCAGACCTCGAACTGATAGGTACTCCGACTTCAGCCGGAACCTCCGAAAACATGGAAACACATGGAAGTTAAACTTTTCTAGGTTGCAATTTGGCACATTTCGGCCGATTGAAATGTAGGCCGATTGAAATGTCGACCGATTGTAATTGACATATATTCTAAATTAGAATATGTTTATATCTTAATAAGAGAGGTTTTTGTGAACGTTGACCATTACATACAGCTAGCGCATCGTTTGGTTGAGTTATTTTATCCCTTGGTTGAAGGGACACTTTTTGATGCGGAGGGATCGATTCAAGAAATTTTAAATGCATTTTCTACTCTCAAGGAAGATCAAGCATGTGATGTCAAATGCTTTCAAACTACTGTTCCCTTCCATGAATTATTAGTTGCAGGACGGAATGTCCGATGTTTGATTTATCCACTCCATAAAGGTAAAGAGATCGTAGGTTACCTAAGGTTGCGTTACGATCTGACTCATTTTAAAAACCTTCAAGAGCAGCTTAACCTTCTAGTTCAAGTGGAAATCGCTCCATCGAATCAAAGAACCACAGATTCTTGGAAAGAGTCGATCGATCAGATTATCACTCATTACCACACCGAAAACAAAATCAATATTCAAGCGACAACTTCAAAGCAGAAAAGAGAGCTAATCTCAAGACTGCAAAATAAAGGGTTATTGGATTTTAAAGTGTCATCAGCCTACGTCGCCTCTAAACTCCAGATTTCCCGAGCAACCGTCTACAATTATTTAAAAACTGCAGCCAACTTTAGAAAGGTGCACGTTCACCAAGTTGATACTTTTACAAATGAAAAATTTGAAGGAAACCCTGCGGGTGTTGTTTTGGATGCGGAAGAGCTAGAAGAGTCGACCATGCGTAAAATTGCCAGAGAATTGAATTTATCTGAAACAGCCTTTGTTTTGTCTCGCGATAAAGGCAATTTCCAGATGCGTTATTTCACTCCAACGGGACACGAGATTGCATTTTGCGGACATTCTACTGTGGGGGCACTTTACATGATTGCCAAAGAACGGAGGTTTGGCATTAAAAAGATCGGTGACTATGAATTTGATGTAAAAACGCTTTGCGGGCTTCTCAAAATGGAAGTGGGGATTAATGATCGTGAAGAAATCCATGTTGCTTATGAGACACCCGCAATCAAGTTAAAAAAAGTCAAAATTACACACGAAGAGGTTGCGAAGGCTGCGGGCTTTGGATTGCATTTAGTCGATCAATCAATTCCAGTGATGTATGAGGAGACCAACAAAGACTTGTTTATAGTCATTCATTCTCTAGAAGATTTGAAAAAGGTTGAATGTGATCCCAAGTCCTTTACACAATTCTCTAAGCAGCATGATATCGTCGCTTTATGTGCCTTATCGCCAGAAGCTTTTGAACAAAAGAATCAATTCCACATGCGTTGTTTTGCTCCTCTTGTAGGAATCCCTGAAGATCCCTTTACAGGATCGGTATTAGGAGGGCTGACTGCCTATGTTGATACATTCGGCCTTTTGCCAAAAGGTTCAAACAATTTTGGGGTAGAGCAAGGTCATTTCATTGAACGGCCGGGGGTTGTTAAGGTGGAATTTTCAAAAAAACGAGGAACGTATCACGCTAAGGTTTTTGCTCAGGCTGTGCACTGTTTCTCGACAGAAATTTATCTATAAAAATAGAGAGGATTAGATGTTTCAATACAAATTGGTTGCGGTTGTAAATAAAAAGATTGAGACGGGCATTCTCATGAATGCTCTTGCACATATGTGCCTAGGCTTTGGCGCTCATACTGGTCCTACTGAATTACACCTCATGGACTATAAGAATGCGGAAGGATTTATCTATCCTAATATTTCAAAAATGCCCTTTATCATTTTGAAGGAGGATAATTCAAATAAGATTGCAAAGCTGCTTATGGAAGCCAAGGAAGCGAACATTCAATACTCAGTTTTCACGAACACGATGACCGAAGGAACATGGCAAGATCAGGAAGCCAGAACTCTTACGACTAAGCCAGAAGAGATCGTCTATTACGGAATCGTGTTATTCGGTCCAAAAGAAATCGTTACCAATTTAACTAAAAAACTTTCCTTATTCAGGTAATTATCATGTGCAAACTAACAGACAGTGCAAAGAAGGTACAAGATTTTTTGGTGGATAATGGATTTTCTTGCACTGTAAAAGAGCTTCCCGATTCTACCCGAACTGCTGAAGAAGCGGCTAAAGCTATTGGGTGCGAGGTTGCGCAAATTGCGAAATCATTGATTTTCATTGATAAGGTATCGGGAAATCCAATTCTCGTTATAGCATCGGGAGTGAATCAGGTCGATATTAAGAAGATTGAAAATTGTACAGGACTCCATCTTATCAAAGCAGATGGTAAATTTGTAAAAGAGAGAGTTGGTTTTGCCATTGGCGGAGTTCCTCCAGTCGGCCACAATACAAAAATCGAGACTTATTTGGACCCAACTCTGATGGATTACGAATGGATATGGGCTGCAGCCGGTACGCCGTTTGCAGTATTTCGACTTAGTTCAAGTGAAATACAAAAAATGACCGATGGAAAATTTATCGATTTAAAGGTAGATAATGGCAAAAATTAATCTTATTCAAGCAAAAGGTAATAGTTTTTATTGCGACAGTATTTTTTCCATTACTCTTGACATCCACGCTACAACCTTACCGCGCATGATATAACACAAAGCATTTATTGGCCGATCGCCAACAATGACAAAAATGGCGCCGGATAAAACGACAACACCAATATCGCCGCAAAAGAAAAGGCCCCCACAATTATCGCAGACCTCGAACTGATCGGCACTCCGACTTCTGCCGGAGCCTCCGAAAACATCACAGATATAATGCGCAAATAATAATAGGCTGATAAAATAGCCGTCAATAAGCCCACAATGGCCAACACATAATATCCGGATTCAATGGCAACCTTGAATATGAAAAATTTGGCAAAAAATCCCGCTGTCGGTGGTATCCCTGCTAATGTCAACAAACACAATGCCAATAACCCCGCCAATATGGGCCAACGCCGAAATAATCCTTTTAAATCCCTAATCAACACCGCACGCCTATCCCCTTCAAGATAGGCCACTACCGCAAATGCCCCTAACGTCGCCAAGGCATACACTACCAAATAAAACTCGATCGCCTGCAGCGCATCAGGTGTGCCCGCCGCTAACGGTATTAACATAAATCCGGCATGCGATATGCCCGAATAGGCAAAAAATCGCTTCATCTCCACTTGCCGCAATGCCACAAAATTCGCATACACCAACGTCAGGATTGCTAACACAGCTATCCCCTCGCTCCAAAGCGGGTCAAATTTCGGCAACGCATCCAAGAATATTCGTATGAATGCTGCAAAAGCTCCGGCTTTGGTCCCCACAGCCATAAAAGCCGTCACCGGAGTGGGTGCTCCCTCATACACATCTGGCGCCCATGTATGGAAAGGTACAATCGCAGCCTTAAAGGCAAGTCCTATCGTAATCATCGCTATACCACCTAGAAACAGGTTTTTGTCCGATGCGACTGTCAATCCCCGATACCCATCCAAAAGGACATCAAGACGGGTTGTGCCTATGGCTCCATAAACCAATGCGATCCCGTACAACAAAAACGCAGCAGCAATCGATCCGGTGAGAAAATACTTTATTGCCGCTTCATGGGATAGCTTCCAGCCCTTCATATAACCGCACAGTACATATAGAGAAATGGAAAGGGTTTCCAATCCTAAAAATATTGTTAGGAAATCGGCGGAATCACCGATCAAAATCAAACCCAACAAAGCCGAAAGCAAAAGAAAATAATATTCCCCATGTGTGGCATCAAATTGCTTGAAAAATGAATTGGAAAGAAGTGTGGCACCAAATCCGACCACTAAAAAGAAGACCGTGAAAAAGTGCGACAACGGATCAAATCGCAGCCACGATGTGAGCAATGGATGGTTACTCACCGGAACTGCAAAAGCGGCAAATAAAGCTGCGGCGATAGCGGCCAAAGTTATGATTGAAGAGTATTTTTTTGCCACAGTTTCCGCAAAGCTTTCTAGCAACAGCAACAGCAAGGCCGCACCCAGTAAAATGAGTAATGGAAGCAGTGAGGCATAGTCAGCCAATGTCAACTCAGTATTCATTCTACATTCTCCGGTTTACTCGATCCGCCAATGTTTTCCGTAGCGGGTTCAATCAGTTTTAACAAAGGTGCCGGGTAAATGCCAATCCATAGGATCAGCACAACCAACGGTAACGCCGCTACAAACTCTTTTACTCTCAGATCGATCCACTTCTCCTGGAAAAATCCGGGCGCATCAAAATATGTCGTTTGCATCCATCGCAGCATATAGATAACCGACAGGATGATGGTCAAAACTAAGACAGCAGTCGTCCATGGATTTTGCTGGAATAAGCCTAAGAAGATGAGTAATTCACCGATAAAGTTGTTCATTCCAGGAAGGGCGACTGACGATAATACAAAAAAGAGGGTCAACCAGCATAAGTAGGGCATAAATTTGGCCAATCCGCTGTATTCTCCTATCGCAGTCGTTTCAAGCCTCTTTTGCAGCCAACCTGCAACCAGAAATAATCCTGTGATGGTGATCCCATGATTCAAGGCTTGCAGGATCGCCCCTGTATGCGCCATTTGATTCCATACAAATAATCCTGCCAACACAAAATTCACATGGGACAGGCTGGAATAGGAAATCAATCGCTTATAGTCGTTTTGCATCCATGCAGCAAAGCCCCCATAGAATACTCCAATGACTGCAAAAATGAGCAGCCAAGGGCTCCATTCTTGCAATAGTTGCGGAAAAAATCCCCAGCCGATTCGTACAATCCCATAAATTCCTGCTTTGGAGAGCAATGCCGATAGTAAAATTGTCCCCGCTAGCGGTGCTTCGTAATAGGCATCGGGTAGCCACGCATGAAAGGGGAATAGCGGAACCTTCACCGCAAACGCGAGTAAAAATATACCACACAACCAAGGGGCATACGGAGTGCTCGATGCAACTCTTGATAGTTCTTCAATATCAAACGTGCCAAGGCCTCCGGAAACCGAAGCGAAGTAGAGAAGCAGGATGGCAGCAATCATTAATGTCGATCCGGCAATCATATAGATCAAAAATTTTAAGGCAGCGTTCTGTCTTTTTGGTCCGCCCCAGATGCTGATGATGAAGTATAAAGGGAAGAGCATCGCTTCCCAAAAGACGGTAAAGAGGGCCAGGTCGCGGGCAGTGAAAAATCCGATTTGAAGCCCCTCAAGTAGTAGGACAAGAGCATAAAAGACATTCGGATTTTCGATATTTTGTTTTGGGATAGCAAACACGCTGATCGGAACGATCACAGCAACCAAATACAAAAACAAAAGAGACAGAGAATCAATGCTCAAGTGGAAGCGGATCGCCAGAGGCGGAAGCCAAGGAAAATCGACGCTTGAACCCATCCAGTTGAGACCGCCAAATATCAAGAGGGCCAAAGGAATAAGACTCAATGCAATTGACAAGCGTCGTAGAAGGTTTCCGGAAACAGTGGGCAGTAGGAAAATGATTCCTGACGCAATAAAGGGTACGAAAAATAAAACGAGCAAGCTATGCATGTGCATCCTCAAAAGATTAAGTAAACGATCACAAGTCCCAAACCTACAGCCATCCAGGCGACATACGAGCGGATCTGGCCGCTTTGCATCTTCTGAAGCAATCCGGCAGTGTCTTGCGTTCCATGGACCACGGATCGAATTGAACCATCAAAAACATCAGGTTCTACAACATTGACTATTCCCTTCGACACCATTTCAAGAGGTTTCACGAATAAAGCTGAATAGATCTCATCTACGTAAAACGACTTCTTCAAAAATTCAATTGGCTTCTGAAACCGATCGGCGAATTTCACGTAAAGAAACGCGGAGGCAACAATACCTGCAATCGCTCCGATAATAGAAACAATAGTCTCCCAGGAGTAGATGTACTCGGGCCCCTCCTCTTCAGCAAGGGTGACTCCGACTTTAGCTAAAAAACCTTCCAGCACCGGAGTTTTATGACTGGAGAATCCGAGGAAGCCCCCACAGAGCGCTAGAATGGCTAGGATGATCACAGGTAAAAGCATAACTCTCGGAGCTTCTTTTACATTTTTGAATATTTTTTCAGGCAAACGTGACTTCCCGGTAAATGTCAGGCAATAGGCACGAGTCATATAAAAAGCTGTCAGAATAGAAGCCGCAAGACCTACCCAAAAAAGGGTTTTATATCCTGTCAAATATTCCTGTTCGAGAATCAAATCTTTACTGAAAAAAGCCGCGAAAGGAGGGACGCCGGATAAGGCGAAAACCCCGATTAGAAACAACCAATGAGTTAATGGGAACTTGCCTGCAAGGCCGCCCATCTTATCCATGCTTGTGGCTCCGTTCAGCATATGGACAACGTTTCCGGCCGAAAGAAACAAAAGGGCTTTAACAAATGCATGTGTAGTCAAATGGAACATCGCCGCATAGAAAGCACCGGAACCACAAGCCAAGAACATCAAACCGAGTTGACTGACGGTAGAATACGCAAGCACTCTCTTGAGGTCGGTTTGGCCGATGGCGCACAAGGCTGCGAAGAGTGCTGTTGCACCGCCGATGACGCCGATGATTTGCATCGTTATCGGAGCAAGCATAAACAATGCATGCAAACGGACAACGAGGTAGACTCCGGCGGTTACCATCGTAGCGGCGTGAATTAGCGCGGAAACAGGTGTCGGACCTTCCATCGCGTCAGGAAGCCACACATGTAGTGGTATTTGCGCCGATTTGCCGACAGCTCCACAGAAATAGAGAAGGGTCAACAAAGTGATAATCGGAGCCCCCACAGCAAACTTTTGGGCAGCTTGTTGAGTGATGGATTCGATGTCGCTCGTTCCAAAAAGTGTGAAGGTGAGTAGCAATCCTAGAAGAAATCCGAAGTCACCGATGCGGTTCACAACGAAAGCTTTTGTGGCGGCTGCTGCAGCAGCAGGACGGCTGTAATAATAGCCGATTAAGAGGTAGGATGCTAGCCCAACCCCTTCCCACCCGACAAATAAGAGAAGCAAATTCCCTGCGAGCACGAGCAATAGCATGCTGAAGACGAATAAATTCATGCAGCCAAAGTAGCGGGCATAATCTTCATCATGGTCCATGTAGCCGATAGAATAGACATGGATCAGAAAGCCAACTCCCGTAATGATGAGCGTCATGAGTAGAGATAATGAATCGAGGTCTATGTTAAAGTCAGCGTTGATCCCTGCGACAGGCACCCAATTATACAAGGAGAGATGGATTGAGTTTGTATAGGAAACAAGTAATAAGACAAAGCACAGAAAAGAAATGAGGATTGTCCCGCATCCAATGATGTTTGCAACGTTGCGTTTGATGAAACTGGAACTGGCTAAAAGTATCAGAAAGCCGATCAAAGGTGAAAAAAGTCCGAGCAAAATTGCAAACTGCATTTTATCCTCTCAAGTCGTTAAACTGATCTACATCGACAACCTGTTTTGAACGGAACAGGTTGATGATAATGGCTAATCCGACAGCGGCTTCCGCAGCCGCGACAACCAGAACAAAAAATACCCATGCCAACCCGATTTGGTTCCCCCATTGATTTGCAAAGGCGACAAAAAGAAAGTTGGCAGAATTGAGCATCATCTCAATGGATAAGAACAAGATCAGGGTGTTGCGTTTAGCAAGTACACCGACGATCCCTATGGCGAACATGGCCATACTTGTGAAAATAATTAAGTTAATATCCATTTATTTCCTTCTAATCAATTACTTTTTTACCTATGTACAAAGCTCCGATAATCGCGACTAAAAACAATAAAAGGACCGCCTCAAATGGAAAAAAGAAGTCGATATACAGATAGTGGCCCAACGATTCAACCATCCCAAATCCCTCGGGTAATGGTTTCAAGGTCGCTTTCAGCCCAATCACTTTTTCCCATAAGAATAATAAAGCTAACAATAGAATACTTCCTGCTGTCCACAAAAGATAAGGAGAACTTTCCGCTTCATACTTCGCTAGCTGCGCATGGGCATCCTGAAATAAGACGATGACATACATAAAGATCACCATAATCGCCCCGGCATACACCAACACCTGCATCACTGCAATAAATTCGGCTGAGAGCTGCAAATAGTAGGTTCCAAGCGTAACCAAGGTCAATAAAAAGAAAAGCGCCGCATGCACTGGCTTCCGTGCTGTGATAACCCCAAGCGAAGATAAAATGAGAATGATCGAAAGTATCCACTGCACTGGATTGGCAAACATGTTAAATCTCCCTTTTCGGATCTCGTCCGGAATCTCCCGGATTTTTTTCAGTCAGCATATCTTTTGTATAGATAAGGGATTCACGAGTATAACCCGAGAGTTCATAATCATTTCCAAGAATGATAGCTCCGGTTGGACATGCTTCTTCACAATATCCGCAAAAAATGCATCTTAGCATATTGATTTGAAAATCGGAGGCATAACGTTCCCCATGTGAATGGATGTCATCAGGTTTGTTTTCAGCAGGCTTCACATAAATAGCTTGAGAAGGGCATACAATAGCGCAAAGTTCGCACCCAACGCATCTTTCCTTCCCATCTTCCCATTTAGTGAGATAGTGGCGACCTCGTGAACGTGAAGGTAATTTCCGTTTTTCTTCGGGGTAACGTATAGTCACAGGCTTTCTAAACGCATGTTTCATTACGATGAAAAGGCCCGTGAATACTGAGAGAACTCTATAAAAAGTCTTTTTCATTAGCGTACCAAAATAAAATAGGCTGTAAGAATCAAATTTAAGGTCGCCAGAGGGACCAACACTTTCCAACTAAAACTCATCAGTTGATCATAACGGAAACGGGGCATTGTGGCTCGCACCCACATAAAGAAAAACACTAATACAAACACTTTTAAAAGGAACCACAAAATCGGTATATCCCAAGGTCCGAGCCATCCCCCGAAAAACAATGTAACGGCTATAGATGAAACAACCAGAATGTTAATATATTCCCCTAAAAAGAACATCGCAAACCTCATCCCTCCATATTCTGTATGATATCCGGCTGTAAGTTCTTGTTCTGCTTCGGGCAAGTCAAAAGGGGCGCGGTTGGTTTCAGCAAATGCTGTGATGATATAAATGATGAAGGCAATAGGATTCGTCCACACAAACCAATGTTCGCTTTGCGCTTCAACAATTTCCGGTAAGCGTAGAGTTCCGGCTGCCAGAACAACCGTTAGCAGGGAAATTCCCATGGGGACTTCAAAACTGATCATTTGTGCCGTCCCCCTAAGTCCGCCTAAAAGGGAATAACGATTATTCGATCCCCAACCGGCTAATACAACTCCATAGACAGCTAATGAGGAAAATGAGAGTAGGAACAAAATCCCGGCATCGACATCGGCCATTCGCAAGCTAACATCCCTTCCGAATATATGTACTGTGTCTCCAAATGGGATGAGGACAAAAACAAAAAGGGCTACAAAAAGTGAGATAGCCGGGGCAAACCAATAGGTGAATTTTTCAACGCCGAGAGGTTGAAACGATTCTTTAGTCAGGAGTTTTATCCCATCGGCAATGGGTTGTAAAAGTCCCAAGGGGCCTACGCGATTAGGGCCAATACGCAATTGCACACGTGCAAGTACAATACGCTCGAGTAAAGTCATGTAAGCTGCAGCACCGAATAAGAAGAGGATCAAAACGATCCCTTTTATCAGTATTTCGATTATGTCTTCATGCATCTTAAACTCCTAAACAACATTATTAACCCTCCCCGTGCCCTTGCCCGTGCCCGAAAAGGCCAAACGATCCATTGGAAAATCGGGCGCGGGCACGGGCGGGGTCCGTTAAAGTTTGGCAATCTCAATCGGCAACCCGTTCAGCAAGTTCACTCCCAAATCATGAACAGGCACTTCCTCAAATCCCAACGGCAGCACTATTGTCGACCCCGCCACCTTCTCATCTAATGATATCTTTACCCGTATCGCATTTCCATTGGATCTCAACTGCACAGTATCTCCCTCTTTAACATTCCTTTTCTTACCCTCAAGTGGATGGATGCGGACTCTTGGCTCCTTTGCCAACTCGATCACATGAGGATTGTGCTTCATACGTACTCCACGATCAAATAATGCCGGAGCAAATGACGCATAAAGCGCTCCGTTCACTTCCGGCGAACTTTCCTTTACAGTGCTCGCAACAAGATTGCGATCGAAGGGAATTATGCGTCCGTCTGCCACTTTTTCTAAAAATTGCGCATCAAGCATAAGCGGCAAATTAAGCAGTTCCGCAATCTTCGTGAAAATTTCACCATCACTGTAAATCCCTTCAGGTATTTCTTTTCCCGGATTCAACTTCTGCACACGTCCTTCAATATTGATAAAACTGCCCGACTTTTCCACATAACAAAGAGCCGGCAGCACAACATCTGCCTCACGAGCCGTTTCCGTCAAGAAAAGATCTTGCACTACAAGGCAATGCGTTTTTGCTCGGGCTTGACGCCACAAATTGGATGTGACAATTGCTGCAGGATCACTTGCAGCAACGTATAAGAAATCCCAACCATGCTGGGCCGCCTCTTCCAATACTTGTATGTAGTTTAATCCAGTTTTTTGAATTCTGTCACCAAATGGCCCTAGATCAGGACGCATGCCGGCAACCCGAGCTCCAACACTATTTCCACGACCCTCCAACAGATTCAACATTAGATTGGGTGTCGATTTTTTACATTTGACTAATTCCGATAGTATTTCTTTACGGTTGGCTGTAGATAAATACTGCCTGCCGACAAATAGAGCTCCTTTTTTGCCCCCTTCTGCTAGCGATGCAATCTGCGGATACTGCTGTCTGATCATTTTAATTTCATTTCCCGGCGCATGCAGGATCGTTTTAGATAAATGCTTAGCAATTTCCGGAGAATAGTTTCCTACAAAAATGACCGTTGCCCCATGGTTGATGGCCTGTTTCAGCCGCAGCCATATGATCGGAAATTCTTCTGTAATGTCCAAACCAAATAGGATCGCATAGGATAGTTTCTCGGACTCCCCGATGGACATGTCCATGCCAGGAGGCAATCCCTCTTGATCAAGAGTAAAGATTTCTTGTCCGATACGATGGTCGACATTATTAACACTGGCCCCTTCCCGCATCAACTTTTGGAACAGATAATTTTCTTCGACCGTAAGCGGATCGCCCCCGAATGCAGCCAATTTTCCTTTCGGCTTCGCTTCGCGGATTTTTGATGCGATAAAGTTTAGCGCTTCATCCCAGCTAGCCTCTTCCAACCTGCCGCTGCGTCGAATTAATGGAGTCTTCAAACGGTCCGGGCTCGAAGTAAATTCGTAGCCAAACCATCCCTTATCACACAACCAAATGTCATTGACATCGCGATTTTCCTTGGAACGTGTACGCATGATCTCACCGTCGCGGGAATCAAGGATCATGCTGCAGCCCACAGAACATAACGTGCAGGTGCTATCAGCAGAATCATTGTCCCAAGGACGCGCGCGAAAGCGATATACATCACTAGTGAGTGCTCCGACCGGACAAATCTGGATTGTATTGCCGATGAACTTTGATTGGGCCGGACCGCCATCCGGTGTCCCCACTTCAGTGCGGAAGCCGCGTTCGATGAATTCCAAGGCATGATCACCAGCGACAAGGTCGCCAAAGCGAGTGCAACGGGCGCATACAATGCAGCGTTCACGATCAAGCTTTAGAACAGGCCCTAAAGATATTGGTTTTAGAAAGTGACGCTTTTCTTCGTAGAAGCGGCTATACCCCGGACCGAATTCGATGGTTTGATCTTGCAGCGGACATTCTCCTCCCCGATCGCAGATCGGACAATCGAGAGGATGGTTGATGAGCAAGAATTCGATAATTTCTTGGCGGGATTTTTTTGCCAATTCTGTTTGGGTTTTGACAACCATCCCTTCGGTGGCTTCTAAAGTGCAAGAAGTTTGAGGCTTTCCCATTTTTTCGACTTCGACCATGCAAACACGGCAGGCGCCGAATGGAGGCATCCGATCTTGATAGCAAAAGATCGGGATACTGATTCCCATTGTTGTGGCAGCAGTATAGACAGTCGTTCCTTTAGGAACCTTGATTTCCTTGCCGTCGATAGTCAAATTGACTACATTTGTTTCTGTTTTCGTTTCATTAGTCATGTTCAATGCTTCTTTTGGAATGAGGAGGCTGACACATAGACGGATTCCTCGCTCCTTGGTAAATAAGGATACGCAACCGCCATGTCCGGATGTTGATGTGCATTCGGATTTCTTTTTATATATTCTTCAAACTCATTACGAAACTCGTTTATCGCGCTTACAATCGGTGGGGCAGCTCCGACTGCCAGCGGGCAGAAAGAGGTGATTTCCATGCTATGGCATACCGATTTGATAAGCTCCAAATCCCCATAGGTTCCACCGCCCTGTTTGATTCTGTTTAGCATTTGCACTGTCCAGCGCGTACCTTCGCGGCACGGAGTGCATTTTCCACACGATTCATTTTGATAGAATTCCATCAAACGCAAAGCCACATGCACCATATCGGCGGTGTCATCCATTACAATGATCGATGCGGTGCCTAAAGCTGATTTTCCGGCTGCCAACGATTCAAAATCCATCGCTATATCAAGATCCTTCGCCGTTAAAAGAGAACAGGAAGATCCGCCGGGATAGCATGCTTTGAATTTACGTCCAGGAAACATGCCGCCGGCAGCCGCTAGAACTTCTCGTAAAGGGACTCCGAGAGGAAACTCGAAGCACCCAGGCTTTTGCACTTGACCGCTTACCTGGAAAATTTTCGTGCCGGTGCTTTTCGGCGTTCCGATATTCTTGAACCAGTCGGCCCCTTTGTTCACGATGTGGACTACGTTACATATTGTTTCAACGTTATTGATAATCGTCGGCTTTTGGTAAAGGCCTGCAACTGCCGGAAAAGGAGGTTTTAATCGGGGAGTTGCACGATACCCTTCCAGGGAATTCAGAAGGGCGGTTTCTTCTCCGGCAATGTAAGCTCCGGCCCCGGGATGCACAACAATTTCTAACGAGTAATTAGACCCTAAAATATTGTTTCCGAGGTATCCCTTTTTCTTCGCCTGGTTTATAGCCTTTTGTAATTTGGCTATGCCTTCAAAGAATTCACCACGGCAATAGATGAAGGAGAGATGGGCGCCAATTGCGTAACTGGCAAGGATCATCCCTTCGATGAGTTGATGAGGGTCGTGTTCAATCATAAGCCTATCTTTGAATGTTCCAGGCTCGCTTTCATCGGCATTGCACACAAGATACTTGGGAAGAGAAGGGTCTTTGGGTACGAAACCCCACTTACCTCCGGTTGAAAATCCTGCTCCACCGCGGCCCCGAAGGCCGGATTGCTTAACGATTTCAGTGAGGTCACCCGGGGCTATCTTAGGAATCGCCTTTTTGATTGCTTGGTAGCCGCCATTTTTTTCGTACACATCAATTTCATACTGCCGAGGGTCATCAATGTGAGCCAAGAGGATACGCATTTCAGGCATGTTCCACTTCCTGTATACTTATTGGAGATGCATGGCCTTGCCCCTTTTTAGCCTCCTCGATGATGTGGTCCAGATCCTCTTCTTTTATGGGACCTACAACCTTATCATCAACTATCATCATTGGAGCTCGATCACAAGCGGCCAGGCACTCTGAAGGGATGACGGTGAATTCTCCGTCGGGAGAAGTTTTTCCCGGGGAGGTGTGAAGCTTATGGCAAAGTTTGTCGATGAGGCTATCAGCGCCATGCAACATGCATGAAACATTTTTACACACATGAAGAATGTGTTTACCGGTGGGCTCTTCATGGAACATATCGTAAAAAGTGACAACGGCATTGACTTCGTTTGGATCGAGGTCGAAGAGAAGGGCGACTTCATTTTGCACTTCACGAGGAAGATAGCCTGCATCCGCTTGCGCTAAGTGCAGAGCAGGAATAAGCGCCGAGCGCTTTTGAGGATAGAGTTTTTGCAATTCTAAAATTGCCTTGCGTGTTTCTTCTTTAAGCATCAGCGGTCTACATCTCCCAATATTGGATCCACACTTCCTATTGCGACAACGACATCCGACAAGGTATATCCGGGTAATATTTTTTGTAAAACCTCGACATGCGAGAATGAAGGGGAACGCACACGAAGCCTATAAGGGCGGTTGCTGCCGTCGCTCACAATATAATTACCGAGTTCCCCGCGAGCGGATTCCACACAAGTATACAGAGCACCATCAGGAGGATGCATCCCTTCACTGACTAGTTTAAACTGGTGGATGACAGCTTCCATGCTGCGCGCCAATTCACGGCGGGGAGGCAATGCGACCTTGCGGTCGTTAGTTAACACAGGTCCAGGCTTTAATCGATCCAATCCCTGCCTTATGAGAGAGGCGCTTTGAAGCATCTCTTCCATGCGCACTAAATAACGGGCATAGGCATCGCCTTCCTTACGTGTCGGGACTTCGAACTGATAGGTTTCGTAGCCTAAGTAAGGATATGCCTTTCGGATATCATACGGAACCCCAGCACCGCGAATGACCGGTCCGGTGCACATGTATTGTTTGCACAACTCTTTGTCAATGATCGCAACACCTTGAAGACGCTCACACCACACATAATTGTTCGTCAGCAGGTTATCAAGATCTTTCCATAAACTTGGGAAGTTTTCCAAAAACTTTCGTGCGTTCGCCTCAAAAGAGGAGTCCAGATCTAACGATAATCCCCCAATTCTCCATATAGAGGGAAACATTCTGGCGCCGGACATCTCCTCAAACAAATCGAGAATTTTCTCGCGCTCGGCCATGGCATACATGAAAACGGAAGACATATTAAGCTCAAGTGCACTTGTGCCAACCCACAACAGATGGCTGCCGATTCTGGAAAGTTCCAAGAAGATCAATCGGATCGTCTGTGCTCTTTCCGGCACTTCGACATTCATCAACTTTTCCACTGTGCCTGCGAATACCTGTTCTTCCGCAGGTCCTGAAAGGTAGTCCAGCCGGTCAACCAAAGTGAAAATTTGATGATAGGTCCTTGACTCGCATTCCTTCTCCACACCAGTGTGCAAATAGCCGATGACCGGTTCGCATGAGATGATCACTTCGCCGACAAGACGAAGCTTCAACCTCAATACACCATGGGTAGAAGGATGCTGGGGCCCTAAATTGAGCTCCATGATCTCGCCGGTTTTCTCCAGCTCGCTAATGTTTTTTACTACGTCCGACATAAGGAATAATCTGTGATGGTACTTTTGGTTTTACGCCATGTTTAAATTCAACGCTTTCTTCAGTGAGTGCATAATCTTTAAGTAAAGGATGCCCTACCCAATCATCTGGCATGAGAATACGTTTTAAATCAGGATGCCCTGCGAAGTGCACGCCGAAAAGATCAAAAAGTTCTCGTTCATACCAATTGGCTCCTTCCCATATATCCACTACAGAAGGTAATGTATCGTTGCGGCCTGCATTCACGGTGACTCGCACACGTTCGTAGTTGGTGGGGTTATTCAGAAAATAGATAACTTGGGTATATTTCGTTGGTCGAACATAATCAACACCGGTCAAATCCATTAACACTTCATACCCTGGTTCGGGAACCCTTTTCAAAAAGGATAGGATTTCCTTGAGGTCCTCTTTTTGAACCTCAATGGCGATCTGCCCCATAAATTCCGATTCGACGATCTTGGCGTCCTTAAAATTTTGCTTTAAGCTATGTACGGCATCAGAGGTTTTCATGGTTTGGCAGATTCCTTGTCATGGGGCATTGTCGGATTGGATTTCTTTCTGGTGTGCCCGATAGCGGGCGATCGTTCATAATCTTTTTTTGCAGCATGATCAGGCCATCAAGAAGGGCTTCTGGGCGAGGAGGACATCCGGCCACATACACGTCAACAGGAACAATCATGTCAACACCTTGGACGATCGCATAGTTGTTATAGATGCCTCCGCAGGAAGCACAGTCCCCCATGGCGACCACCCATTTAGGTTCAAGCATCTGATCGTAAACCATTTTTAAGACAGGCGCCATCTTCTGGCTGACACGGCCTGCTACTATCATGACATCGCTTTGCCTGGGGGATGCGCGGAAAACCTCCATTCCAAAACGAGCGATATCGTAACGGCTTGCAGCAGTCGACATCATTTCTATGGCACAGCAAGCAAGGCCAAACTGAGCTGGCCAAATGGATCCAGCACGGGACCAATTGATCAATTTTTCCAGAGGAGCCACAAGGAATGGACTTTTTTCTTTTTGATTCATTCCCATTGCAATCCTCCTTTGCGCCATATGTAGGCAAATCCAACTAATAGAGCGATTAAAAAGAATGCCATTTCATAAAAAGCAAATGGACCGATCTTTTTGGCAATAACTGCCCAAGGATAGAGGAAGATCACCTCGATATCGAATACGAGAAAGATAAGGGCCACCAAATAGTGCCTGAGAAGAAATCGCTTCTGAAAAAGGTGCGTTTCCGTACGGATGCCGGACTCGTAGGGCAAAAATTTCTCTTTGGAATCCTTCACACTGGGAAACAGAAAGCTCACTCCAACCACAAGAAGCGTGACGACGGCAACAATTCCGAAGTAAATATAGACAGGAAAAAATTCCGCATTGACCGGAGTGGAAGTCATAGTGTCAAACTTTTGTTTACTATCAATATACACTCATAGCAGCAAACTTTCTCTGGTGTCAATAATATTTTTATAAAATGTTGAGAGTCAGAAATCTCGGTAAGGGATCGTAAAGAAATAACCTTTACAGTTATCGAGAGAAAAAACGGTTCAGATCGAGAGGATTTTTTCGAAGAGAGTATCAGTAGAATACCTCTGAGGAAAAATACTCTCGAGATGAATCGATTTTTTCCTCGAGAACTGTAAAAGTTATTTCTTTACGATCCCTAAGATGTTCGGAAGCCAAAAATATATTTACGGTTCAAGAAATATCTGATATAATGTTTTTACTATGAAAAATTCATCAGACGCTTTGTATCAATTTCTATGTGCGACTTTCTGTGTGATCGTCGTGATGTCGAATATCATCTCCGCCAAGATGGTGTCACTCCCCTTTTTTGATAATTTCGTTATTCCCGCGGGTCTGATGACCTATCCATTTGCTTTCCTGCTGAGCGATCTTGTGACAGAAATTTATGGAGCCCAAAAAGCAAAGGCCATGGTGTATATTGCTTTTGCCATGAATTTGGTCAGTTTTGGGATGATTCAGACTGTAGTCCTTTTACCCACAGGAGATCCTGTGAGTCATGCTGAGTTTCGAGCCGTCTTAGGACTAAGCGGTTTGCGGATATTTGCTTCATTGGCAGCCTTTATTTCGGCGCAAATTGTCGACATACAACTGTATGCGATGATTAAACGTTGGACCGGAGAAAGGTTCTTATGGCTACGAAATAATGGTTCAACCTGTGCATCGCAAGTTGTGGACACGGTCCTTGTGGATATGATCTATCTCTACTGGGGATTGGGTTTCGGGTTGGATGTTGTGGCTCCGATTATGGCTTTTTCATATGCGTACAAAGCATGCTTTAGTCTGTCAACGACGCCGTTGTTTTATTTGTTGGTGCATATGATTAGGATGAGGCAGATGAAGCAATGGAATTCAGAATACAGAATTCAGAATTAATCCGGATTGAGCAGCACCTTTGTATATATTCCTATGTACAATAAATAGCATAAGCATTATAGTGGAATCGAAAGCTCCCCCCCTTCTAAGGAGTAAACAATGGAACTTGAAGGAAAAATTTGGAAAAGCGGCGAAATTTGGTTGGTGGAGGTGCCTGCTATTGATGTATGCACCCAAGGTCATTCACGCAAAGACGCACTTAAAATGATTGTTGATGCGATAGAGGTGCTTATGGCCGGATATTTCCCGGATGAGGATATAAAGAAATTTGAAATCACCGCACATGATTATGGAAAAAAAGAGATTGGAATTACAACATCCAATAATAGCATAATGATGTCTTTTTCTTTGATTAGACAGCGCGAAATCAGCAAATCAAGTATACGTGAAGTAGTGGAAAGACTTGGTTCAAAATCTCCTAACATATACGCGCAATATGAACGAGGTACTGTGAATATCACTTTAAATCAATATGAAAGACTTTTAGGAGCTGTAAATCCTAAAAATCCTCCAAGACTGCGAGTGATTTGAACCTAAAGCTCAACGTTTTACTTACTAAAGAACTCTGACAACTTATCTTTCAGTTCCGTTGTTGCCTTGTTCGCTCCCATCTTATTTTTCCAACGCGCTTGATTCGAATCCGCTACCAATTTAGCCAGTTTATCCAAATTCGCACCGCTATTGGCCTCAACCTGTTTTTTAATTTTTTCATACAAAACTTCCATCCAAGCTTCATCCGCAAGCTCAATCAATTCATGAGAAAAATCTTCATGCTTTTGATGATGATGATGGCAAACGCCGCATATTTCACCCTGACAACATTCGCAATGCTCATGGGCTCCATGACAATGATGTGTGTCGCTATGTTCGTGTGACATACTCCCCCCTCCATTTATATAGTTTTTTCTTTAAATTGACATATAGGCCACATATAGTCAATTGATTACTTATTCCTCACCGATTATAATCATCACAAATTCCCAAGAGGACCAACTCCATGACCACAGCCACCGATCCCCAAACCGATCCTAAAATTTCTCCCATGATGCTCCAATGGCATGCCTGCAAAAAAGCCGCAGGCAATGCCATCCTCCTCTTTCGCATGGGAGATTTCTACGAAGCTTTTTATGAGGATGCCGCACTCCTCGCCAAAGAACTCGAACTCACATTGACCAAACGTCAAGATATCCCCATGGCAGGTGTCCCATGGCACACAAGCGAACCCTACATCGATAAGCTGGTCAGCCGCGGCTTCCGGGTCGCTATTGCCGAACAAACTGAAGATCCCAAACTCGCTAAAGGTCTCGTCAAACGTGAAGTCGTCCGTGTCGTCACTCCTGGCACACTAATCAACTCCTCGCTTCTATCTGATAAAAACAACAACTTTTTCGCCGCCATCAATCGCACAGGTTCGATCTTCGGCTTGGCTTTTTTGGATGTCACCACTGGCCAATTCCGAGTCATTGAATTTACCCACGAACAAGAACTTCTGAATGAAATCTATCGGATCCACCCTGCGGAAATCTTGGTCTCCTCTAAATTCGAAGAGAAGCACAAACCTTTTCTACAAGAAATTCAAAAGAGCTACGAATTCCTCTTGAACTCCCAAGACGATTGGCGATTCGATCATCAAATCACCTATGATTTCCTGATCAACCACTTCAAAGTCCATAATCTCGATGGCTTCGGATTAAAAGGCATGGTGGCCGGCATTAATGCCGCCGGAGCTCTCCTCGGCTATTTACAAGAAAATCTATGTCTGCCGATTGACCATATCCAAGAGCTTTCGACATACACCACAGAGCAGTATATGTCCATCGATCGTACCACGCAGCGCAATCTGGAACTCACCGAAGCGCTGAAAGACGGAAGCCGCAAAAACACACTTCTGGGCATCTTAGATCAGACCATGACCCCTATGGGCGCCCGCCTTCTAAGGCAGTGGGTTAAGCAGCCCCTGCTTTTTGTTCAAGACATCCAAGAGCGTCAACAAGCCCTTGCAGCGTTTCTTGAGCAGCCGCAAGGGTTGGAAAAAGTCAGGCATCTGATGGACGGGGTCCGAGATTTGGAACGTTTGATGATGCGCATCAGTTCCGGCTTTGCGACACCCCGAGATCTTGTGGGCCTGAAAGTATCTCTAGAGCCCATCCATGCGATCAAATTGGCATTTCAAAATCTGCAAGGCAAAAGCGCATTGCTGGATGCCAAAGAGCAAAAGTTGGATCCCTTGCCGGCCCTTGTGCAGCTCATCGGGAATGCCGTTGTCGATGAACCTCCATTACGCATTACGGAGGGGGGAATTTTCCGTGAAGGCTATAATCGCGAATTGGATGAGCTTCGCAACATCAGCCGGGACAGCAAGTCTTGGATTGCGCGTTATCAAACCCATTTAAAAGACACTACCGGCATTAAATCCCTAAAAGTGGGCTTTACCAAGATGTTCGGGTACTATATCGAAGTCAGCAAAGGGCAAGCCGAAAAAATGCCGCACAGCTTCCAACGCCGTCAAACCCTTGTAAATGCAGAAAGGTATATCACGCCTGAACTGAAGGAATATGAACAAAAGGTGTTGACGGCCGAAGAGCGGATGGTCGCTATCGAAAACGAATTGTTCTCGAGCCTTCGTCTGGAAGTAGCCCGCTATGCCCCCCAAGTCCTTCGCATGGCTCAGGCGATCGCGGACATCGACTGTTTGCAATCGCTTGCGTTTGCAGCACGGGAAAACCACTATTGCAGTCCCGTGATCGATGACAGCTTAAAGCTCCATATCGATTCAGGAAGGCACCCGGTGATCGAAGCTCTCAATGTTGGAGAAAAGTTCGTCCCGAATGACACACTTTTAGATGACGATCAAAATAGGCTTCTCCTCATCACTGGACCGAACATGGCAGGCAAATCCACCTACATTCGGCAGGTGGCGATCATCGTCATTATGGCGCAAATCGGATCGTATGTTCCGGCAAAATCGGCGCATATCGGCATTGTCGACAAAGTATTTACGAGGATTGGAGCCAGCGACGATCTTTCGCGAGGGCAATCTACTTTTATGGTGGAGATGACCGAGACCGCCAACATTCTACATAACGCTACCTCCCGCTCGTTGGTCGTTCTGGATGAAATAGGACGGGGCACAAGCACCTACGATGGGATATCCATTGCATGGTCAGTAGCGGAACACTTATTGACGACTGAGGGGAAGATGGCAAAAACATTGTTTGCCACCCACTATTGGGAGCTCACCAAGCTGGAAGAGAAGGTTCCCGGAGCCGTGAACTATAATGTAGCGGTACATGAAAGCGAAGACAATATAGTCTTTTTGCGAAAGATTGTGAAAGGCGGCACGGACAAGAGCTATGGGATTCATGTCGGCAGGTTGGCGGGGTTGCCATTATCGGTTATTAACCGAGCGAAAGAGATTTTGGTGCATTTGGAAGAGAACGCCAATCGCAAGAGTGCATTTGAGCCATCCAAGCCTAAGCGGCAGGTATCAAGCAAACCGAAGGCTCCGCAGAACGAGTTGCAATTGACGCTATTTGGATAAAGTTCTTGTATATGAAGTTTTTTAAAATTAAATTTTTTTATTGACACTGTTTCCGAGATATGCGAAATGTGAAAGTGTCTAACAACTTTAACAACCTTTAGGAGGTTTGACTCATGCCACAAAAACAACAGCAATCAAAAAATCCAAATCAACCAACAAAAACACCAAATCAACCAGCACAGAAACCAGCTCAAGCTCCTTCAAAAAACAACCCAAGCAACAAACCAGGCTCTAAGTGGTAATTTTCCTACGCAATCCTCAATTCTGAGGGTTGCGTTTCTTTCCCAAATTTGATATCTTTTGTTTTATCGTTCTCAATTTGCCGGAGTTAACATGCCGCAAACTACTGGAATCCACCAACCCCAAATAAGCGCCTGTCAACACGACCAGAGCCTGCTTTTCCAATTCGTATTCTCCGAATTCCTAACCGCACATCACGAATTCCAAACCATTAAATCGCTATTCAAACAAATATCCGAAGAGATTGACATTCAACCGTCTAAATCAACAATTCCCCACCAAAAATGGACCGAAATCATTGCCGCGCTTACTCAGCTTTCGGGATCTTCCCACGAATACATGCGCATCTTCTCCTGGAACCAAGAGAACGGCTTTTTGGCAAAATTAAAAAATCACTGCGCCATGTTCCAACAAAATAGCGAAGAGGATGACAAATACTCCCCTCTCTTAGAAACAAATGCCAACGCATGCTGGCTAGTTTCGCTCCAACTGCTCAATACCGCGCGTTGTTTGCAAAATCTCACTGTTTCAAAAAAAACCTACAACGGATATCTCCTTTTCTCAGATTTTCAAAAAGAGGCGGCCAGATTGAACCGATCCCTACGCACTTTCAGCCGAATCATCGCCAAAATTATTCCCAATTTCAGCGATGACGAAAATGTAATCTTTTTTATACTTCGATCCCATGAGCAGATCGATAGAGCGTTTGGGCATAATTTTACTGCTAATCTATTCACGAGCATGTATTCTAGTCTGAAAAAAACCTCACAGTTTTTGCAAAAAAATTATGCAAGGCGAGGGTTCCACGATCTTCTGCCTGTTATTGCTCAAAAAATCGCTCAACTAGACTCTGCCTTATGACGTTAACCACTCGCACTGAATATCTCGAACTGATCTCTGCTCTCAAAAAAAATCTCCTCGAAGAACACCCTAAAGGCGAATGGTTGACTGTCGATGCCGATACCTTTTCTTACTTTAAGCAAAAAGCCCTGCAAACAAAAGCGGCTACAGCGCCTGCCCCCGCCCTGCGCCCAACAACACCAAGCCAGGCCCCAACCGCACCTCCACAACCACTAGCCCCAACGCCGATCCAGGTTAAGGCTCCCGTTATGTCGTTAAGCATACCCGCCCCGACAGAAAACCACAAAGTACCGGATCCAGTGAAGGCAACACCAATGGCACCACAGACACCCCCGGCTCCGGCGACAGCAACAGCAAAACCTACATCCACACAGAAAGCTCCCGACGGCAAAAAGGCATTTGTCCGTGAACCTCTTCCGGCTCCTACAGCAATCGACTTTTCCGAGATGCAAAAATATTTCGCAGAAAAACTACCGCTGCTTCCGCTGGAAGATTGTATTCCTCCGGACCATGAAGCCAAGGAGATCGCCAACAGATGGAAAGCCGCTTTAGTAGCTCCCGAAGTTATCATTTTATCTTTTAACGAAACGGCTCGTGAAAAAGAAATGCTCAACAATCTGGCTGCTGCCCTGAGTCGAACCATCGCTCCGTCTACTGTTGTCCAAGCCTTAAACATCGAGCAGGAAAAATCGTGGAATAAAGTACTGCAGAACGAAAAGCTCAGGCTTGTGATCGCCAGCAACTACAGCATTTATACCCTGCAAGAGTTAATGAACCACTACCGTGAGGACTCCCAGGCCGGCAAACATTTTCTGGGCCGCATTCGGCTGCACCTGCTCCCTGACTTATCCCTGTATATACAAGAACCGCGATTGAAAGCCCCTTTATGGCGTACCCTTACCGACATTCTAACTCCAAGGTAGGTGTGCCATGAGTGGAACCTTCCCCAAGTATGCTTCCGTCATCCTCGATGTATCGATCGATAAAACCTTGGACTACGGCATCCCGGAACATCTCCTCGGCTCCGTCCAACGCGGAGTCCGCGTTGAAGTCCCCTTGAGAGGTTTCCCTAAGCAAGGATACGTGTTCTCCGTCAATGATAAGCCGTCGTATACCCCTGTAAAGCCCATACAACGCGTCTCGGTCTCGACGGAACTTTTTACGAAAGATCTTTTTGAATTAGCCCTGTGGATGGCCCGCTACTATTGCGCACCTCTCAGACAAGTTTTCAAAGCCATTCTTCCCTCCACTATCCGAAAAGAGAACAAAGAAAAACAGCAACTTTATGTGATGCGGAACAAGACGCGCGAAGAATTGATGGACCATTGTCTGGAAATCCGCAATAAAAACTCGGCGCAAGCTACTGTCATCGACGCGATGCTGCAAGTGAAAAAGGGAATCCTTTTAACTGAACTTTTGGAAATCACCAAAGGGACTAAAAGCCCTATCGACACACTTGTGAAGAAAGGATTCCTCACCATCGACATTGTGCGTGTCGATCGCTCCCCTCTCATGAAAGAAGAATATTTCCAAACCAAGTCCAAAAAATTAAATGATGAGCAGCAGGAAGCTTTTAATAAAATCGCCGCAAGTTTGGAAGAACAGCGCTTTGAGACGCATCTCCTGCATGGAGTCACCGGCAGCGGAAAAACGGAGATCTATTTACAAGCAATCGAAAAGGCGCTTCTTATGGGAAAAAGCACCATTATGCTGGTTCCCGAGATCGCGCTGACGGGACAAACCATTGAACGCTTCCGCTCGCGCTTTGAGGGACAAATCGCCATTCTGCATCACCGCTTGAGCCAAGGAGAACGCTTTGATGAATGGCACAAGATAAGAAGAGGTGAAGCGAAAATTGTGATCGGAGCTCGCTCAGCTGTTTTTAGTCCTGTGGAAAATCCCGGATTGTTGATTGTGGATGAAGAGCACGAGCAGTCCTATAAGCAGAGCGAGGAAACCCCCTGTTACAATGCGCGGGATGCGGCGGTTATGCGCGGCAAGTTAACAAACAGCACAGTGATACTGGGAAGCGCCACTCCAAGTTTAGAAAGCTACAACAACGCGAAATCGGGCAAATATACATTGAGCAAACTGCACCTGCGAGCCGATGCCGCCACAATGCCGACAGTTCGTATCGTTGACATGAAGGTGGAAAATCAGAAAGCCAAAGGGTTTACGAGCTTTTCGGAAGCCCTTTTAGACGGCATTAAAAAGCGGCATGCGATCGGAGAGCAAACCATACTTTTTTTGAATAGACGGGGCTACCACACATCCCTTTTATGCCAGGATTGCGGAACAGTGGTGCGCTGCAAAGATTGCGACATTCCCTTGACTTTCCATAAGGGGGATAATTATCTATGCTGCCATCTGTGCAGCTTTCAGATATTGCCTCCGCCCACACAATGCCCTGCATGCAAGAAACCCAATCCACTCAAATTTAAAGGGGTTGGCACCGAGCAAATTCAGAGGGCGCTACATGCGGTCCTGCCTGATATCCGTACGATACGCATGGATGCCGACACGACAAAACACAAAGGAAGCCATCAGCGCCTTTTGCGTGAATTCGGCACAGGCAAGGCCGATGTTCTGATCGGCACCCAAATGATTGCTAAGGGGTTGCATTTCCCGCAAGTGACCTTAGTTGGAGTTCTCAACAGCGATTCCAGCCTAAATCTTCCTGATTTCCGCGCCTCTGAAACCGCATTCCAGTTGATTACACAAGTGTCAGGAAGGGCGGGAAGAGGAGCCGTTGCCGGGGAAGTGATTATTCAGACCTTTATGCCGGACAATCAGACGATCCTGCATGCAAGCAAGCAAGACTTTGATGGATTTTACGCTGAGGAGATCGGAGTGCGTGAAATGTTTCAGTATCCACCCTTTACGCAGATGGCGAAGATCGGAATATCGGGGCCGGATGAGGCGAAGGAGGGTCAAGTGCTGGAGGTGTTGCGCAGGAGTCTTGTGGAGAATTTGCCAAACACCTTTGAAGCACAGCCAGTGGTACCCTGTGGGTACGCGAAGGTGAAGGGAAAGTATCGGTATCAATTTCTTGTACGGGGGCCAAGCATTTATCCGATTAGCAGGGCGTTGGAAACCCTTTTGCCTGGAGTGAAACTCGGTAAGGACAGCCGAATTTCGATCGATATTAATCCGGCTTCTACGTATTTTTAGGGCCTTATGCTGCAACAATCGAAACAACCATATGGAAACCGTCTCTTTCGAGAATATCTTGTAGGCAAAACCTGATGAATTGATCCTTTGAATACCCGAGTAGATCTGCATATTTTGCAGCCAATTTAGGGCTTACACACCTTCTTCCTTTTTCTATATCACATAGATATTGTTTTGATATCCCTAAGAGAATAGCGAAATTCTCTTGGGTCATCTCCTCACCCAATCGTATAGATTTTATCAAATTTCCAAAAGTAAGCTTTTCTCCAGCTATATTCTCAAGCTTATTAATCAACTTTTTGTTAATATTCTTTTTAATATTCATGCTTATTCACCTCCACTATTCTCACTTGAACTGTTTCGTTCTGCTCATCAATCTCATAAATAGCTCGATATTGTTTGCTGAGCCTAATTGACCTTTGGCCTTGTCTTTTCCCTTTTAAGGGTTCATCATGATAACCAGGGACTTTTCGCACCAGAGAAAGACCTATGCGACCCACATCTTCCACCCAAAGAGCTAACTTAAGCACAATATGTTGAGGCAATCTCTCCAATTCCTTAGCCGCATTTTTCGTTAAGTGGACCTTATAAATTTCCATGTCATGTTTCTCGTCTCTATAAACTTAATAGTACACAATTTGCATGTACTTTTCAAGAAGAAAAACACTTGGTCGCTAAATATCGACTTATCGTTTCTTGACAAACATGTTCGCCCCTCTCCTTCAGTGAAATTTTCTTTTTGATGGGAAAGCACATTATTATCAAGTCATTATTTTCCTCTAGTAAAAACAACCTTGAATTTTTCTAGAGTTTTCTATATAATTCTCTAATTACAACTAACGGAGAATCCAATGTTAAAGATCTATAAGGAAGGCGATAAATCACAACCGGCGCCAACCCCATCCAAAAAATCTAAACCTAAAGATGGTTCGATTACTTTTGATTACGTCGGTAATAAAATCAACTTCATCAGCCTTGGATGCCCACGCAATCTCGTCGATAGCGAAGTGATGTTGAGTATACTCCTAAAAGCCTGTTATGAAGTCGCCCAGGATTTACGCGATGCCGACTACCTGGTTATCAACACATGCGGATTCCTCGAAGCCTCCAGAAACGAATCCAAAGAAACTGTCGAATCCGTTCTAGCCGAAAAAAAACCTACCGCAAAAGTTATCGTAACCGGCTGCATGGTGCAAACTCATAGCGATGAACTGAAAAAGGAATTCCCAACAATCGATTACCTCCTCGGATCAGGCGACGTGGAAGGCATTCTCAAAGCTGTCGAATCCACCCAACAAGGGGAACTGATCTCCAATGCCCGCAGTTATCTGGAAGCAGGAGAAATCCCTCGCCAACTATCCACACCAAAGCATTTCGCCTACCTAAAAATTGCCGAAGGATGCCGCAAACGGTGCTCCTATTGCATCATTCCGGCCATTAAAGGTCCCTTGAAGAGCAAAAGCAAAGAACAAATTTTAAAAGAATTTCATTTACTGCTGAATCAGGGAGTGCATGAAATTGTTCTTATTGCCCAAGACTTAGGCGACTATGGTCGAGATAAAGGGTCAAAAAATTTGGCCGCTTTGATCGATTTGCTTAAGTCAATGCTGGAAAATGATAAGAAGTTTTGGTTGCGGCTCTTGTATTTGTATCCGGATGAAATCACTGATGAATTGATCGACCTGGTCAAGAGCGATAGCCGGATTTGCCCTTACCTCGATATGCCCATCCAACATATCAACAACCAGATGTTGAAGACCATGCGGCGTACAACTTCCAGGGAAGACATTATTTCTACGATCACCAAATTGCGTGAAAAAGTCCCTGGAGTGGTCATTCGAACTAGTTTAATCGTAGGATTCCCCGGGGAAACCGAAGAGCAATTCCAGGAGCTTGCGGAATTTATCCAGAAGCATCCGCTTGATAACATTGGGATTTTCAAATATTCGCGTGAACCGCAATCCCATTCGCACGATTTGCCGGATCAAGTGCCCGAGGAGATCAAGGAAAAGAGATATCACAAGCTGATGCAAATCCAAAAGAAAGTGGTGAAAAAGCGCAATGCCGAAATGATCGGCAAAAAGCTCGAAGTGGTAGTCGAGGGCTATCACCCTGAGTCCAATCTGCTGATGCGCGGGCGTTACTATGGTCAGTGCCCTGAGAT
>Ga0206822_1040_pt1 | contig 38581 bp, 32 predicted proteins | sample Alteio_BWOrgCont_83_FD_152913 | JGI IMG/M metagenome (GOLD analysis project Ga0206822, IMG submission 152913) | Enriched cells from forest soil in Barre Woods Harvard Forest LTER site, Petersham, Massachusetts, United States -... | ecosystem: Environmental > Terrestrial > Soil > Temperate forest >... | reverse complement strand
CCTATGAAGGGTTGGAATCGTTCTATGAGCTTCCAAGATACCGGATTGGCTTGGATTCCGACAAGTCCAAACATCCCTGAAGCTACTACAGCGATCTATTATCCGACAACCGGGATATTAGGGGAGCTTTCTTTGGTGAATATCGGAATAGGGTATACCCTTCCCTTTAAGCTTGTGGGGGCTCCATGGATAGATGCTGTACAGTTTGCGAACGCGTTGAACAAACAAAAGTTTCCGGGAGTTTCCTTCGAGCCGTTTCATTACAAGCCCTTTTATGGTAAATTTGCAAAGAAAGTTTGCCATGGTGTAATGGTTATTGTGATAGACCCTCTTATTTACAAGCCAGTATCGACACAATATTTGATTATAGGAGTCTTGAAAGGATTGTATCCTGCACAATTTAAAGAAGCATTATCAGAATCTCAGCATCGGAAAGACATGTTTTGTAAGATTAACGGCACGGAAGAAGTGTATAGGCTTGTGGCGGAGGAGAACAATATTGTGTGGAAATTGCGTACTTTCAATCAGAAAGAGCGGAATGATTTTGTGGTTCTACGGAAAAAATATCTGATTCCGGCCTACTCTGAATAATTTATTGGCAGTTAGATTGTCCAACTGCTAACAAGCCTCTTGACATTATATCCCACGAAATCTACAATCTTCTTTTCTAACGAAACTATAGGAGAACGGAATATGAAAAAAATTAAACCTTTAGGCAATCGCGTCTTAATACAACGCTCAAAACCCCAAGCGACTAAAGGGGGAATCCTCTTGCCAGACTCCGCACAAGAAAAACCCAAAGAGGGTGTTGTTGTCAGCGTCGGGCCCGGCAAATTGGATGACAGCGGCAAACACGAAACAATGAACGTTAAAATTGGTGACCGTGTACTGTTCAGCTCATACTCAGGAACTGAAGTCAAAAATAACGAAGGGGATGAGGATTTTCTGATCCTATCAGAAGATGATATCCTCGGTGTCCTCGTTTCTTAACCCACCCTTCACCAATTAGGAGCACACGTATGTCAAAATTGTTGCAATTTAACGAAGAGGCCCTGAAGTCTCTCTTGAAAGGTGTTCGCACCCTCGCCAAAGCTGTAAAAGTTACGCTTGGGCCAAAAGGCCGCAACGTCGTCATTAACAAAGGATACGGATCTCCCCTTTCTACAAAAGACGGTGTCACTGTAGCAAAAGAGATCGCCTTAAAGGATAAATTCGAAAATCTCGGAGCCCAGCTTGTCAAAGAAGTGGCCGCCAAAACTTCAGATAAAGCAGGCGATGGTACAACTACAGCAATAGTTTTGGCTGAAGCCATCTATTCCGCCGGTGTAAAGAACGTGACTGCGGGTGCCAACCCGATGAGCTTGAAGCGCGGGATCGATCAGGCCGTCGAAGTCCTCAAAGGAGCTCTAGATGCTCTGGCGACACCGGTAAATTCCTCTACGGAAGTCAAACAAATTGCGACCATTTCCGCTAACAATGACGAAGAGATCGGCAAAATCATAGCTGAAGCAATGGAGAGAGTTGGCAAAGACGGCATCATTACTGTAACCGAAGCCAAAGGGATCGATACAACGTTGGATGTCGTGGAAGGAATGCAATTCGATAAAGGATATGTATCGCCTTACTTCATCACCAACCCCGAAAACATGACTGTAGAGCTAAATAACGCGCTGATTTTGATCACCGACAAGAAATTGTCGACTGTTAAAGAAATCGTCCCCATCCTCGAAAAAGCAATGGAAAAAGGGCCTCGTCCTTTCCTGATCATTGCCGATGATGTCGAAGGCGAAGCGTTGGCAACCCTCGTTGTCAACAAACTGAAAGCAGGTTTACAAATTTGCGCAGTGAAAGCTCCAGGCTACGGCGACCGCCGCAAAGCCATGCTGCAAGATATCGCTATCCTCACAGGCGGTACAGTTGTCACTGAAGAACTCGGATTGCGTCTGGAAGATGTGGATATCAGTGTTTTGGGCAAAGCCAAAACAATCAAAATCTCAAAAGAAGATACAACAATCATCGATGGCGCGGGAACTCCGGCGAAAATCAAAGAACGTGTTGGCCAGATCAAAGCAGAACTCGCGAATCCATCCGTTTCTAACTATGATAAGGAAAAGCTGGAAGAGCGTTTGGCTCGGCTGGTAGGCGGAGTCGCTGTGATCAACGTCGGTGCAGCAACTGAAACGGAATTGAAGGAAAAGAAAGCCCGTGTGGAAGATGCTTTGCATGCGACACGTGCAGCAGTCGCTGAAGGGGTTGTAGCCGGGGGGGGCGTAGCTCTGTTAAGGGCTGTCAAAGCCTTGGATAAATTGAAGTTATCGGGCGATGAGGCCATTGGCGTGTCGATTGTACGGCAAGCAGCGTTTGCTCCCGCCACAGAAATTGCCAATAACTGCGGCAAGCAAGGTAACTTGATTGCGGAGAAGATCTACGAAGGCAAAGGCAACATTGGATTTAACGGTTTGACGGATGAATTTACCGATTTGGTCAAAGCCGGAGTGATAGACCCTGTATTAGTGACGAAGAGTGCATTAGTGAATGCTGCGTCGATCTCTGGCCTATTGTTGACTACTGCTGCGATGATCACTGATAAACCGCAACCGAAATCCAAGCAACCTGCTATGGGCGGCATGGGTGGAATGGGAGGCATGGGCGGTATGGGCATGGGTGGAATGGGCGGTATGGGCGGCATGGACATGATGTAAGGCCCCCCGCTGCTTTTAGTTGAAAGATTAACTCCTAGAACTAACGTTGGGAGCCCTCACGTGTTAGCCCAGGCTGAGCTTGCGAAGCCTGGGTGTTGAGTTTAACATCTTAGCCCCGGAGGGGCGACACGTTATTGAAGACGTATAAATTTACAATTTAAGCCTCGAGAATTCCCCAAGAAAGATAATTGAAACGTGAAAAAAACGTGTAACCCCTCCGGGGCTAAGATGTTAAATTCAATACCCAGGCTTCGCAAGCTCAGCCTGGGCTAACACGTGAGGGCCCTCCTTGCATTAGTTCTCGAATATAAAAGAGAACAAGTATTATTATGCCCACATATGATTATCATTGCGTCCTATGCAAAAATCGCTTGGAAGCAATCCAAAAAATTACAGAAGAACCTCTCAAGATTTGCCTAAAATGCGGCCATGAAACTTTGCGCCGCGGACCCGGCGGAGGAATCGGCCTGGCATTTAAAGGCGCAGGATTCTACAAAACCGATTACACCCCTTCTCGGCCTATTGAAACACATGTGAGCGACACAAAACCTCCGGAATGCCCCTGCGGCAAAACGGGAACCTGCACGAGCTAATCGATGGCATCTCCAGTTCAATGCCACGATTCGCAGATATTCCATAGTTATTTTCCTCAAGCAACCTCTCAGATGGGAACGGTGCTTTCAAGAGTTAGGAAAATCGTTCCTCAAAGCAATGCATCGCCGACAATAGTAGAAATCGCTGAGGCGATCATCAATCCACTTTACCCCCAGCGCCATCAATGGGAAGATATTAAATTCATAAAAGCTGTTGCCCGTGTCAATTGTGATTTTGAAGCTATACACAAAATTGCAACATTCATCAAAACGCATATGCCATCTCAATTATTGAGTTTACCGCAAGAATTACTGGAATTGATTACCGACCTAATGAATACCTGGACATTGGTAAATTTGTCCCGTACATGCAAATACACGCACACTATCATCACCTTGGAAGCTTTATTTAAAAAAGCATTAATTTCGAATTCAGGCCAGAAATGGGATCCTTATAGTTTGGATTGGACTCGTCTTATGCGTAGCCGCCTCATCACTAAGAGGAATCTGAGAGAAATATTTTTCCGCTACTCAAATTTATATCAACACCATCAAGTAGATTTTCTCCATGAACCTGCACTATTCCTTCCCCAACCTAATATCAAATTTCAAAGACCTCATACTTGGGTTTACACAAATGATGACGTTGCAGATTTTGTGGCATCTATCGATTACCCAATTAATATATTGAGTCTAACTAATAACCCAATGGAGAGACAATTTTCCAAGTATCTAATCGACAAACCTTGTCAGATTAAATTTTTAGAAGTTGAAAATTTAGACTTTTTTCGCCCGGGCAGAATACATCGATTCTTTTCCCAAAAGAAAATCGAACGCCTTAGTATAGCGAACATTGAATTTTTTAAAAAGTGGCTCCGATTTCATCCAAAAGCAAGTATGGATCATGGCGAACCCTATTCAATAAAAGAAATTAAATTTTTCGATTTTAATTTGTCTTCTCTTCGTTCAGAGGTAATTGAGAGCATTTCGCTTAGATTTCCTTCCGTATCTCACTTAATTTTTTATCACACTACGAGTATTTTTGACAATTCGAGAAGGGTCCTCAATAAGTGTTTTCCCAACATAGAAATAGTAACTCTGTTGTATAGCAATTTTAACGAGATACTAGCCTATTTTAGCTGCTTAACTATGCCTAAACTCCAGATCTTGAAAATTGAGGGAATTTCCCAACAAAAAGAAGAATTTATACATACATTTCAACTTTGCTGTCAGTTAATAGAAAAAAGAACCCATAAATTTTCCATCTCTATTGAAATTTGGGAAATGTGGGAAAACAATCCTCAAACAATAATCAAAAATTTTGACTTAGAAGAGATTTATAAAAATTATTCCGTTCGATGTGAAGTGGTAGGGGATCAAATTATCTTAACATCCAAAAAGCGTCTTCGTGAAGACAGCACTGAAACCGATGAAATGAGGCCGACGAAAAAAGTGAAGACCTGATAAAGTTGTCTTTGTAAAGCTGCTTTACATTGAAATTTACTCTTGAATCTTGTCACATATTATAGGATAATATCCTTTAACCCATGTGCTTACATGCAAGAGAAATCTTATTTTACACAAACAATCGGCCTTGAGTGGGGTCCCACAGGATTAAAAGCGGCTCAGGTTTCCCTTCTCAAAGGGAAGCCTCATGTAGATAAATTTTATTTCTTTCCTTTTGAAGATACGCCAAAACATGCAGGGCATGCGGCGGCTAATCCTCTTCGTATGACTGATGAAGGTAAGGCTTTTCTGGACAATGCGGATCACTCTCTGATAGTTTCTGTGATGAATGCCAGCGAGACGTTGGTCCGCCAATTGGAAATCCAATTAAAAAAAGAAAAAGACATCGACGCGGTCTTAGCTTTTCAGGCAGAACCGATTCTGCCTTATCCCATCGAGAATGCTGTAATAGATCGAATCAAGCTCGCTGATACAAAAGATGGGACAAACCTCTCCTTTTTTTCCGCAAGAAAAGACCATGTGCAACAACATCTTGACCGTTGGAAACTTCTCGAAATTGAACCCGAAGTAGTCTCTAGCGTCCCTTTAGCATTAGCTGCCTTCAGCCGAATTGCGGTTAATGGGGAATCACCCTATCTAGTCCTGCATCTCGCCATGGGGGGTACCTGCTGCGCCTATGTGAATCATGGGAAATTACTAGCGGCCCAGGCTAGTACACTGGGCCTTCATGCTCTCAAACAAGCTTTGGAAAAAGACCGCGGGTTCGAAGACATGGTCGCTTTAGATCGGGCCTTTACAAGCATGGATTGGGGCCATATTTCCGCCAATGAATTCCCTGCCCTTACAGCTGCAATGGAAAATTTCCGAAAAGAATTATCCCGCATCGTTTTCTCCCTATCTAAACAAACAGATAACTTACAAGTTCCCGATATATTGTTGACTGGAGACGGAGCGGAGTTTCCCATACTATCACAGGTTCTTACGCAAGAATTGGGTAAACATATTATGGTGCCCAATCCCATATTTACCCAACCGATGACCTCCGAGCAATTGCAATCGTATGCAATTCCCATCGGAGCTGCACTCACTGCCCTTCCAAAGTACCCGAATCAAATCAATTTCCGCCGGCAGGAATTTTCCTATCCATACCCTTGGAAGCGTTTGATCAAGTCTTTTGCCCTCTATGGAGTCCTCTGCGCTCTGCTTGCGGCTTCCTTGTATATATTTGGGGAGGCTTATTTGCGATCAAAAGAGGATGAGATCCGCCGTGATTATTCTGAAGTATTAACCATTCTGAATAAACCTTTTAATGAATTCGAAAGGGAAATCGGGAAAGGATCCGCCGGCCGCATCACTCCTTCTCCCCAACCCTCAATAGAATCTTTGTCTCCCGACGATATTCGTTCACGAATTCAAATTATAGATAAAGAGATGCGTTCAGTTCCGGACATATTTCCGTTATCGCCCAATGTACCCCTTGTAAGCGATGTTCTAGCTTGGATTAGTACCCATCCAAAAGCGCTAGCGAAAAATCCGGAAACAAACCAACTTTCACCATTGATTACGATTGAAAACTTTAGTTACACCATGGCCAAGCGCCCTGAAATGACAAAGAAACAAGAAAAATATCAAGTTAAAGTGGAACTGGAGTTCAGTACGCCAAATCCGACTATTGCTCGTGAGTTTCATGATGCTTTGATAGCGCCGAATGATTTTATTGATCCTAAAGGGGATGTAAAATGGAGCACAAACAAAGGGAAATACAAGGCGATTTTTTTCTTAAAAGACAAGACTTCATATTCAACCGGGGGAAGTTAGAATGGAACTTTCTGAAAGGTTAAAAACCATACCGAAGTCACGTTTGATTTTGTATATTTTGGGTTTAGGACTTATCCCTTTATTAGGAGCAGCTTACTTGTTCATGTCAAAACTGGAAGAACTCAACGATCTGCATAACTCCTTGCAAGGATTGAAAGCTTTGTCGATCCAAAGAGAAAAAAAACAAGCGGGAAATATAGCTCTTCGCAACTACTATCGGGAAGCGAATCATTTTTACATTGATAAAAACATTGAAAACATCCGCCTGCTTCAGCCCGAAATCGAGGGCTTAAAAAAAGCAATCAGTAACCCTAACTTTCCTGAGGATCCGAATATCCGCAAGCGTCTTGAAGTTTTGACCGGACCTCAAAATCATATTAGTTTTAGTGAAGGGGCTGTGCAGTCTAATCCTTTCTTTCAAGAAACTTTGGAGTCTCTGGTCCATCCTGTTGAAATAAACATCAACGATCTGCAAAAAATTTTATCAGCTGTCGAAGGAGTTGAAATTGGTCCCTATAGCCCTGAACCAGGTCGCCCTCAATTGATCATCATTGATTTTAAACTTGATAAAAAAAGCCTTTCAGATAAAAACGAGGTATTCGGATTAAATATGAAACTTTTGAAGCGGGAGTTTTTGTGAAAAAGCGTACATTATTTTCTTCTTTGCTGTTTATCTTTCTTGTTGTACTGCCATTTGGAGATGCCTATGCTGCTCCCAAAAAAAGCCGAGAACAACCCAAACTCATTAACATTAACTTCATTGATCAACATGGAGTTTCAGAGACAATCAATAATCCAGAACGTCTCAAACAATATGAAAAAATCGATTTCCTTTCTACGCAACCGTATAAAAAAATTATGCGGGTATATACCAGAGATGATCAAGGTCTTATTCATGCGATCATCAACAGCTATCATCCTTCAGGCCTTCCCAAACAATATCTAGAGGTGATTAATGGAAGGGCTTATGGATACTATCGGGAATGGTTTACTAATGGATGTTTAAAAGTCGAAGCTTATGTGATTAACGGCGAAGCGGATTTGAACCCCGAATCGCAAGTTACATGGCTTTTTGATGGATTGTCACGGGCATGGGATGAAAAGGGCAATTTAATCGCTGAAATTCCTTATGAAAATGGAGAATTTGAAGGGATCGCTGTCTATTATCATCCAAATGGAAATCTCTGGAAAAAAGTTCCCCTGCATAAAAATCTAATCAAAGGAACATGCGAATTTTATCTTGAAAACGGCGACCTTTTCCAAACCGTTCACTTTAGTAACGGCGAAAAAGAGGGGCCGTCACGGAGATACTGGCCCGATGGTAGTTTTGCCGCCAATGAAACGTATTGTGAAGGGAATCTAGTGGATGGTGAATATTACAACAGAGAAGGGAACTTGATCTCGAGAATTGAGTGCGGCAAAGGTTTTAGACCCTTATTCGGCAAAGACAACATCATCGAACTGCAAGAATATTTTGGCGGAGTCCAAGATGGACTTGTAAAAGTATTCAATAAAGACGGAAAAGTTTCCAAAATCTATCACATAAAAAATGGAATGAAACATGGCGAGGAGATTGATTACTATAACAATAGCTCCAAGCCAAAAATTTCAATCAATTGGTCTGAAGATAAAATTCAAGGATTAGTTAAAACGTGGTACGCTTCCGGCATTCTAGAAAGTCAAAAAGAAATGGCCGCAAACACCAAAAATGGAATCTTAACTGCTTGGTACAATGACGGCAGCCTCATGCTCATCGAAGAATATGACCACGATAAACTTCTTAAAGGTGAATACTACAAGAAAGGGGATAAATTTCCGGTCAGCTTTATTATGGAGGGTAAAGGGATTGCGCATTTCTATGACCAAGACGGAATTTTCTTACGCAAAGTAGCCTACCGCTATGGGCGGCCAGAGGAATAAACGGCAGTTAAAGACGATGAATTGGAATTGAGATGACGAATTCTGTGTAGGTTCCTTCATCTGTTTCAAAAGTCAATGAACCACCATGCTCATCAACAACGATATTCCGACTTAAGGATAGCCCCAAACCAGTGCCCTGTCCCGGAGGCTTTGTTGTAAAAAACGGAGTAAATACTTTATTCTGAATATCGGTAGGTATACCATAACCATTATCTTTTATACGAATTTCAAACTTTCCTTCATGCTCCAATGTTTTGACAGAAATGACTGGAGAAAAAGACTCACCTAAGTTCTTTTTTTTGATAGAGAGAGCATAATACGCATTATTGAAAATATTCAAAAACACACGACAAATATCTTCCGGAAAGACTTTGACATTGCCGTAAGGGCAAGCAAATTCCTTTTCTATTTTAACATTGAATCCGGGTATTTGAGCCCTTATCCCCTGATAGGATAATTTTAAATATTCATCCAGCAATGCATGTAAATCAGTTGGAACAGCTTGATTCGATTTTCCGCGCGCATGCATAAGCATGCGTTGAACGGTATTATTTGCCCTATTTCCTTGCTCAAGGATAGTTAGGAGGTTGGATTCCAAGTTTTTAATTTCCTCATCCAACTCCGTCTGCTCTTCCTTTTTAAAGTATTGATAATGATCCTTAACGCTTTGAGAAATATTTTTCATAATACCTACACCAAGCTCGGAAAAGTTTATGATAAAACCCAAAGGATTTTTAATCTCATGCGCTATTCCAGCGATCAAGACTCCTAGTGAAGCCAGCTTATCTTGGGTGATCAAAGTATTTCGAGCTCGATTTAACTGATTAATCGATTCCTCCAATTCAAAGGTCCGCTTTCTCGCCCTCTGTGCATAGAAAAATATTCCGGCTACAAGCGATGTGGCAAAAAGTCCCTGTAGCAAGATAATGATTTGTATAGCGTGTTGATGATCTTTTATCTGCCGAATAAAATCATCCTCAACAGGCTCCGGGGTCATCGATTCCAAACCTCGTATGTGTGAATTTTGATCGGATTGTATAGCTAACCAACAGCTAAAGGTCATTGTGAACATGAATAAGCAAATAGGGATTGAAAACCATGCAATGTTTTCTTTTGAACCTTTTTGAACGAGCGTCCTCCATGCATTCAAAAGAAGTACGGTGCCAAGAGGGATAAATCCCAAAGATGTAAGAATCGCCATATACGACCACTTAAACCAGCCATTAATGCCGGGAAAACCACTAAGAAAGCTCAAGAACACAATTCCGGAGATCGCCAAGACAATCGAAGCTAATAATCCGATAAAATACCCATAGATCGGTTTTGTCCTATAATGAGCAAGCATAAACAGAGCCAAATTACTCAAAATAAAGCATATCGCTGTCGTTAATGAGACCCTCCCAAGCGGATATTCCTTGAATCCCATAAATGGCTTTATAAAAAACTGATCTATACTTAAATCAACATCGAACAAAAATTGAGCGCCAATTATCGCAGAAAATAGAATGTTCACTCCTGTAAGCACACTTACAAGTTTCACATAATCGAAGTTATAAAAAATGATCGCTAATCCAGTCAGGAGAAAGAGAATCGCTGAGTTATACTGTACAGGAAGCGCATCAGAGAAAAATTGAATATAATACAATTCCTTTGCATACCATCCATATATAACCATGAAAGCAAATAAAACAAGATACACTCCAACCGCAAAACCGCTCCAGCGGACAAAATTGTCAAAATTAAATGTAGAGACATCACTCTCGGTATCCACTTTCAAGAAAACTCCACGCGTGATTTTAATAAGCAATCAACAAGCCTAACATTATTGAATTGTTTTATTTATTTTTTGTCAAACTAATTTGGAGGCGAGGAGACGTGAGATGAAATGTACATTGCCACAACAATATACGCGAACTCTTCGCGTATAATTCGCGGCAAGAGACTTCTTGTATATTCTGGTTTTGAATTCCCATTTCCGCTATGCTTTACCCTACTTACACTATAACCCCAGGAGTACCCATGTCTCATTTGGAAGATCGTAAAAAAGCATCCACAGCTCAAGCCTCATCTGATGCTGAACGTAAAAAAGCACTCGATCTAGCCGTCGGTGCCATAAAAAAACAGTTTGGCGAAGGTTCAATCATGTCCTTAGGCAAACACTCCGCCAACCGCGAAGTGAGTGTGATCAAAACAGGAGCATTAACTCTAGACGTAGCATTAGGAATCGGCGGTGTTCCACGTGGACGCGTTGTTGAAATCTTCGGGCCTGAATCATCCGGTAAATCAACTCTCGCGCTGCATATAGTGGCAAGCGCCCAGAAAAACGGAGGCGTTGCGGCTTATATTGATGCAGAGCATGCCCTAGATCCTGGCTATGCGTCAAAAATCGGAGTCAACCTGGATGACCTGTTGATTTGCCAGCCTGATTGCGGAGAAGAGGCTTTAAATATCGCTGAGGCATTGGCCCGTTCTAATGCTGTGGATGTTATTGTTATAGACTCGGTTGCGGCGCTTGTGCCTAGATCGGAATTGGAAGGGGAGATTGGAGATCAGTTTGTGGGGCTGCAAGCGCGTATGATGTCGCAAGCGTTGCGCAAATTGACGGCGACGTTATCGAAGAGCAATACATGCGCTTTATTCATCAACCAGATCCGCGATAAGATCGGCGTCATGTATGGCAACCCGGAAACAACTTCGGGTGGACGTGCATTAAAGTTTTACTCATCAATTCGTTTGGATATCCGTCGTATGGCTGGTATCAAAGGAAATGACAATAGTGAAGTCGGCAACCGAGTCAAAGTAAAGGTTGTGAAAAACAAAATGGCGCCGCCGTTCCAAGTAGCTGAATTTGATATTTTATTCAACGAGGGGATATCCAGAACGGGTACAGTCATTGATTTGGGCTCGGAATATGGGATCATTGATAAAAAAGGCGCTTGGTTTAGTTATAATGGGCAGCGTTTGGGCCAAGGCCGTGATACAGTGCGGGAAGAGTTGAAGAAGAATGCTAAATTGTTGGATGAAATTGAGGCTCTAGTTTTGCAGCATTGCAAAGAAAAGCGTCCGACAGGCACATCGAAAGGGGCTTCTGTTGAAAAAGAAACGGAAGAAGTCCTCGCTGAGGTGTAAACAGCAGCGAAGGTTCTTTTATGCCGGCCTTTCAGGCCTCTCACGAATGTTTGTTAGCTACCCAGGTCGAAGTGAGCGCCAGCGAATGGAGGCCTGGGTAGCTTAACAAACATTCGTGAGAGGACTGAAAGGCCGGCATAAAAGATATGTCTATGCTCAATTCAACAAATCAACCAGCGAAAGCAACTCTTTCTTTTCGATAGGTAGCGCCTGAATTATTTTCTTATAGGCTTCAATTTCACAATGCACAACCTTTTTTGCCTTTTCAGCGCCAAAAACACAGGCTACATTCACCTTTCGTCCATTGGCTTTGTCTTGCTCCACATCCTGCAAATCGTCGGCAATCTGAAAAGCCAACCCAAAATGCAAGGCCGCTTTTTTAACCTTCGGAAGCTCTGCAATATCGCCACCGCCAAATAGCCAACCTAACACAAATGAGATCTCAAACAATGAGACTGTCTTTTTTTTGATTATGTCTATCAAACTTTCCATTGTCAAATCTGGTGGATTAATATCCAAAAACTGGCCTCCCGTAGCACCAAAAAGGCCTGTATTATAGGTCACGTTTCCCAAAGCCAACACTCCGATGCGGTCCCCATTTTTTGCATGAGTTTGTTTTGATGCTGACAAGGAACGTGCATTTTTAGCCAAGCATTCATACCCGGCGGCAATCAGGGCATAGCTTGCTAAAAGGGCTGTAGATTCTCCGTACACCTTATGCGTAGAGGGTTTACTGCGTCTTTCGTCATCGTCATCCATGCACGGTAAATCGTCAGCAATCAAGGAAGCTGTATGCAGGTACTCCACCGATAATGCCGCTTGTGAAACATCAGCGCCTTGCTGCAATGCATTTGCTATCATATACACGAGAGCAGGACGAAAGCGCTTACCTCCATTCGTTAAAGCATATTCACATGCATCTCGCAAAGTTGTTTTTAAACCAAGTTCGTGAATATTTTCTCGGATCAACTTTTCAATATTTAGCTGATACCCCTTAATCGCCTGTTTGATTTCATGGGCATGTTGAGGTTGGATTTCTTTCGTAACCATGTAAAACCTTGAATCTTTGATATATAGAACAGTCTACACGAATTTCTGATTTTAAGAACGTGTTTTTTTGGGGTATACATTAACTTTCGATTCTAAACGTATCGAACTGTCCTCCGGAGCAAACCCGCCAAAATTCGTGCAAGGATATAAATAGACGTTTTTCCCTAAGAGAGTTCCCGGATTTGTCACTGAATTGCATCCGAGCTGTGAGTTGTCACCGATGACAGCTCCAAATTTACGCAAATTTGTCGCGTAATGCTGTCCCTCATGATGAATGATAATATTTTTAACATCTAATTTAACATTGGCGCACTTAGTTCCGGCGCCTAAATTCACATTGTTGCCTAAAATAGAGTCTCCAACATAGGCAAAGTGGGCCGCGTGGGCTCCATTCAGCAAAATTGCATTCTTGATTTCAGTATCATGTCCAATGACACATTCATCTCCGGCAATTAAATCTCCTCTGATGTAGGCCCCATGCCGGATTGTGCACTTTTCGCCGATTATGCAAGGCCCTTTGATATAGGCTCCAGGCTCAATGATAGAACCTTTTCCGATAGAAATGAGTTCAGGGTTGACGAGGAAAGCTCCCGGTGAAACAACGCCATCGAGCGTTCCCAATTTTTGAGATTTTAAATAAGGAGATATTTTTGCTAACACTTCCCAAACATATTGGTGACCGGAAAAAATAGAAGCGTGCTTGAAGTGTAAGAGGTCAAAAAAGTAGGAGGGTTTTAGATGGTTCATTTTGAATCCTTGTTTTGGTCACAAGAATGCTGAAAAAGGGAATTTCGAGAAATAGATATTTTCCCACATACGCTATTACTAAGAGTATATATATAAAGACTTTTTCTTCTTCTTCATTCGTTGTGGACTTGTTCATAAATGGGTGTTTTTAGCAGAGCTTTTACCTGTTTGCAGATTGTTGATCCCTTGTTTAGAAAACAGGCTTTATCAACAATGTCACAAGCTTAAACAACCTTATCGACAAAAAAAAACATGTAAAAGGTGGAGTTATGAACAGACAAAAACAGCCCAAACTCTATTCCTATAGTCCGGTGCTAAGCAAGCACATTGGTGATTAGCTTCAAATAGCTTGGCTCATAAGCTGTTTTGCGTGTCTCAAGGTGTAACAACAGAAAATACTCTAGACTGTACATTTTGGAGGAGGTTCCAGTATTTTGTTGATCTAATGCTTCTGTCAATAAATGCACAGCAGAAAATAAGATCGCCATTTGGTCGACAACCGTTTTAATTTGCAAGCTTTGCAATTCAGGAATCATCGATTTTAATAAGCTCAGATCTTTTTTTAGATTGTCAACTCCAAGATTAATTTTTTGCAGATGAAGATTAGCTGATGGAATTTTTGCGATTGAAGATTGCAAGTTTTGCAGAAACAGGTCGTCGATATTATAACGAGCGATATCTTTGAGGATTTGCATGCGTAAAACATTATGCGTCCCTTCCCAATTTTCGCAGACTATACAATCGCGCAATAAACGAGGGATAGTCGAAAAGCTTTCGATAGCTCCATTTCCGGCAAGAACATCCAAGGAATGATGAATGTGTTCTACCGACCACAAGGCAGAAAGATATTTGTTTAAGTTTGCTAAAAGGCGTAACAACAATTTTGTCTCTTCCCCTTTGATTTTTCCTTTGTCAAATGCGTCTTGTAAGCTGGTTGTGGCAAAGATGGAAGACAAAAGAGCGGTGTTTTCAGATTTGATACGAGCTAAATTTTCTTTCACTAATGGATAATTGATGATTGTATACCCAAAGGCTGCACGATTCTGAGCATATGCATAGGCTATATGATAAGCTCTTCTAGCCATTCCAAGGACACAAAACGTGTTGAATAAACGGGAAAGATGCAATACATTTTCCATCACCATCTTGAACCCCTCACCAGGAGGAGTCATTGGAACGGCATAGGCTCCATGAAAATCAATTTCTGCAGAAGCCATAGATCGAGTGCCGATTTTATCTTTTAAGCGCCGCATTGTGAAATGGTTGCGATCTCCGGTTTCCAATTGTGCTGGCACTAAAAACAAACCGAGACCTTTTGTGCCGGAGTTAACTTTGTCAATACGAGCTGTCAGCAAAATCAATTCCGCATCCGCGTTGGAGCAAAACCATTTTTCCCCTTCTATACGCCAGGCCCCATTCTCATCCTGAAAGGCTTGTGTGTCATTCAAACCAACATCAGAACCTCCTTGAATTTCTGTTAAAAATTGGGCGCCAGTAAAATTTTCGGTGTAGGAAGCTGCAGTTAATTTCTTTAAATACGCCTTCTTGAGGGGAAAATCATTGACTTTTTGCAGCACTCTAATTATGCCTGCAGAACAAGCAACAGGGCAATTGTGACCGGCTTCACCGGCTTGCGAAGAGACGAACATAAAGGTTAAAGCTTCAAGTAAATCCCCAGGTTTGGCCATGCGTTCTAACAAGCGGGAGCTGTAGATGATGTTGCCGGCTTTTTCATAGTTGGGGTGATGTATTACATGTTCAATCTGTTCTCCGATACCGTTGTAGTGATCTATTCTTGGTAGATTTTCGAAGAGATTGTTTTCGATGACTAACGGCTCAAGTTCATTCACAACTTTATCAGCGAAATCAGTTAATTCCTGAAGCAGTTTTGTTTTTTTGGGAAGATAATAGCGAATGCTATGAAGGAAGTCGCCATCTGTTATGAATAAGTTTTTTTTGATGGATTTTTGCCATTCTTCTAAAGCTGAACGAGCGCTGTTTTTATTTGGTTGAAATTTCACCATAGGCCTACATCAAATCCATTTTAAAGGTGAAAAAAGACTTACCTCTACATTGTTCTTTATACACATATGATTATTATGCAACAACTAGTGTACTGGCCCTATATCTTTAACGTTGCGATTCCTCCAAAGATTTTTGGACTTGTGCATTTTTGCACCATGCTCTTATAAGAGTACTTTTATATATATAATTCTTCTTCTTCTAAGAGATTGTGGAATTGTTTATAATCAAGCTTACTCTAGAGAGAGATCTCCCGTTCATAGCTTGTTCAACTCTGGTCGACATGTCGACAGTTGTGGACAAAAAAAAGCTATGAACATAGATGTGCACAAAACTATCTTCAAGAAAAGTAGCAGTTATGAACAAACTTCCCATGCTTGACAAAGACATCAATTGTCCTCACTTCCCCCTTTGTTCAGGATGTCAAATTGACAAAGCGGTCGATGCGCCTCCAATCTTAGATGAGGCAAGGCGCTATTTTAAGGCGGTTGGGATCGCAGATCTCAAATGCAGAATAGGACCAGCCACTGAATGGCGTTATCGTGCAAAACTAGCCGTACGTGGAAGCTTCCAAGAACCATTGATCGGCTTATATAAAGAAGGAACCCATGAAGTGGTGGATATTCCTCTTTGCAAAGTGCACCATCCTAAAATCAATCAAGCGGTGGAACGGTTGCGTTCCTTTATCAAACGCAAAAAACTATCACCCTACAATGAAATGACCGCAACTGGTTTGATCCGCTATGCGCAATTTGTTGTGGAACGATCAACTGGTAGAGTGCAACTTTCTATTGTACTCAACACCAACTCCTTAGAAATAGATATTGTCAAAGAGTTGTGGGACGGAAACCAGGATCAATTTTGGCATTCTCTGTGGCTTAATGGTAACACCCGAAGAGATAACGTGATTTTTGGCGACAAATGGCAACTGCTGGATGGGGAACCATTACTTTGGGAAAAACTAGGGGGAGTTGAAATTTGTTTTCAGCCATCGAGTTTTGCTCAAGCCAACCTTGAACTTTATGACGAGATGCTAGAGTCTATCAAGCGAATGGTTCCACAAGGAACTTGTGTGGCCGAATTTTATGCCGGAGTCGGAGTGATCGGGTTGGCATTGGCTGAACAATGTCGTGAAGTACGATGTAGTGAGGTTAATCCTCACGCCGAATTTTGTTTTGAACAGTCTCGAAAGCGCTTATCGGCAAACACAGCAGAGCGCATTACCTGGCAGCAAGGAAGGTCGGCGCAGTTACTCCAATTATTAGACGGAGCAGAAGTTGTGATTGTAGATCCACCGCGTCAAGGTTTAGAATCGGCGCTATTGAAGAAGATAATGGAAGCTCCAACAATCAGGCGTCTTATCTATGTTAGCTGTGGGTGGAAAAGCTTTCAGAGGGATGCGAATGAATTGTTAGGAAAAGGTTGGGTGTTGAGTGATGTGGAAGTGTATCTGTTTTTTCCCGGCAGCGATCATATTGAGACTTTAGCATTATTTGAAACTCAGGTAGATATGAAATAATAACTTCAAAAGAGCTTTAAAATGAAAAAAGTCATTATCAGAAAACCGGGCGGCTATGACAAGTTGCAAGTCGAAGAATTCCCAACTCCCAAACCGGGCAAAGGAGAAATTCTCATTGAAACGAGAGCTTGCGGCATCAATTTTGCTGATTGTTTGATTAGGATGGGGCTTTACCGCTCAGCCATAGAATTTGTTGGGTGGCCGATTACGCCTGGATTTGAAGTTTCGGGCATTGTGAGTGAGGTTGGAGAAGGAGTCACCAAATTTTCGATAGGGCAAAAGGTTGTGGCTTTCACTCTTTTTGGAGGATATACAACCCATCTTGTGGTACCTGAAGACCAAGTTTTTTCGATGATAGAAGGTGTAGACTTTGCTCAGGCTGCAGCTATTCCCACGGTATTCCTCACAGCCTATTATGCCTTATTCAATTTGGCGTATCCACGAAAGAATGACAGGATACTTGTGCATTCAGCTGCAGGTGGAGTGGGAAGCACTCTTGTTCAGATGGCTAAAGTGGGCGGATACCATGTTTTGGGCGTGGTGGGAGCTCCGCATAAAGTTGATTATGTCAAAAGTTTAGGAGCCGATGTTGTTGTGGATAAGTCGGCTCAAAACATCTGGCAGGAGGCTAAAGCGTTTTCTCCGCAAGGTTTTGACGTGATTCTTGATGCCAATGGAGCGGAAACTTTGCGGCAAGACTATGCCCATTTGGCATCTGGAGGTCGATTAGTGGTGTATGGTTTTCACAGTATGTTTAGCAAGGGGTTGGGGAGGCCTAATTGGATAAAGTTGTTTTGGGATTATCTGAGGACACCGCGGTTTAATCCGTTGAATATGACGAATGACAATCGTAGTGTGTTGGCCTTCAATTTGAGTTATCTGATGGAGAAGAAGGAGATATTGCTTGAGGATATGGCTGTGATTATGAAATGGTTAAAAGAGGGTAAGGTGGTACCCCCGTTGGTGATGACCTATCCGTTAGAGAAGGTGGCTGAGGCGCAGAGGGATTTGGAATCCGGTCAGACTGTTGGTAAGTTAATATTGACAACCACAAGCTTGTCTTTATAATCCAAACTATTTTTTGTTAATATGTTCGCTTAAAGGCTTATATTTTAGCTCTTTGTTATTGGAAAAGACCTTAAAAGTATTCTAAGACACTATGCAATTAACAGCAATTCCCGAGAGGAACCCTTTCATTTCATCCTTGATACTATAACGATTGTATTATAAAATATTGGGAGAGGAGCATAAAATACTATGAAGCCTAAAATCAAAGTGCCTCAAGAAGAAATCAAGAAATTTTGTAATACTCATCACGTCGTTAGATTTTCTTTGTTCGGATCCGTCTTAACAGATCGTTTTAGCAAAAAAAGCGATATAGACGTGCTTGTTGAATTTGACAAATCCAATATTCCATCATTCTTCGGTCTGGCTGATATGCAATTCGAACTTGAAAAATTATTTAACAGACCGGTAGATTTACGAACACCAAATGATCTGAGTATATATTTTAGAGACGAAGTTGTCTCTAATGCGTTACGGATAGTGTGAAGATGGGTGACTCAACCTACGATCGGCTTATGCACATGTTAGACGCTTCAAAGGCCGCAGTGAAGCATCTCTCCAAAAAAAAGAGAAAAGATCTTGATACCAATCGGACGATTTTGTCTGCAGTAATTAGAGAGTTAGAAATCATAGGTGAAGCAGCCAATTCAATCCCTGTATCAATTCAAAAGAAATATTCTCAGATCCCTTGGAAGCAAATAATAGCTATGCGTAATCGCCTAATTCATGCATATTTTGATGTAGATCACGACATTGTTTGGATCACAACAACCTAACATCTCCCTTTGCTCATTCATGAATTGGAAATCATACTTAAGACTTTAAAAAATACGTGGGTTTAATTCAATTGCATGAGAGGTCGTTAATAGATTAGCGGTGCAACGAGATGATTAGGCACGGAAATTTAGCGCATATTCCTGGTACTCAACCACAAATTTCTAAACTTACGAAATGTTTACTTAATTAAGCCAATCAGGCAAAATAGATTGCTAAGTTCTTTTTCTCAGGAGGATAAAATGAGTATAGGTGCTTTCAACTCTTTTGCATGGGGTGTAGCAAGAGTTTGCACAACACCAATAAGGCATGTGGTTCTACCAAGACGTTTTATTGCGACGAGATCTGAGTCATCAGTGCAAATTCAAAGGGAGGAAGCGTCAAGAATAGTCGCAGAAATATTTGGTCCGACTTATTCTAATGAAATCAGAGTTACTGATTCACCCAAATCAGATAAAGAAATCAGTGATGAGAAAGCTTATAAGCGTTATAAAAAACTATCTTCCACTAGAGAGTTAACGCCCGAAGAAATAGAAAAAACATTTAAGAAGCTTAGTCAGGTTGAACCCGGATCTTATTAAAAACCACTTCAGAAGAGTCTGTTTTGATAATTTTTTGTGTTGGTAAATAATTTTCACTTGAGACCACCTTTTTCTGAGTTTTCTGTTCTAGCTCTATCAGCAATTAGTAATTTAAGTCGGTTACATTATGTAACCGACTCACTGAGGAGAAATTCTCATTGAAACGAGAGCTTGCGGCATCAATTTTGCTGATTGTTTGATTAGGATGGGGCTTTACCGCTCGGCCATAGAATTTGTTGGGTGGCCGATTACGCCTGGATTTGAAGTTTCGGGTGTTGTGAGTGAGGTTGGAGAAGGAGTTACCAAATTTTCGATAGGGCAAAAGGTTGTGGCCATCACTCTTTTTGGAGGATATACAACCCATCTAGCGGTACCTGAAGACCAAGTTTTTCCGATGATAGAAGGTTTAGACTTTGCTCAGGCGGCAGCTATTCCCACAGTATTCCTCACGGCCTATTATGCCTTATTCAATTTGGCGTATCCGCGAAAGAATGACAGGATACTCGTGCATTCGGCTGCAGGTGGAGTGGGAAGCACTCTTGTTCAGCTGGCTAAAGTGGCCGGATGCCATGTTTTGGGAGTGGTGGGAGCTCCGCATAAAGTTGATTATGTCAAAAGTTTAGGAGCCGAAGTTGTTGTGGATAAGACGGCTCAAAACATCTGGCAGGAGGCCAAGACGTTTTCTCCGCAAGGTTTTGACGTGATTCTTGATGCCAATGGAGCGGAAACTTTGCGGCAAGACTATGCTCATTTGGCATCAGGGGGGCGTTTAGTGGTGTATGGTTTTCACAGTATGTTTAGCAAGGGGTTGGGGAAGCCTAATTGGATTAAGTTGTTGTGGGATTATCTGAGGACACCGCGGTTTAATCCGTTGAATATGACGAACGACAATCATAGTGTGTTGGCCTTCAATTTGAGTTATTTGATGGAGAAGAAGGAGATATTGCTTGAGGATATGACTGTGATTACGAAATGGTTAAAAGAGGGAAATGTGGTACTCCCGTTGGTGAGGACTTATCCATTAGAGAAGGTGGCTGAGGCGCAGCGTGATTTGGAATCCGGTCAGACTGTTGGAAAGTTGATATTGACAACCAATTGAAGTAGTTTATTATCACTTGAAAAATCAGTTTGTTGGGTCAACACTAAATTCTCAGATAGGATCAAATCGTTTTTAATAAAATCCATCTTGTTTTTTAGAAGTATAGGTCTGTTAATGCATTATATTGTAGGAGTTTCACCAACAAAATGACGGAACATTTCCTTGGACCAATCAGCAATTTGTGCTGGATCCGATACAAACGGTCTAATATCATTGATTGCGCTATCGAGGTCGAGGGATTCAATTTTATCAAACATGAGTTGTTCAAGTTCCCTAGTAGTAAGGGATTTTTCAGAGTTTAAAAACCCTGATGCTTGCAGGTGGATGGAGAGTCTTTTAAGATCTAACTTGACTCCTTTCCGAATTAGCCACAACCAATCATACCAATCGCGCCCCTTAACGCGACCTTTCCATTCACGAAAGAGAAGGGCGTGCATTTTTCCTGCAAAAATATCTTCCAAAATTACCCCTCGAATTCCTATGTTTAATGGGGTTTTGAGAAATCTTGTTTCTGTTCGGTATGCAGGCGTAGGGTCAGTATCTATTTCAATTTTGATTTTTAGTTGAGCTTGAGGATGAAAGCCCTTAATGAGATTTGCCGGGATTTCTATTTTCAAGAGCTCACCCAATGTGTTTGTCTTTATGAATGCTGATTGAACTGCTGTTTGCCATACTTTTTCCTTTGATTCAACCACTACATCAAAACCATACGACTCTAATTCATTCCGGATAGCGGTATTATACAGATTCAACGAAAAATTATTGTCGCGGTTTAACAAAGTAAAATCCAGATCTTCGGAAAAGCGATCCAGGCCATAAAGAATGCGAAGCGCTGTACCTCCATAAAAGGCTGCATGTTCAAAAAAATGCGCTCGCCATAATCCTACCAAAGCCAACTCCTGCAAAATTTCTTTTAAAGCACGCTCATATTGAGGGCGGGTTTCGCATCGGTAGCCCTTTAGCATATTCTGAATGGCATGATTCATTTGTTTCTCCGGATCAAATCAATTAAAAGGGATAAGATCGGGCTGCCTCCCGAATTTAGTATGTCATGCAGGACTCCAATGCGCATTTTTTTGATACCCTCTTCATTTAAACGTAAGTCGTCGAACAGGAGGTCCTCCAAATCAGAATCTGTTTTAATCTGCAATTTTCGTGTATATAGCAGATCTGCTAGCGCCTTTTCCGGTGTAGCTATGAGAGCTGAGCCATATTGATTCATTTGCAATAGAGTGTATCCAACCGAAAAAAGTGGAACGGGAATTGGAGTATATGAAAAACGGCCAATGGGTGTCTGATACATTTTTTTCCGTTTTGTTGTGACGCTCGTTACCTCAGCGACAAATTCAGGTATAAGGCCGTAGAAAGCCAGAGCATATTCTAAGGAGACATAGGACGGTCCGTAAATTTGATTCGCAAGGATCTCAAGACTTACTAAGGAACGCCTTTGTTCCAATCCAAAAATATAAAGACCTTTTTTAACACGAATAATCTCCCCTGATCGCAAGAGATGAGTAACTTTAGAACGGGGAGATTTGTATTTTAAAAGACATTCCATTAAAAAAGAGTAATCGAATACATCTCCTTCCACTTTTTTTCGCAAAATTTTCATAAACTTCTTACCAGAATGTATGATTTAATCATACATTGCGGTAAATTTATGGTCAAATAAAAATGTCAAAATGTATGAAAATATCATACATTCTAGCAAAAAAAAGGCATTGCTGATTGCAATGCCTGTAAGTCTTTGAGAGAAAAGGATCTGGGTGAGAGGATTTGAACCTCCGACCCCTAGCACCCCATGCTAGTGCGCTAGCCAAGCTGCGCTACACCCAGATAGTATTCTAATTAACGCTCATCCCCTCAAACTGAAGGTCCGATTTCTTGAATTCACGCACCGCCATCCGCGCACATTGCTCAATGATCTTCTCAAGAGCATGGCTCGGATCCATATCCGCTGCTGAAAGATCTACCGATATCGATGTACTGAAGGTCGTCCCCCCCTTCATCCCCTTCACCTTGAAATTGGCGAACATCCCGTCTTTCTTCTTCGAAATATTGATAAATCGTACCAAATAGTTTTCTGCTAAATCTGTCATATGCCTGCCTTCGGATATAATTGCGTTCGAGACTCTCTATCGTATTCCGTTTTTCGCTTTCTAGTCAAAGGTTTTTCTGGATTTATCCTCCCTTTTCTGCTAGATTCCTTCTCTTTAACCAGTATCACCATGAATCAACCGCTCCAAATCCAATCTCTCGAACCTAGCTGGCAAAAAATCCTAGCTAACGAACTTTGCCTGCCCTACATCTTCAAACTGGCCGAATTTATCAAACAGGAACGAGAATCGGGGACTCCAATTTACCCTCCTAAAGAACTGGTATTCAATAGTTTTAGGAAAACCCCCTTTGAACTAGTCAAAGTCGTTATCATGGGGCAAGATCCTTATCACGGGCCCAGCCAAGCCCACGGCCTAAGCTTCAGTGTTCCACATGGAATTCCAATTCCCCCTTCACTGCTAAATATCTATAAGGAACTGAATGCCGACCTTGGGATTCCCATTCGTTCTCATGGCTGCCTGGAATCGTGGGCAGAACAAGGAGTTCTTCTCCTTAATGCCACGCTAACCGTCAGGCAGGGCCAGCCGGCATCACACCAGGGAATGGGTTGGGAGACGTTCACTGATGCGGTGATCGCGAAATTAGTCGAAAGGAAAGATCCTGTCATCTTCGTCTTATGGGGGAAATCGGCTCAGGAAAAATGCCGTTATGTACCATCCAACTCACAACATGTCTTTTTAACAGCACCTCATCCTTCCCCATTCTCTGCTCACCAAGGGTTTTTTGGATGCCGACACTTTTCGAAAATCAATCAATTGTTGAAAGAGCAGGGAAAACTTCCTATCGATTGGAAATAAGTATAGAAAAATTTTAAGGCCTATTGTATGAGTTTGTTCGTGCCTGCAAATTCATGCGGAGGAGGCTATGGGAAAAGATTCTAAAGCTATACAAAAGCTTTTAGCTATGAAAGCTCGTACCCAAAACCGTTCCTATGTAAAAGATGAGGATCTTCAAATTCAGATCCCTCCTTCAGAAGGATCGAATGCAGAAAATATGATGGCCTTCAAAAATATTTACACGCATTATATGCAAGAAACAGGTGGAAGTTCGATGGGTTCTAAGAGTAAACCAGCAAAATTAACTGCGGAAGTGCAGTTGGAAATGGAAGAAGCGGAAGAATCATACAATACAATGATGGAATTACGCAAGTCTATAGCGGACGCTTATCACAATTTTGTTAAAAAATGAATTTCATATCAGAACACTCCCTGGCTCCAACACCATTCAAAGCGAATAATTTAAAAAAAGAGGTAAGTAATAAAATTTTTATTTATTTTTTAATAGGAAACAAGTATAATAAAAGTATAGTAATAAGCATTAATGTTTATTACGGACGATAAGTTGAGTTGTTTTCGATATAATTAGTTTATAACAAGGGTGATTATATGGTTATCGAAAATGAGTTAAAAAAGTTGGTCAATCAATTAAGACATGATGAAGTTGCGCAAATTCGTCTAGGTAATTCGGATATTACGGTGAAAGTATTCGATCATGGTTCCCAGCTATCGTTAACAACATCAATTTATTATGGTGGTAATTTTATTCCAAAAAGTGTGAGAAGATGTATTGCAGGGAAATCGCCATTTGATAGCGGATGGGTAACGACGAATATTACTGTTGATGAGCAAAATTTCCAGATTTATTTAAACTATCAAGAAAAAATGAATGATCTAAGCAATCTAAAGTTTAAAGATTTACTGGAAGAGTTTAGCTGGCAGGCTGATGAATGGAGATTATACCTCGATGAACATGATAAGAACGATTTAGTACATGTCCATGTAAAATAGTGGCCTGGTGCCTTTTTGGTACTAGGTTATGTGGAAGCCGCATCCTGTATAACAGGTAATGCGGCTTCTTTATTAATCCTCGCATAAAGAATCGCCGCTTCATAGAATATAATGAGAGGAATCGCCAACATAAATTGCGTGAGAACATCAGGCGGTGTCAATACGGCCCCGATGATAAACGCCGCAACGATCATGATCCGTCGTTTTGCTGCTAAAGCCTCAGCAGTGAAAACTCCGAGATGTACCAAGAAAAATAAAAGCAATGCAAATTCAAAGGCCAAGGCATTCGCCAAAAGCAGAATGATAGAGTAGTCGAGATAATGCGTGAACGACCAGAGGTTGACTCCGATATCAAGATTATAGGCGTACAGGTATTGATTCGCTAAAGGGATTGTTACGGTAAAGGCGAGGAGAACTCCTAGGGCAAGAAAAAGCAAGGAAAGCCCCAAAAAAGGGATCAGCAGATGTCTTTCTCGAGTGCGCAGAGCTGGAGCGCCAAATTGCAAGGCCAAAAACAACCAAAGGGGTGAAGTGGCCACCAATCCCACCCAAAAACATACTTTTAGTGTGGTCACCATTCCTTCAAGAGGGCTGAATATGACTAGTGAAGGTTGCTCGACGGAGCTTTCGATGAGTAAAAATTCTCCGGGAGGAATCAAATAGGTTCCTGGTGAAGTTTCTTGGCTATTAGGTGACGTTGCTACGATTGTGTTTTTTTCGGAGATTAGGGTGTAGACCTGATCTTTTGTCCCTCTATTGAACACGCGTTGTTGCTTGACATCATGAACCTGCAAATGCCCTTGCGTTTCTTTAAGGGGTTTAGTGATGAGATGGAAGATCTCTTGGTAGAAAAAGAGGCTGACGGCTATGCCGATTCCGATAACGATGAAAATATGAATGAGGGTGCGGCGCAGTTCTTCCAGATGTTCCCAAAAACTTGAGGGAATATCGAAGGATTCGAGGTCTTGTGTCATTTATCTTCGATAATTTCAGTAGGTTGAATTGGCAATTGATTGGTTTTAATTTTTTCCTGAATGGCAGGAGGCGCTTCCAATTTTTCATCCGGCTCATTGCATGCTTTTTTGAATTCGCGTATCCCAAGACCGAGGTTGCGGGCAAATTCAGGCAATTTTTTTCCTCCGAAAAGGAGTAAAATGACACATAGGATGACGATGAGTTCTCCGCTGCCGATCATGTGAGGCCTCCAAGGTTAGGAATTCAGAATACATAATTCAGAAGAGAGAAGAAAGCAATTTTTTTGTTTTAGTTTTGTTTTGACAAGATCGACAAAGAGCTTTGGGCATGAGAACTACCTTTAGCCCTTGTCTTTCAATCTTTCTTTTACTTCCTTTTCAAGGAAATCCTCAACTTGTTTCGGAGCGCAGCCGATAAATTCATTCACATCCAAAATCCTATCCAGTTCCGCTTCGGTGAGTTGAAATACAGGGTCCGCTATTAAAAGCTCCAACAGATTATTCTTACCTCCCTCAAGCTTGATCCGATTCCCCGCTTCTTGGCTGTAAGCGCGCATCCGTTCATGAAGAACTTGACGGTCCCCTCCCTTCTTCACACTGGCCATCAAGATGTTTTCCGTGGCTAAAAAAGGCAATTCTTCTTGGATTCTACGAGATATCATCTTTGGGTAAATGACAAGACCCCCAGTCACCGTAAGAAGAAGATTCAAGATTGCGTCGCAAGCCAGGAACGCTTCCGGAATGGCAAGACGACGATTAGCCGAGTCGTCAAGGGAACGCTCCAGCCATTGGGTCGCAAACGTATACGCCGGATTTTCTGAAAGAGAAATGACAAATCGGGAAAGAGCGCAGATTCTTTCTGATAGGATCGGGTTGCGCTTATAGGGCATCGCCGAAGAACCAACCTGCTTTTCTGCAAAAGGCTCTTCTAGTTCCTTAAGATGTGCCAGCAGTCTGAGATCCGTTGCAAATTTATGAGCGCTCGCCGCTAATCCTGCCAAAACTTGCAGAACCTGCAAATCTTGCTTCCGAGTGTACGTTTGTCCCGAAATAACAAACAGCTGATCAAATCCCATTTTCTTAGCCACTAATTGATCAAGCATTTGTACTTTGTCATGATCGTTGTTGAAAAGGGATAAAAACGATGCTTGTGTGCCTGTGGCGCCTTTGACTCCTAGAAATTTTAACTGCTTAGCGCGAAGGGAAAGGTCGTCAAAGTCGAGAAGGAAATCTTGGATCCACATGCAAGCCCTTTTTCCATAGGTTGTCAGTTGGGCCGGCTGAAAATGGGTATACCCTAAACAGGGGAGCTTTGCATATTTTTTAGCAAATTCCGAAAGCTGTTGGATCACGAGCTTGAGCTTATGGTGAAGGATATGCAAGGCTTCCCGCATTTGTATGAGGTCGGTATTGTCGGTCACATAGCAAGACGTTGCCCCCAAGTGGATGATCGGTTTTGCTGTAGGGCATTGATCACTAAAGGCATGAATATGGGCCATCACATCATGTTGAAATTGCTTTTCATATTCAGCGGCAGTAGAAAAATCGATTTTGTCGATATTGGACGACATTTCCTTGATTTGCTTGGGAGTGATGGGCAAGCCAAGAGACATTTCCGCTTCAGCGAGGGCCACCCACAAACGGCGCCAAGTCGAAAACTTAAATTGTGCTGAAAATAATTGCAGCATCTCGGGACTTGCGTAACGATCTGCTAGGGGGCTTTCGTATATTTCTTTCGCCATAATTTTAACCATTCTCGACAATCGAACGAATTTGATCCAGCAATCCTTCAATCTCTCTCTTTTGCAGCTTCGTCAATGTTGCCCGCGGACTTTGCAGGGATGCCGCTATCTTTTTTAAGTTTTGAATCGCACCTTCACCGAAGTTTTCACTACGCTTGTCCTGATTATCTATAGGGAAGACCTCGCGGATCATCGTCATAAGCTCGGTTTTGCTTTCCCCTTTGTATAACTCTACAATCTGCCGTTTTTTTTCGAAAGATCCTTCGCGGCTTGCCAATGTGTAGATGGCTTGGCGAGGCATAGTTTCCAACCGCTGACGCAAATTTTTGGGAATCGATTCGTGGAATTCATAATACTGCAAAAAATTGTAAGGAGTCTGACGATTGCCGTAGGCCGCCATTAACCAGGCTGTGAAAGCTCCGTCCCGATATTTGATCAATAGGCTATGCGCCCGTTTGATCCGTTCCCCATGCAAGATAGCCGCCTGATTATTGATCGCTTTGACTTCGGAAGTGATGGAAATGAGGGAATGAAGATCTTTAGAAATATCCTCGGAGCCTTTGGAATGGTTTTTCAGGAGGATTTCAAGGATTTCTTTTTCCTTATCATTCAGTTCAGCGATGCTGAAGACACCGGAAAAGCTGGTGAGATTGCCGTTGGCGGATTGACGTGCCATTTCCGCCATTTTAGAGGTGTTTTCCCCTTTTTTCGTTCGCTGGGTAAGCAGGGCATTGACTTGACTCATGAGAGGATTCCTTATAAATGTAAAGCGGTTTTACATTCTTTTCAGTAGTTCTTCGGTCAGTAGGATGTAATCTTCGGCGGCGCGGCTTTTAGGAGCGGTGTCAAAGACCGGTTTGCCATAGACGGAGGCTTCTGACACGCAAATATCGCGTCGGACTCTTCCTTCCAGAAGCTTGTTGGGGAACGTACGGGCAATTACATCGATGAAGGCATCGTTGCTTTTTCCGCGGGCATTCCAGAAGGATAGGACGACCCCTAGCACATCCAAAGGGTGTCTTTGTGCAATGCTGTCCATGAATTGTCCAAGCCTTTCCAGGCCTTTGACGCTATAGAATTCGGGGGTGGCGCAGACTAACGTGTGTTTGGAAGCAATCAAAGCGGATTCTGTCAGCCAGCAGAGTGAGGGAGGGGTGTCTATAAGTATGACGTCGTAATCAAGGGGCTTGACGATGTCGCGCAATCTTTCGTGGGAATAACGGTCGGCAGCTAGGGCTCCGGTCACTTCCACACGTTCCAGCCAAGTGTCGGCGGGAACCAGGTCGAGTCCCGGAAGATAGGTGTTTTTGACCACTTGATCAAAAGTTTTTTGTCCTTGAAGTACGGCGGCCATGCTGTCGTTTTCATCGGGGTCGAAGCCTAAGCCTGTGGTGAGGTTAGCTTGCGCGTCAAAGTCGACCAGCAAAACTTTTTTGTTATGGAATTTAACTAAGGCGGCTCCAAAATGTAGAGCGGTCGATGTTTTGGCTGTTCCGCCTTTGAAACTACTGACGGCTATCGTAGTCATGGGATCTCCTTGATGGGTCAATAATGGGTCAATCAATTTGGATTTATTCCCAGAATCTAATCAGAATTCGGTCTAAATTTCAAGAATATAAAAAATCATCCAGTCGTGATGATACAAATTATACGCGAAGATTCACGAAGAGAGCGTAGAGTACGCGAAGACTATGTATGGGAAGTCGCAAGATTTATAGAATGCTTCGCGATAATATAAAATTACAATTGACAAATAAATAATTTGTTGATATTGTTTTATAAGCAAATATGGAGATAGTATATGTTTATTAATAAATTATTAGAAGTGATACAGCATCCATGCGTTTTTTTGCAGGATATGAGAGACGTTGTCTCTAAAAGTATTACACAATTGATGGAGAAAGTTCATCGGATAGCTTTTCCAGTTTTTTCTCAATCGATATTAGGTAATAATTTTGCAAAATTAGATCCTGAGATTTTCCATCCTTTAGATGTGCGCAATGCTATCATTCAATGTGATGATCAGATGGGTAATTTACCTAATGAACTTCCAGAATACTTATTGTCATTTCTAGGGCTGAAAGAACTTCCGATTTATGCTAGGGTTTGTAAGAAGTGGCTTGCGATGCAAAGAACTCATCTTGAGAAAAATCACACTAAATACCTTGCTACATTCCCTTATGACCACAAAAAGTACTATAAATTAGATGCAAAATGGGATAGATTTGTGGAAAATATTCCTAGCTTAGAAGTTATAACTGAAGCTAATTACCAACTTATTTCCAGATTTATACCAGGTGTTGTAACTGGTAATGAAATGAATCAAAAACAATATGAAATAATTAAAATAAGATTAAATAATTATTTAGATTATTATTTACTGACAAATCTCTCTGAAAAACCACAAAATACACCATGGCAGTTATACATTCTACTTTCGACATTGTGTAAAGAAAACTTTAATGATTGGATCAAATCTAAAATTGTATTACTTCTACAAAATGAAAACATTATAAAAAAGCATGAGCTAACTTGGGGGCCAACGCATCCTGAAGCCGGAAGTCTTGGTGGTTGGACAATAAAGTGGAACGAATGGATTGGTGGTAGCATTCAAGTTAGTACTAATATGCCATATTGGAGACAAGGTTTTGCTCCGCAGGAAATAATCGATCTTTCTGCCAAAGGTATGGTCGCATTGATCCGCAAACAATGTGACAAAACAGAAAATGCCGAGAAAAAATTATTTTTTAAATTAACTTATGATTTTGTAGGCTATGCTGCCCACAATATTTTTTCGACTAGAGAGATACCACTAACCCAAAACACTGTAGTTTTACTTTTGAAGAATCTGACTCATCTTCCTAAAAATATTACACGTTTGAGTATATTTGGTATTAATAGCGCATATCATTTTCTATTTACTGATGAAAACGCTTTAGATATTGCAGAAATCATAAATACCAACCAACATTTAACTGCACTATATATCGACATTTCGCAAATGTCTGAGTCAGGAAAGTGTCTTATACGTGAGTCATTAGCAAAATCCTCTATAGATCTAACTCGATCGATAATCACAGGTTTATAGATTCGACTCAGCTTTGTGGAATGGTGACACCAACATCCTCTCCTTCTTCTCCTTTGCCATAGTCTCTAGGAAGGGCTCAAGCTTCATCTCGCCATGCACAACATTGTCGCGGGTGCGTAGATTAATCGTACGGTTCTCCATCTCAGCATCCCCTACAGTAATGATATAGTTGAATTGGGTAAGTTGTGCGGTACGGATCTTTTTGCTCACAGACTCATGTGTGGCGTCGATATCGCATAGGAATCCTGCCGCCTTGATCTGCTTTTGCAACTCCTCGGCATAGGGCAGATGGCGGTCGGCCACAATCACGATTCGAACTTGCGATGGACTGATCCAAAGCGGGAATTTGCCGGAAAAATTCTCGATCAGTATGCCAAAGAAACGCTCAATGGATCCAAATATAGCCCGGTGGATCATCACAGGCCGTTTCCTCGAACCGTCTTGCGCTGTGTATTCGAGGTCGAATTTCTCAGGTAGTGCCATGTCGAGCTGGATAGTACCGCATTGCCATGTGCGGTTAATCGCATCGCGGATATGAAAGTCGATTTTAGGGCCATAGAAAGCTCCATCCCCTTCATTGATGCGATAAGGCTTACCGCTAGCGTCCAAGGCGCCTTTAAGGCCTTTTGTAGCGATTTCCCACTCTTCATCCGATCCGATGGTATTTTTCTCTGGCTTTGTGGAGAGCTCCAGATGGTACTTCAAGCCGAATGTGGAGTAAATATCATTGGCAAGTTCCAAAGTCGATAAAATTTCGCTCTCGATTTGCGAGGGTTCCATGAATATGTGTGCATCATCTTGATGGAAGCTCCTAACGCGGAATAGTCCCGAAATGGCTCCGGAAGGTTCATAGCGGTGGACATTTCCGATCTCAGCGACGCGCATCGGGAGTTCCCGATAGCTATGGACTCCGCTTTTGTAGTAAAGCATGCATCCCGGGCAGTTCATTGGTTTGATGGCGAAATCGCGCTCTTCGATTTGGGAGGTGAACATGTTTTGGCGGTAATTGGACCAGTGTCCGGATCTTTCCCACAAGTCTCTTGTCATCAGGGTTGGGGTCTTGATTTCAATGTAATTGCAGCGGTCAAGGCATTCTCTGATATAAGCAACCAATTGGTTCCAGATGTACAAGCCTTTGGGATGGATGAAAGGCATTCCAGGAGCTTCTTCTTTCAGGGAAAAGAGGTCCAGTTTAGGTCCTAGGATTTTGTGGTCCCGTTTTTTGGCCTCCTCGATCATATCGAGGTATTCTTTGAGCATTTTGCGGTCAGGGAATGTTATTGCGTAGACACGTGTGAGGACATCATTTTTGGCATCAGCACGCCAATAGGCGCCGGAAGTTTTCAACACCTTCAAGGCTTTAATTTTTCCTAGGTTGAATAGGTGGGGCCCGCGGCATAAGTCGAAGAATTCCCCTTGACGATAGCCGGTGAGAGAATCTCCATCGGGGAAGCTTTGAATTAGTTCGCATTTATATTTGTTATTGGCGAATGCTTTTAGGGCTTCAGCTTTTGAGGAGAAGGATTCTTTTTTCGAAACGTAATTTTCCGCGACTACAGCTTGCATTTCTTTTTCGATTTTTTCCAGATCTTCATCAGAGATGTGCAAGTCAGCAAAATCGTAGTAAAAGCCTTGTTCGATAGGCGGCCCGATGGTTGGTTTGGCATCGGGGTAGAGGCGAAGGATAGCCTGGGCTAGTACGTGGGCGGAAGTGTGCCAAAAGACTTCCTTGCCTTGCGGATCATCAAAATTCCATAGGATAACTTGGTCGCCGTCATGCAAGGGAGTACTCAGATCCTTTGTTTTGCCGTTGATATTGGCGGCAAGGGCTTGGTGGGGTCCTTTGAGATTGAGTTTTTCTGCGAGATCTTTTGCAGTGCCCCCTTCGGGCAATTCAAGACGTGATTTATCTTTCAGTACAACGAACATGATGATGATCTTCCTTGCATAATGGGTGAAGTTTAGGAAATAAACATTTTAGCGCAATTGGCAATTATCCGCACAGAATTAAAAGCGCATTTGCCAGTGCCGAATTGCCACGATAAAGAAGAAGCGATGAGTACGCCTTAGTCCGGAGCAGCAGCGCATGGTCAGTGAATAAAAAAATATATTAATATTAAACGCGAAGAGCTTGACGAAGTCTCTGGAGTGCGCGCGCTTTAGCGCCGCTCTTGCCCCTTGAATTGAGGTGATGAAATATACTTCCCAGACTTATTATAGGGCTATAAATTCAAATTCCCACAATTTAAGGGGCAAGAGCGGCGCTAAAGCGCGCGCACTCCAGAGACTTCGTCAGCGCTTCGCGTTAAAAAAAATATGCATTCAAATTCGTAGATTTTCCAATTTTTTTCACAGCCTCTAAGGATAATAGAGAAGGGACATCGTCCCTACGGACTAAGGAACTACCTTAGAGGCGTTTTACCGTGTTTAATCAACGGATCTGACAGTCTTTTCTTCCTGCTTTTGGGTGAAAATCTCACGTCCTACATTGAAAACGATCAATACCATCAGTATGGGATAGAAGACTTGCAGAATCGGACCAGTTACAAAAGAGATACCTTGTAATCCGGTGATAGACATCCCGAATGTGACTATTTGAGTTATAGTAAGCGCCAAAGGATATTTTGCCTCGTCATTGAACACTTTTTCAGCCAGAAAATCAGCAAAAACCGTAGCCAGGGCCACTGAAGTTGTGAAGCAAGCTAGCAAAACCGCCACTGAAGAAATAACTCCTAATTTCGCACCTAAAACTGCATGGGCAATCGTTACCAGCAACTGATCTTTGGGTACACTTTGCAAAATAGCCACTTGGCTTGCAGCTAAACCAATTAATCCAATATAAACCACTCCTAACAGAAAAGCGCCCACAAGCGAAGCTTTTAGGGTAATGGAGAGAGAAAGAGATTCATTATGGCTTGATCTGCGCAAGATTTCGATCACTGATGCCGAGAAGAAAAAGGAGGCGATCAGATCCATTGTATTGTAACCTTCTTGCAAGCCACGGAAGAAGCTCTCGTAGGAATGCATGGAAGAGTGAGGAGAAATCGCTGAAAAATCGACTCCAAAAACGATAATCAACCCCAAGCAGAGCAGCAGGAGCGGCGTAAGAACATAGCCCAAAATATCGAGCATTCGGTTTTTCTTGTATACAACCCAATAAACGATGGCACAGTACACAATGCTAAACAGCCAAAGCGGTAATGTCGAACCCACATAAGGTAGGATGCTCGCAAATGCTAAGGTGGCGCAACGGGGGCCGGAACCTAACGGGATCCAGACTACTAGAAGCAGCATGGCCATAAGAAAGCCGAGCTTTTTCCCTAGGCAACCGAAGAAGGCAGTGTAGTCCCCTTTGTATACAACCATGGCAGCGACGCCGGCGATCGGTACGAGAACGGCTGTGATGAGAAATCCCAATGTGGCTGGAATCCATTGTCCTTCAGCCAGATGCCCAATAAATAATGGGTAAATTAGGTTTCCAGAGCCAAAAAACATCGAAAATAGGGCAAGTCCTATCACGACAAATGAGAGTTGATGATTTTTTTTCATAATCCCCATAGGTAAAATTTTTGTTTGATTGTATAATGAATGAATTTTCCTTGCAAGGAAAATTTTTCAAAATGGAGCAGTTGACATGCAAAAGCCGGGAATGTACTCTCTATAGTAAATCTTCATGAGTGCCAGGTGAACGCTAACCATATTCCAGAAATACTCCATTCAATCGGGGTTCCTCTCGATGATCCCTCATTTCATCAAAAAATTTTTTCAGCCATCTCCAAAATTCGAAAAGCTGCCTTTGTAAATGAAGAAAATACTATAAAAAAAATTTGCATCGAGGAGTTCGATAACCTTTCCAAACGGCTAGATATCACAAAAATCCAAGAAAGTACCTCTGTTCGAAACATTCTGCGAAGCAGGCTTCTCTCGAATGCCCTAATAGATGACAAAGGGGAGATCAATCCGATTCTGCTTTCGCAGGCTATCGCTTTCATGCAGAGTTCCCTCTATTCGTTAGGTCCTGATCGTCAATACGATGCTAAACGTCAAGAACAGATTTTGCATGTCTTAACATCCCTGCAAGAAAACAAAGAGCTGCATCGCTACCTGAAAAACATCGGCAAACCATATAACAATCGCTTTGCAGAGCAAATTATTAAACAAACGCTTCAAATGCAGTCCAATACTACTGTAAACGATCCTCAGGCAAAAAGAGCCGCTTTAAGCGCTTGGATGTGCTATCTGCGCCAAAATGTCGGATCCTGCTTTGCTACAGCTCCGGCCATCCTTGTGCATGACGAGCAGCCCGACCTTATGCTTAAGGACATGATTGAGCTGCTGGGAACCGGCCAGTTGAAACGAACCTATGGCGGAGTCGAATATTCTGTTCCACTCAGCTCCAGCTGGGGAGCCGGGGATTTGCGCCGTCTTTTTGTTATCCCGCGAGACGGTGCAGGAGAATCTTCCGATATTTGGCTTTCTCCAGGGATAATCGCAGGCCTTGAAACTATTGGGATAGTCGATCAGGATGCCTCATTGAAAGAGCGGATCCAACAAACGAAAAACGCTATTCTAGGGATTCTACAAACGGAAGCTGGAGAGGGGCCCTATGTTGTGTTATCCGCTGAAGATATTTTGCGGAAATGTTTAATGAAAAGCATGGGATTGACCCGTAAAGATTTGGATGATTATGATAACCGTCCCACGTCTATGTTTACAGGCAATTTAATGATGCAAGCTGCTGCCGCCTCATCCGGAGGGAAAACACAAGCCTGCGTACAATACTACATCAAACTGGATGAAGCTTTAGATGCTTTCAAAGCTTTGTCCGACAATGCGCTTTTGAAGTCCTGGGAATTTACCTTAGCCTCATTTGCCGAGACTAAATCGACATTCACCAGTTGGAATTTATATTCCAGTTTGGGTTTGGGCCCGCAGGAACCCGGCGGCATTGGGCAAGCAATCTACAGGTTGCTGCAGGAAAAGTTGGATAAGACTAATCAAAAGATGCAAGAATTTCAAATGGAATATGAATTGGCCTATAATAATATCCGCTATCTGGAAAATCGAATGCGCTCTGCCGAGTCTGAAAAACAAGTGCAATGGTTAAAAATCGAATATCAATCGCGGCGACACGAGTTCGACACCTTAGAAGAGATGCGCAATAGATTTCATTACAAGGCTGAGCGCTTCGCCTCCCTCTTTGATGTGATCATTAAGCTATACACTAATCTTTTTCCAAAATACTTCCAGGAAGTGTATGACGCCGATATGCATGAAATTACGCAAGGACCGTATGATGACAGCCCGGCAGGCTTCCGATTGGTGTACAAACATGGCCGCGCAGCCACCGCCCAATGGACACGGATTAAATCTCCGAATGAATTCATCGAAGCCCTTACCTCTTTCTTTGTCATGTCTGAATCTGAAATTTCAGGGGCTCCGGAAATGGAAGGCCTGGAAACCGACGCATCCGATTTCATCACGGCTATCGTATCGCAGGTAAGGACTCAGGAGTTCTTGGAAACTGCCTTTTATCGGATGGCAAAGGCACATAATGTTCCGGCGATTAAAGATCCGCTTGAACATTTGGATCGCATTGATAAGAAGCCTTGGGCGTATACCTCAGGCGGCACAATGGGAACATTGGTTAGCAGCTATTGGAAGCGGGAGCAGAAGCCTACCGATGTGGAAAGATGGGTGGAAAATCCAACGGAATTGCTAGTTTTTTTTGTGGACGCCATGAAACAGATTCCTCACAAAATATCTGAAGAATATATTCGCGATCCTAAAAAAAATGTTTTAGCGTATTCTCCGACACATGCTTTCCTATTAAAACCTGGTCAGAGCCCTTTTAAGGAAACCTGGCAAAGCGATGAGTTCACGTACACAGCTGTGAGGGATAAAATCATTAAGCCGGCGCAAAGATTTGTGGACAATATTATTCTTGATCAAGAGATGACGCAATTTTTGCTAAGAAAGATAACCGGAAAAGTGTCGCCGAATTATCGGTACTACTTCACGCAAGTTTTTTCCTATATTCCTGCCAATATGGAAGCCGGCGAATTTCGAAAACACATTGTCGATACAATGTCGAAAGAGCGCGGCTTAGCATACGGCCGGCCTGAGGCGCTATCCTCTGATGAAATCGATAGTCTTCTTTTTTCGCTTCTGCCCCTGTTTCCCGCTTCAGAGTTGCAGGAGAAAGTGAACAACATCTTTAAACAGCTTCCGGGGATGGATCTGGATATGCTGAAAAGGTTAGAGGCACTGTGGGATGAAATTCCGCGGTCTATGCAGCCCGAATCGATTGTCAGTGCTAAGACACTGCAAGATATCGTAAAGGCTTTTCTGTGCTTGTTGTTGAACAATACCGGCTCATCCATTGATTATCATTGGCATGTTTCCCAGGCTGCGAAGAATTTAGGATATGCGATGCCCATGCCTGTGATTTTTGCGGATACCAATTGGGTGAAAGAAGATTTTGGATTTTTGGTGAATCCTGGAACCGGGAAATTTGAATTATGGAGAGTGGATTATACCGGAAGTGTGGGTTATCCAATGACAATTTGGGGGCAATGGTTGGATGGTTCGCATAAATCTCCTACTTGGGGTTTATACACGAGACCCTACGAATACAGTCGATAAAGAAATCAATTTAATTGACTTTAACCGGCTAAATCTATAAAAATTAACATGCTGGACTCATTTTTCAACGGATTATGAACTGATGAAGCGCCGCAAGATTTTACTGATATTGAATGGAGAATAGTATGAATTTATTTAGATATGTACTCTCATTGGCTGTTTTAATTGGTCTGGGATCGGCATTCGCTTATGGACAAAACATGGATGGTAAAACACGCTTCCAGCAAGATCTGGAGGAAAGTGATATAGTCGCATTGCGTAATTTTATTAATGCAAAAAGAAAGATCCCTTTGCCGGATAAGACCCAAAATCTACACATCAGTGGTGAAGTGCATGTGGAATGGAACTACTACACGCAAAAGCTTGATGGACGCAATGTGAGGGTGTTTACATTTCGCGAACCCACTACCCTTAATGATGAAATTTTTGTTAGAGGTGAAACAATTGCGATTGGCAATAATGACTATGACATCGAATTTGATCTCTTTATTGATTGGGATACAGATCGCACTTGGGTAAGAACCCACGTCCGTTTTGACAACTCATTCGGTGTTGACGACAACGGCCAAGACAAGCGTATCGATCCGCAAGGTTATCATGGAAGCGGTTCTTGCGATAACTTGTGCTTGAAAGAAGCCTATATCGGTTACGAGCTCTTTAAATGCGGCGATGATAGATTGACAATAGAACTTGGACGACGAGGCGCCATCTACAAAGCCTTCTATTCTGAAATTCAATTTGGAAGCCGCTTAGACGGTGTAATCTTTAAATACGCCAAGAAGTTTCCCGGCATCAGCAACACATATCTTCAGTGGGCCGGTTTTGTCGTGGATGAAAGAGCCACTCAATATGCGTGGGTAGCTGAATTGGGATTTGATAATCTGTGGGAATCTGGACTTGATTTCAAATACTCCTTCATTGACTGGGTAAAGCATGGGCGAAACCGTTATTTTGCGAGATATCCACTTGGATTCCGTTTCCGAGTATCACAGTTTGCTATGATCTACCACGTTGATCCGGATTTAGTTTGCGGAAGACCTCTACAGGTATTTGGAGCCTTCTTGGTTAACCATACTCCATCGAAGAAAACATTTATTAATATCAATCCAAATCCTGCTTTATATACCGGCAGAGAGGTCCATATTGGAAAACAGAATCTCGGGGCCTTTGTCGGCTTTCAGTTAAGTGAAATCGATAAGGAAGGCGATTGGTTGATTAAAGCAGTTGCGGGCTTTTGCGAAGCACAAGTTATCCCTGATAACGATGTGCGCAACCTGGGTACAGGAAACTTTGAGCATGACAGCTTTACCTCTGATGGACGTGGAAACGTGAACTGGAAGGGGTATGGAATGAAGTTTGGTTATGCGATTACAGACAACTTGATTGTTGAAACTCAGTATGACCATACTTGGGCATTAGATTCATCGATTGCCGGCAGCCAGAGCTTTTCGCGCTGCTTGGTGGAAACAACTTATTTCTTTTAAGTTGTGTCGTACATAGTCACAACAAGTACGCGAATCGCTTTCTTCGTGTTGTGACTATGTACTACTCTTCTTCCCAAGGAGGATTTTTAAAAAATTCAATCGGGTGACTGACTCTAACACTGTCGTGGTCAAAAGCGGTCGAGATCGCCGACAATTTGCACAGTACGATCAGTCCGGATGAAATTTTGTTACTATACTCCAAAATGGACGAGTCTATTTTGTAGTACACTCCAAAATAGCCATACTTTGCAAATGTA
>Ga0206822_1021_pt2 | contig 38724 bp, 36 predicted proteins | sample Alteio_BWOrgCont_83_FD_152913 | JGI IMG/M metagenome (GOLD analysis project Ga0206822, IMG submission 152913) | Enriched cells from forest soil in Barre Woods Harvard Forest LTER site, Petersham, Massachusetts, United States -... | ecosystem: Environmental > Terrestrial > Soil > Temperate forest >... | reverse complement strand
TCGGGTGCGGCGGTGGCTTCCTCACAAACGCCTTAGCCCATAAAGGTTTTGGTGTGACAGGAATAGACTTGTCGGAAAGTAGCCTTGAGATCGCACGAAAACATGACAAAACAAAACGAGTGGCTTATCTGAAATCGAATGCGTATACATTGCCTTTTCCCGATGGGACATTTGATGTGGTGTGTGCGATGGACATTTTAGAGCATGTCGAGGAACCGCAAAAATTGATTACAGAGGCGAGCCGAGTTCTTCGTCGGGACGGCTTATTCTTTTTTCATACTTTTAATCGGAATCCGGCGAGTTATTTGCTGGTGATCAAAGGGGTGGATTGGTTTGTTCCTAATGCTCCCAAGAATATGCATGTGTATAATTTGTTTATTAAACCGGAAGAATTATGCAGGATGTGCGAGAAGACAGGGATGGCTGTTGAGGTTTTGCGCGGGTTTGCTCCTAAGTTAGGCAGCAAAGAGTTGTGGAAGATGTTGATGAAGCGGCGTGTGACGGAGAAATTTCCGTTTACTTTCACGAAGTCATTGATGACAGGCTATTGCGGGTTTAGCAAGAGAATTTAGATTCCCTGTGCCACAATCCCATTGCAATGGGATTATTTCGGCTTCCGCCTTTTATCCAATTCATGTACAATAACAGCAAATTTTGGAATTTAAATCCTATGAAATATACTGCTTTGCGCGCTTTTGAAAAACACCTGGAAAGTGCTGCGCCTAACCGCTACTCTGATATATACTTCATTATCGGAAAGGAAGGTTTCGAGCGCAAAGTCGCCGCCGATATGGTCGTTTCCCATATCCTGAAAGAACAGAAAAATCCATCTCTCGGCTTATTGACTTTTGAATCAGATCGCCTTTCTACTGAAGAACTCATGAACGAATTGAACACGTTGCCCTTTTTTTCGGAAAAGCGGGTGGTTCTGATCCAAGATGCCGAAAAGTTGAACAAAGAGACGACAAGTCAATTGGAATTGTATTTCCAAAAGCCTAATCCCACTATTTGCTTGATCATTTCCGCTTCAGCTATTCACCAAGGCACCAATTTTTACAAAAAAGGGGAAAAAGCCGGGATCGTTCTCGATTACGTAGAGCAAAAACCGTGGGAAAAAGAGCAATCCATTATCCCATGGATCGAATCAACAGTAGCCTGCGAAGGGAAAAAAATCGATGCCAATACTAGCCGATTTTTAATAAAACTCCTTGGCACCCAGCAATCCACTTTGCACAGCGAGCTGCAGAAGCTGATCTGCTACGTCGGCAGCCGCCCCGAAATCACCATGCAGGATATCTCTAAGCTGACCAGCGGTGTCAACGTAGAGACGATTTGGCAGTTAGGGGAGGCCATCTTCCGCAAAGATTCAGCAGCTTCATTACGAATCTGTAAGGCCTTGTTGCAAGAAGGAAGTCCGTTTTTATCTTTATTAAGACAAATTAGGACCCAATTTCAAACGGAGTTCCAGGTTTGTTCCATACTATCCAATGGGGGAACTTCGGCTGAAGTCGCAAAGCAATTTCCTTATATGAAAGGATTCATCCTGGATCGCCATGTACAGATGGCGCAAAGCTACGGGATGCAACGATTCAAAAGCGGCATGTTGCATATTGATGCAACGGAAGTCCAGGCAAAGAATAGCGGTACTGATGATGCTCTTTTAGCTGAACTATTAATAATAAAACTTACAATGTAGTGTGCAAAAAATGATAGAAAAACCAACCTTATTGCTTCTGCCTAATCTCTTAGGAGCTCATCGCTACCATCAACCCTTTTTACCGGCAAGTGTGGACAAAGCTGTTTCAACTTTGGATGGCTTAATTGCGGAAAGTGAACAAGCCGGCCGCAGATATTTGAGCCGCTTTGAAACGAAAAAACCTGCGAACCAAATTCCGATCGCTTTGTATAATGAACATACCAAGGATTCCGATATAGATTTTCTGTTAGAGCCTATCAAGAAGGGAGAAAGATGGGGGCTTATTTCGGATGCCGGAATTCCTTGCATGGCAGATCCCGGATCAAAGCTCGTGCAAAGAGCACGTCTTAGCGGTGTGGCAATCCAAGCGTTCGTCGGTCCTTCATCTTTACTGTTGGCGTTGATGCAGTCAGGGCTTCCGGGCCAGAAATTCTTTTTCCATGGCTATCTGAGTAAAGAATCGGATCAACGTCAAAAAGAGATTCAAGAGATGGAAAAAAGGTCGAAAACAGAGAATATCACTCAGATTTTTATTGAAACTCCTTATCGGAATCAGCAAATGGTGGAAGCACTGGTGGAAACATTGAAGGAGGAAACCTGGTTGTGTGCAGCATGGGAGCTGACGATGCCAGAGCAGGGGATTTTGTCGCAGCCGGTACGTTTATGGAAGAAGAGTCCGTTGCCGAACCTGGAGAAGAAAAACGCTATATTTTTGTTTAATGCGAATCCTTATTAAATCAGTTCTGCCGCCACAGTATCGTAGAACAACACGCCCTTCTTGGTTAAGCTTAAATTTCTTCCTTCCCTATGTAAAAAGCCGGTCTGGATCAATTTATCCATACCCATTAGTATCTCGTGATCCAACTTCCCATGTTCATCTTGAAATACATCGAGATCAATTCCTGCAACCATTCTAATCCCTATAACCAGCAGTTCCCGTTTATGAGCATCGTTATCGAGTTGCTCTTCGAAGTCGATAGGAGATTTCCCATCACGTAAACTCTGCACATATTTGGATAAGTTGGCAACATTTCGAAATCGTTTTCCATTCCAATAGCTGAATGCGGAAGGCCCATAACCTAAAAAAGGCCTGCCGGTCCAATACCCTGTATTGTGCCGCGAATATTGGTCTTTCTTGGCAAAAGCTGAGATTTCATACTGCATTAAGCCATTTTCAGAAAGCGCATGTATCGCTTTTTCATACATGGCTAAACTGGTTTGCTCGTCGGGCAGCGTGGGTTGAAGTGTTTCTCTGTATTTGAAAAAGACAGTGTGAGGTTCGATAGTCAAATTGTAAAGCGAAAGATGGGTAATTGGCAGCTTTCGGATTTGATCGACAGTTTGTTCCCAAATGTCCAACGTTTGCTTGGGCAGGTCGTACATCAAGTCTATCGATATGTTTTCGATTCCGGCTGATTGCGCGATATAGATGGAGTCTATCCCTTTATTACCGGTATGCAGACGTCCTAAAGATTGCAAGAGCGAATTGTCCAATGTTTGCAGTCCGATGCTGACTCTGTTGATTCCGATTTCCTTATAGGATCTCATAGTATCGAGGGTGATATTTTCCGGGTTGGCTTCCAGTGTGATTTCAACTTCCGAAGCGACAGAAACGGAGTTATGTATCCAAGCCAGAATTTTCCCAATCGCCTGCGGTCCCAACAGGTAGGGGGTACCGCCGCCGAAGTAGACGGAGACAACCGTCTTGTTTTGTAGAAGCGGGAGATAGTTTTGCCATTCCATCTCGAGGCCTTCCATGAGCAGGACCTTTAAAGGTTCTTTGTCGGGAAGAACGTAAAAATGACAATAGTCGCATTTTCGAGAGCAGAATGGAATATGGAAGTAGAGGCTTATGGGTTTATTCATGGTTAAAATCCCTGCTGACGCAGGGATTGTGCAATTGTGTTAATTTGTGTGGAGAAGTTTGACTTACCACTCATCGGCATCAGGATCAATGATTCCGCCTCTTTTCCAGCGATTTTTATCGCTGAAATAGGACTCATCTTCCTCTTCTTCCTCTTCTTCGGCAGCAGTTTCCTCTTCACCTTCTTCGCGCTCTTCGATAACGGAGCTTTCGGCATCGGCATTTTCGGTATCCATTTCAAAACCAGTATCGCTGATGCCTCCGGCAGTTTCGGGCATGTCGATATCGGGAATCGTTGGCATTTCGGTATAACCGGCTCTTGCCACGGGACGTTTGGGAGTAATATATTCTTCAGCTTCGCCGCTTTCTTTCAAGAATTGCAGTCTTTCCTTTTCTTCTTCAATTTTGGATTGGACTGCAACAATTTCTTCCTTGTGCTTTTCAATATCTTTTTTGGGAACTAATCCCAGCTTTAGCCATTGTTCCAGATCGTTTAGTTCGGTTTCTAGCTTTTTCAGACGCTCGCTTTTAATATGTCTCATTTAAAATTCCATACATTTTTAATCATCAACATTTGGTTTGAATCGTGTGTTTTTGATTGTTTTAGAAGTAATGGAGAAAGGCCTCCATGCTTTATTACTATCAAATTTTCGATTTTTCTGCAAGAAAAAAATTTGTCACAACAACTATAGAGTTGATCATTCATTTTTTGAAACACAGAGAGCACAGAGGTTTTATCCCTTTCCCTTTTGTACTCTTTTGCAGGAGGGAAAGGGATAAAACCTCTGTGTCCTCTGTGCTCTCAGTGTTTCAAAAAATGAATGAGCAACCACGCGCAACTTCGTGTTTAATTATTGTGGCTATGTATTACTTGGAGTCATCTGTTTAAGAATTCGCCAAGAAACCCCCACCAAGAACAGTATTTCCGCTACCAAATAACTGTAATACCAACCTTCTCCTCCATTGCCAAAACCATAGCTATGCAGACCGGTGCCTAATATGTAATTCACCCCATACCAGGTAAAGCTTATCGTGAGAAATCCCGATACCGCTCCGATGGCAAGCCCCACATGTCCTATTTTGTGAAATCTATACGCATGGATCCAGATTAAATACACACAAATCGAAATAAATGCCCAAGATTCCTTCGGATCCCAATCCCAAAAACGTCCCCAGCTTTCCGCCGCCCATACTCCGCCCAGAATTGTACCCGGAACCAATAGGATGACTCCAATGTACATCGTTTGCAGGATGAATTTAGCAATGAATTCAAGCCCTGGCGTTTCCTTGCGTTGTATTCCTCGGCCGATCAAATAGATATGCCCTAAGATGCCGCAAAGCAAAAAGACGCCATAGCTTCCCACCACCATTAAGACGTGAATAATAAGCCAGTATTGAGAATCCAGAACTGCTTGCACATTTTCAAGAGCATTGTCCAAATGGGTGATGTAGAGAAGTACCAAGAGGGCCAAAGAAGCTAAAGCTGAGGCAATCAAGATAACCGGATTCTTGTATTTTAAGCGTAGTGCTAATCCGGCTAAAACAGCTACCCATGGGACATATAAAATCGTTTCGAACATATTTGACACCGGAGCACGGCCTAAAATGAATATTCTGAGCCCTAATAAACCCGTATGGAAAGCAAATGCGCACAGCAAGATAATCACGCCTGTAGCTGCCAGAAGACCCTTCTCTAGCGTCCAACCTATCAGTAAACAGAGCAACGCAGCTGCATAAAGGGCGATGCACATAATAATCAACGGATAACTTGTGTAAAAAGACTCGGCGCGAAGCTGACCGGCCGTCGGATAGATGAGCTGTTTGCCTGCCGCCTCCTTATAAGGTTTTCCGGCAATGTGAGAATACCCTTCATACAGTAAACGAGTCATCTCTTGCGCTTGATTTCCTTCGGTCTGCCCGTTGATTACCGCTTCTTCCCATGCAAAATAGGTGTTTCGGATTTTGTAAAATAGTTCATCAGGATAGGCGGTAAAGTTATTGGACAGTTTAAGTTGTTTGGTTTCCGGATCAAAAATTTGGGAGTGCAATGCATGCAGTGAATACCATTCGCCCGGAGAATTTCTGCTGGGCAACACTTTTAACAGTTGTCCTGCTTGTTGCAGGCGAGAGCGCAAAGGGAATTGCTGATCCAGGTTCAATGCAATTTCTTTTGGGGCTAATTGTTTTGCCAGCAGATCTATGTAAGCGTTCTGCATTGCGCTTTCTTGCGTTAAATCGCCTCCTTCTAATGCTGCAAATTGCGATAAAGTTGACAATAGACTTTGTGCTTCGTCCAGGAGTGATTTATTGGCGGTCGGAATGTCGGTAGCGATGACCATTCCTGGTTTGAGATATTGCCATGGAGGCGAATTTGGCGATTCGATAATGGTCAATTGGTGGTTTCGGTGTGAGACCCAGACTCCTGGAGCCAACGGAGCAAGTTCGAGAGTTGTTTTACCCGAACGATTGCCGGGAGCTTTAAGGTTTTGGCCATATACAGTGGTTAATAGTTTTCGCATGAGGGCGAGGTTGATCTCTTGATCGTTGTAGATTTTGTCATGAAGAGTTTGGTAACTGAAGTGGTTTTGCTGAGGATTTAGTCCCAATAGCTTCTTTAATTCCGCCTGACGAATCCAGAAAAGAGGAGCTTGTTCCCACTTTTTGTGACCGAAGAAGTGTAATTGCCATACGAAATCGAGAGCCGAAGGGGTTTGAGCTTGAAATGCTTGGAGATGTTCATTTTTGAGGGTATCTTTGTGATAGATTTCGTAGAGCCATTGTTTGGCATAGGTGTCGGTTGGACGGAAGCGGCCTTTGTAGGAAACCGGTTCATTTGCGAAGTTTTGAGCAAGAAGTAGGACGAGAAATAAATAGAAGTAGGAAAAAGTTTTCAATCGATTCACCGCAATTTCTAGGAATAATCAGACAATTGTAAAATTTGAAGTCCCGGTATTTTTGGCAAACGGCGATCATTTGTCACAAATACCCTGCAGTTCTGTTGTTGGGCTGCAGCAATCTGCAAAGCATCTGGGGTTTTTATTTTTAGAGTTGCCCTTAATTGTGCCCCTAGGCGTAAAAGATCTTTTTCAAGACTCAACAGTGTCAGCCCCTTACTCCTTGTAAGAAGCTGTTCGTAATGATTTGCAAGCTTAATATCTTTGGCCCGTAGTGGAATCACGAGTGTTTCTAGAAGGGTTATTCCTGAGGTTACGGCAGTTAAATGCCCCTCATCAATAGCTTTGAAAATTGATGTGACACTATCAATATAACGGCTATCTTCTTCAATAAAGTAAATAAATATAGAAGTGTCAAGACAAACGGGCCCAACACCGATATCATGAATTATTCCCACGATTCCCGCTCTTTGTCTATATGTTTAGCGACATCTATATCTTTCCAGTGTTTTTTCCCTAGACCTCTTAACTGAAGAATAGAAGGTCTTTCCTTCGAAGTTTCCTCAAGTGCCCATTCCAAAAGAAAAATTACTTCTCCTGTTAACGAGCGCCGATCTTTCTTTGCTTGTTGTCCCAAAATATTATATAGCTCTTCAGGAAAACTTTTAATGTTTAAGGTTGCCATAACTTCCTCCATTTCACCTCCATTATGGCATACTTGAAATAATTATGTCAACTGGTATCCATTACTTTTTTAAGATCCTACTCGCCTATTCATCATCCCAAAGAGCAGCAAGATCCCAATCGTCATAATAATAGCTCCAGGATAGGTCAAGTAATACTTAGCCGGATCATGATTCACCGCAATCTGTACCCTTTTGACCGCTCCCTCTGTAGCCGGATATATGTTCGCTAAGTAAAATCGATATCCGTCCCATGTCTCATGCACATTATTCATGCTGATCGTCTTCTCAACTTCATCATGATTTTGCACATCCATGATTAGCAAGTCGCTTTCAAAACTATAGGGCTGCTGGGAATTGGCATAATTAATCTGACGTGCTTCTCGCAACCGTAGTCGATAGGGGATCTTCTTGTATAGCGGCTGAAACCTCACTAAGGCTGCCCCCTGAAGGGCCGGCCACTTCATGCCCGTTCCGAATCTGTCATATCCCAGGGTATGCATACTCTGTACTTTGTCTTGAGTCAACTTCACGATGATGGCCGGAGTGTTCTCTTCCAATTTTCGCATTGGTTCGGCCGGCTCAAGCGATACGGTGATCGGACATTCCAATTGAATGGGATTGGTTTCTTCTCCAGGGGGACTGCTATTTGGATCAAAAATATTCGCAGGATGTATCTCGGAGGCCCTTAGATAGGCTGTTAATAGGCGCGCTTTCATGACGGTTGAATCAGTAGCTGCTTGGGCTTGCGGCAACATTTCGGCAGCCGCAAATACCTGTTGGGTCATAATCGTCAGTAGAGAGAGCCACTCGTCGGGTTCGCAAGGTCCTGTCGCATGTCGATTCACTTTTAATGAAGCTATCAAAGGCCATTTTCCTTCTTGCAAAGCATCCATTAAATCATTCTTCGTTTCTAAATAGGGATCCAAACGCTCGAAAAGTGTAGCATTCCAACAACACCCATTATAGATATGTCTAGGTACGGAATCCCAGTCAATCTCGGCGATGGTTTTTTCTAACGATTCAGGCATTGGAGCTTCCAATGGAAATAACCAATGTCCTGTTTTGTCCCAATAGGCGAGAAATTCGATAGCTGTTTCCACAAAATCAACATCACATTTTTTGCAAGCCTCACGCAGAAGCTGCAGGGGTGGAGAAAGTTCTCCCGGAGTCTTGATCCCTTCGCTCAGATTGGCCTTTGCAGTGATTATAAGCGCATTCTCTTTTTCCTTACGGTTTCTTAGATCGGAAAAGGGGAGCTTAGCTTGCACACTATATCCCCCATATCCTTCGTCGTATATAAACAGCGAACCAAGATTGCCTTGTCGATAAGATTCGGAATACACTCGGCCATGAGGATCGAAAGCGAAAATGTAGAGATCTTCCTGCTGATTTTTTAAAAAAAATAGGGAAGGTTCTGTGCGAAGATCGATAGTAATCGGAGCCTTGCCTAACGATGTTTTCCGGTTGAAGACGAATAGGGCTGAATCGCCTTGCAGTGGTACTTTCATCGTTTCTTCGTGTTCAAAATTGCCGAGTGCGACGACAAGCTCTGGAGGGGATTGGAAACCGGAAATTGGAGACCAATTCCATTGTACTTCGCCTTTTACTGTGCCATACGGAGAGTTAATCCCATTGACAATTGGTGTGAGAGGTCCTTCATAGTATACTGTATCCGATAGAGTGTCTTTAACGATAAGTGTCGTTACTTTGTTATAGGCTTCCCAAGCAGTTGTGGAAGGATCCTCAGAAACAAGCCCCCGTAGATGCCATGGGAATTCTGAAAAAACCGAAAGTTTGACTTGAACGGATGGGGGAAGGGGTGTATCCCATAAATTCCATTCCACAACAGGGAAAGGTTTCATTCCGGTAATTGTGACGTATTTTCCTTTGATCCAAGTATCCAGACGTTCGTATGCATGAGGAGTATAATTGAGAATTGAAACTTCAAGGTTGGTATTTGCGGGAGCTTTAACCTTCTTATTGCGCACATTTCCTTTTGGCAAAGGAATGTAGTGAATCTCCTGGGGTTCTCGAGTTTCAACATATAAGGCTTGACTATCGGCCAAAAAGATCTCATCCGAGGCTGAGCCTTCGATGATGCCCATCGTCCCTTGCGTGCCGAAGTAGTTTTTGATTAAGACACCTGCAAGGATCATTAACATTCCCCAATGAGTGATCAAAAAGGGAATATGCCTCACCTTAAAGGGCCAGCGTCTAATCGCGGAAAACAAAATATTGATGAAAAATCCCCATAACAAACAGCTAAAGAGGGGACTGCCGTAAGTAAAGAGGGCAGCATACCTGTGAGAATCGGTTACTGATTCAATAAAAGTGCCGGCGATGACAAACGCTGCCGTTGAGGTAATCAGGAAGATGGCAAAATAGATGCTTCCAAGGAAATGAAATGCTTTTAGTGCTAGGTGTTTCATCGGGTGGGAATTTCCTCAATCAATTCAAAGCTGTTGGCGAACATTACGATTTCATCTTTGTGCTTTTCCAGGGCGTCACGCCATCCGACGGCTTTTATGGTGAAATCAGATCTCATTTGTCGCATGCGATAGGCAATATCGGGTGGTTCTTTAGTTTGCAGTTGTTGATAATGTTCCGGAGCAATGAGCATGCTCCATCCTAGAACTGTAGTGGACTTCCCTTTTAAAATGCCGGATGCTTCGAAGAAAAGCCCTGAGAATCCACCGTGAGATTGCGGAATGGTGTTTATGGTGGAGGGATCGAGCGAATCGAATTGTCGTTTCCAGCGATTAATTTGGGCGATGGGGGGGACACGTTGGTCGAGTGACATTGTGGAGAAATTGTGCACGGAGATCTTGATTCTGCCGGCCGAGTCATTGATCCTGAATTCGCAAATGGCTTTGGTGGAGTCGGCGATTGATGCGTCTGTAGGGGGATCGTGTCTGGTCCAGTCTGGAGGCACTCTGACGCGATAGAGCGGAAACCGTTGGTTGGCAATGCCTTCGTCGCGGCTATTGATATTTTGCCAGGAATAGGAGGGATGGGTCGGGATGTTATTATGATCTGAGCATTCCGCGGTCATGGTGAAAAGGAGAAGTAATAGTCTGCAAAAAAACATAGATTCGGGATGATAGCGAAATCAGAAAAATAAAAAAAGACAAGATATCATTTTACATAGACAAATCATCTTCGTCGTCAGCAACTATTTTGAAATCTTGGAGTTTACGACCAAGATCATCTATTTCCTTAAGTGTGGCAGTCTCACTCAGTTTGCCTTGTGCTACATAACTTGCTAAATATGAGAATTTGCGACCGGCTTTACCTAGAACTCCCTCTTGTTTTTCTTGGTTCGGACTTGGAGGATTTATTATTGTACGGAATAGCAGCTTTTGATGTTCTCTATCTTGTTCTGGTTTATATATACATTCTTTAGCAAGCTTAACAATTTCAGCTCTATGAGCTGGAGAACTTTTTTCAATTGTTTCGCGTAATAAACTTTCTTGAACACCCATATAACCACAAAATTTTTCAATACCACCAGACATATTAACCTCCTATTATTTTATAAAAAAATATTGTTCAAATATTATTAAGAACCTAACTTCGTGGGTTCTTTTTTTTCTGTTAAAGGTTTAGGTTCATCTGATAATTTCCTTATGCTATCAATTCCTTCTATACGGGCTTTCACTTCTTCACAAAATCTTACTTTCGGTTTTTTTAGAGTCTCCATTTGATTCTTTAACGAATAATATTCTTTTAGAGCTTCATCACTTGATTTGTGTTGTGCTTCTTTGTCTTTTTCCAATAGTATTTTTTTGTCCTCTAATAACTTGGTTTCATCGATCGATCCTGATTTGGATAGACGTTCGATTTGTTTTTCTATTTCTGTAATTTTTTCGGTGAGTTTGGTGTATTTCTGTATAGATGCTTTATATTTGCTTAAAGATATATCGACCCCGTTGGTTAATTCTTTATATTTAAAACTATCTTGGCCTATTTTAGCAGCTTTAATTTGACCCTTTGTAATTTCGTATATATTTTTTCTTAAAATCCCTCGAGATGAAGGGTTTATTCTTGAAGGATTTAATGGGACGGCTCTCTCATTATAATAGTCGCCTCTGACTGTCATAATAACCTCCACCAATCTAAATGATAACCTCCATAAATCTACATGTTAATTATACTATTTAATAAAAATTAATTGCAAATATAAAGAAATAAGCGAAGTTATATAAGTACTACAATATTAAGATTTATGGCGCATCACAAATCAGAGTATTACATTTTGTTTATAATATGTAGGAATGTGCAATGAAAGACTTGCCCTCAGCCTGAAGGGCTGGTATATAAAAGCCTAGGGCGTTGCCCTAGGCTTTTATATACCAGCCCTTCAGGCTGAGGACAGTCAAGTGTGTGCTTACCTGCCTATTCTGCTTTCAAATTAATTTTTTTTAGAGTACATCTAAATTAGGCAACACACCGCGAGTATGTTATGGATTCAGGATTCAACAATCTGCCTTTCATAGAGGAAATGTATGATCGCTTCAAAAGCAATCCTGCAGGATTAGATCCCTCCTGGCGTAAAGTATTCGAAAATCTCGATCGCCAGAGCGAAACAAAAAATTATCCTACTTATCCATCTGATACTCAACTAGATCTGCGCATATCCGATTTGATCAATGCCTATCGCACCTATGGACACCTATTAGCAGATACTAACCCGCTCCCGACACCAAAACCCGAGTTCCCACTCCAACTCCGATTAGAGCGCTTCGGATTAAGTTCTGAAGATTTGCGCAAACCATTTCCCACATGCGGCCTTTTGAGCCAACCCACAGCGCCCCTTGAGGAAATCCTTGCCACCCTAAATATAGTGTATTGCGGAAAAGTGGGTGTCGAATATATGGGCTTAGACCGCCCCGAGGTGGAAAAGTGGCTCCAGCAACAGATTGAACCTAACGGATTCCAAATCGGCTTGCCAATTGAACAAAAAAAGATGATCCTGGAGCAGTTGAACAAATCGGAACTTCTCGAACTCTTTCTGCAAATGAAATATACCGGGCAAAAGCGTTTTTCGTTGGAAGGAGGCGAAACACTTATTCCGATCCTTGCGGCTATTGTCGAAAAAGGGGCGGAAGATGGCGTAGAAGAATTTGTCCTGGGAATGGCCCATCGGGGTCGCTTAAACGTCCTGACCAATATCTTGAATAAATCGTATGCCACAATTTTTTCCGAATTCGACGAAAACTATATTCCGGAGTCGTTTGAAGGCAGCGGTGACGTCAAATATCATAAAGGATATTTCTCCGATACTTTTTCCTCTTACGGTCACAAGGTGCAGATCACCTTGACACCAAATCCAAGCCACTTAGAAGGGGTCGATCCCGTCGTAGAAGGCCAAGCCTTTGCAAAGCAATTTAAACTAGATAAGCCTGAAGCTAAACAAACAGTCATGCCTGTTTTGATCCATGGTGATGCCGCGCTTTCCGGCCAAGGGGTCATATACGAAACGATGCAAATGTACAATTTGGAAGGCTATGGCACTGGCGGAACTGTCCATGTCGTCATCAATAATCAAATCGGTTTCACCACCACTCCTGCTGATGCCAGATCCACTCGGTATTGCACCGATATCGCGCGAGCTTTTAATGCTCCGGTTTTCCATGTCAACGCCGAAGATCCCGAATCTTGCGTTTATGTCACTATCTTAGCAGTGAAAATTCGTCAAATGTTCCATTGCGATGTATTCATCGATTTGATCAGTTGGCGCAAATATGGCCATAACGAAACTGATGAACCTGCTTTCACTCAACCGCTCGAATATCAAATCATCCGCAAGAAGACTCCGATTCGCGAACTTTATCGAGATCATCTCATTAGCCAAGGTTACGTTGAACGTAGTATGGCCGAATCGTTGGAAGTCGAATTCAAACAATCCTTACAAAAAGAATTGACAGCCGTAACCCAGAAGCCGAAAACTCCTCCATTGAACCATAGTCCGGGTTCCTCATCCGATGAATTGAACTTCAGGCATTTTCAAACAGGGGTTCCCGCACAAGTATTACGCGAAATCGCAACAAATTTCTGCGCGGTACCAAAAGACTTTACGCTTCATCCTAAGCTGATAAATCTCATTAAAGAAAGGCTTTCCATGGTGGAAGAGGGCGATTCTGCGAGACCCATCGATTGGGGGATGGCGGAAACGCTGGCGTACGGATCTTTACTATGGGAAGGCACCCATGTAAGATTGTCAGGGCAAGATTCCTGCCGCGGAACTTTTAGCCATCGGCATGCTATGTGGATGGATCAGAAAGTCGAACAGCCCTATTACGCCTTGAACCATTTGAAGAAAGGACAAGGACGCTTTTCAGTTTTCAATTCACCATTATCGGAATATGCTGTTTTGGGCTTTGAATTAGGATACAGTCTCGCGTACCCAAACGCATTAGTTCTCTGGGAAGCGCAGTTCGGCGATTTCTGCAACGGAGCCCAAGTAGTGATCGACCAGTTCATTTCCACAGGTGAACAGAAGTGGGGGCAGCAGATAGCACTCGTGATGTTGCTGCCTCATGGATATGAGGGACAAGGCCCTGAACACTCATCGGCAAGAATGGAACGCTTCTTGACCTTGTCTGGCCATAACAATTTGCTAGTGGTCAATCCGTCGACTCCCGCCCAGCTATTCCATTTGCTGCGCCGTCAAGTCATTCGGCCTTGGAAAAAACCGCTCGTAGTGTTTACTCCTAAGGGGCTTCTCAGAAACCCAGCGTGCGTAAGCCATCTTAACGATTTGACAAGCGGATCATTCCAGGAGATCCTTGATGATCCGCATCCCGGAAAAAAAGTGCAAATACTTGTGCTTTGCAGCGGCAGGATTTATTACGATTTAATTGAACAGCGGAGCAAAACACAAAGAGAAGATATGGCCATCATCCGGGTGGAGCAGCTCTATCCGTTTAATAAAGAGAAGGTGAAGGAACTTTTTGATAAGTACAAGGGGTTTACCACATGCATTTGGGCACAAGAAGAGCCTAACAACATGGGAGCGGGCAACTTTATGCAGAACATCCTAAGGGATCTCCTGCCGGCAGGAGTTTCTTTCCAATTCATCGCAAGGCCCAGAAGCGCTTCTCCGGCAGTAGGATCCCATGCACTCCATAAAAAAGAGCTAGAGAAGATCCTGTCTGATGTATTTGGGGCAAGGCAGCCTTCTATATTTGAAATTGCCGGAAAAACCAAGAAGACATGAAAAGTTAACTAAGAAGAGATGAGACGTAATTTATGAAGCATGAAATTAAAGTGCCCGCCATGGGCGAGTCCATCACGGAAGCTACCATCAACACAATACTGAAGCCATCAGGCGCGTTAGTGAAGATGGATGATGAACTATTGGAACTGGCGACAGATAAAGTAAATCAGGTGCTGTATGCTCCGCAAAACGGAGTTTTCACCTTAAAAGTCAAGGAGGATGATGTTGTGAAGATCGGGCAGGAAATTGGATATATTGATGATGAAGCTGCGGCTGGAGCACAAGCCACAAAGCCACCAGAAGCGAAAGGTAAAGAGGCTGCCCCTTCTAAAAAGGCACCTGTGGAAGCTCCGAAACCGGCTCCGACAGCTGCGGTACCAAAAGGGGAACCTGCCAAAGCGGCTCGGGTGACTACGGATGACTACTTAAGCGACCTTTTAGCTCAGCCCTCAATGAAAGAGGAAAAGAAAGACGAAAAAAAACCAATTGCTATCACTGCTGCAGCTCCACGAACGGCGGCAGCAGCACAAACGGAAGAAAGGGAAATCCGTCGAAAGATGTCTCGTATACGGAAAGTGATCGCTACCAAACTAGTGGAAGTGCAGAATACTACTGCTATGCTGACGACCTTCAATGAAGTGGATATGACACAAGTGATGGACTTGCGTGAAAAATATAAGGACATGTTCTTAAAGGAACACGGTGTCCGATTAGGCTTCATGCCATTCTTCATTAAAGCCACCGTTTCTGCGTTAAGTGAATTCCCCGATATCAATTCCTATATTGATGGAGATGATCTCGTGCAAAGGCAATACTATGATATCGGCATTGCAGTCGGAAGTGATAAAGGATTAGTAGTGCCTGTGGTCCGAGACTGCGATCGGCTTTCATTTGCGGAAATGGAAAAATCGATACAAGGGTATGCAGCTAAAATCAAGGATGGAACATTGGCAGCTGATGATCTGCAAGGCGGAGGATTTACCATTACCAACGGTGGAGTCTATGGCTCATTATTATCTACACCGATTCTTAATCCAGGGCAGTGCGGCATCTTAGGCATGCAAAAAATTCAAAAAAGACCTGTTGTTGTAGATGATCAGATTGCCATTCGGCAGATGATGTACCTTGCGCTCAGTTATGACCATCGGATTGTCGATGGCAAAGCAGCAGTCTCTTTCTTAGTTCATATTAAGAATTGCTTGGAAGATCCTGCAAGACTGCTTTTGAATATTTAACCTAAAAACGGCAATTAAAATGGCTCGTGAAGTGTACGATGTTGCGGTTATTGGATCGGGTCCGGGAGGCGAAGTTGCGGCGATTCGTGCTGCCCAGCTTGGATTGAAAACTGTCTGCATTGAAAAAGACGCTACTCTGGGGGGAACCTGTTTGAATGTAGGATGCATTCCCTCCAAAGCTTTATTGCAATCTACTGAATACTACTCCTTGATGAACCATGAAGCAAAAGACCATGGCCTATTGATCAAGGAACTTGCGTATGACTTTTCCAAAATGCAAGAAAGGAAATGTCAGATCGTACAAAGCCTTGGAAACGGCATTGCTGGCCTTTTTAAACGGAATCAGGTTGTCCATCGCAAGGGAATAGCCAAATTTGTTTCTCCAAATGTCATCACTATATCCGACGGCAATAACATAAATGAAATAGAGGCTCGTTCCTTTATTCTCGCCACAGGCTCCGAACCTATATCGCTCCCATTTCTTCCTTTCGATGAAAAAAGAGTGATTTCCTCGACCGGAGCTTTACGCCTAGAGGCTCCTCCGAAAAAAATGATTGTTATTGGCGCGGGAGTCATCGGAGTCGAACTCGCTTCTGTGTATAATCGTCTAGGTACAGAAGTGACGATTGTGGAAATGTTGGATCATATTTGCCCCAGTAATGACGCTGCTGTTAGTAAATTGCTTTTGCAAATTTTGAAAAAGCAGGGAATAGCCTTTCATCTTAGCGCAAAAGTCACAGGCGGAAAGGTGGAAAAGGATAAAGTGTCCATTACTGTTGAACTCGAAGGAAAGCCACAGCAATTCAATGGGGATGTTGCGTTAGTCGCGGTAGGAAGACGTCCTTATAGCCAAGGACTAGGCATGGCTGAAATTGGAATTTCGGTAACCACTAAAGGATTTGTTTCTGTCGATGGATTCTTCCGTTCGAATATCCCGCATATTTATGCTATCGGAGATTTAATCGAGGGACCCATGTTGGCACATCGCGCCTCGGAAGAGGGGATTGCCGTCGCCGAAATTATCGCAGGCCAGAGTCCCCACATCAATTACATGGCAATACCGAATGTTATTTATACGCACCCCGAAGTGGCGGCTCTGGGATTTTCCGAGCAGGAAGCTGTCAAGAAAGGGGTTAAAGTAAAAACAGGGGTCTGCTACTTTAAAGCGAATGCACGGGCCCGTTGTCTTGGGTATACCGAAGGCATGGTTAAAGTGATTGGCGAAGAAAAGACTGGACGATTGATAGGGATGCACATCATTGGGCCGCATGCATCTGAATTGATTGCCGAGGGAGTGATTGCGATAGATAGGCGATCAACTCTTGAAGATATTGTAAGGGCTTCCCATGCGCATCCCACACTGGCTGAGGCGATACAAGAAGCATGCTTGATTGCGTTGGGAAGGCCGATCCATTCGTAAAATAGTTAAAATGAGAGGTAATTTATGAAGCACACATGGATTGTAGTGGCGAATGGAACTGTTGCACGAATATTTGCAGCAGAGAATAATCATGAATTGAAGGAATTGGAATTAATGGAACATCCTGAAGGACGACTTCATGCACGAGATCTTGTCTCCGACCGACCAGGTAGGGGGTTTGAAAGAGCGAATCCGGGACGACATGCGATGGAACCTCCGACTTCACCGAAGAGAAATGAATTCAATATATTTGCTAAGCAGATTTGCGATCATTTGAATGTAGCACATAATGAGGGGAAATTCAATAACCTGTATATAGTGGCTAATCCTCAGTTTTTGGGTTTATTGCGGCAGATGATTGCTCCGTCATTGGTGTCGAAGATAGCCGGAGAGGTCGGAAAGGATATGACGCAAATGGTTGCGGGGGATATTCGTAAGCTTCTTCCACTAGTATTGTAGTAAATGGCAACGCGTGGGAATTCAGATAAAAAAATATTGGTTCTTCAAGATTTCAGAAAGTCAATGAAGATTGAAATAAATGAACGGGAAGAAGTTTTGCATAATGTTGAAAATCGCCATCCAATGTAAAAATACTCAACTTATAGCGCTCTGCAGATGCACATATCACGAAGTCGGTGTGACTTCCTTGAATGCCCCTTTTACGACAAATAGTAAACATTTCTGCCGCTCGTTCATAATCTAAGTAACTTAATGGAAGGTCTTCAAAGGAACGTAATATATTGCGCAGTTTGATAAATTGTTGCTGATTGGCTATGCCTGAAAGAATCTCCTGCCTTATAGGTCCTATCATACTCACACGATATTCCTGGATTAGGTCGGCAACAAGCTTTTGAATCTCGTCAGATTGATTTTTTGGTTTACTTTTCCTGAGCACTAAGGACCAAATGCTCGTGTCAATAAGCACATTCATTTTCTCTTCCTAGCTTCTTTGTAATCATAATCAGTATCTAAATCTATACTTCCAAAGCAACCGATAAGATTCAACTGCTTGTGCCTTATGACATATTCCTTTAGAGCTGAATTAATTGCCTCTCTTTTGGTTTTGTGATGACCCACCTTCACAGCTTCTTCCAACAGCTGCGGATCAAATGCGATGTTACTTGCCATAAACTCCTCCTTTTCTTACACATCATTATACACATTTATACGTGTAAGATCAATCAAATTTTCTTCTTCAGGTGCAGAACCCCCTTTTCGTCTTTGCGTCTTTGCGTTTAAAAATTGGGTTTAGAATGTGGCAAAAAAAAGCATTACAATTGGATTCTGAATTCTGAATCCCCACGCATTGCAATTTACACGTTAACAAAAAAAAACGGCCCCTGCTTTCGCAGGAGCCGCTTCATATCGGACTAACTTTTGGTTACCCGAATTAGTTCACTATTGTGCTTTCTTGTTGCGTAATAGGTGTCTTGATTGAATCCGAAGTTACTTCGACGCTAACGCGAGCATCTCCAGATTCTTTCGCACGGCCATCCACTCTGTAACGCAGTGTTTGTCTTGGACCGAGGTTATCGAACGGAGCAAATGTTACAGTTTGTCCTGACACTTGTCCTGCTGAATCGCCAGTAGCAGCTACTGGTACGATTTCTTTAGGGAAGCGTACAACAACTTGAACATGATTGTCCGGTTCTTGACCTTGGTTGACAACAGTGATTACATAGCTTGTAGGTTCGCCTATGCAAATAGGACTATCTGTATCAGTGATACAAACGTTAAGAGCTGGGCGGCCTCTCCAACGAGTTGTGAATTCCGCGCAGGCGTTGCAGCCTTGGCAGTCTGTCACGTTAACTCTGTTTGTGAAGCAACCTGGTGTGCAAGTTGTCAAAGTCAAATTAAATGTGACTTTTTCACCTGGCTTCAACTCTTTAAGTCTCCATACAGCTTGGTTGCCATTGATTGTTGCGCCATTAGCAGCAACAATTGATGTTGCGTTTGGAGCATTGTCAACGACAACGACTTCTGTCAAAGGCTTATCGCCTGGGTTAGAAACAGTGATTGTGTAATCAGCGTTCTTCCCGATGGCTACTTCTTTTGGTCCGTTTTTGACTAGGTCTACCTTGCAGCAGCAAATACATGTGCACCATTGGCAGGAGGTTGAATCTGCATTGCAAGCTGTTACAACAGCTGTATTGCAGACTTTACCACGCTTAACAGCTGTAAAGCAAACATTCACTTTCTTTGTTTGGCATGGCTCTATGCTTCCAAGCTTGAAAGTTAATGTTTTTAAGCAGCTGGTATGCTCCAATCCATCCGGTACGTTATCTGTGACAACAACTTCTTCAGCTGTGCAGCTTCCGCGGTTGGTTACAGAAATTGAATAGTGGACTGGGTCCCCTGGGCAAACTTCTTCCGGTCCGCACTTTTCGCAAGTTAGGACTGGATGAGCGCAGAGCAACGCGCAGAATCTTACTGGTGTTGCTTTTGCACAGAAGCAAGCGCACTGTTCACCTTCGCATTCACATTTTACCCAAAGTTTCGCTGGGCGGCATTCGCCTTTTGACATTGGGCCAATATACCATGTGGCTTTTCGGCCTTCAACTTTCGCTTCTGGTTGGCTTCTTACGTAAGATACGCCTTCTGGAAGATGTGTTGTCACTTCTACGTCACAAACATCATCGCAAGCTTTAATGTCGAATTCCAAAGGATATTGGTCGCCCAACATGCACATGCGGGGGTTTCTTGCGCTAACAATGATTCCATCTTTGCAGCAAAGTTCATTGCTTGAAGGATGGCCGCATTTTGGCAATGGTTTGCAGAGAGGCTCTCCGCATGGTGGTGGACATACAGGCTGACATACAGGCTTGCATGGTGGCGGACATACAGGTTGGCATACAGGCTTGCATGCTGGTGGGCATACAGGCTGGCATACAGGTTTGCATGGTGCGGGGCAAGCTGGTTGGCAAACCGGCCTGCATGGCTCCGGGCAGACTGACTTACTGACTGGTTGGTAAACAGATTCTGCCTGGCTTTCACATGGGTTGCATGTGTTGTCTTGGCAGCTTCTGTCGGCACATCCAGCCCAAAGCAGGGCTGACACCGTCAAAAAAAGCAACGAGGTTAATACTCCCAGTTGTTTTCTCATCAAAGACTCCTTATGTTGTCTTTACGTTAACTTTATGAATCTTCCTTCGGCCCTAATTTTCATTTCGACCGCTTTCGTTCATTGGCTGAAGATTTTTTCTTCCCTCAAACCTGAACTCGATTCTTTCGATCCCTTTTCTGAGGGTGTTAACTTCTAAAACACTTTGTGCTTAAGAAGATAACTCCCCCGAAAAGCTTTCGACTTCCTGCTTCAACGGTTCAATGATGGCTTTCACTGGGTTTATGTCAATAAACTGGATGATATCCCCCACCATTTGGCTTCAAACAGCATTTAGGTTTGCAACAGCAGCATCGCCTGGGGCAAGGATTGCAGTCGCAATATGGGTCATAGCCTGTATAGCTACATTCGCCGGGCATGCCGCATCCACATATATTACAACAGCAACTTGAAAGCATTATCATCGCTATTCCTGAAAGAAGTGCTTTAGATAGGCTTCTCATGATCTGTTTTGTTCCCGGCGTTGGCCTCTATGCGATTTGATTGCCAACTGTGTTTTTTTCTGGTTCTCTTTTCCAGTTTTCATTTAACGGGGGCCACCTAAGTGACACCCCGTCATGGCTGTACGGACTCTTATTGCAGTCCGACAATTTTTAGTAGCATGTTGGCTCTGGGCAGCATACTGGTTTTGGGCAGCATACTGGTTGTGGACAGCATACTGGCTTTGGACAGCATACTGGTCTTGGACAACATGGTTTTGGGCATGGGTCGCAGCATGGGTTGCGGTCACAGCAGCAGCTTGTCAACATCAAAGCTGTTACAAATAAGGCTGCCATTGATGATACGAATCCAACTTTTTTCATATAACACTCCTATAGTTTAGTGTTTTTTTTTAAGGAAACATTCTCTTTCCAAATTTTTCCTCTCGTTCAGTCCGTCGCTCAACTCACCTTCGCTTGCCGGCTTCAGCTGATTAGCAAAAAAGGATTTACCTCTTGTAGATACGCATCCGGAAATAAATTCTCCAGTATAATTTTTACTTGCTGTGAATTTTTTTTCGTTGCTGAACTTAAGTGATTGTAAATCAACTTTTTGAAAAAATGAAAAAAAATGAGCTCCTATATTGATTTTTTGCCGGAAAGAAAATTTTGAATTTTACGACAATTTGAAGCTGGTTTTTGCCCTCAGAGTAATTTCTAAGACGGATATTTCACTTTATGTCGGAAAAAGTGGATTTTGTAAGTTGCTATAAACTAGATATTTAGAATTTTACAAGCGAAGATTTGTTAGGGGGATTTTCAGGTCTTGAGTTTGCCGGACCATCCTAATTTTGTCCTAAGCGTTAGATAATAGTCGTGCTGAGGGAGATTAACCAGCTTAAATTGCCTTTTGGAAGGTTTTATTGTATAGATTCCGCCCGCAGGTATTTTGTAGCTGGCATATCCATCGCAGGCAACCTCGACATCCCTTTGTTCGCTTAAATATTGCACGGTAATTTCGCGCTTAGGCATCAGCACTATGGGTCGATTTGAGAGAGTGTGAGGACAAATGGGAGTCAACACTATCGCTTCCAAATCGGGAGTCAAGATGGGTCCTCCGGCAGCCATGGAATAGGCTGTGGAGCCGCTTGGGGTAGAGATGATGATGCCGTCGGCGGAAAATGTATTGAGATAGATGCCATCCACATGTATGGCTAAATCGACCAGGCAGGGGTTTTGGGTTCGATGGACGACAATTTCGTTGACGGCATAGGAATGTTCATCTTTGGGGGTGTAGCCTTCGATCATGAATCGGGGTTGAATGTGGTAGTGACCTTTGAGGAGGCTTTCTAAACTGGGGTAGATGTCTGAAACAGGGATGTCGGCCATGAAGCCAAGGCTTCCCAAATTGATAGCCATGATCGGGGCGTCGATCTCAGGATGTTTGTGGATGGCGCGTAAGATGGTTCCATCCCCGCCGAGAGTTATGATAAAATTGATTGATGCCGGGTCTATTGTAGATAGGGGAATGACATTTAGTATCTCAGCTTCCTGGTCTTCAGCATAGATATCAACACCATGAGAGGTGAGGAATTTTTGGATGCCGAGGCCGATGGTTTTGGCCTGATTTTTTTGAATATTAAGGAAGAGAGCGATTTTCATGGGGCGCCTGTTGTAACGCTTTGGAATTCAGAATACCAGAATCTAACCACAAAATAAATGCATTTTAAACCACAGAGGCACAGAGAGAGGCGCAGAGAAAGTTTAATTGCCACGAATTATACGCAAAGATTCGCTTTCGTGAACCTTTGCGTAAAATTTGTGGCAATTAAACTTTCTCTGTGCCTCTCTCTTTGTCTCTGTGCCTCTGTGGTTTAAAAGGGATTTAGTTTGTGGTTAGATTCTGTATTCTGTATTCTGTATTCCCACACGTTACTATTTACGCGTAGCTTGAATTCTGCACTCGTAATGGCGCACTATTTGCTGTGAGATTTTTGACGGGCTCAACCCGATTTCATCCAGAAGCTCGGCATTGCTGCCATGCTCTATGAATGTTTCCGGAATCCCAAGATTCAACACTTGCACATTATTATACCCTTGAGAGAGAAGGAAATGATTGATGATTGATCCCATACCAGAGACAACTGAATGTTCTTCGATTGTAACAATTTTTTGATGAGTGACAAGCAATTTGCAAAGGAGTTCTGTATCCAAAGGTTTAATAAAAACAGGATCCATTATCGTAGCGGAAATTCCTTGTTTTAAAAGAGTCTCACGCACCTGGATTGCGGTATTGTTCATATGGCCTAACGCGATAATGAGCAGATCCTTACCCTCAGCCAGGATTTCCCCTTTGCCAAGTTCCCGTGGCTGGATCGGGATATTCAGTTCTTCTGTTGCCATATTTGGATAGCGTATCGCAGTAGGCCTACCCCACGTAAAGGCAGATTCCAATAGTTCTTTGAGAACGTGTCCATTTCTTGGCTGCGTGATAATCATGTTCGGCATTGCATTCAGGAAAGAAATGTCGTAGATTCCATGGTGAGTCGAACCATCCGGTCCGGAAATGCCGGCCCTGTCGATTGCAAAAACCACAGGCAGTTGCTGTAAGCAAACGTCATGAAATAAATTATCCATCGCTCTTTGTAGGAAAGTAGCATAGATGGAGGCTACGACTTTCATTCTTCCACCATACGCTAAGCCGCCGCTAAATGTGATGGCATGGGATTCTGCTATTCCTACATCCAAGCATCGGTCAGGAAACTTTTTCATGAATTCATCTAAACAGGAGCCGGCCGACATTGCCGGGGTGACAGCCACTATGCTCGGATCATTTTCGGCCATTTTCAAAAGGTGGGCCCCGAAAATTTTTGGAAAAGTGGGTTTGTTGACAGTTTGAGGAATAAATTTACCTGTATCCTTGTTGAAAGGCTTAGCCCCATGGTAGGTGATCGGATTATTAACCGCTTCCTCCATGCCTTGTCCTTTCTTAGTCAAAACATGCAAAACCACCGGCCACTGTGATTCTTTGACTCCTTCCAGCACATCAATCAGCTTTTTCACATCATGCCCATCAATTGGGCCTATATATGATAAACCGTATTGTTCGAAATAGGCTGCAGGACTGACCAAATTTTTCAAAGATTCTGTGATTTTGTGGCCTTGCTTAGATAATAGAGTTCCATAGCTTGGTATCTTGGAAACCAACGTATCCAATTCTTGATAGATTTTGTTTGTAGTCGGATTGCTAAGCATCCGGCTCAGAATATGGGTGATGGCTCCCACGTTTTTCGAAATCGACATCGCATTATCATTGAGTATCACGATAAATCGTTTGAGGTCCCGCGAAATGTTATTCAAAGCTTCCAGAGACATCCCACATGTGAGTGTCGCATCACCGATGATAGGGATGACGTATTCCTGCCGTTTCGTTAGGTCGCGGTTTTTTGCAACTCCTAAAGCGAGAGAAAGGGCCGTTCCGGCATGACCAGCGTGGAAGTGGTCGTGTGGAGATTCTTTGGGATGGCTAAAACCACAAAGGCCTTTGAATTGACGAATTGTATGAAATTGGTCGTTGCGTCCCGTTAAAATTTTATGCACATAGGTCTGATGGCTGACATCCCAAATGAACTTGTCGTCAGGGGAGTTGAATACACGGTGAAGTGCGATCGTAAGTTCAACTGAGCCCAAATTTGAGGCAAGATGGCCGCCATTGATGGAAAGGATTTCGATGATGCGATGCCGAATTTCTGCGGCTAGCTGGACAAGCAAGTGTGCCGAAAGGTTTTTCAGGTCTTGAGGGTTTTGTATTTTCGAAAGTATTGAATCAGACATGATTATCTTTGTGTAGGAGGAATGGTATAATTTTGCGTCGCGGGTTTCTGCTCAGGCGACATCACCAACTCCCCATTTCTGTTCTTTATTAATGTCTCCACTTTTCGTTCGGCATCATTCAATCGTTTGGTGCATGTGTTGATCAGTCCATCCGCTTCTTCAAAAAGTTTCAGCGATTCATCTAAACTTACGGTATTTGAATTCATTTTCTCTAAAATGACTTCCAATCGTGCGAAGGCAGACTCAAATGTGTTCGTTTCTTTTGGGTTTTGCTCTGTCATAATTACTTTCTTGTGATGTTTTTTATATTAGCCTGCATCTCTCCGTCGGATAACAGTATTCTTATATCTTGATGCATCTCAACCATATGTACTGAAGTTATAACTGAATTATCAATTTCGTTAAAGAGAATAGAATATCCCTTTTTCAAAAGATTTTTGGGATCGATAGATTGTAAACCTGCACAAATGCTTTGGAGTCTCTCTTTTCTCAGGTCTTGACCTCTTCGCCACACTTGATCTAATTGTTTCCTTTTGACCTGTTCATTACACGCAAGTCGAAAGTTTCTGATTTTTGTATCGATTGTCGAACGTATGGCTTTTTCCCATTCAAGCAAGCTCCGACGATATTGCAAAATTCGGGTTGTGGGACGTAAAGCATGGAGATGCTTTTGGATAGAATCCAGCCGCATTTTGTTTTTTGCGATGGTCAATAATACTGAGGATTCAATGTCCTGCCGAAAATGATCCGTACGTTGTATCCACGGTCGAAATAATGTATAAGGTGTCGCCAGAAGGGGCTGTTTGGCGATTCCCGATAATTTTTGACGGTCATGGCGAATCAATTGCCTCGCTGTGGCGCCTAATCGATTTCTCATCTGATCAAGATGCTGCAGTTGTTGTTCTTTTTCTGCGATAACCATGGCCGCAGCAGCTGAGGGGGTCGGAGCTCTGACATCCGCCACATAATCAGAAAGACAGGTATCTGTCTCGTGCCCAACGGCAGATATAATCGGTATCCTGCTATTGAAAATCGCTTCTACCACAACTTCTTCATTAAATGCCCAGAGGTCTTCGATGCTGCCTCCTCCTCGTCCGACGATCATCACATCCACAAGATTGTAATCGTTAAATTGCCGAATGGCTTGTGCAATTTCTTGCCCTGCGCCATCCCCTTGAACTCGGACGGGATTCAAAAGCAGTTGAAATCCAGAAAAACGACGGTTCAAAACATTCAGAATATCTTGTATAGCTGCTCCGGTTGGACTGGTTACGACTCCGATACGTTTCGGGAATTTAGGCAGTGGTTTTTTGTGTTCCGGATTAAACCAACCTTTTTTGTGAAGTTTAGCCTTTAGTTCTTCCAATTTAAGCAGAAGTTCCCCAAGACCTACGGGGCGAAGCTCTTTGACGATAATTTGGTATTTGCCGTTCGGAGGGTAGACATTGAGTTCGCCGCGAACGATCACTTGCGTTCCATCTTTTGGCATCAATTTGAGGGAGGCGGCATCAGTACGGAACATGACAGCGGAAATTTGAGCATTTGCGTCTTTAAGCGAGAAGTAGAAGTGACCGGAGGCTTGCGATTTGAAGTTGCTGATTTCTCCTTGCAGCCATATGTGTGGAAAGGTGGATTCCAGGCAATGTTTGATCGCATTGGTGACTTGGGTGATGGTCAAGATCGGGATATTTGGCGCTGTCATGTTTTACTCTTTAAAAATTACACGTAGAGCTTGACGAAGTCTCTGGAATGCGGCGCTAAAGCGCGCGCACTCCAGAGACTTCGTCAAGCTCCACGTGTTTAATAGCAATATATTTTGCGTTCCGGACTAAAAAAGGACTTTAGCAATTACCTCTTTGCATCCTTTAGTCCTTTTATTTTTGCAATTGTAGACATTTTTCTCTTGAATTTCAAGCTGATTAAAATTATTATGGAATACTTCTCAATATACGGATGGCATAATGAGGGCACCTGCTAGACAAAAAGTCATCGCCGGCAATTGGAAAATGAATAAAACCATTTCCCAAACCGTACGATTTGTCGATGAATTGAGCCCTCTGGTACAAGATGCAGAATGCAAAGTATTTCTGGCCCCACCGTTTACTTCGCTATGGCATGCTGCAGAAAGAGCAAAACATAGCCGGATAGTTGTGGGGGCGCAGAATATCAGTGAACATCAAGAAGGGGCGTATACCGGAGAGGTCTCGGCAAAAATGGTCAAGGACGCGGGAGCCCAATTTGTCATTTTGGGGCATTCCGAGCGACGGAAGCTATTTCATGAGAGCAGCCACACGGTTAGCATGAAGCTGAAGAGAGCATTGGAAGAAAGTTTGCAGCCGATAGTTTGCATTGGGGAGTCGCCTGAAGAGTATGAAGCGGGACAAACCGAGAGAGTGTTGAAAAAGCAAATTGCAGAATCTTTACACGGTTTTCAGTCAAATGAACTAGAAACTGTAATTTTAGCCTATGAGCCAGTATGGGCTATTGGCACGAATCAAGCGGCAACACCGGAGATAGCCCAAAAGGCGCATCGGTTTTGCCGAAAAGAAATAGCCCAACTTTTTGGGGAAAAACTGGCAAGAAAGCTTGTGATACTATATGGCGGTTCCGTGAAAGCTGACAATGCCGGAGAATTGTTGGAATCTGAGGACATTGATGGGCTTCTTGTCGGAGGAGCTTCTTTAACAGTTGACGGGTTCAGCAAAATAGTCCATTATGTTATACACAAGTGAACTTGTGTATAAAAACATTTAAGTTAAGGTTCTTGTTATGATGACATTTATTTATTTTCTAGCTATAGCCTTGTTTTTATTCTTGTGTGTTTTGTTGTGCGGAACAATAATGATCCAAGAAAGCAAAAGCACCGGTCTTGGCGCCTCTTTTGGCGGCGAAGCGAGCGATTCCGTGTTCGGAACTTCGACAGCCGATGTTTTAAAACGTTTTACAGCTTTGCTCGGGGCTATTTTTTTGATTTCCTGCATTATCCTTTCCTTATGGACAACGTCGATGGGAAGATCAAAAGCCTCTGCAACCCAAACTTTTCCGGTTGAAGAACTAGAATAAATTTTCAAGGAGATATGATGAATTGGTTAGGAACTCTTTTCTCGCCGATCACATATTTCTTTTCTTATTACCCCCAAGCCGTCGAACAGAAATTCTCTGCGGATGAGTTAACCCAAAAAATTCAATCTCTCATTCGAGGCTTGAATGAAACAAAATCCTTCCTTCCGGCAACCTTTGACTTCAAAAAATCCCAAGCAGTCTTGTCTGCTGCGGTGCGCTTATTAGATTCGGAATCTAACACCAGAAAGTTGTCCCCATTCATTATCCAACTAGAACAAAAATGGGTTTTAGCTCTAGACAAAACAAATAAAGTGTTTAAGGAATTAATTTTTGAAGAAGGAATCAAAAGTCTAGAAAAAGTAGAAGATGAGTTGATGCACTGTATGGATCTCTTAGGAAGCATCATATTTATGGAAATGGACAATCACGAAAATCTGGTTTCACGAAGGTGTATCTTCCAATATAAAAAAGGGGAGTTCTATCTGCAGCCTTGTGGAAGAAGCGCTCAATATTCGACTCCTGATCTGAAAGGATATCCCGCAACAGCAAAGTCCGGCCCGGAATTTTTAAAGATGATTTTTGCTCAGGCCGAAAAGATTGAACAGCTAGATGATCACTATATTCGGGACTTGTTTGATCAACCCGATTTGAATATCCCAAGTGAAATCGAGATAAATTTGGGCGATAACTTTATATTGCTGCGTGAACAAGCTGCATTAGATCTTAGCCGTCTAAATTCCCTTTATGTAAATGGAGTTCCTCTCCTGGATATTGAGAAGAAAATCGTACTACCAAGTAGAAGTGACAAAGAGAGTGACTGTAAAGAGATCTTCCTATTGTTGCTGCAGCATCTCGGAGGCGATGCAGGACTCGCCAACAATGTCACAAAACTACTTACACAGGCTTCATTAGCCAGGCCGGTCGAAAATGTTTTTTTTCGATTTAGCAATCCGGATTTAGGATGTTATATACAACAAGACAGTTTTCGATCGAATCACATCTGGATCGAAGCGGAATCGGGAAGGATCTCAATACAACTGACAATGTTGGTCCAGTTGATAAAATTAAGTGATCTAACAGGGGGGAAAAGCGTTATCGCTTATTCAAAAATATCCCGTTGTTTTTCAATGCCGTTGCAAAGCTTACGTACAGGCACTATTACCAATGGTTCAGTGACAGATTATTATTCCAGATTTTTTTCGAAACGAGAAGAGGCGATCAACAAATAGTATAGTAAATCCAGACTTTGGGATGTCCTTGGTGAGTATAACCATCTGGAGTTATCTGCGAAGGCAACCTATTTGGAAAGGATTTATAGAATTTCATTAATTTTTCGTTATCGCCTTCAGTCTCGAGATAGATGTTTTTGATGTTAATTAGGACAGCCTTTGCAAAAATTTCTGTCATGATAGCTTTTCCGATTCCATTTCCCTGATAGTCTATGTGCACTGCAATTTGTGAAAGGTACCAGGAGTGCCCCGGTTTTGTGACCAGCGTTGCATAGCCGATGAGTTTGCTGGTTTCAGCAATTTTGACAAGGACTTTTGGGGAATCTTCATTATTTAAGCGCAATTTGGCGAAGTGTAAATCTTCTTCATTCCATCCAATTGATTGCTGTATGTCTATGACATCATGGCGTATTGATTCAAAATCAGCTTGATTTGTGAATACACATGAGTAATTAATTATTGTATAAGACACGGAAAGCTCCTAAATATTTAATTTTTAACAAATATATCATATGATTATATTATTAACAATTAAAATATAGCTAGTTCATAATTATGCGATTTGGGATGTAGATCTTAAGGACCTGTATAATTGAGATACTGGAGAAAGGAAAAATTCTATATGCCGCCTGAGGAATCTCATTATAAAATACTATGCCTCTTCAGGGTCCTTGAAAGCTAATTTTTGAATGTAACGAATGATTGTCGGCATTGGATCGCAATCATAGAGGAAGACTTCGTGGTTCTTGCAAACGACCGTCATTTTTTTGATGTTCGGAGGGATGTCGAATATGGCAATTTGCGAAATTCCTGAAGCAAAAGGGAGGCCCCAGTGTGCCTGTGTCCATTCATTTTTAGTGGGGTTTTTTTTCCATATTTTAACCATGCCGTCTTCAGATCCGCTGATAATACAAGATGGAAATCGAACAGCACACAAACATGTCAAAGGTTGGTCATGCGCGTTAATTGAAGCCACCAGCGCTAACTTTCCAAGGGTCTTAATATTCCAGACTAAAATTTTATTATCTGATGTGCCTGCATATAAAAATGAATCTGTCGTTGGCCACGCAAAACAGGTAATTATGCCCGATAATCCTTTTATGACTTGGGTACAAGTAACTTTCTTATCGGGAGAAATTCTCCAAACTCGAATGGTCTTGTCCTCAGACCCACTATAAAAGATATATCCATTAGAATCATCCTGGCCACTTTGCAATGCGGTAATTGCCCCTTCATGTTCCCTTAGATATGCGCACTTATTGACCTCATCTTTTTTTGCATCGTTTTCCCAAATGCCCAGAGTCGAGTCTGCTGAACCGGCAATGATCCATTTTCGTTTTACGATTAAGGCTGTAATAGCGTCCTCATTGAGAAGTATGTTACGGCAAAAAAGTTTTATTTGCTGTATGCCTGTGAGGATTCGATGCTCTATTTCCCAAATCCTAATGGTTCCATCAGCCGAACCGGTAATAAGTCGTTTATTTTCATCATGGCCTAAAGGTTGTAAGGTGGTGATAGGGGCGGAATGATCTATAGGCAATACTGTATTAGGAGGGGATAGATGCAGGACGTCATTGTACCATAAAAAAATGGAATTGTTGTATCCTATGTGTAGAAAACTACTGTCTAATAAGACAGGTGTAGATTTTCGATATAAGCGATTCAGTTGATATATACGCTTCCAGGAAGGAAGATGTTCACCTGTGCACTTTGGCCATTTCTCTGCTGTCTTCATTTTCCAAATTACATTGTCATCCGTCATGGTTTGCCATAAGCGGCACACCCTTGCTGCTATACAAATTTCCATTGGATTTAAATGATGAAAAATATCTACTTGTACTTCCGCAGGTAGTGTACAAACATTCAAGGCAGCGGAAGCGTTGACTTCGGAGGGTGTTATTTGCGTCATCTTCATAACCTCCAGGATTCGGGCAGTAAAATCCTCATCCTTGATTACTAATTGCTTAAACCATTATTTTACAACCACAAATAAAAATAAACCACAAACACAATGTCAACCACAACTTTCTCTCCATCTCCCGATTGCTCACTTTGCGGGCAAAATTTACCTGCTCACCCCATCACTGATGATTCCTTGGCTTTTTGCTGCGCCGGATGCCATGCCGTCTTCACTATTCTTTCAGGCAAAAATGAATTGTTTGATTATCAGACGAATCCTCTGTTTTTACAAGCAGTGAGATCCGGGCTAATTTCCAATCCGGCATTGCTTGAGCAAATACGGAGCAAAAAGGTGGAAGCTCCGGAGAGTGAGTTCCAAAAACTGCATTTTGAAATCGGGGAGATGTGGTGTCCATCTTGTGCCGAGGTGATACGATTGGTGCTTTTGCAAGAGAGAGGGGTCAGGAATTGTGTGGTTGATTACGCCACTGATTTAGCCTCTGTAGAATTTGCTCCGCGATTCATCTCGAGGGAATCGATTTTTACGATTATTCAATCATTGGGTTACCAACCGTTGGCGTATGATGCAGTTCGTAAAAGAGGTATTTCGTTTGATCTCTATCTTCGATTTATTATAGCGGCCTTTTGCTCGTTGAATGTTATGATGTTTGCCTATCCGTTATATGCAACTTATTTTGAATTCGATGATCAAGGGGTTGGCGATCTCTTTGCTTGGCTTTCGTTTATCGTATCATTACCAGTGGTTACCTATTCTGCATGGCCTATTTGGCGACGTTTTGCTACCGGTATTCGTTTGGGGCTATTCGGCATGGAAGCTTTGGTCATGATCGGAGTATCCTCAGCTTTCCTGTTATCGACCTATGAACTGTTGCAAGGGGGAACCCGCGTCTATTTTGATTCGATGACAGTCGTCATCGTTTTTGTTTTATTGGGTAAGATCATCGAATCGAGAGCAAAGTTTTCTGCTAAAGAATCGCTCTTCCGTTTGAATCGCTCCCTGCCCAAAAGAGGCAGAAAAAAAACGGAAGATGGCTCTACAGTTTATGTGCCGGCCAAAGATTTAGAAATCGGCGATAAGATTGAAGTCCGCATGGGAGAAACGATTGTCCTGGATGGCATTGTGAGCTGCGGCGAGGGAGCATGTAATGAATCGTTTATGACCGGAGAATCCTTGCCGGTTGTCAAATCATGCGGCAGTAAAGTTCTTGGCGGTGCCATCTTGCAGCAAGGGCATTTAACTATTGAAGTGACAACGAAATGCGATGAATCTGTGCTGCATAGAATTATCGATATGGTGGAGCGCGATTTGGGCAAAAAGTCCTTTTATACACGTGCCGCAGACAAGGTTGTACGCTGGTTTGTACCTTTGGTGTTGTCGATTGCTTTTTTGACAGGCTTAGTTTGCTATGCTTTAGGGATCGCCGATCCAAACAAAACTGTGAATGAAACAGCAGTGCTACGAGCTATCACTGTTCTTTTGATCTCTTGTCCTTGTGCGATCGGGATAGCGGCTCCGCTAGCGGAATCGTATTTGATTAACGCTCTTGCCGGTTTAGGTGCCATCGTTCGGAATCGAGGGTGTTTGCAATATTTAGGCCGGGAGTCAGTATACGTCTTTGACAAAACCGGCACAATTACCGAAGGTGTTTTCAGAGTGTTGTCGGGCCTTGGCTCTTTGGCGGAGGATGAGAAATCGATTTTAAAAGCGCTAGTCGAAAGATCAAATCATCCGATTGCCTGTGCCATTGATGTTTCGGTCGAGCAATCTCCGAAGGCCGGCGGAATTATTGAAGAGGTGGTGGGAAAAGGGATCAAAGGCATCTTTGACGGTAGTGTGTATTTTCTTGGATCGGAAAAGTTTCTTCGGCAACACGGGATGGAGGTCGGTGTTGTTAAAGCTCAAAGCAGCGAAATGGTCACAAATGTGTATTTTGGAAAGGGGAGTGGGGAGGCCATTCGGTTAGAACTTGGAGACCAATTGCGGCCCGAGGCTGAAGAGGTGATTGGAAGTTTGAATCCGAAGCGGACGGTGCTGTTATCAGGGGATGGGAAAAGTTGTGTGGAGTGGGTGGCAAAGCGGTGCGGTTTTGCTGACTTTCAAGCTGAGGTCTCGCCATTGGGTAAGCAGGAGTACGTGAATGGCGTCAAATCGGAAGGGGAAATCGTGTGTATGTTTGGCGACGGGATCAACGATTCTCCGGCACTTACGGCTGCGCATGTGGGGATTTCGGTGGTGTCGGCAACGGACATATCGATACAGGTGTCGGATATTTTGTTGACGACAGACAGGTTGACTGTGATTCCAAAGATGCAAAATGTGGCGAGAAAGGGAAGGCAAATCATTGGACAGAATTTATTTTGGGCTTTTAGTTATAATGTGGTAGGCATATGTTTGGCGATTTTTGGGATGTTGTCGCCGATTTTTGCTGCATTTGCCATGGTGGCGAGCAGTTTATTTGTGTTGTTCAATGCCCAGAGAATACGGTAGATACGTTGAACATCGACACCTTTGGGAATACAGAATTCAGAATACAGAATACAGAAGCGAATTATAATGCATTTTTGTGCCACAGACTATATGCATTTTTTAACCACAGAGGCACAGAGACACAGAGAAGAGGCAAGAGAGGAACGATAAATCTAAAATCCAGAATAAAGAGTCTGGATTTTAGATTTATCGTTCCTCTCTTGCCTCTTCTCTGTGTCTCTGTGCCTCTGTGGTTAAAAATGCACTTAGATTTTGGGAACAATAAACATTACTATTCGCTTCTGAATTCTGTATTCTGTATTCTGTTTTCCTTACTTCCAATCCAGGATCACCTTTCCTGACTTACCTGACAACATCGCTTGAAAACCTTTCTCAAATTCATCTATCTTGAAATGATGCGTTATGATCGGAGCAAGCTCAAGCCCGCTTTCCAATAAATGAGTCATCTTGTACCACGTCGAAAAGATCTCACGACCGTAAATCCCTTTCAAGGTCAACATTTTGAAAATCACTAAATCCCAATCGATTGCCGTACCCGGAGGTAATATCCCCAGCAGTGCAATGCTAGCTCCCGGCATAGCATGCTCCAATAACGAAGAAAGCCCTTTGCCATTACCGGACATTTCCATTCCGACCGTAAACCCGTGCTCCACACCGATCGCCTTTCTCACATCAGCCAAAGAGACTTTCGAAATATCCACGACACAGGTAGCACCCATTTTGCGAGCTAATTCCAAACGATACTCATTCATATCAGTGATCACAACATTTCTCGCTCCGGCTTTTCGCGCAATTGCTGCCGCCATGATTCCGATCGGACCGGCTCCGGTAATCAAGACATCTTCACCGACGAGATCGGCAGAAAGGGCGGTATGCATTGCATTACCAAATGGGTCGAAAATCGCGGCGAGATCATCGGGTACCGAAGGTGGCAGCAAGAATACATTTTCTTCCGGCAGACTTAAATATTCGGCAAAGCTGCCATTGCGGTGGACTCCGACTCCAATCGTATTCGCGCAGAGATGTTTTTGACCATTCCGGCAATTCGGGCAATTGCCGCAAACAATGTGGCCTTCCCCGCTAACGCGGTCGCCCACCTTGAACCCGGTCACATTTTTTCCCACTTTCTCGATAATTCCCATATATTCGTGACCGACAACAAGAGGAACGGGAACAGTTTTCTGGGCCCAGGCGTCCCATTTGTATATATGGACGTCAGTGCCGCAAATGGAGGATTTTTTAATCTTGATCAAGACTTCATTGTCATTGATGCTCGGCACAGGAACATCTTCCATCCAAAGCCCGGGAGATGCATGTTTTTTGACTAATGCTTTCATGGATTTCTCACTTTATTTTATTACAGCTAGTTCTTTTCCAACGGTTGCAAACGCTTTGACAGCACGATCGATATCCTCTTTGGAATGAGCCGCCGAAATCTGAGTCCGTATGCGAGCTTTTCCTTGAGGAACGACCGGATAGCAAAAGCCTATTACATAGATCCCGTGCGTGAGCATTCGGGCGGCGAATTCCTGAGCTAATTTGGCTTCTCCAAGCATCACAGGAATGATTGGATGCACTCCGGGAACTAGATTGAAGCCTAGTTTTGTCATTTTTTCCCGGAAATATCGGCTGTTTTCTTGCAATTTTTCACGCAAATCACCGCGGGTTTCAATCAGATCTAGCACCTTAATCGATGCTGAAGCTATGCTAGGAGCTAAAGTATTGGAAAATAAATAGGGCCTCGATCGTTGCCGGAGCCATTCGATGATCTCTTTCCTGCCCGACGTGAACCCTCCAGAGGCACCCCCCAAAGCTTTACCCAATGTCCCTGTGATAATGTCGACCCGATCTAGGACTCCGCAATATTCAGGAGTTCCCCTTCCTTTTTCGCCTATAAATCCGACGGCATGACTGTCATCGACCATAACTAAAGCATTGTATCGGTCGGCTAAATCGCAGATAGCTTTTAGGTTGGCGATAGTTCCATCCATTGAAAAGACACCGTCAGTAGCAATCATCTTGAAGCGGCAGCTTGCGGCCTCTTTTAATTTGTCTTCAAGGTCATGCATGTCATTGTTATTATATTTAAACCTAGAAGCTTTGCATAGGCGGATCCCATCGATGATACTTGCGTGGTTGAGGGCATCGCTGATGATGGCATCTTGTTCTCCCAATAATGTTTCAAAAAGGCCTCCATTGGCATCGAAGCAGGAGGAGTAGAGGATCGAGTCATCGGTTTTCAAAAATTGCGATATTCTTTTCTCTAATTGATGATGGATGGTCTGAGTACCGCAGATAAAGCGTACGGAAGCGAGTCCAAAACCGAATTTGTCATAGCTTTCTTTTGCGGCTTGAATGAGTTCTGGATTGTTTGCTAAGCCCAAATAGTTGTTCGCGCAGAAATTAAGGACCTTTCGTCCTCCGGCGATTTGGATTTCAGCCTGTTGGGGGGAGGTGATTTCGCGTTCATGTTTATACAGGCCATTGGCTTGGACTTCGGTGATTTGGCTTTGGAGGAAAGAAATAAAGTCTTTGTTCATAGGTTCCGGAGTTTTGGTTTATATTGTAATCAACCTCAAATAAAGATCACTATTATGCAATATTTTCCTTTTAACGCAAAGCGCTAAATAACCACAAAAAAAGATGTTTATTTTATCCGCGAGAAATGCTATGAAGGTCTATTCCAAAGTTATACACCAAAAGCGAGGAAAAAATGTTACACCTGTTCGCTAAATTTGCTGCTGTAGCACTTTCAGCTATTTGCCTGTTCAATTCCGCCTCCCTTCAAGCCCAGACCACTTGCGATAATTCTATTGGCAGATCAAACAATCATCTACCACAAGTGCGACTGACCTTAGAACCAATACTCTACAATGACTTTAATGCAGTTTTTTTACTGGGTGAGGCCGGCCATCGACACTATCGAATTAATGGAACGTACGGCTTAAATTTTTGCACAGATCACTTCATTAAAATCGGTGGGGAATGGCTCACTGAAGATCTGGAATATAAGTTTTACAGCGGCAGACAGAGGCGTTGGGTTTCTCAAGCAGCCGGTGGTGCGGTCTATCGTTATGTTCTTCCCTTTTCCTGCTATTCCATCATTAGCTTCAACCTATCATTTGACTATTCGAAAGCAAACAAGCAAGACTTAAAGTCCTTTGATTGTTCGGATTTATCCACATTGCAAAGACGAATCTCCGGTGGTCAAAATGGTGGAGGAACCCTTGGTTTTACTGCGCTGCCTTGGCGTGGAGGCGAAGTTACAGTTGCCCTTACTTATGATTGCCTTCGCTTAAATAGAAAACATCAACATGATGAAAACCTCCACGGCTATGGCGGAGCAGTCGCATGGAAGCAAAGGCTGTGGAGAAATGTGAACATGAAAATCATTGCTGAAATTAGAAGGCCATATGAATTTTATGAAGCGCAATTTGATTTTGTCAATTGGACCATGGGGGGTGATTACACCTTAGGGATTTTTGGTAACTACACTCATGGGAAAAAATCTTTGCCAAACACTATAGGGTACGGAATTGTATTAGGAGCTGACTTAGGCGCGCAGTCTTGTCGCACAGGATGTTCGCGGTCAAGTTCATGCAGACCCAATGAACCCTGCCTAAGTCCTGTATACGATCTTGCTTCATGGGCGGCTGTGCCTGCAGTTTACATTCCTGAAGTGTTAGCTATCACCGATCAAATTATTTTACTTAAAACAGATATTGAGGAATAAATAACATGCGTTTTGGCAAATTTCTTGGATCTACATTCATCATTTTGGGCTTTGTAAGCTCCACGCTATTTGCAGAGTGCGATCACAGCACTAAAAATCGCAACAATGACCTCAGCCCAATAGCAAGGATGACCATAACACCAAGATTTTGCTCAGATCGTTTGGCTATCGGCTTTATGGGGGAACTCGGCGACAAGCAAAATCGCGCGAATGGCACAATGGGTATCATGTTAGATCCCTCGTTACTTTTAAAATTTGGCGGCGAGGTGTTAAATCAAAAGTTAACCTACAGATTCTCTTCGGGGCATAAAACACGTTGGATGAAACAATACGCTGCGGGGGGGACCTTCCAATTTGTCATTCGTTCGTGCTGGATAGAATCGGTTGATGTCGGGGGCCGTTGGTCGCGTGCTCCGAGTAGAAAATTGCAAGATGCTCTTTGCGACCCCTATATAACTTTAAAACGGCATATTGCCGGTTCGACAGGGTACGGCTTCAATGCCGGAGTAACAGTCCTTCCTTGGAAAGGAGCAAGATTAAACGCCGGAGTCCTCTATGACCAAATCACTTATCATGTTCGCCATGATAGAAAAAAGCATGATGATGGATATGGCGGTCTAGTCTGCCTGGAACAAAATTTAACCCGTGGATTTCTCTTGAATCTTAAAGCTGAATTTCGCCAGCCTTACAACTATTATGTGGGGGAAATTCGATGGAAAAGCCGCCTTTTCAGCGACGGAGATTGTACTCTCGGAGCTTTCGGAGGATATACACAAGGACATCACAAATTGCCCAGCAGTACCACCGCCGGAGTTGAAATAGGATTTGATTTCGGTGGGCATAATTATCAAACTGTTCCGTCGCCAAATAGTTACTATGATAGCTGTGGACAGCTTCAAGGAGGTTGCCGTCAAGAAATGGAATTTTTGGCATGGTTAGGCCAGCCTGCAGTTTACATGCCGCAAGTATTGGCAAAAGCAGAAGAAAAATTTGAAGAAAAACCGTGTGTATCGCCAACATCCATGACTGTCGGTACCCGATTTTTTTCTATTGATGATCTTCCAGCCGTCACACAGTTGGCGACTTTGTTTGATGGACACGGTTTCCCGCTGGCATTCTCTCTTGATGAACTTGAATCGACATCGGGATTTTCGAGTCTTGACATGTCTATCGACGCAACCACAGGTGCGTTGTCGATAAAAAATGTTATCTTGACTGAAGAAGTCGGAATCATTGAAGCTAGAGTAAAAGGGACAACGAGATGTGGATCAACATCACAAACCTTCTACATATTTATTTTTGGTGATTGAAAAGAATTAAATATTCCTTTTAACAAACTTTACTTATGAATATTAATTCAGAAGACTTTGGTTATTTTTCACTTTTGCCCTCAGAATTATATAATCCCATCATTGAAGATGCGACTTTTCGAGGGGCCCGCTTTGTTCTCCCTTGTGTATGCAAAAAATTAAACGAGCAAATTCAACAAGCCCATAATGCAAACACTCCTAACGTAGAAAATATTAAGTTAAGCCTAGAATCAATAGTGCTACCTCAAATCCAGGAATTGGCTAATTTTACGACGAAACGCTTTGATGATGGTTTCACACTACGTGTTTTTAGGAAGTTAAAGCAGATTATCACTACAGCATCATTCACTGGAACCATTTCTAGATTCCTGGTATGGAAAGCATAGCATCTTTAAATACAATGGTGTGCTTGATAGAAGTTTTGTAACCTTTGTAGAAGACGTTACAAGACAAAAAAGAGATTACAAAAAAGCTCTTACTGGCAAGCCATCCAATCAATAATTTATCGCTTAAGAATTGACTTCTTGTTTTAAATTTTTCATTTAAAGAACTTGACAAGTTTACGGGTAAAAATTAATTTAAAAGCAGGAAAG
>Ga0206822_1037_pt1 | contig 39865 bp, 45 predicted proteins | sample Alteio_BWOrgCont_83_FD_152913 | JGI IMG/M metagenome (GOLD analysis project Ga0206822, IMG submission 152913) | Enriched cells from forest soil in Barre Woods Harvard Forest LTER site, Petersham, Massachusetts, United States -... | ecosystem: Environmental > Terrestrial > Soil > Temperate forest >... | reverse complement strand
GGCTTTGCGAGCCGTTGGTTACACCAAAGAAACTCCAAATCCAATTGGTGGGTGCATTGAAAGAGATAAAAATGGAAACCCTACAGGCATACTCATAGCCGAGCCTAATGCCATGATTCTTTATTCTACCTTAGCGAAAGGGCCCAAATTAAATGTGTTGGATCAAATGAATTCAACTCGTCACTTCATGCGGGAACTCAATCGTTTAGGTCTTACAAGTTGCATTGATGCGGGAGGCGGATTTCAGAATTATCCTGATGACTACCAAGTGATTGAAACTTTGCATAAAAATGATCAGCTTACTATTCGGATCGCTTACAATTTATTTACCCAGAAGCCAGGTGGCGAATTAACTGACTTCGAGAGATGGTCTAAAATGGTAACCCCTTACTCCGGCGATGGCATGTATCGTCAAAATGGAGCTGCAGAAATGCTCGCGTTTTCAGCAGCAGATTTTGAAGACTTCTTATTCCCAAGGCCTGACATGCCTTCCAATATGGAAAGGGATCTAAAAAGTGTTGTACGCTTTCTTGTTGAAAATCGTTGGCCATTCCGCTTACATGCTACTTATAATGAGACGATTACCAGAGCATTAAATGTATTTGAAGAAATTAATAGAGAGATTCCTTTTAAGGATTTATGTTGGTTTTTTGACCACGCGGAAACAGTAACGGATTCAAATCTTCAAAGAATTAAAGCCCTCAGCGGAGGAATTGCTGTGCAACATAGGATGGCATTTCAGGGAGAGTATTTTATTCAGAGATATGGAGAAAAAGAAGCAAGAAGAAGCCCACCTCTCCGCAAAATGTTGGAAATGGGGATTCCTGTCGGTGCAGGGACTGATGCAACACGAGTTGCGAGTTATAATCCATGGATGTCTTTGTATTGGATGGTTTCGGGAAAAACAGTTGGGGGAACGGCATTATACGGAGATGAAAATAGGATTGAGCGTTTAGAGGCTTTGCGTCTTTACACCGAGGGGAGCGCAAAACTTTCACGGGAAGAAACGAGTAAGGGAACTCTTTCAATTGGAATGTATGCTGACATGGCTGTTTTATCGCAGGACTATCTTACAGTTCCGGAAGAATCCATCAAAAATATTACGTCTTTGTTAACAATTCTGGGTGGTAGAGTCGTCTACGCAGCAGAGGAATTCTCCGAATTGGACCAAAATAAAGAATTGCCCGTCAGCCCTGATTGGGCACCTGTCCGTCATTATGGTGGATATTATCAACCCAGCAAACATGATTGTTGTTCTTGTCATAGTAAACATGGCCAAAAGACTACACTTGATAACTTATTAGGTGTGACAGCTAAGGAAAAGACTTCCTTGAATCCTTGGACTTTTGGCTGTGATTGTTTTGTATACTGAAAGGATTTTTACTCGTTTTCTTCTATTTAAAATTCGAGGTCACCTATCCCGTTGCTGAGAACCAAGAGAAAAGAAATCGCTTGAATTATGTAATCTAAAATGTTACAATTAGGTTTAGCGGAGATAGAAAATGCCCATCAGAAAATTCAAGAGCAAGGGACTAAATAAGTTCTTTGCCTCAGGGGATAAATCGGGGATTTTGCCTGCATTAGCCTCTAAGATAGAAGTCATTTTAGATAGACTTGATAGTGCTGGTGACGTCAAAGATATGAATTATCCCGGTTCAGATTTTCATCCGTTGAAAGGTGAACTGAAAGGATTTTATTCAGTACATGTTAACGGTAATTGGACAATCATTTTCAAATTTGAAAACGGCGATGTCTTCGATGTAGATTTGGTGGATTATCATTAGGAGCTTCTATGCATGAAAAAAAAAGAAAACCCACACATCCGGGAAAAGTATTAGATGAGCATTATATAAAGCCTCTAGATCTGAATTTGCAGGATTTGGCTGACAATCTTGGAATTTCCAGAAACACACTTTTCAGAATTCGCGTGGGGCAAATGGGTATTATTCCTAGTCTTGCTATAAAATTGGCCGCTGCATTTGATACCACACCAAATTTATGGTTAAATCTTCAGCAGAAATATGATCTTTGGATGGAAGAAAACAAAAAGCCAGATAAAGATATTAAGCCTATTTATAAAGCTGGATCTATTAGGAGACGCCGAAAAAACCTGGTGACATTTTAGCGTAATAGCTGCAATTCTGCAATTTGAATAAATTGCAGAATTGCAGCTTTGACCTTAATCATAAATTAAAAACAGGAAATCCTATTCTTCTTTAATTTGACTTCACCATATTCTTTAGCCAATTCATATGGTGACCACCCCTCAATTTTTGGGGTATGTATAGGGGACCCAAATTTAATCAATAAGTCAATCATTGGATCGACAGATTCGTAGGGAATTTCCCTTTTATAAGGATTGCTTTCAGATTTAAAGTAAGTCCCTAAGATAAGTGATAATGCAGTATGCCCAAATTTATCCTTTAATGAAGGATCGACTCCGGATTCCAAGAGGCGCTCAAGTACATCAAAGTTACCTGCGAGAACGGCTTGATGAAGAGGTGTTGAGTTTTTATCAGTAGCAGCAATACATGTTAATACCATCAAATTTTCTTCTATCCTATGTAATCGCTTTAAAATTTTATCGAGCTTGTCTTCTAGGTTGTTATATTGATTTCTATAATAGGAAATGATAAATTTTGGTTAAAAAAAAATGAATTTGTAGGAGATAAAATATGACATATGCTGATATGGGTTCACATCCAATAAATAGTACAATTGCTTCTAGTTCTGCGGCAGTGGAGCAAGATTGGAAATTGCTAACAACTTATCAAGCTAAAAGTAGTTCGCAAGAAAAGGTGTACCGAGCAGTAAATATTATTGTGTTAGGTACAGCACTTTATGGGGCTGGTGCAATTTTTACGGGACCAGTAGGATTAGTAACTTACGCAGGATGGATCCTTGGTGTCCGCAAGATTGCTTCAACGGCCATTGGTTATCTTGTTTATCCCATTGCCTTTGAAACACTTCTAGGTACAGTAAATTACTGTATAAAAATGGATGAAATGGAGAGGGATTCGCTAAAAAAGGCTGGATATCTTGTTAAGAAGATTTCGGTTTACAAATCAGGTATAAAATATGATGCAGCCATAATTGGTCATACATCTACCATCGATAATGGCAAGTGGACTATTCACGCCTTAGGTAATGGAATGGCCATGGAGTGTTTCATGTTTGAAACAGCGAAAAAAAATTTAAAAAATAAAAGTAATACATTACTGATGAATGGACCTTCAGTTTGTGAGAGTGGTGGATGGCCTACTCGCTATCAAATGGGAGCCGGATTTGAAGCAGGCATTCAGCTGTTAGAACACGGGATCAGAGCCACACATATTGTTATGCAGGGTCTTTCTTTGGGTGGTGGAATGATGGCCGAGGCTATTTTAAATCACGATTTTACAGAAGGAAAAAATAGGAAAATTAGTTATCTATCGATTTCTGATCGAACATTTAGCCGACTCTCGACTATTGCTGGAGATATAGCAGGTAGCGTTGTTGAGGGGATTTTTTATGTTATAGACGCAGAATTAGATGGAATCGGGGCAGCAAAAAAACTTAGTCACCTAGATATACGTCAAATTGTAATTCAACACATTTCACCTGACGCTCGTGGAAGTGATGGGGTAATTCCTGATAGTCCATCTTTAGCGCATAAATTGCACCAAGAAGGTGGACTTCGGAATAAGGTCTTTCTGGAGTCAGACGAGATAGTACATAATGGGGAGCTTCCTAGAAATATTGAAAGCAAGCTTAATGAAGAACTGCAGCGATTTTTTCAGAACAGCTAGTTTCCACAAAAAAGTGGCTTGGCCCATTTCATGGCCCCTTTCATAAATAGATTTCTTTTCAACGATTGTGGTTTGTGGTGGCTTTTCGGGGATAAGTGGGTTAAAATCCATGTCTAAAACAAAACATGTGAGGATGATATGAAGCCTCTACAAAACGCTTTCAGGGACTGGCAATCCGAAATGGCATACCCTTGTTTCGCTATGCGTGGCTATGGGTTTAAATTTGAGATTAAGTTAAATATTTTAGCTACAGCTGTTATGCTTGTAAATATATTTACCCGTTTTTACATCGGAATGTAATTATTTTAAAAGAGATTGAAAAAGTGGAAAATAAAGAGGCTTACTGGACTATTTGTCCGAAATGTTATGGACGCGGCAAAAAAAACTTGAAGCTCCGCAAGAAAGCGAGACTCCGCTACCAAATAGCAATTAATGAATATGAAAAAACTCGGGGTGAAGGAAAGGCTTCGGCTCGCCCTAAGGTTACTCAATATTTATGCGATAATTGCAGTGGATCTGGCTTGATTCCTGCTTCTAGTCACCTCATAGCAGATTTAGAAAACTATCCACATGTAGCAATTATTGGTGCAGGTATAGGAGGCGTGGCGCTGGCTGTAGCTTGTTTGCATCGTGGCATTCCATTTACCCTTTATGAGCGCGATAGCAGCTTCGATGCAAGAGCTCAGGGCTACGGACTTACCTTGCAACAAGCAAGTAACGCAATTAAAGGATTGGGTCTTTTCTTTGTAAAAGATGGGGGTAATTCTACACGTCATGTGGTGCATACTACAGAAGGAAAAGAAATTACTGAATGGGGAATGAGGACACATTCAAACATTAAAAAGTCTCCAAAGCGTATAAATGTGCATATCCCGCGACAGGCATTGCGCTTAGCGTTGCTTGAGCAATTGGGCGAGCATGATGCTGTGCAGTGGGGGCACCGCTTAGTTGGTTTTAAACAATGTGAAGATAAAGGTGTTGAACTAAGCTTTCAAGTTAACGGAGAGATGAAGAATGCCAAGGCAGATTTGGTAGTGGGTGCCGATGGTGTTCGTAGTGTTGTGCGCAGCTTGTTGATTGGTGAGGATATTACACCTTTACGTTACCTGGGTTATGTGGTAATTTTAGGTATTTGTTCTTTAGAGGCTCTTAAGGGTGTTGAGAGTTCTTTGCTCGGCTCAGCCACCGTGTTTCAAACCGTCAATGGCCATGAGCGAATCTACGTGATGCCTTACTCGTTAGACTCGGTAATGTGGCAACTTAGTTTCCCCATGCCCGAAGAAGAAGCTAAGGCCTTGAGTGCACAAGGAGCTCAGGCACTTAAAGAAGAAGCGTGTCGTAGAGCACAGTGGCATAAGCCTATTCCTCAAATTTTATCAGCAACCCTGCCAGCACAAATTTCAGGTTATCCCGTGTACGACCGAGAATTACTCAAGTCGGAATTATTGGAAAAAGCTGGGGCAGTTACTTTGATTGGAGATGCAGCTCACCCTATGAGTCCATTTAAAGGACAGGGTGCAAATCAGGCTCTGTTGGATGCACTGGCACTGGCTCGTAACATTTCAATAGCATGTACTACCTTGTCTAAATGGAGAGAAACCGGAGTGAGAGAAATTGTACTAACTAAATTTGAAGAAGAAATGTTAGCACGTAGTGCTTCTAAAGTGAAGGATTCAGCTGAGGCTGTAGAACTTCTACACTCCAAAAGTGTGCTACGTGGTGATGGATCTAAAGGACGATCTTTACGAGGTAACAATCTGTAATCAGGCCAAATTCATATGATTTGACCTTTTGTTAGTCTCATGAAGACAGTCTCCAAAACAAAAAAGGCGCTTAGGAATAATCCTAAACGCCTTCAACTCCAGATACTGGGAACACTTCGAACTTTTGACTGGGTAAATTTCTCCCAAAAGCTGAATTCGATGAATTTTCTTTCGAAGAATGAAAGGGGCCGGATCCAGTGAAAGGGGCCGGATCCTGCGATTCGTGCGATTTTTGCCATGGTTTTTATCGTGAACAATACATTCGTCACCAAGACTGAATCCCGCCTGTCATTGAGTTTGGGACACTTGCAAAGAAAAAATCGCAGGAATCGCAGGATCCCGCCCCTTCCATAGTTTATACCCCTTGATGGTCACAATCCCGGCACAAGAAGAGCGATACAAAAGTATATCCGTATGGCTAACTTGTGGCAAGACTGCGTGGCGACAAAGTTAGTGTTGTAAACCGAGTAAAAAAGAATAAGAAATTACTTAGGTTTGAAAATGAATCCCCCCACGTGGTACAATGAAACAAGGACGATATGAAACGATTAGTCATACAGCAGAAACCTTTTTCGCGAGAGCTTGATGCTTTGATAAAAGCAAGAAAACTTTTGCAGCAAGACTATGAGGACTTCGAGAAAGAATTATTACAGAATCTCAAAATAGGTGATGTTATCCCTGGATTGGGTGGAATAAGAAAAACTCGACTAAAGAGCGCGAGTAAAGGAAAAAGTGGTGGATTTCGGGTTGATTACCTAGATGTTCCAGAAGTAGAAATACTACATTTGATCGTAAGAATGTTAAAGAAGATCTTTCCTCTGATGAGAAGAAGATCCTCGCTTCTTTAGCGAAAAAGCTTAAAGAAGAGGCTAAAAATGGGAAAAATGTTTGAGTTACTAAAAGAAGGGCTTGAAGAAGCCATAGAATTTCACAAAGGAAATGTAAAACTTCGCACAAGAGAAGTTTTCATTCCTGATGCCCCTAAAAATTACAGCACAAAAGATATAAAAAATATAAGAACTAAATTAGGGCTCACTCAGAAAGAGTTTGCTTTATGGTTAAATATTAGCTTAAACACCGTGCAAGCTTGGGAGCAAGGATCTAGATCGCCAAATCATTCTTCTTTGCGTTTGTTGGAAATGTTTGATAAAGATTTTTCCTTTATCAAAAAGATATTGGTAAACAAAAAGCATTCGAAACAAGCTCCTGTGAAGACGTCGGGTGGATCTTCAGGCTCTTATTCAAAATCAAGCATGGTTGCAAAAGCAAAGCATTAATTTCCAATTTCCTTATCACCATTTGCAATCGAAAAACACTCAAAGAAACTCCTTGAGCCACCTACAGAATGCTTTATCGCGCCTAGTCGCTAAGTTTGGCCACTTTTTGCGAACAAGTGCTCCTCCAGGGCACCATTTCTAGATTGACAATTCACCAATTATATTGGTAATATAACCAAAAAGGTTGGTGTATCATGCTTGAGTCTCTCTTTGGCACTCCCATCATTGAGAAAATTTTGTTCTTCCTTGAAGTGAATAAAAAATGCTATCCATCTCAGCTCAAAGAAGTCTTCCAAAACCCTCTATATAGCTTCCAAAGGGCGTTAGCGAGATTGGAAAAGGGCGGCATTGTGGTCAGCTTCAGGGAAGGAAAAACTCTTGTCTACCAGTTCAACCCTCGCTATCCATTCCTTCCTGAATTAGAAGCCTTTCTACTCAAAGCGTATTCCTTCTTTCCTGAAGATATTCGCAAAAAATATTATGAACCCATCGTTCGCAAAAGACCCCGTCGGCAAGGAAAACCCCTATGATTGATTGGACAACAATTTCCCTCAGAGAACTCGCCGGATTTCTATCGGAAGAGCTCAGAAAAAAGGGAATAGATACAGTACTTGTGGGAGGAGCTTGTGTAACAATCTATTCAGAGAACCGGTATCAATCCTTCGACCTCGACTTTGTAACCTACGAAGACATGAAAAAAATAAAAAAGGCTCTACATGAACTTGGATTCACTGAAAAAGACCGCTACTTCCACCGAGAAGGCTGCCAGTGGCTTGTGGAGTTCGTTTCTCCTCCAGTTGCCGTAGGAAATGAATCCATCCAAGTATTCAATACTATCGCCACCTCTCTGGGGACAATTAAGCTGTTACGACCTGTGGATAGCGTGAAAGACCGCCTGGCAAGCTTTTATCACTGGAATGATAAGCAAGGTCTCGAGCAAGCCATAAATATTTGCCTTGAACAAGATATTGACATCGGAGAGGTGGAAAGATGGTCCATAGAAGAGAGCCAGGAAGAAAAATTCAGCATTTTCAAAAAGCTTTTAGACAAGAGACTCCAATAAAAAGAGGCGCTGATTAATGTTCCATTATGACTGGGGTCAGAGCTACAATTCTGCAACTTGAATCAATTCTGAGATATGTCACGCTTCATAGCTGATATACACCCTTGAGATTGGGAAAATTTTGTGTTGCAAAAAGTCAATCGCTCTCCGCTGGCGCTCCGAGCTCAGATTGTCTTCCGGGTACCCATAGCTCCCTTCGGTCGCTATGGGCTCGTTTCTGACGTCCTCCGCTGGCGCTCCGGACTAAGAACATGAACTGGATGCCAGCCCCTAATACGTCTCCAGAGGCTTTATCAAGTTAATGGCTTCAACCAAATCCTATTTTTTTTGCCCAGGTGCGGACTCCACTAACTGAAAATGGTTGCCGTCTTGATCCACTACCATTTGCAACTTCACAATGCCCGGAATGTCCATGATCTCTCCCTTCATCGTTGCGCCTTTCTTCTCTAATTCCGCTTTGGCTTTCTGTATATTCTCCACCGACAACGTAATGACCGCATTCTGCCCAGGCAAAATGGCCTCGTGATCACTTTGTTGTGCTATACCCAAAACGGCCCCGCCTTCCTGTCCTGATAGTTCAGCCCAACCAAACTTCTCTTCAAAAGAATTGAGCTTCATTCCTACTGTTTCTGTGTAAAACTTGATCGCTTTCTTAACATCGCTGACGACAATCCACGCCAAATGTAAACCTTTGATAGCCATATGAACACCTTGGAATTAATTAAACTTAAGAAAATATTGTGTGAATAAAAAAAAGGCGGTTTCACCAATAATTGGAGGCAATCCCGAGAACGGGATTATTGCTTTCGCAAGTCTGATGCCCTGAGCTGAACCATATACTCAGTACGTGACACGGGATAACCGCCAAAAAGAGTCTCCGGATGTAGGATTCGAACCTACGACCAATGGATTAACAGTCCACTGCTCTACCGCTGAGCTAATCCGGAATAAGAAGCGTTATTTTATGCTCACTTCCCTTTTTCTTGCAATCGAAATTTTTTCCCCGTTTCCTTTTTTTGCCAAATAGCCTCCAAGAGTACTTGCAAAACTAAATGCTCCTCACTATCAACCCCCAAGCAATCTACCAATTCTTCACAAAATCCAATTTTCATTACGGCTTGACTTATAATAACAATATATATTAAATTGATGTCTAAAAAACGAGGTTTGTATGGATTTTGTAATTCGTAATATTCTTTATTTAATTTGCGTTTGCTTTCTTGTTACTCTTTTTTATTCATGCTCAAACATTAATGAAAAAAAAGTTTCCCCAAAATTGTCCGGCCGCCTCGGATCAACCACCATCTCACAAATCCAATCAGCAATCCCAGTAACTATTTCTCGGGTCAAGCCCAAAACAAAGTTCTCTTCCCCTCAGGAATTAGAGGTCTTAGGTCCGGTTGTGCAATTTAGCGATTCACAGCGCAATGCCCTCTTGAACCTACTTCTGGAGGATAACAGCTACCAATTTGAGTTCACAAAAAAATGCATTTTCTATCCCGAGTTCATGATCCGTTTTGGAGCAGACTCAAAAGTTATTTTGCTCTTTAGCCCTTCATGCAATCAATGCAAATTTTACACTTCCGATGGTGGGATACTTCTCGATTACGGACCTTCCAAAGAGAGCTTTGCCGATATTCTCTCATTATAAGATTGATCTCTATTGTGTTTTTCTGTTTGTTTGTTAATGATGGTGATATAAATTTTTGAAGTTGCAATTACAAGGATTTTTATGTGGAAAAGTTTGTGGTCTAAAGGTTCTTTTTGCCTAGCAGCATCTTTACTTATTTGCGCTGTATTTTCATGCTCGACTCTACCAGCAGCTGATTTACACACAATAATTGTCGGCGATACTGATGCCACAGATTTGATGCCAGGCCTCAAGTTCGATGTGAACAATATGCGCGCTGAATCAAAGAATATCGCTAAATATTCAGGCCTAAAACTAAAGGAAAAGGTTTTTTTGGGAGATAATTCCAGAACTTCATTGGTCCTGTCTCAATTAAAAAATTTGCAAGTGCAAAGCAATGATACGATTCTTTTCTATTTCACCGGACATGGGTACAGAACCCGCTCCAAATTGGATAATCCTTGGCCAAACCTCTTTTTCACTTTTGAAGATTACGGGATCGATGTCAATGATGTCGTGAGCATCCTCTCCGACAAAAAGGCTCGCTTTGTTCTCATTATCAATGATTGCTGCAATACCTATCTTTCCGAGGCCGGAGCGCCCTTTCTTGCCAAAGAAATGGTCCACGGCTTTAAAGCTACCTCTAATCTAAAAAAGAACTATCAGAATTTATTTTTGAACTCACGGGGCATCATTGTGATCGCAAGCTCGAAAATCGGGCAAAGCTCCCTATGCACTGAGAAAGGTAGTCTATATACCCTTGCTTTTCTGGCTAGCTTGGATATTGAAACGAAAAAGGCCCCGAATATTGTCTCGTGGCAGACTGTGTTAGACCAGGCGACTTATAAAGTTGAACTCAAAGCTCAAAAGTACGATGAGGAACAAAACCCGATCTTCCTTATTGAGTAAAAAAATGCGGAAAGAAAGATCGACAAAGTCCTATATCCTAGGCTTTTGTCGCTCTTTCTTCCTTTCAACTGCTGTCCTAAATGCTTCCTGGAGTTTTTCTTTGCTTTCACGAACATTATAGGCAATCAAATCCATTAATTTGCGACTTGCAGCCTCCGGATAATGAAAGTTTGTCGTTCCTGTCGGATTCGTTTTAGTATCGGTGGGATCATATTTGCTATCAAAATTATCATTTTTGATCCCTGGCATGTATACGATAATCGGCGTTCCCGGCCGATCATCATAATGCAGTGATATATGCTTTTCATCAATAGTAGCATAGTTGATCTTAGGAAATGGCAAGCCCTTTTTACCTGCAAGCACTTCTGCGGCTCTCAATGCTGGCGCACCTATGAGATCAAGTGATGCATCACTAATAACGATAACATCAAGTTTGCGTTCCAATAAAGGCATGATTCCTATATTCAACCGATCCGTGCCCTGAAGCTGAAACCCGCCATCAACCAATGAAATGGTAGTAGAATCACTCAAAGTGCCTGGGCCAAAGTTATTGATTGATTCAGCTATATAGTTTTCATGTTCAAAAAATAATTTCATTTTTTCTGCATCAGTGAGAGTCTCCCAGTGTTTACCTTCCGGCAAATACTTTTGCATAGCAGAGGCAAGATTTGAAAACTTTTCACCAGAAAATTGAGCAATGACTTTTTTCAACAAAGTAATTGCAGCTTCGATCTCACCTGAATTAATCGCACCACCTTCCTCGTCACGCGCCTCGAACCCCATTTTTTCTAATAGTGTAAGTAACACATCATGCGTTCCAAAGGATAAAGCAGAGCCAAAAATGCCCATCAAGTATCCAAGAGGCAACTCATGGCCAAAGTATTCATTTTCGTTTTCGCTCTTCTCTTCAACATCACTCTTCTCTTCAACGGCATCCTCTTTATGTTGATTCCTTTCAGGACCTTTGAATACTAATGCAGCTAATTTCTTTTCGCCCACATATAAATCTTGAGGCTCAACAAGCGGAGATAATCCCTTAAAAAAGCGTCTCCCTAGTGCCCAAGGTTTTATAAAAGATGGCGCATCGAAACTGCCTATAGCCACAGGAGAAAATTCAACTGTTTTTCTATAACCTTCTTCAACTTTACCTCCCACTACTGCCGTTGAAAGCATAAAGGGGAATTGGCCAGATTCCATTTTAGATTTTAAAGAGGACATCGTTACTGCAAAAGGATTTTCAAGTCCTGGCAGATTTTTCATAAACATATGGGCTAAGAGCAATCCATACACCGTTACAATTCCCACTGATTGCCCACTATAATACATACGTGCTAAGGCTTTGACAATTTGCTTAAGATCCTTGCGCGTTAACGATTTTAAATACTCATCAAGCGGTTTTGAAAGTCGAGCAGGCACTTGCTGTATATAGTCATCAATAGACGCAATCCCTGATGCAAGCCAAGGATTAAGCGCCCAGGTTGAACCGGAAAGCCCCGTTGCATATTGGGCAGAATCGAGTATACCCAGATCGTGGGCGCCCTTTAAGAAACCGAGTGTTTCAAGCGTCGCCCGCGCACCTCCACCCGAAAAGCAGAAGGCTATTGATGGCGTTTGTGCAAGGGAAAGTCCTTGATCGTTCAAAAACTTCTTAACAGATTCAAAGGCGCGTTCCCTTCTGATAGCCACTATAGGTTCTTCACGAGAGAAAACATCTTGATGGGTAATAATTTTTGCAACCTTAAAGGAGTGGCGATCGGGCTTTCTAGCGGATTCACGAAGTTCACATGATTGAAGATAACCATCAAGAATAGGACCCACTTTAGGTAAGCCTCTTCCCGCAAGAGCTCCTACCTGTAGAGCCGTTTGGGGTTCCATATTAGATAAGCGTCTCCATGCAACAATTCCTACCGCTGCACTCATATATAGAACCTTTTTGCCAGCATATTGTATAGGCTGCCATGCTTTTTTCCACATGGACTGCTGTACTTCCAATGGCTTTGCATGCTTTAATAGATCGGCTAACCACTCTTTATCTTCATCCTGCGCATACTCTAAAACAGTTTTAGCTTCAGGGTCGCCTTTGTATATGTAATCGAAAGGCGCCCCTAAATTAAGGTATTTTTGAGCTGCTTCTTTGTCCGTGCGCTTTACCGCCAAAAATAACTGCAGTGCAAGCTCACATAAAAAAAGTTCTTGCACGGGCTCATCTCTTGATTCCAGTGCAGCCGTTAGAGTTGCTGGCTCTATTTCGATCTGAAGATTGAGGTAGCGACGAACATCTTGTCCATTCATCTGCTTAATGGCATCTCGAAGCCTTTCATTAAGAGATTTTTGGATGAATTGCTGTAGATCCTCATTGTCAATCCTCTTTAAGTAGTATAAAGCTGATTTGTACTCTTTATCTATAAAATCAATCGTAGCTCCGGCTGCAATCAGCTTTTTAGCTTCATCACTATTTTTTTGAATTGCTGCCTCAAGCAAGCGAGCTCCCTGCACCAGTTTTTTGAGCTCTGCATCATCAAAATAATTAGTTTTTTCGATAAGAGTTAGCTGAGTGGTATGGTTCAAGACAAGCAACTTTATAAGATCAAGAGTCGGCTCTTTATCGGAAGAAATTCTCCAAAGAGTAGAATAATACTGAACAAGAAATTCTAAGGAAGTTTTGCCCTGTGCATCACGCAGATCAACATCTGCACCATCCTTGATCAGCCCTTCTACAATATCTTTTATAGATTTAATCGTAAGCTGAGTCCAAGTGCGATTAAGAAGAGGTGAAGGGACGTCTGGTTGTTCCAAATTTCTAAGTTGTGGGGCTACGAAGTCCCGATCAATTGAAGTAAGTCTTTCCTCTGCGGTTCGAGATGCAGATCCGTTTTGTGGATCGATTTTGCCTTGTATTGAGTCTAAATTCATAACAGACTACCCTTTTTAAATTTAAAAGAGTAATTATATCATATTTTTTTAATATTTGCAATAGATTATTAATATATTATTAAAATCAATTATATATATTCAATATTTATTATTGTTTTATAAATGTTGATTGCTTTAGAATGTCATTTGCTATTAAACAGTTTCGATAAGGAGTATTACTATGACAGAAGAAAAAGTTAGAAAACAATGGTTGACATGCTTTCTTGTATTGCTTATATTGCCAATTTTTCTATTGATATTGATGTTCTTAATTGAGCTTATGGGTGGTCTTGATGAGGGAGGAAGACGCGCTTGCAGAGAAATCTTTGTCTATACGATTTTTTCTACGCCTACAATGTTGGCCACTTATCTTTTAGCTTACAAAGAACGAGGCACTCTCTGGCTTTTGATTTTACTGATAAATATAATAGTATTTTCTGGTATTGAGATACTCCGATTCATTTTGTCAGGTCATGTAAGTGAAACTTATATGAGCATTTATGTATTAGTACAAAGTTGGTATTTCGTAACTACCTATAGGCTTTACAAGATTAATGCTGTGAGAGAATACCGAGAATATCAAAAGGAAATTCAAGGTTGATCTTTTGTCTACAACATGAACAAAAAAAAGCGGAAGGCTTTCACCTTCCGCTTTAATGCCACAATACCGCGCGCGGTATAGTTTAGTAGTCCATTCCTCCCGGAGGCATCGCCGCAGCGGTTTTCTCTTCAGGAATTTCCGCTACAATCGCCTCGGTTGTCAATAGCATGCTTGCTATTGAGGCGGCATTCTCCAGTGCGCAGCGCGCCACTTTTGTCGGATCTAAGATCCCTGCCTTGATCATATCTACATACTCATCTGTCAAAGCGTTGTAGCCCCAATTTTCCTGTTGCTTCTCTACTTGCTGCAGGACAATTGATCCTTCCTTGCCGGCGTTTTCTGCAATCAGCCGGAGCGGTGAGCTTAAAGCTTTCGCAATAATGCGAGCTCCGGTTTTTTGGTCGCCTTCAAGAGTATCTGCCAAGGCCATAACAGCCGGTATGCAGCGAATGAATGCCACACCGCCGCCTGGAAGGATACCTTCTTCCACTGCAGCTGCTGTAGCATGCTGGGCGTCATCTACACGGTCTTTCTTTTCTTTCATTTCGACTTCTGTAGCTGCACCTACGCTAATTTTTGCGACTCCGCCGGCCAATTTGGCTAAGCGTTCTTGCAATTTTTCGCGATCGTAGTCGGAATCGGTTTCTTCGATTTGACGTTTGATTTGGCTGATGCGATCTTTAATCTTAGATTTATCGCCGGCCCCTTCAACGATTGTAGTATCTTCCTTGCGGACGATCACTTTCTTGGCACGGCCTAGCATATCAATGGTGACATGCTCGAGCTTCTGGCCAAGTTCTTCGCTGATTAATTGACCGCCGGTGATGATGGCGATATCTTCCAAGATAGCTTTGCGACGGTCGCCGAAGCCCGGAGCTTTCACAGCACAGATTTTGAGGCTTCCGCGGATGCGGTTGACAACGAGAGTTGCAAGGGCTTCGCCTTCCACATCTTCGGAGATGATGAGGAGAGGTTTTGCGGTTTCCGCAACGGCTTGTAGCAGAGGAATAAGGTCTTTGATAGCCGAGATTTTCTTTTCGTAGATAAGGATATAGGCATCTTCGAGGATGCATTCTTGGCTTTCTGCATTGGTCATGAAGTAAGGGGAGAGATATCCTCTATCGAAATTCATCCCTTCGACAACTTCCAACGTAGTTTCAAAACCTTTGGCTTCTTCGACAGTGATGGTGCCATCTTTGCCAACCCGTTCCATGGCGCGGGCAATGATTTCACCAATTTCTTTGTCGTTGTTGGCGGAGATCGTCGCCACTTGTTCGATTTCGTGTTTGTCTTTAATTTTTTTGCTGCGTTTTTCCAGTTCTTTCACAACTGTTTTAACGGCCTTTTCCATTCCTCTTTTCAGGTCAAGAGGGTTAGCGCCGGCGGCAACGTTTCTTAGTCCTTCGCTGTAGATGGCTTCAGCAAGTACTGTTGCTGTTGTTGTCCCGTCGCCCGCTTTGTCAGCGGTCTTGCTGGCAACTTCTTTGACCATTTGTGCGCCCATATTTTCATGCTTGTCTTCCAGCTCAATCTCTTTTGCGACGGTGACACCGTCTTTTGTGATATGGGGTGTACCGTAACTTTTGTCGATGATGACATTGCGGCCTTTAGGACCGAGTGTTACTTTCACGGCATCTGTGAGTGTGCGTACGCCCTTTAGAATCTTTTGACGCGCTTCTTCTTTAAATTTAATGTTTTTTGCAGCCATTGTGCAGGTTCTCCTCTATTAGATTATTTTTCGATTATGGCGATAATATCATCGGCTTTGAGAATGAAGAATTCTTCATCCTGGATTGTTACTTCTTGTCCCGAGTACTTTTCCATCAGGATGACATCTCCGACTTTCACTGGTATCGGGATGAGATTACCGCTTTTGTCTTTCTTGCCGGTTCCGATGGCAACGACTTCCGCTTGTTCTTGTTTTTTCTTGGCAGTTTCCGGCAGGATGATTCCCCCTTTGAGCTTTTCATCCGATTCAAGGCGTCGAACGAGAACTCGGTTGCCGAGAGGGCGGAGTTTTATGGAGGTTGATGATTTTTCCTTTTGTTTGGTCGCTTGTTGAGCTTGAGCCATAAGTAAGGTCTCCTCTGTTGTATTTTTAAATAGTTTTCGAAACCAACACCATAAAGGGATTGGATTTTTTTTGCAAGAGGGAATTTAGCACTACCGTGTTTTGAGTGCTAATCGCCTTTCATTACCCCTTTGCTTTTATTTTCCCTTTAGGACTTGCCCCTTTTGCTTTTTCCGTTTTGCCTTTGGATTGGAGCAGCACGTCTAGTTGATCTACAAGATCGGAAAACTTCTGGATAGCAGCTTTTACTGGATTTGGGGAACGCATATCGACTCCGGCTTTTTTCAACATTTCGATTGGGTATTCACTGGAACCTCCTTTGAGGAATGCCAGGTATTCTTCCCGTTCTTTTGCACCGCCTTTGACCACTCTATCGGCGAGGGCTAGAGCTGCACTTATTCCGGTTGCATATTGGAAAACGTAAAAGTTGTAATAGAAGTGGGGGATGCGGGCCCATTCAATGACCGCTTCCTCATCAATGATGACATTCCGGCCGAAATACATTTCATTCAGTTGGCGGTATTTGTCTTTTAACAACTTCGGGGTAAGGGGTATGTCTTTTTCAGCCATTTCATGGATAAAGAGTTCAAATTCAGCAAACATTGTCTGCCTGAAGAGGGTGCCGCGAATATCTTCGATCTTTTGGTTGATCAGATAGATGCGCTCATCATCCGTTTTCGCTTTTTTGAGCAGGAGTTGCATGAGAAGCTCTTCATTGAATGTGGAGGCAACTTCAGCCAAAAAGATCGGGTAGTTGCCGTATTGATAGGGTTGGTGTTTATATGTGTGGAGGCTGTGCATGCTGTGACCTGCCTCATGGGCAAGGGTGAAGACGTCTTTGATTTGTTCCTTATAATTCATCAAAATATAAGGCATTGTGTCATAAGAACCGCTGGAGTAAGCTCCTGATCGCTTATTTTTATTTTCATACCGGTCGACCCAGCGGTCATTTTTGAGCCCTTGCTTCAATAAATTTTGGTATTCCTTTCCTAGTGGGGCGGTCGATTCAATGATGATGGATTCTGCTTCTTCGTAGGAAAGGCGGATGTCGGCCTCTTTGATCAAAGGCACGTACATATCGTAGAGATGTAATTGATCAAGTCCCATGACACGTTTACGCAGATTGATGTATTTATGCAAGACATCGATCTTCTCGTGTACGGCTTTGATTAGGGCATGATAGACCTCTGTATCGATGTTCTTGACGAAGAGGGCCGCCTCCAGGCATGAAGAGTACTTCCTGGCTTTTGCGTTAAACAGATGGGATTGGACCTGTCCACTAAGGAGTTCGCTGAGAGTATTTTCATACTCCATATATTTGCCATGGTATGCTTTAAAAGCGTTTTCCCTAAGTGTCCGATCCTGATCGCGCAGGTAGAGGCCATATTGCGCATGGGTGAGCTCATGCTTTTTGCGTTTGCCATCCAATACCTCTCCGAATTTGAAATCGGCATCATTGATTGCACTGAATGCTTTATGGCCCACCTGGAGGGCTTTTGCGCTTTGGGCTAGAAGTTCTTCTTTATCGGGCGTGAGCATATGTTTTTTTACACGGATAATTTTTTGCAAATGGAAGCGGTATTCCTTCAAGATAGGGGAAGCTAAAAATGTATCCAGCTTTTTTTGGCTTAAAGCAAGGAGTTCTGGTTCTATCCAAGCAGTTTCTTCTTGGAAATCATGGATAAGTGCGGAGATGCGGTTGTAGGCAATTTTGTGCTCATCATGGGTGATATCTTCATCGTGCCTTAGGTGTGCATACGTATACAAAGCGGATAGAAGGCGATCCACAGCAAAGCTGAGGTCCAGTACAGTCTTGAGTGTCTCAGGATCTTCGCTGATAAGCCCTTTAAAGTAGCTTAACTCAGGCCAGCGCGGTTTGGAGGGCCGTTGGGCTTTATCGAAAGCCATCTGCCAGGTTTTCAAATTTGGAAAGAGGGATTCTACATTCCATTGATCTTTTTTAGATATAGCTGAACGTTCTTTGGCCATAATATCTTCCTTCTTAGATGTGGGAGAAAATTGATATATTATGGGATGCATCGATTTTCCACTACAAAATACTATTTGCATATAATTCCCGACAAGCGTATGCCAAGAATTTGCAGTTTGGAAATAACTACAGGGCGTTTTTTATGAAAACTTTGCCGAATAAAGTGTCCACAAAAGGGTTTTTTATAATAAAAAACGATCGGGGGCTCCATACAAGGCCTTCAACGGAAATTGTGAAGCGCGCTGCAATGTTTTCGTCTGAAATCAAATTGATTTATCAGAAGGTGGAAACCAATGCGAAATCACTGCTTGGAATTTTGATGTTAGCGGCCCCGAAGGGAGCAAAAATCAAAATTATGGCATATGGGGAAGATGCGGAGGAGGCTGTGGAATCTTTGGTGTCATTAGCCGGCAGCAATTTCAATATCAAGTATTGAAGGGCACAAAAACAGAATTCAGAAGTCAGAATCGAATTGTAACGCATTTTTAACCACCACATAGATTTTGGGAACCAAATACATTGGAATTCGATTCTGTATTCCGCTACTCTTCCACAGGAATGGTCTTGTCAAGAACATCGCGTGTACAATAAACCGGAACATTATTCATTAACGCTAATGTAATACAATCGCTGGGGCGAGCATCAATTTCGACAATGTGCCGAATCCCATCTCGCTCCTGCTCTAAAAAAAGTCGCGCAAAGTAAATGGTATCCTGCACATCATTAATCACGACTTGCAGGATTTTGACCCCAAAACCTTTAAATATCGAATCGATCAGATCATGGGTCAGGGGACGGGGTCGTTCAACTCCAGTCAAATACATCTGCAACGTTTTGCCAATGTTGGGATCCGTATAGATAGCAAAACGCTTATCACGAGCTCCGAGCACAACCACGGTATAAGCTCGCGTCTGCATAATCTTATCAAATGTTAGCTGGACTAATTCTTTTAACATGATCGGCCTCAATTCCCAATGTATGTAAATGGATGATTTTTCGTCACGTACGAATTTCCACCTTTCCATCGGAATAACCAATGATTACTTTACCGGCTAAATTAAAAAAGAAACCCGTTTCTAAAACTCCCGGGATCTTTCGAATCTGTCGGTCTATCTCTTCAGGATTAGAGATCGGAGAGGGGAAATGGATATCAAAAATCAAGTTTCCATTATCAGTGATATAGCTCTTCCCTTCTTTGGTTTGGCGAATGGCTCCTTTAAATCCAAGATCTTGAATATGAAGCACTGTAGCCTTCCAAGCAAAGGAAACAATTTCTAGAGGCAAAGGAAATGCCCCTAGCTTTTCAACTAACTTTTGTCGATCGATAATGACGATCATTTCCTTGCTCATGGTCGCTACAATTTTTTCTCGCAGAAGTGCACCTCCACCCCCTTTGATCATTCTTTTTTGGGAATCGATCTCATCAGCGCCATCGACAACCAGATCAAGTGAAGTATAGCTATCTATATCTCGGATGGGTATTCCCGCTTCCCGGGCCAAATCCCACGATTTCTGCGAAGTGGATACAGCAGAGATGTGTAGTCCCTGACGGCAACGCTCTCCAAGCCTTTCAATGAAATAGAAAGCCGTAGTTCCTGTACCCAGGCCAATGGTCATGTTCTCCTGGATCAATTCCGCAGCGGCATAACCAGCAGCTTTTTTAGCTTTGTCTTTAGGTGATTCCATATACTAAATAAAACGTTCGTGTTATAGATAATCCAAACATTTATGATATTGGGAATCTTATGATTACATTACAAGAACTTTGTGGGTACCTAGAGAATTTGCTGCAAGCTTCAACTTTCTCAGATTATTGTATCAACGGCTTGCAAGTAGAGGGGAATCCCAAAATACAAAAAATCGCCACCGGAGTATCCGCCAGTCTTGAAACTATTGAGTCTGCAGTAAAAGCAAAAGTACAGGTTTTAATCGTTCATCACGGTTTGTTTTGGAATCGAGACAGTTATGTGATTCAAGGAGTTAAAAGAGAGAAACTTCGTTTGCTCATAGAAAATAACATCTCTCTTTTGGCTTATCATCTCCCATTAGATGCCCACCGCGACTATGGAAACAACTGGACTGCAGCCCGTGAGTTGGGGTGGAAAGATTTGGAGCCATTTGGCTTCTATAATGGAGTCCCCATTGGCGTAAAAGGATCTTTGAAGAACGTACCAAGGGAAAAGTTTACGAAAACATTGGAGAAATACTATCAACATTCCGCACATTCTGCTTTAGGGGGGAAAGAGGTCGTCCATACAGCAGCTCTTATATCGGGTGGGGCACATAAGAGTCTAATCGATGCAGCCGCTGCCGGGGTAGATTGTTTTGTGACAGGAAGTTTTGATGAGCCCGTGTGGCACCAAGCATTTGAAGAAAAGATCAATTTCTTCGCCTTAGGCCATAGCAACACTGAAAAAGTAGGGCCCCGAGCTCTTGGCGAACATCTGGAAGAATATTTCGGGATACCCTGTCAATTTTTAGATATTCCAAATCCATTTTGATGCTGTTATGCTTGACTGATTCTTTTCTTGAGATCGCTGGTTGTAGTGCTTTTGTTGCCTTGTTTTCTTAATGCGGCCAGCTTATGGATGACGTATGAATTATGAGCGACCTCAGAGTGTTTATTTTCATCGAATAGACTGAAAGTTTTGTCTTCGAGTTTAACACGCTCGGGAGCATGTCTATTGATCCATTGTTGGATAACTCTGCGCATTTTGTTCAATGCGTCTGGGTTAATTTGTTTCTCTTGATTATTGAATTCTTCTTCGAGTTTCTTGCGAGCCCTTTGTACTTGGGGGCTTTCCTTTTTGATTTTCATACGATCCTCCAGAAAATTTAAAAAAATTATAACGCTCCTAATTTCTTAAAAATCGCGTGTCGTGAAAAAAAGTGCCAATAAAATGTAGATTTCGAGAAGCAACATCTCTGATATATTATATTATGGCTTATTTCCTCAGATTATTCAATCTTTATTTTAAAACGCATAAATAGCAACGCTGCTACGCGTAAATAGCAGCGCGTGGGAATTCAGAATACAGAATTCAGAATTCAGAATTCAGAATAAGAGGCAATCTGTTGGTTTTAAGTCTGTTAGACACATTCTGAATTCTGTATTCTGTATTCTGAATTCCCACGCGCTGCTATTTACGCGTAGCAGCGTTGCTATTTACCCGGTTTTCATGTATTCTATATATATTCACAATCACAAGGTACCCACTATGTCGAATGTAATAGATGTTTTAAAAGAACGCGGATTCATCGAAGCAATGACGAGCGATGACCTGCGCACATTGGCAGAAAAGCCGCTAAAAGTATATTGCGGTTTTGATCCATCTTCAGATAGTTTACATCTAGGAAATATGGTCGCTATCATGGGTTTGGCCTGGTTCCAACGTTATGGGCACACCCCTTATGCCATCGTGGGAGGTGCTACAGGGATGATCGGAGATCCATCGGGAAAAAGCTCGGAAAGGCAGCTTTTGGATGAAGCCTCTATCGAAAAAAATTTACAAGGCATTCGAAAAAATCTGGAAACGATTCTGAACACATCTCCAACAGAAACTAAATCGATCATCCTGAATAACTACGACTGGTTCAAAGACTATTCCTTCATCAACTTTTTACGCGATATCGGCAAGTATTTCCGCATCGGACCCATGCTAGCCAAAGAAAGCGTAAAAAATAGAATGACTTCTGAAGAGGGGATGAGCTTCACCGAATTCAGCTACCAGCTCCTTCAAGGCTATGATTTTTACTATCTAAATGAAAAACACGGAGTCACAGTACAGTTGGGTGGGAGTGATCAATGGGGTAATATTACCGCCGGAACGGAACTGATCCGAAAAATCAATGGCAAATCCTGCTTTGGGATAACCTTTCCGCTCATGACTCGCAGCGATGGACAAAAATTCGGCAAATCGGAAAAAGGGGCTATCTGGCTGTCTTCGGATAAAATTTCCCCCTATGAATTTTACCAGTACTTGTTTAGAGTTTCAGATGAAGATGTCATCACCCTCATGCGGCTATTAACTTTCATGGATATGACGGAAATCAGGGACTATCAATCCATGATGAAATCTCCTGACTACGTTCCTAATACTGCTCAAAAGCGTCTGGCCGAAGAGGTTACACGCATTGTGCATGGGCAGAATGGCGTTGATGTTGCCCTAAAAGTAACCCAAGGGGCAGCTCCAGGATCTAAAACCACTCTTGATGCAGCCGTATTGGAAGAATTGGCCAAGGACATGCCTAGCCACACAGTCCAGCTCAGTGATGTTGTTGATGCTAAATTGGTTGATCTTATCGTTAAGATTGGCCTGCAGGCTAGCAAAGGAGAGGCTAAGCGTTTAATTCGCAACGGCGGCGTGTACGTGAATAATCAGAAAGTGGAAGATGAAAATGCCGCTTTACTGCAGAAGGACTTAATTGAAGGACATTTGCTGCTGCTTGCAGTGGGTAAGAAAAACAAAATACTGGTCCGAGTTCAGTAGCTTAAAAAAACGAAAATATTTATATTGCTTATATCCAATATGTTACATAAATTGGGTAAAAATATTCTTGAATCGAAACCGGGAATTATTATCATAAGAAACACTGTCCCGAATTGGAAAGTGATAGTTGCCCTTCAAATCGGCTTTGTAGCTGGGTTTGAAAGGCAATTGTAGGTTTAGGATCTGCAGAGGGCGGTGAAGAAAATGAAAAATCTAGCGGTGTTGGGTCAAAAATAACTTGCTTGAAAATGAACAGGATATGAAAATATCAGCAATGACTAACTATGCTGATTCAAAATTGATTGCATTTATACAACTTAAGGAGTTCTACAAATATGACAACCATGACGAAGAAAAGTACAATGACCAAAAAGAAACTGATCAATTCCATCTCAGTGGAAAAAGAGATTCATCCCAATGATGTTCGTCATGTCATCCAAGCTTTTCTCGATAAAATGACCGATGCCTTATCAGAAGGCGACCGTTTAGAGTTTCGCGATTTTGGCGTTTTCGAAGTTGTAGAACGCAAGCAAAAGATTGGGCGAAATCCACGTCGAGCTGCAGAACCGATCATTATTCCGGCACGCAGAGCAGTGAAGTTTACCCCCGGGAAAAAAATGCGCAAGCTGATCGAGACACACGAGTAAAAAAGGCCAGAAGTCAGGAGCCGCGAATGCGGTGACGGCATGCCTATATTAGTCCGGAGCGCCAGCGGAGGACGTCTGAAACGAGCCCTTAGCAACCGGAGGGCAATGACATTCGGTCAATACAACACCCTCAGCCTGAAAGGCTGGTTTATAATAGCCTAGGGCAACGCCCTAGGTAGCTTATACATGACATTGCAGGCTGAAGGCCTGCGGTATAATGAGCTCTTGCTTTTGGGATCCTTCTCCAACTGTATACAGCAGGCCTTCAGCCTGCAATTTCATGTATAAGCTACCTAGGGCGTTGCCCTAGGCTATTATATAGCAGCCTTTCAGGCTGAGGGTGTTGTATTGACCGAATGTCATTGCCCTCCGGTTGCTAAGGGCTCGTTTCAGACGTCCTCCACTGGCGCTCCGGACTAAGGACTACCTACACAGTAGGGACATTAGGGACTAATAGGGACACGAGAGACAGGGACAGTGCCGTACCGGACATTCACGTACTCTTCGGCTCATCTATTAGAGATACTAATTCACCTTGGGCGTCATACTCAATGATTACATCGTTGCCTGCAATTGTTCCTGTATAAATGCTATCAATGACATCAGCGAGCTGCTCATGGATGAGCTTTTTAAAGTTTTTATGTGCAAGTAGAGATCCGTTAATATAGCTACTTGTGCATAGGAGATTGGCCTGGTCAGCGATCGGTAATAGATCAGCAATTTTGTCCCATACTTCGCCTGCTAATTCCCCCCCTGAAGGGGAAGCATCAATAATGTAAGAGGACATTTGATTAATTAAAGGGGAAATAATATTTTTTCCTATGTTTGATTATTTATTTATACCAAATCATAGAGTAATTATTTATTCAAGAATCATTTTTATAATTATTATTAATGATATTGGATCGAGTCATTGTCCATTTTCTCGATATACCCTTATCTTGCGATTCTTTCCTTGGCAAAATTTAAACAAACCTTTATCATTTCAACCAAAATCACATAGGATCTTTCGTTCATGTTAAACACCTTAAGTAATTGAGATTTACCCACATGACATATCCAAAACTCTTAGGCATCATCACAGCTTTCCTTTTTGCAACGATCGCTGTCCTCGCTTTCTTTAAAAACGGCAAGACGCCTGCACCCAAAAACACGGCTAAGATAACAGTTTCTGCTCCCATAGAAGTAGAACTTGAAAAAGAGGTCAGAGTCGTCCAGTCTTCGGTACGGACAAAACCTGCCGCCAAGGTCGCCACAGCGAGTCCTTCATCTACGCAAATGTCAAAGCCGATTGCCGAAAAATTAGCTGCTGAAAAATCTATCATCGAAAAAACCGTCACCGAAACACCTGTAGCGTCTGCGGGAGCTCCCACTAAGAAAGTTGATACTGAGCCGTTGCCAGACGCAAATCGCATCCAGGAGCTATTTAACAAAGGGGATCCAAAACTCCCAATCGTTGAAACGATTACGTACAAAAGCCGCGTGCCGTGGCAAAAAGGGCGCCCCGCCTGGTTATCCGACTATGCCAGCTACTATTCAACATCAAGGCATTTTATCGCGCGAAGTTTGAATGGGAAGCCCGATTACTTTAAGCAGGATGTTGCCGAAGGGGATCGCTTCAACGTATTGCGCAAAGATAAAAATATCAAATTCCATCTTTTAATTGATGTCACACGTTCGAGGATGTGGTTTTACTACGTGGATCTAGACACCAAGGAAAAAGTTCTGCTTAAAACCTATCCCGTTGGATTAGGCCGTGTAGATACTTCTAAGACATCAGGTCTTCTCACACCGCTTGGTAAATACTCCCTCGGAGATAAAATCGCCATCTACAAACCGAAAATGATGGGCCACTACAACGGACAAAAGGTGGAGATGGTTCGCATCTTTGGATCGCGTTGGATTCCATTCGACAAAGAGCTTAGCGGAACCACAGCGCCTGCTAAAGGGTTCGGATTGCATGGCGTGCCTTGGGTTGCCGGTACGAACGGAGCCTTAGCCCAAGACACAAGCAGCTTAGGCAAGTACGAAAGCGATGGTTGCATCCGATTGGCCTCGGCAGATATTGAAGAAATTTTTGCTATTGTGATCACAAAGCCTACTACAATTGAGCTTGTGAAAGACTTCCACGACAGCGATCTGACGGTTGCTGACAAATAATAATATTTTTAATTTGGAGTTTTCCTTGGATATTTTGCCTCATGAAAAACAAATCTATGAATATTTGAAAACGATAGAGCATTTAAAGAAGCAGAATCAAGACAATCCTTTATTCAATTCCGAAATCAAGAAACTTGAGCAGAAGCTCGATAAGCTTAAGGAGAAGGTGTATTCGGAATTAACCCCCTGGCAGCGTATCTTGATCTGCCGCCATCCTTCACGGCCCCATACAGTCGACTATATCAAACACATTTGCGAGTCGTTCCAAGAACTGCATGGCGATCGGTTATACGGCGATGATACAGCGATTGTGGGCGGCTTAGCGAAAATCAATGGGATGAAGTGTGTGATCATCGGACAGGAAAAAGGCAATGATACCGAAAGCCGCATGAAACATAATTTTGGGATGCTCAATCCGGAAGGTTTTCGCAAAGCACTGCGCTTAATGAAGCTTGCGGAAAAGTTCCAATTGCCGATTATATCCCTTTTGGATACGCCGGGAGCTTATCCTGGACTTGAAGCAGAAGAACGCGGGCAAGGATGGGCGATCGCCCTAAACCTCAAGGAAATGGCCACTGTGTCTACCCCTATTATTGTCATAGTCATCGGTGAAGGTTGCTCAGGCGGAGCCTTGGGGATGGGTGTCGGCGATGTGGTGGGCATGTTGGAGCATGCGTATTATTCCGTGATATCTCCGGAAGGTTGTGCGTCAATTTTATACAAAGATCCCGCCAAAAACGTGGATGCAGCAACCTCCCTGAAGTTGAACTCCGAAGATTTGTTGGAATTACAAATCATTGATGCTATAATTAATGAACCTCTGGGTGGTGCTCACCATAAACCTGAAGTAATCTATGCTAACGTAAAGCAGTTTATTCTAGAGCAATGGCATATTTTACGTATAATTCCTAAAGAGATTTTGTTGGAGCAGCGTTATCTGAAGTATAGGCAAATGGGTCGATATCTAAGTTCGTGATTCCTCCCCGTGCCCGTGCCCGTGCCCGTGCCCATGCCCGTGCCCATGCCCGTGCCCATGCCCGTGCCCATGCCCGTGCCCATGCCCGTGCCCGATTTTTAAGTGGAGCCCCAAAAATCGTGCAGAAGCAGGGGCAGGGGAAACGGGCACGGGCACGGGCACGGGAGGGGAAGGGGCACGAGGGAAAAATTTTACATGGTTGGTAATGAAACTTTTATTTAAAACTGCCTTTCAAAGTCGTCAACACACGAGCTTGCTGCTCATCACGGTAGTATCCATGTGCTTGTTGACTTTTGCTTCCCAACTCGAAATTTTTTCCTTAGGCGTCATCACAAAAAGCGGCCCAAGCTTTTTCGAGCTGTTTGCTCCGGTTGAAAATGGGAAGCCTGCCCGAGTCGATACCATTACCGAAAAACAAGTTTTAGAAAAATGGCATCAAATCGATACGCAAAAGAATGGTGCAATTACTCTCGATGAGGCCAACACCTATCTTTCCCGCACTAATGGCCGCGATATCATTGCGCAAGGTATCCAATTCATCAACCACTACCTTCCCATTAACGGAAATGTGAGAAATTTGGCATTTATGCTAGTGTTTGTCGCTTTATTCAAGGCTATCGTTCTTTTTTCGCATCGCTTTAGCACACGCTTGATTGCGATTCGTGTGAGCCGAGATCTCCGTCAACAGTATTTTGAACACATACAATCGCTTCCCATGTCTTTTTTTCACGAGTACAATAGCGGAGCTTTGTCATCCAGGGTTGTCGGTGATGCGTCTTTGATTGCGGAAGCTATCAATGCTTGTTTGGTGAATTATCTGCAAACTCCATTTACCGTGCTTACGACCTTAACACTTTGCTTTTTGACCTCGTGGCAACTGTCATTGATCATCTTTTTCGGTTTCCCTCTGATTGTCATTCCGATTATTTTCCTGGCAAAAAGGGTGAAGAGAATATCCAAACAGATCCAACAAAATCAGGAGCGCTTTGCATCGGTCCTGATCGACTTCCTGGCAGGTATTCAAACCGTTAAAGTGTTCGCGATGGAGGATTTTTCGTTAAAAAAATATCGGGAGCATAATCAGCGTATGGCATCGTTGGAACAGCGAAGCGCCCGTTACGATCTTTCCTCCAGACCGATCGTGCACACTATCGGCATGTTATTTTTGGCCACAGCACTGCTATATGGATTGTATGTGCTTCATATGAGTGTAGCGGAAGTTCTTTTTTATTGCGGCTTATTGTACGTGTTTTACGAGCCGATCAAAAAATTCGCCGAAGAGAACAGCCATATTCAGCGCGGTATTGCGGCAGCGGAGAGGTTATATGAAGTGATGGATATGAAGCCTCACATCAAAGATCAAGAAGGAGCAGTGAACCTTGCTGCTTTTAACGATAAAATCGAATTCGAAAATGTGTGGTTCCGGTATGGAGAGCAATGGGTCCTCAAAGGACTCAATCTGACAGTCCGAAAAGGGGAGTCCGTAGCTATTGTCGGCCCTACCGGAGCAGGGAAGTCTACCATTGTGCAACTGTTGCCTAGGCTGTACGATATCCAGAAAGGGCGGATCCTGATTGACGGAAAGCCGATCGATTGCTTTACCCAAAAATCTTTGCGTGAAAATATTGCGTTTATACCGCAGAAACCATTTCTTTTCCTTGATACCGTGGCCGAGAACATAGCGTTTGGCCGTCAATTTTCCATCGATCAGATTCAGAAGGCAGCCACTCGGGCTTATGCGGATGAGTTTATCTGCAATCTGCCGCAAGGCTATCACACTCAATTAGTGGAAACCGGAAAAAACCTATCCGGAGGTCAGCAGCAGAGGTTGGCTATTGCGCGTGCGTTGATTAAGGAAGCTCCGATTCTTGTGATGGATGAAGCTACCTCCTCATTGGATCCGGTTAGTGAGAACCGCATTAAGAGCGCTATCCATGACTTGCGTGGACAAGTCACGCAAATTATCATTGCGCATCGGTTGTCAACGATTGAACATGCTGACCGCATCGTTTATATTGAAAATGGGCAAAAGTTAGCCGAGGGCACGAAAGAAGAATTGTTGATCTCATGCCCTGGCTTCAAGAATATGTGGGAAGCACATAGGAAAGATATATAATAAAGATATATAGAATTGAGCGCCTAAAGCATCCCGGCGCGTTCCAAACTGCCTTTGAGCTCCTGATTTTCGGGCTTATCGAAAGCTCCGCTTCCGGCCAACCATCGCAAATAATCTTTAGGAAGCTGTTTCAACGGTGTTCCTTGATGTTTGCCAAAAGGCATATGTTGAATGTCGCGGGGGCGGTTCAACAGTGCAAAGGCCTCTTCAATAGAGATGTCGTCGATCATGTAGGAAAATACCTGATGCAAGACAACCACATCATCCAAAGCCCTATGCGCATTGTTCGCAACAATCCCATACATCTCCCGTAAGAATTGCAAGGTATGTCGCGGAAGGTCGCTCCGATATCTTCTGGACCATTTTAATGTGTCCAGGAACTTCCATGACGGCATAGTCAGGCCGTGACGTTGGCTTTCATGCTTCAAAAACTGCATATCAAAGGTGTCGTTATTATGTGCGATGAGAACGACATCCCCTTCGCAAAATTCGAAGAATTCCTTGCCGATTTGACTGAAGTCCGGAGCTTCGGCGACCATCTCATTCGTGATATGATGGATAGCTGAAGCCTCGGGAGGGATAGGAATACGGGGATTGATCAACTTTTCAAAAGTCAGATTCCTCACCGGATCAAACGCCGCAAGTTCGATGATGCGATCTCTGTCAGCTTTAATACCGGTGGTTTCCGTATCGTAATAAATGGCTCGTAAGCTCAAGTCTTATCCGCTTCTTTTAGTTGTTTTACTATACCTTCATAAGTCATGTGCCCTTGGGCGACAGCGACAATTGCCGGAGTAAACGTTTGGCAAAGAAGTTCTAACGAACGCAAATGAAGGTCGATCAATCCTTCCTGGATTTGTTTACCAAAAGCCGGGAGCATCATGCGGTAAAAAATGACATTGGAATTTTCATCCATGCCCCAGCCCGGGATATCGATTTCTTTGTTGATTAAATTCAGAAGTCTTGCCACTTCACCTTCGGTTCCCGCCTTGATATTGGATGGGATAAACAACAAAATCTGGAGAAGTTCTCCCCCATCATATACGCGAAGGAAAGTCGGAAATTCTATCCCTTGGAAAGTATTGATGATGTAAAGCTGTCCAGTGTCTTTTTGCATTTGGGCAGAGATCTGTTTTTTTGCAAGATAGGACTGAACATTGTCTAGTGTTAACAACATGTTTGTGCCTTTGTATTAGAAGGACGCCTGAGGCATAGCACTTTCAGGACGTTGTCTTGTGATGTCTGGATTGTTTGTACAGGGGACTAAAGAACAATCGTCATCTGTTGGCATGCGATAGCAACTTGACAAACTGCTGCAAAGGACTATGAATAGGAGCAATTTCGAGATTTTATTTTTCATGATACATATCCGTAAAATTTAGTCAGAAAGTCCATACTACGTTGAAAATGGATTTTGTGCAAGAGTATACCACGCGTGGTATAAATTCTCTAATATTCTATATTTCCTCTTCGACACTAGGATTTAAGCCTTGGTACTCCGTTATCTTAGTGAGTCCCAAATGGGATTCTCCCAATACCAGTGTTTTTCCATGAATTTCTACCAGGTATAATTGTGCTTTTGGGGAGATGGAACGCCTCTCTATGATTTTAATCAAACTGGAGGTATTTAACTGCTGAACTCTTGTATTCATCATTCTTTTTACAAACCAGGAGAGGAACAGCAATGCTGCAATGATAAGCCCTAAGGTTGTAAGCATATTAAGAAACTCTTTAAAAAAAAGGTCTTGGTCTGTGATGTTGGGAGCTACGGGTGGATCATTTGGAGTGATTTGCGGATGGATTTCTGTAGGATTGGGAGGTATAGGAGTTTCTTCTGCGCTGTGGGCAATGAGTGATACAAGTGAGAAAAGCATTAAAAAGAGGAAAATAAAGCGGTTTTTCATAGTAAGGGGATACCTTTGCGAATGATTAAAAAATTGCAGCTTAATGTGCTGACCATTTTGCCACAATAATATTCCACCTGGCCACAATAAGGAACGCGAAGATGCTCGAAGAAAGCGAAGAGTACGCGAAGAGGAATTAAATTTATTAGATTATTTGAGAAGCTATTTATAATTTTAAAAGATACTTATCATTAAATAAATTTTATTAATTATTTTTAAATCCTCTTCGCGTATTCTTCGCTCATCTTCGCGCTCCTTCGCGTTCTTTATTGTGGCTATGTACTACTCCTTCGCGTACTCTTCGCTTTCTTCGCGCTCCTTCGCGATCTTTATTGTGGTTATGTACTACACCTTAGCGATCTTTATTGTGGAAATGTGCTACTCCAGTTAAAATATAAGGCATTCTTACACTCGAGTTTTCTATGAAAGGACTGATCGCTTTAGACATTGATGGCACCATCACCGCAGATCACAATGATCTTGCTCCTGACGTCGCTACGTTTTTGGAGAAATTATCACTTGATGGTTGGCTGCTTATGTTCATTACCGGACGCCCCTTCCTTTGGGGGTATGAGGTTTTGCAACACCTGCACTTTCCCTACTATTTTGCCGTTCAAAATGGAGCTATCATCCTGCAAATGCCTTCAAAAAAGACCGTGCTCAAGAAATATTTGGATCAATCCGTTTTACCAGCCATGGATCTAATTTGTGCAGATGAAGACAGCGATTACGTCATTTATACCGGCTTCGAAAATGACGATATCTGCTATTACCGTCCCCAAAAATTTGCACCTGAACTATTAAAGTATGTACAAAATCGATTCACAGTTTTAAAAGAAAAATGGATACCCCTCGATTCCTATGACAAGTTGCCGGTAAAAGAATTTGCATCGGTAAAATGTTTTGGCAACGAGAAGTCTGCAAAACGGATTTGTGACAAGATAGAAAAGATGATTGGATTACACGCTCCCTTGAACAAAGACCCCTTTGATAGGACTCCGATGTACGTTGTGCAGGCCACTCATCAAGAAGTCAGTAAGGGATATGCCCTTCTCGATATGAAAAAACTGTTAAATTATCAAGGAGTAACGATCGCTGCCGGGGATGACAATAATGACAGAAGTATGCTTAAAGTAGCCGATATTCGAGTTGTCATGTCGACTGCTCCAAAAGATATGTTGGAAACAGCTCATGTCATAGCCCCACCGGCTACAGAGAAAGGAATCATTAAAGGGTTGCAACAAGCGATAACTCTCGCTTCTATTGCGGGAGAGCGCAAATGAAAGGATACATAGGCTTAGACCACCATAAAATTGATTGCATCATCGGAGTCTATCCTCACGAGCGCGAATCCAAGCGGACGATCTATGTCGATCTCCAAGTGGAAACCGATTTCTCCAAATGCAGAAATAGCGATGATATTGCCGACACCGTCAATTATGAATTATTAGCAGAACTGTGTAATTCTCTTGCTGAGATCAGAAAGTTTGCTCTATTGGAAACTTTTGCATGCGAAGTATTAGAAAGTATAATGTCACGATTTGATGTTACTTGGGCCTGGATTCGGATTAAAAAACCTCAGGCTCTTTCCAATGTTAATTACACTTTCGTAGAATTGGAGAAATATAGAGATGAAAAATAGCACTGACTGGACTCTGGTTACCGGGGGTGCGCGGCGGCTTGGAGCTCAAATCTGCAAATCTTTAGCACAAAATGGGTATCCAGTCTTGATTCACTACAATACAAGCTGCAAAGAAGCTCAAGATTTGATCAAAGAATGTCGGGCATCAGGCGTTTCGGCAGAATCTATCCAAGGCGATTTCAGTTCAATTCAGACCCTTCAAGATTTTCTGCAACGCCTCAAAACTCAATTTCCCCAGATCAAGAATATTGTAAATAACGTAGGGAATTACAGAGTTGAATCAACACTAGCCACAAATATTCAAGAGTGGCATGAGTTGTTTCAAACCAATCTTCATGCTCCTGTAGCCCTTATCAAAGAATTGATGCTGCAGATTAAAAAACAGAAGGGTTCCATCATCAATATCGGGGTTGCCGGCATCGAAAATGTTCCTGCAAATACTTACTCCAGCGCGTATACGGCTTCGAAATTAGCCTTGTGGATGGTGACGAAATCGTTGGCAAAGGAGTTCGCCCCATTTCATGTACGTGTGAATATGGTTTCTCCGGGCATGCTGGATAATGCGGTGGATCTGCCTCCTGATCAAAAAATCTTGCCCATGAAGCGGGCAGGGACCCCTATAGAGGTTGCTAGGGTAGTATTATTTTTATTAGATGAAAATAATACCTACATAACGGGTCAAAATATTGAAGTCGCCGGGGGACTGAGACTTTAGATAACATTAAGGTTGATACACATGGAAAAAAATGAGACAACACCCGTAGATGGGTTGAAACAACTATTAGAAATGTCTTTAAGTGCCGGTAGAAATTGGCAAAGCCCTCAAACAGGCTATATCCACTACTGCTATACCCAACAAGATGAAGATCGCCATGATCCTATTCCCGTCTTTGAAAACGTTTTATTTGCTTTAGCATTGATGCGCAGCCGAAACGCTGATAACATCAACGAAGCCAAAGACCTTTTGAACCGCTTGTTTTACTTTCAAAATAAAGAAGGGGATGCTTCCCATGGCAATTTTCCCATCTACCTGCATGAATATCCCACCTGCAAAGATAGGCTGCTCGGTGCTCACCTTCTTTCCCCATTATTCTGGATTTACAAAAACTTCCATCATGTGATCGGCAGCGAACTGAAAACAAAGCTCTCCAGCTCCATGCTGAGTTTAGTCCAATATTGCCTGAAAACTAATCGCGAAAAGGCGGCTCCCTATCCTATTGCTGTTAAAATTGCAGCAGGGGCAAAAGCCATTGGATCCCTTCTGCATAACAAAGAGGTTGAGGATGAAGGGGAGAAACTGTTGGAGTCTTTGCATCAATCCCGTGACCAGACATCTTGGTGTGCTCCGGCAACAATTGCGGACCTGTTGACAGCCTTTCAAATGATCTATCCATCAATTGCGAACAGTCCTGAAAAGGATTTTTGGAGCCATCTTATAGCCACATGGCATCATCCATCAGGAGCATACGTCGGCCCAGGTTGGAAGGAAACTCAACGGGGAAACGAACCGCAGACGACAGCTTATGATTATTTCATGGGGTATTACACCGGAGTTTTCAACTATCGAAGTTTTTTTGATCATCCTATCCAATTGCAGGCCACGCTCGTGAATCTGTCGGAGGATCGTATCGCTCAACCTCACTATCCTGTAATGCAAGATGGGATTATATTTGATCAGGCATGTAAAGTGGTGCAAAACCAACAGTGGGCTTATAGCCTCTTTGGAAAAGGGGATAACTTTAATCGAGCATGGGAAAAGACATTTTTTCCCATTAAGCTTTTATGGGGCACGGCGAACCGTGTGCGATCGTTTGTGAGCCAGGGGGGCAATATAAAAAAAGTTGAGTTCCGAGAAGAGGATAACACAATAGAAATGATATTCACATATTTTGATACGTTTCAAGTGGAACTTCGGGACAAGAGTCAGGAGCTTTCGTTCTATGTGGATGAACAGGAAGGCACGAAAATCACGGTTGGTGGAAGGACATCGACGACGTTTAAATTGGGCGAGGATGTGTTGTTAGAGGATGGGAATATGAATATTACCGTCAATTTCCAGATCCATGAAGGCGATGGACAGTTCTTAGGGCATATTATGAAGGGGAATCGTCCCTCGCAAGTCTCTTTGAAGGGAGAGCATAGATTTGACGCGTTTGATTGGCAGATATTCTTGAGAACGATAGGGCGCACGGAACATTGTGCGATCAAGGCCACAATCCGTCTCAGCAATTCGGAAAACAAAGAAACCGAGTGAAAGTGGTGTGTGTGTTATGCAGTCTATTAATTTTCTCGATCGAATACCCAATGAGATCGTCAACCATATTTTTGGCTTTCTGGAATATAAAGAACAGACTGGTATTAGAAGGGCTGGCAGAAGATATCGGTATTTCTGCAAAGCGTTTCCAGATATGGCGTTAGCCTACTCTTTGTATGCAGAACTGAAAAGAATAACAAGCATAATCGATATTGAAGGTGGAAAGCCACGCTTATTAAAAGAGAATCGTTTGGATCTTGCAAGCGGTGTAAGAAAACATCATGTATACCCCTTGGATCCACACCAAGTATTTTTTGCAGGCCACTTCAATCTTAAAGTGTTGTTTAAGAACACACATGGTTTTATCTTTAGAGGCGATATAAAGATTGTTTCCATTGAACTGTATGGATGCTCTAAGCAGCTGTCCCTACGCCAAAAGAACGCCCTTCTAGAAGCTGTGAAAAGAGCCAATAAAAAGCTCACCCATAAGGTGCTGTGGAAATATGCCGATATTAATGAGGATTAAGCAAGATGGGCTATTCTGTGTTAATCAAATGCGCATGACGCGAGATCATCTCCGCCACTGTTAAAACCAAAGGGGAGATCATGATTGGTTTTTGTTGCAAAACGCTCTTAGTTATTGCACTAGAAATTAAACTGATAATCCAAACATTATTAATAATACTAAAGCAAAAGCCAACGCGTCTTCTATCAAAGCAGCGGGATGGTCATTCCCTAACTTTGAAGCTAGTGCTGTTCGGAAGAAATGCCCGAAGAATGTTCCTAAAACTGCCCCGATAATTCCCGCAATAATCCCGGCAATAATCTTTCCGCTAGTTGTGCCTATTGCCGCTCCCGAAATAGCACCCGAAATAATCCTGGCACCAAATTGAACAGGCGCTTTCCGGCTCGGTGTGGACGGAAGTTGATCCGTCACTAACTCTACAAGCGCTAAAATTGTCAGGATTCCTACAGTCCATGGATTTGCAAAATAGCGAAGCCAGCTATCGGGGGTACCAATCCACTCAAAATAAGCTAACCAACTTACCAGCGCCAAAGGTATAAAAGCCCGCAACCCTCCCAAAAAACCAGCCAAAAGTGAAATTAAATAAATCGTCATATTGCTTTCCCCTTTGCAAAGTTAGTATTTATTCTTTTAATTAAATACTAAATCATTAAAAAGCAACATGTTTTTGAAAGGGGTCATGAAAGTGAAGGGGGTCAAGCAGATCAAGCCTGACAGGAATACCTACTTGCTTAACTAGCCTTATGATGCCACCTATGCTCAAGGCCTTCAGCTAAAATTGTAGCGGAAAGTAAATTAAGGCTTACGCCTTCCCGTTTTGCACGCAGAGCTAATGCTGCATGAAGACTCTTTGGTACTCGCAATCGCCACTGACCACTATAGCGCTTACTTATACTTGGATCTGGAATAGGATCGCCGAATTCTTTAGCTGTTTGTATCCACGATTCAATGGCATTTTCAGCCTCCACAAAGGCTTCTTCAACAGTTTCCGCATCGGCCATGCATCCGGGTAACTCAGGGATTTCAATTAAATATCCCCCCCCCTCTTCTTTGCTGAGAGGACGAATTAAAGCTGAATATTTAAGTTTCTTCATGTGCTACTCCTTGGTCATCTATAAGATCGATAAAATGCTTAATATATATCGGTTTTATCGCTTTGTGAGCAGGAACAGTAAGAATTTGTGTATTTGGAAAACGGAAGGTAACATGACTGCCTCGAGGTTGTCTATACTCAATTTTGAACCTATCGGCGATCACTTTGAGATCTTCAATACGCCAGTCCCGAGGATTCTGACGCATTTTTTCTAACATCTTATCAATTTTGCTCATTTGTATTTATGGTACCATATTCGGTTCATTAGAAGCAAAATAAATTATTGGAGCAATTTTTTGTTTTTTGGTTTTAGGGAGAACAGTAAAATGCCTTTTTCTTTTGCCCTATCTCTTATTTCCTGGGGAAGAACTTCAAACAGTTCAAAGTCAAGATGCACCCCTAGAGGCGGTATATCGAAGATTGCGAGCGGCAAAGCTGTTAACCTCTCGTTGTTATGAATGAAAATATTTTCCAGCCCTGCAAGTCTGCCGATTTCGGGCGGTAGGGCAACAAGCAGGTTATACTGAAGAGAAAGAATTTCAAGCATGACAAGATTTCCTATTTCAGGAGGAAGAGTCATAATTTGATTTTGCGAAAGATTGAGCTCTGTCAACCCGGTTAGCCCACCGATTTCAGGAGGAAGTGTTGCAAGATTATTCTCGCGAAGGTTAAGCGTTTCTATAAGAACAAGGGCGTCTATGTTTGTTGCGACCCATTGGGAAAACTTCGCTGCCTGAGTTACCATCCCTTCTAGATTATTATATGATTCTTTATTGGGTATATCGGAATTGCTGATCAATCGTGCTAATTCAGTCCAGATCACTAGTGTATCTCGCGCTGACCTCCATTCTCTTAAAATGTTCATTGTCTCTATGCTAAGTTCTGTTTTCAATAATTTAATTACATCTGGACTAGCTTCTTTGAGGCTTGCAATGCTTTTCACGTATTGGGTACAAGATTTTCTTACTTCATCCTTCCAGTTACCAGGTTTTGCACTTATGTATAACCAATCCAAGCGCTTAGCCATTCCCTCCCATATCTCATCTCTATTTTCTACAGACAGGAATTTTTTAGAGACCCGAAAAGTGTTCGGGCTGGCGCTCATACTCAAAATTAAACCTAGGACTTCATCAGGGAAACCTATATCACCCCACACACCGGGAGGTTGATCAAAAAAACTTGGAGGAATGGCAGACCTAGAGATACTCGCTTGACTCATAGAAGTAATTTGAGGTCTTAGTGCTTGTAGTTGTGGACCTCTGGTTCCTTGTGCGGGTTCCATGAATTTCCTCCGATTGATAATATATTATGAAATTTTATTAAATTAATTAACTTTAAAATATATTATACAACATTAGTATTAAAAAAGCAACATTTTATTTGAACAGGAACTCCATACTATACTAACTTGGGCAGAGCACAGGAAACTAGGGACATAAGGGACATAAGGGACATAAGGGACATAAGGGACATAAGGGACATAAGGGACATAAGGGACATAAGGGACATAAGGGACATAAGGGACATAAGGGATAAAATCCTAACACAAATGCAAATAAAATTCAACCAAATTATGGCTTAGAATCATGTTTGGGGCATTATTTGTCTTGACAATACGCTTCCAAAAATTTTAAAATCGTCCTTTACGTCCTTTACGTCCTTTACGTCCTTTACGTCCTTTACGTCCTTTACGTCCTTTACGTCCTTTACGTCCTTTACGTCCTTTACGTCCTTTATGTCCTTTAGAGGTAATTGCAAAAAAAGCACGATATACAACATGTTTTACAGAATCTTTATCAACATCGTCTGCATCCTTTTCCTGTGGCTCCCCGCAACCGTTTTCTCTCATTCCGATGAACACCTTTTGGTCATACTCGTCAATGCCAGACACTTGGACTACTCCTGCCCCCAAAAATTATTCAAAACCATCGCGAAACACCCAAGCGATTGCAGTAAGAACGGAGACGTCGGACACGCCTGGATCTATCTAGAAGGCTGCATCAATGGCGAACGTGTATATGTCGAAGGGGGCCACTCAGGAGAACTCGGGATTATCCAGCCTAAATATTTTGATGGCGTCATGAACTGCATAGAATACGGATATGCCAATCCAACCCCAGAGCAAATGTGCTGTCCTCGGTACGAACCCAATCCAATAAAGTACTTGTGGTCTACGCTGTATGATGGATTTTTCCAATGGGGTTCAGGAGGGCACATGCCCACCTATGCAGCCAAAGTGGTCATTACTCCACTCCAATTCCAAGAAATACTCAGATTTTTGGATGAAAAAAACTATAACTATCAAAATTATACGCTCACAGGTAATCAATGCTCAACGTTTGTTGTTGAGGCGGCTGCGATTGCAGGTTTAGAACTTGCCTGTGATGTGACAATGCCGATCGATCAGGAAATCATTTTGTGCGGCGAAAAATTGCGACTGTGGGAGGATCCTAGTTACAGTCAGATCACCTTTTCGAGTCCCGATGTGATCGAGTGCAGCTTAAAGAAAGCCGTACGAGAGGAGAGGGCTGAATATGCGTTGGAATGGTATAAGCGGACTCATCCCAAATCATTTAAGCAGAAACTCGGGGAAACAACCCAGGATGTTATTCGCTTTCCCTCTCGTATTAAACGTGCTGCACGTTTCTCTTAGATCCCTTAATCACTTAGAGACTTGGGATGCCTCTTCTTGTGGTTTAAATGCGGGACTGTCCATAGCGATTCCCATCGCATGCATTCCATTGTCCACATACAAAGTCGTACCTGTGATAGCAGAAGCTAGAGGCGATGCCAGAAATGCAGCTGTACCACCCACTTCCATGGCATCCAAATCTTTTTCCAACGGCGCATTCACCAATACATATTGCAGCATCTGATCTGTGAAGCCGATGGCTCTTGCGGCTCGGCTTCGGAGCACACCTGCGGAAATTGTGTTCACGCGAATGTTCCACTTTCTGCCCGCTTCCCAAGCTAGGGTGCGAGTGTCGCTTTCCAAAGCGGCTTTGGCAGAACTCATACCACCACCATAGCCCGGAATCGCCCTTTCTGAAGCCAAGTATGTCAAAGAAATGACTGATCCGCCAGCATTCATCAGAGGACCCAGGTGAACTAGTAAACTGATTAATGAATAGGAAGATGCGCTAATTGCGGCTAGATACCCTTTGCGAGAAGTTTCCAATAAGGGTTTACTTACTTCAGGACCATTGGCAAGGGAGTGGATAAGGATATCAATTTTGCCATAATCTTTTTCGATTAATTTGGCGACTTCTGAAACTGTGTAATGTGAATATTCTTTGTAACGCTTGTTTTCTCGGATATCTTCCGGAACATCTTCCATTGTATCAAAAACAGCATCGATAGGATAGATTTTGGCAAATTGCATTAAGGAGCCATCGGAAAGGCGACGCGATTCGTCGAATTTTCCGTTCGCTATGCTTGTGGTCAAAATTCTCATGAGGGGAGCCCAAGTGCCCACGATAATGGTCGCTCCGGCTTCTGCGAGGCTTTTGGCGATTGCCCATCCGTATCCTTGATCATCTCCGATACCGGCGACGAATGCAATTTTTCCTTTTAAATTTATTGCTAGCATGTTTTTCTCCTCGGGCCAAAAGCCTTTAATAGTAATAAGAGAGTATAATCAAAAATCGATTTACAGGGAATAGCGAATCGATTTTTTTAAAACATCACGCTCGATAACTCGTATATGTTTAGCAAGTTCGTTATTGACATCTTTCAAGTTTAATGGAACAATTTTTTATGAAAAAATCTGTCAATATCAAAACATTATAGGCGAAATTTGTGCACAATCTAGGTAGCGCTACATCGGAAATCTCTCAAAAGGTTCAAGAGATTTATCAAAAAATTCCTCCGGAAAGCTCTGATGAAAGATGTTCGTTGGGTTCCCTTCCGGATGAAATTGTACAAAAGATTCTAGCTGAGGGAGCCGAATTTGATAGCAATCTCGTTTGTGCGCAATGGGCAAGACTTTCCAGAAGCGATCAAGTATGGAAAGCAATCGCAAGTCGTATTGAGTGTCCTCCATTCCCAGCAAG
>Ga0206822_1017_pt3 | contig 40630 bp, 34 predicted proteins | sample Alteio_BWOrgCont_83_FD_152913 | JGI IMG/M metagenome (GOLD analysis project Ga0206822, IMG submission 152913) | Enriched cells from forest soil in Barre Woods Harvard Forest LTER site, Petersham, Massachusetts, United States -... | ecosystem: Environmental > Terrestrial > Soil > Temperate forest >... | reverse complement strand
GAGGATCGTAGTACTCGCGTCTAAGCAAGAACATCACAATATCGGAATCCTGTTCGATGCTACCGCTCTCACGGAGATCGCTCATCATCGGACGATGTCCGGGGCGCTCTTCGACCTTACGCGATAACTGTGACAGGCAAAGAATGGGAATATTTAACTCGCGGGCAAGATTTTTTAACATACGCGAGATCTCCGAGATTTCGTTTTGGCGGTTCTCGGAAGTCCGAAAGCCCCCAGACCCTGAAATCAGCTGTAGATAGTCAATCACAAGGAAACCGATGCCATAGGACTCTTTCATGCGGCGGGCGCGGGCACGGAGATCGGTGACTTTAAGGCCGGGCTGGTCATCAATCACCATAGTATGTTTTTGCAGTTCGCCCACACATTGGACGATCCGTTGAAATTCTAAATTGTTTAAGGAACCCGTTTTGATTTTTTCAGATTCCACTTCCGATTGGGAACAAATGAGACGATGGACAAGCTGTTCCGCGCTCATTTCCAGAGAGAAAATTCCCACCGGAATTTTGCTTTTGAAGCACACATTTTCTGCAACGTTCAATGCCAGAGCTGTTTTACCCATGGCAGGACGCGCGGCAAGGATCATCAAGTTGGAATTGTTTAAACCATTCAGCATCTTGTCAAAATCGGTAAAATGGGTAGGGATCCCTGTTATGCCGCCATCATCCGGGCCGCGCTGTATAAACTTTTCTTGACGATCTTCCAATATTTTGATGAAAGGCTGTTGCGATTCAGATTTGACTCCGGTCAGAATTTCTTTAATCAAGACTCCGGAGTTGGGATTGGCAGTTTGGCTGATCTTGAAAAAGAGTTGCTGTGCATCATCTAAACAAGTCAATACGTCCTGCGGTTCTTCCAAAGCATTTTTTTCGACGATTTGCGCGGCGCCGATCATACTGCGGAGTACGGATTTATCGCGGACGAGCTGTGCGTATTCTTCGATGTAAGCGGAAGTGCCGGCATATTGGGCAAGAGTGGTGACGTAGGCCGGACCGCCAACGGCTTTGAGTTTGTCCTGCCGTTTTAAATCTTCGCAAATGAGGTGTACATCGGCTGGTTTATCGCTCTTGTAGGCAGATTTTAGCGCTTGAAAGATGATTTTGTGTTCAGTGTAGTAGAAATCGGAGTCATCCAAAGCATCGGAAGCAATATTTAAACTGTTAACGCTTGTGAGCATGCATCCCAATACCATCATTTCGGCTTCTTTGGAGTTGGGAGCGATTCTAATTTTGATAGCTGATTCGGTCATAGCTTGGGGTTCCTCATCTGTCGATTTGGGAAAAATAACACAAAATGGGGGAATAGACAAGCTAAACAGTTCACAACATTAAATATCAACTTGTTAAGGCAAAATTAACAAACCTCTGTCTTTTTAAAGCAAATATTTGACTCTCACTCCTCGATTTGTTACCTTGAATTAGAGGGATTCCCTCCAGCCATTCCCTCTTGGAGTAAATCATGGTTTTTTCAAACAAGTCAACTACAGCGCTAGGATTTTATCAAAATCAAGCTACGGCTGATCTCGTATTTACAGAACTCAAAGACGCGGGTTATCGCCGTATCGCTATCGTAAAACGGAAACCAAACGGCAGAATAACTGTCCGGAAATCAACATACCTTCCCTTTTTGGGAATTGAAACTCGCATAGTAAATCTGCTTAAGCCAACCGTTCTGGCGGACGAAGTCTTGGTCATCGTCAAAACCTCTGCTCCAGATATGAAAAATGCCTTAGAGATTTTACGTAACGTCAAGAGCGGCCACCCTCTAACTTTTCTTTTCAGAGCGGAAATCGAAGGGCAACGTCAGAACGATGAGGAACTTCGATCAGAACCTTTAACTCTTGAAAAATTACAGCAGCAAGCTGAGTCTTTTGCTGCTGCGATGCCTGCTGTAAGGGAAATCAAACATTCCGGCCAACGTTTGTTGAAGAATTTAAACAAAAGCGAAAGGATTTTTAAGCTCCTTCAAGCAGATCTAAGCGATGCCGAGCATCTTGAGCAAACGATTACCTCATCAGCGGAATGGCTTCTGGATAATACTTACATCATCTATGGCAGCATAGAAGAAATTCGTCGAAACCTTCCTAAAAAATACTATAGGGAACTTCCTAAGTTGTCTTCCGGGCACATGAAAGGCCTTCCTCGTGTTTATGCCATTGCCAAGGATATTGTCAATGCTACAGCGGGAAAATTGAATCAGGAAAATATTATTGCCTATCTAAACAGCTACCAAACTGTTCAACCGCTTACGATCGGAGAACTGTGGGCCATCCCCCTTATGCTGCGTTACTGTTTATTGGACTCTATGCAAAAGCTCTCTTTAGATGTTGATCGTTGGATGATAGAAGGTGAAAAAGCCGATTTTTGGGGAAATCGTTTACTGAATGTGGCCAGAAGACAACCTGAAGCTATACCCCTCATGCTATCCAATTTGGAAAAAAATATCCCCTCTCCTACCTTCCATTTTGCCGAAGAACTTGTTAATCATTTATTTGACGAAGAATCTGTGCTTCTTGAAACGAAAGAGTGGCTGGAGTCACTTTTAAAACTTCCTATAGATGATGTGATCCATCATGAACAAATGCGCGAAGCCTCTGTAAGTGTTTCTATCGCCAATGTGATGACAAGCCTTATTTACTTAGGACAGTTTACTTGGCAGGATATCTTTGAAGCAGTGAGCCCTGTGGATGCTATCTTCAATAAGGATCCCACAGGCATCTATTCGAAAATGGATTTTACGACTCGTAATATGTATCGCGAAACTGTAGAAAATTTCGCAAAGAATTCCAATCAATCCGAACCGGAAATCGCTTCTATGGTTCTTGAGATGGCAAAAAATGGGTTGGACGATCAATCGAAACATGTGGGGTATTATTTAATCGATGAAGGGCGCTCAGCCATCAAACGAGAAATTCATTATCGGCCGACCTATATTTCATATCTACGTCAAGTTTTACAAGAAAACTCAGGCCCTGTGTACGTGGGGAGCATCATTTTTTTGACTCTGATTTATGAGTTAATCATTTGTTATTTCTCACTGTTGACAGGTTTGGGCCTTTGGCAAACGGCCTTATTCGCTGTTTTGGCGGCAATTCCTTTAAGTGAAGTGAGTGTCTACATCATCAATTTCTTGATCTCTCGCTTGATAACTCCCCAAGCACTTCCAGGGATGTCATTCAAAGAAAAAATTCCGCAGGAATATAAAACACTGAATATTGTTCCAATGCTGTTTTCAAGCACAAAGGTTATTGAGGATGAAATCCGGTGGCTTGAGATCCGCTATTTAGCCAATACCGATGATTCACTCATTTTTGGACTATTTAGCGATTACGTGGATGCTCCTGAAAAGCATATGCCGGAAGACGAAAATTTGCTTCATGCAGCAAAAGAGGGTTTTAGCAAACTTGAGGAAAAATACGGTTCGGGAAAATTCTTTCTTTTTCATCGGCAACGGGTTTGGAGTAAGAGCGAAAACGCTTGGATAGGCTGGGAAAGAAAGCGCGGCAAAATAGAGATGTTGAATCGCTTTTTAATGGGAGAAACCCTTCCTGAAAATATTTTGTATTTTGGACAGCCTGAACCGCTGAAGGGAACACGTTTTGTCATCACACTGGATTCCGACACCCAACTACCCAAAGATAAAGCGCGTGAGCTTATTGAAGTGCTGGCTCATCCTCTGAACAAACCTATCTTAAAAGAAGATGGACGAAACATACGCAGAGGATACACAATCATTCAACCTCGTGTATCCACCGATTTTCCGCAATCGAAAGCAACATTATTTTCGATGATATTCTCTGAGCCTTGGACCGTGGATCCTTATACGCAAGCAGTTTCAAATGTCTATCAAGATATTGCCCAGGAAGGAAGCTATCATGGGAAAGGAATTTACGATGTTGAAGCCTGTTATCGAATTTTGTCTGGTAGATTTCCTGAAGAACATTTGCTTAGCCATGATTTGCTCGAGGGAGCCTACGTCCGCGTAGGTTTTGCAAGCAACATTTCCCTTTTTGATGTATTTCCGGATAATTTTTTTGTTTGGGCAAATCGCCTTCATCGGTGGATGAGAGGCGATTGGCAAATTATTGATTGGTTAAAATCCAACACTCCTGGCGGGAAAAATACTCTATCGGTGATGAATCGTTGGAAAATTTTTGATAATATTCGGCGAGCTCTTTTGCCCGTTTCTTTACTATTTTTGTTATTGGCAGCTTGGATTTTATCTCCTTTTGCCGGCATGTGGACACTATTAGCGACTTTGGTTCTTTTTTTGCCGACATTATTTCTTTTCCTCAATAACATCTTTCAATTTTCCGTGACGGCATTAACTTCATGGAAGGAACAAGCAATCGATTTCATGAGGACAATAATCACCTTTGCAATCCTTCCCTATCAAGCGGTTTCCTCTTTGGATGCCTTTTTTCGTGTCATCTATAGACGTCTGATTTCCCATCGGAATCTGCTGCAATGGGTTTCTTTTAAAAAACTGAGCGCAATCAAAGAAAATGTTTGGGCCCGGATGGGTTGGTGCCCTCTTTTTGCCATCGGTACGTACTTGACGGTGTTGTATATCGCTCCAAACAGAGCTGATTTGGCAGTTCCATTCTGCGTTTTATGGGTATTTTCCCCTCTGATAATCAAAATATTGAATCAACCAATTGATCGGCGAACCGATAAATCTTTATCCGACGATGATCGCATCATGCTCCGTCATATTGCACGGAAGACATGGCGTTATTTCGATGATTTTGTGGGTCCTCAAACCCATTGGCTGCCTCCCGACAATTTTCAATCCGGTTTGAGGAAGGAAGTGGCCATGCGTACATCGCCAACGAATATAGGATATTGGTTTCTGTCGGTCCTTGATGCTTATGATTTTCGATATGTCACTATCGATGATATGATCGATAGGGTCTCTGAAACCATGAGTACTCTTGATAAGCTGGAACACTACGAGGGGCATCTTCTTAATTGGATTGATATACAAACTTTGAAACCCCTTTACCCACGTTACATTTCCACTGTCGATAGCGGAAATCTACTGGCTTGTTACTGGACCCTCATACAAGGTATCCTGGAGGCCGCAAACTCTCCTTTGCTTCCACTTTCGATTTCAGATGGCATTAAAGATACCTATGATATCCTTATTCAAGAAGCGGGTAATATTCCCGCTTTGCGGCAGGTGATGGACATTCCCGTTAACGATGCTTCCTCGTTGATTCATAAAATTCGGAGTGCATCAGATGTTACTCAACATATCTGTTTGGAAGAACATGGAGAATGCGCATATTGGCTTAAGAAATTTGATCAAGATCTCCATGCTTGGAATCAAATCGTCAATCGGTACTTTTCATGGGTAGAAATCCTCGTTTCAATGCCTTTGGAGCGCATTGAGAAAGTTAATTCTGATGCCTATCTTTCTTACTTGAAAGCTCTTAAATTAAATCCATCGTTAAAAGCCCTTAAGGAGGGCCTTGTCAATGAAACTGTTCGTCCATTGCTCTTATGCGCTGAACAGGGAGATAGTGAATTGCAATCTTGGGGCCGCACGCTCAAGGAGGCAATAGAAAAAGCACAATGGCTTGCCGGAGAAAAGCTCAATCAGGCCCAAAAGTTAATTGATGACATTGATAAGAAATCTGACGCCCTCCATATGAAATATTTGTATAATCCGGAGAGGAAACTTTTTGCGATCGGATACAATGTTGACGAAAAGAAATTGGATCAATCGTATTACGATCTTTTAGCCAGCGAGGCGCGCCTTGCAAGCTTGGTTTCTATAGCTAATGAAGACGTTCCTGTAGAACATTGGTGGGCCTTAGGCCGGCCCTATACGATTATCAATCGTAGGAAGGTCTTGTTGTCTTGGGGCGGCACAATGTTTGAGTATTTGATGCCGCTCATTTTCAATCGATATTATCCCGATTCTTTGCTTGGCGATGCATGCAAAGAGGTTGTGGCCGTACAGATTGAATATGCAAAGAGCCGGGGCATACCATGGGGGATTTCTGAAGCAGCTTATGCTGCAATCGATGCAAATAAAACCTATCAATACAGGAGCTTTGGAGTCCCCAATATTGGTCTAAAAAGAGGTCTGGAAGAAGATTTAGTTGTCAGCCCCTATTCAACGGGCTTAGCCTTGATGATTGATCCTGTTGCCTCTATTGCTAATTTAAAAGAGTTAGCGAACAGAAAATATCAAAGTATGTTCGGGCCTTATGGCTACTATGAATCCATCGATTTCATTTTTCAGAATATCCCGTCAGGGGAAAGAGGGGTCATAGCCTATGCCTTCATGGCTCACCACCAAGGTATGTTTCTTGCGTCAATTAATAATTTATTGCATGACGATATCATTGCAAATCGTTTTCACAACGATCCTAGAATCAAAGGGGTTGAATCCTTGCTCTATGAACGTGTGCCAATATCTCCGGTCATTAAGGTCAAGAGTGTCATGCGAAAAATTCCGACTCCTCGCCTGATACCTTTTTCCACAGTGCCCATTTTAGGTATCACTGAAACACCTGAAAGTGTGCTTCCTAAGGCAAATATCTTATCGAATGAAAAATACTCTGTGATGGTCACGAATTCAGGTGGCGGGTATAGCTGCTGGGATGATATTGAAATTACCCGATGGCGTTCAGATATGACAAGAGATGCATGGGGCAATTTTTGCTATATTAAAGATAAAGAAACAGGAGCGTTGTGGTCTGCTTCCTATCGACCCACTAATGTTTTAGAGGGACAGTACACAGTCAGCTTTAAGGCCGATAAGGTTGAATTCATTCGTAAAGATCAACAAATTGAGACAAATTCCCAAATCACTGTCTCACCCGAAGATAATGCTGAAATTCGATTAATCACTTTGTCTAACCTTTCTTCGCGGCAACGTTCTCTTGAATTAACAAGCTATTTAGAGCTTGTCTTAGCTCCTCACAATGCCGACCGGGCCCATCCGGCTTTCAACAAGATGTTTATCGAAACGAAACCTATTCCGAATTGTACTGGCCTTCTTGCTTTTCGCCGCCTGCGCTCCCCTGAAGACAGACCATTGTGGGCAATTCATATCTTAGCCTGCGATCAACTGACGGAGGAGGGCATACAGTATGAAACAGATAGGGCGCGCTTTATTGGTCGGGGAAACTCTCTGCAACATCCTGCAGCGATAAACCAGACTTTGTCTAATACGACAGGAACGGTATTGGATCCGATTTTCAGCTTGCGTCGAAGCGTAGTCCTCGACCCAGGTGCAAGAGTGCAGGTTTCCTTCATTACGGCCATCGCATCAAGTTATGAGGAGGCGTTGTCTATCGCAGAAAAGTATAAGTCTATTGCCGCAAGCCATCGTGCTTTTGAGTTGGCCTGGAATTATACGCAATTGCAAATGCGTCAACTTCGTATACATCAGGAGGAAATTCAACTTTTTCAAAAGTTTGCCAGCCGCATTCTTTATCCTCACAACCAATTGCGCGCTTCTGAAAATACGATTCGTGCCAATCGCTGCTGCCCAACACACTTGTGGAAATATGGGATTTCTGGGGATCTTCCCATTGTGGTCGTAGTGGTCAATGATTTTCAAGATATCGAGATCATTCGGCAAACGCTTACAGCCCATTATTTTTTGCGATTACGCGGTCTAAAATGCGATCTAATTATCCTCAATGAAGAAGCCATTGGCTATGATAGTCCTCTACAAAATCAAATTGTAAGATTGGTCAATGCTCATGCTTATCGAGGCGAAATTGATTCGCCGGGCGGAGTTTACATTCGTAACAACGAAAAAATCGCCGAAGAAGATTTAACTCTTATTCTCACTTCTGCGAGAGTCGTTTTAGTTGGAGCACGAGGTTCATTCAGACAACAACTTGTTTCTCCGTTGCCGTCGACAACTTATCCGGCAAATCTGCCTCCAAAGAAAGAAATCAAAGAAGAAATCTCGAAACCTTTACCTTTCCTGGAACTCCCATATTTCAACGGGGTCGGCGGATATTTACCAAATGGAAATGCCTATGTGATTTATTTGGGTCCAAATTTAAACACTCCACAGCCTTGGATCAACGTAATAGCCAATTCACGATTCGGAACCATGGTTTCTGAAGCTGGTACAGGCTGTTCGTGGTATGGAAATAGTCAGACCAACCGTCTGACACCTTGGTTGAATGATCCTGTTATAGACCCTATCTGCGATGCCATTTATATCCGAGATGAAGAATCACAGATCTTTTGGTCGCCTACACCGTCTCCAGTTCGGGAACTGGATGCGTACCGAATTTCTCATGGAATCGGATACACCCGATTCGAGCACAACAGCCATAACATCGAACAAGAACTTCTTATTTTCGTGCCTGTCGATGATGAAGGCGGACTTCCTATGCGTATTCAGAAGTTAAAGCTCATCAATGGTTCTTCCCGGCCCAGGCGCCTTTCTGTCACCAGCTATTCAGAACTTATTCTTGGCGCCAATAAGGAAGAGTCTCAGCTGTATGTGTGGACGGAATGGGATCGCAATTCGCAATCCATTTTTGCTCATAATTATTATCAAGCCGACTTTGGAAGCCATCTCGCCTTTTCCACATCGATTCCTCTGCCAAATTCACATACCGGAGACCGCACTGAATTTCTTGGCAGAAATCGAAATTTATCTTCACCCAATGCCATGAAGAGGGTTTCTTTGTCAGGACTAACAGGCGCAGGTTTGGATCCATGTGCTGCTTTGCAGGTACAAGTGGTGCTAGCTCCGGGAGAAACCAAAGAGATCGTGTTTATTTTAGGATATGCCAAAGATGGAGATGAGGCTCGAAATCTTGTTTCTCAATGTCGTATAAAAGATAGTATAGATGGCATGCTAAAAAAATCGCAAGAATGGTGGGACAAAACCTTAGGGTGCATTCAAATCGATGTCCCTGATTTAGCAATGAATTTCGCTTTGAATCGCTGGATTCCCTACCAGAACTTAAGCTGCAGGTTTTGGGGGAGGACCGCTTTTTACCAGTCAAGCGGTGCTTATGGTTTCCGCGATCAATTGCAAGATTCCATGGCATTGGTCTATTCGCTGCCCCACCTCACCCGTGAGCACATCTTGCTATGTGCATCAAGGCAATTTATCGAAGGGGATGTTCAACATTGGTGGCATCCCCCATCAGGAGGAGGGATCCGGACCAAGATCTCAGATGATTTGCTTTGGCTCCCATTTGTGACTGCTTACTATATACGTAAAACAGGTGATATATCCATTTTGGATGAACAAGTCCCATTTTTGAAGGGGGATTTGCTAGTAGACGGGGAATATGAGAAATATTTTGTTCCTGAAATATCTTCTGAAACGGCTCCATTGATCGAACATTGCCGCAGAGCCATCCAAAAAGGTATAACGGCGGGACCTAATGGCATCCCGCTTATCGGCAGTGGAGATTGGAACGACGGAATGAATCGCGTTGGTATAAAAGGATTTGGAGAAAGTGTATGGCTCGGCTGGTTTTTGATTCATGTACTCAATGATTTCTCTGAGTTGCTCGAATTGAGTGGGAAATCCGATGAGGCTTTAGGATTTAGGCAAAAAGGCATCGAGATTGCAGAAGCTATTGAAAAGAAATCCTGGGATGGAAATTGGTATCATCGAGCGTATTTTGATGACGGAACTCCAATAGGATCAAAAAATTCACAAGAAGCACTTATCGATTCGTTAGCACAATCGTGGGCAGTCATCAGTGGGGCTGCCAATAAGGATAGAGCTTCCATAGCCCTTAAATCTGCGGAAGAGCATTTGGTTGGAAATGGAATTGTCCGATTGCTTACTCCACCGTTCGATAAGATAACGAATGATCCAGGATATATCAAAGGGTATCCTCCGGGAGTTAGGGAAAATGGAGGACAATATACACATGGTTCATTGTGGATGCCTTTGGCATTCGCAAGGTTGGGAGATGGAGACAAGGCTGTGGAATTGTTGCGAATGTTGCATCCAGTCTCCCATACAAAAAATGTTGAAGAGCTGTTGCATTACAAAATTGAACCTTACGTTTTAGCGGGCGATGTTTATGATCTAAAAGATCAGGTAGGCCGAGGAGGGTGGAGCTGGTATTCAGGTTCCGCAGGATGGATGTACCGCGTATGGCTTGAAGAGGTGTTAGGATTTGATTTGCAAGATGGAGTCTTGCAAATTAAACCGACTATTCCCAAGCAGTGGGATCGATTCAGTCTGCATTATCGGTATAAGAATGCAATGTATCATATGACTATTGAGAATCCACTGCACATCAATCGAGGAAAGTGTACAGTTGAATTAGATGGCAAAGTTTTGGAAGACGGTAAAATTCGACTCCAAGATGATTCCGGTGAACATCAGGTGAAAATTACGATAAGAGATAATTAGGTATGAGGATCGACTTCTATTGCGGATCCGGATTCGAGCAGTTCTCGCCTAAATCTATTGAACAAGGACGCGGCGGAAGCGAGGAAATGGTCATCTACCTTGCGCGCGAGCTTGCCAAGAATAACCAAGTATATGTTTGGAACATGTGTTTGGATGAAGAAGGGGTCTACGATGGTGTGTCTTACATAAACTACGGTAAGTTTGCCATAGAAGAGACAGACATCCTTGTGGTTTGGAGACTTCCGGAAAGCATGCCATTTCAAATATTAGACCGCATTAAAGCAAAAAAATTTTGTTGGCTGCATGAAGCGTCATTATACCCCATAAGGATACTTCTGGCGCTTGACCATTTTGATTATATGTTGCTTTTATCCGAATGGCACAAGAATTTTTATTCCCAATATAGTCCTCCGCTTATGCAGGATCGATTTATAGCTACACGCAATGCTGTGTTGCTTCCTGAGAAAGCCAACATTGCTCGCGACCCATATACGATGGTGTATGGATCGTCTTATGATAGGGGATTGCTCGAACTTTTGACGATATGGCCGCAAGTCAAAAGTGCAGTTCCTGAGGCTAAGCTTCGTGTATTTTATGGATGGAATGTGATGAAGATCATTCAATCCAAAGAGTTTTATGAAGGATTTCAGGTAACAATCGAAAGGCTTTTTTGTCAGGAAGGCATTACGCATTTAGGGCGCATTTCGCATGAGGAAGTGGCCAAAGAAATGCAAGGGGCGGGAATATGGGCGTATCCGTGCATTAGTTTCAATGAAGTGAGTTGCATTACAGCGATGCGTGCGCAGGTGTGCGGAGCAGTTCCGGTGATCATTTCAAGAGCCGCTTTAGAGGAGACTGTGCAATTTGGCGTAAAGGTGTCAGTTGAGGGGGATCGGCCGCAAATATTAGAGACGTATACGCAGTCGTTGATTGGTATGTTGAAGGATCACAAGAGGCAGGACGCGATACGGGTGGAGATGATGAAGAAAGCTCCGGATTTGTTTTCTTTCGAGGGTCTTGCACGTCAGTGGCAGGAGATATTTGGAGAGCCACGGGAGTAGAGATGATAGAGATTAAGGAGGTAATTGCAAAATCCTTAGTCCGGAGCGCTAGCGGAGGACGTCTGAAACTAGCCCATAGCGACCGAAGGGAGCTATGGGTGACAAAAAATAAATCTGAGCTCGGAGCGTAGCGGAGAGCGATTGACTTGTCAGACATATAGCAAATCAATTTTGGAGTATTTCATGCATTTTTTAGCTGTATCACCCCAGGAAAAGAAAAAATTAACGTTGTAAATAGTCAATCGCTCTCCGCTTCGCTCCGAGCTCAGATTTTCTTTTTCGATACCCATAGCTCTCTTCGGTCGCTATGGGCTAGTTTCAGACGTCCTCCGCTGGCGCTCCGGACTATCACCTATTGGATCAGATCTGCAGTCTCTTCTGTTGACCCAACTTGCTCCACGGTTTCCACACCCGGATGCAACTCAGAAGGGTTTTCTGATTCATCCTCAGTAGTTTGATCTATTTCAGGAGTATCCTCTGATCTCTTTGGCTGCCCTTCAACTTTGCCATCCGCTGCAAAAGTTACCACCTTTTTCCGTGGAGATACAGGAGCCGATGCCGATTTGCTTTTAGCTGCCGATTTGCTTTTAGTTGCAGATTTGTGGTCTTTTGAACTTGAACTTTCAACGTCTCCCTCTTCGTTACTTTCATCTACCCCTTCAGTAGAATCTGTTAGGTTCGAACCTTCAGAAGAGCTTTTACCTTCTTCAACACTTTTTTCTTCATCTACCCGATCATCTTCTATCATTTCATCAATGAGTGGAGCTGTTTCAGCTTTTTTAATAGGTGTTATGGGTACGACTTTTGCGGTCTGAGGATTGAGCCAAGAATTTAAATTTATCACCCCGCTTACCAGAAGGTATCCCAAAGCATAGAGGTTTTCTTTCTGGCTTAACGTTGTGTTTTGGAGAAGAGCAGCTATACCAACAACATCCATTGCCATAGCGGCTTGGTGAAATGCTGTAGGGGCATTTTGTGGTAAAATCGCTTGTGCTGTATGGATTAATATTGGGATTGATAACGTTGTCCAAGAATAGTCATCCAATAAAATACCCGTAGTAATAAAAGCGCCAGCCGCCAAAGAATTATAGATTCGATTAACTGTATAAAACCTTGACTCGTTATCACATGTAAAATCTTCGTCTTCTTCTTCAATAGGGACGGTTTGAAATGCCATTTGAATCAAAGAAGGGCTTGTAGTAACTTTGTCTGGACTGCTCATAAAACTTTCCTTTATTTAAACTTGTTCTTGTGCTGATTACTATTAAATTTTAGGTCGATTTCTTATTTTCGTCCTGCGCCCATGAGCTGAAATCCTCTTGCAAAGACTTGAGCAAATAGATAATATTTAGAGGATGATTGAAGTCTAAATCTACCAAATTTAAAACCTTAGGGATTGTTGATCCATACTCTTGAAAGAGGATAATCTGTCCCATTCGTAATGCATTGAGTCCTACAAGCGCCGCTTTCCAGTATGAATTTGATTTTTCGGAAGTGCAGGCTTGGGCGGCATGGAGGACAATATCGGATCCATATTCAATAAGTTCAAAAACCTCAATGATTTGGTTAGGTGTGGTATACAGCCTATAAATCAAACTACCTGAAACTGCTGCTGCAGTGGCTGCGTTATACACTCTGATAACCTTTTCTCTAGTTAAGGTATCGGATGTCAAGTATTCTTCAACAACGTTCTTCATCCCTTTAATAACATTCCAAACATTCCAACAGGATGGGCTTGACGTAAGACTCGTAGATTGAACTTGTGCACTCATTTCGACCTCAACTCAATGTTACTACCGTGCACATAATTTCGTATCATAAAAGCCCTAATATCGTCAAACAATTCAAGTTGAAAAGATATATTATATATTTTATTAATGATATTTCAATAGGAGCCCTTCGCATGGACATAAAAAAAACCGTGGAATATGAGCGTCTGCAAGAACACTCGAAGCGGCAAGCCAACTGGAAGCATTGGGGGCCCTATCTAAGCGAAAGAGCTTGGGGTACTGTGCGTGAGGACTTCAGCATCGAAGGAAAACCTTGGGAATCATTTCCACACGACCATGCTCGAAGCCGTGCTTACCGATGGAATGAAGATGGCTTAGGCGGAATCAGCGACAGAAATCAATACTTTTGCTTTGCTTGGTCTTTGTGGAATGAAAAAGATCCGATCCTCAAAGAAAGAATGTTCGGACTAAGCGGCACGGAAGGCAATCATGGTGAAGATGTCAAAGAGTATTATTTCTATCTCGATAGCTCTCCGACCCACAGCTACATGAAAATGCTCTACAAATATCCGCAAAGAGAATTTCCCTATGCCGATCTAACCAATGAGAACAAAAGGCGCAACTACTCCCAATACGAATATGAACTGCTAGATACCGGTATTTTCAACGATGACCGCTATTTTGACATTTTCATCGAATACGCGAAGGCTAGCGAAGATGATATCTTGATCAAAATGACTGCAATCAACCGAGGACCTGAAACATCCCCTCTTCATGTGCTGCCCACATTATGGTTCCGGAATACTTGGAGCTGGGGATATCCGGATGGCCCCATGAAAGATACTCCGGCCAAACCCACCATCAAACGCAAGGCTGCTACAAAAGAATATTCCACAGTTGAAGGGCACCATCCTTCCGGAGGGACCTATCAACTCTATGCAGAAGGTGCTCCGGACCTGTGGTTCACAGAAAATGAAACAAATAACCAACGCCTATTTGGAAAGCCTAATAACACCCCTTATGTCAAAGATGCTTTTGACCGGCTGCTTATTCATAATGATCAAAATGCGGTTAATCCGGAAAAGGTCGGAACGAAGTTCTCAGCTCATTATGCCGATCGCATTGAGTCTGGCGGCTCTCGTGTCTATCGTCTTCGCCTATCCAAACATCCTAACCACGATCCTTTTGTCGATTTCGATGGAATCTTTGAGGACCGATTGTCTGAAATAAATGAGTACTATCTGGCTTTGCAGCCTGAAGGGGTTACTGAAGAGGAAAAACTCATTCAAAGACAAGCCTTTGCAGGTATGCTCTGGTCTAAACAATTGTATAACTATGATGTAGAGCATTGGTTAAAACACGATGGAAAGAAACCTCTGGATCGTCATCGTACTGTGCTTCGTAATGAAACTTGGGATCATCTTGTCAATTTTGACGTGATCTCCATGCCTGATAAATGGGAATACCCTTGGTATGCAAGCTGGGACCTCGCCTTTCATACGATAACTCTCGCTATGCTCGATTCCGATTTCGCCAAGCGGCAATTAGTGCTTATGACCCGAGAGTGGTACATGCACCCCAATGGGCAGATACCGGCTTACGAATGGAATTTCAGTGATGTGAATCCTCCGGTCTTAGTTTGGGCTGTATGGCGCGTTTATAAAATTGATGCTGCACATACAGGAAAGCCAGACCTCGATTTCTTATCCGGGGTGTTCCATAAATTGCTGTTGAACTTCACTTGGTGGGTCAATCGGAAAGACGCGGAAGGGAATAACGTGTTCCAAGGAGGCTTCCTGGGCTTGGATAACATCAGCCTTTTCGATCGAAGCGCTCCGTTGCCAACAGGAGGACATATTGATCAATCAGACGGCACTGCATGGATGGCATTCTATTGTATCTTGATGATGAAAATTGCGTTGGAGCTTTCAATGACGAGCGAAACGTATCAAGATATGGCTACAAAATTTTTTGAGCACTTTTTGCGCATATCAGCGGCAATGGTGACCAAGCGCGACGGGCATTCCCTGTGGAATGAAGAGGATGGATTTTTCTACGATGTTTTGCATTTGCCCAATGATGAGATCATCCCATTGAAGGTGCGTTCATTGGTCGGCCTCCTGCCGTTATTTGCTGTGGAAACTGTGGAGCCGGATTTGCTCAATTCCATGCCTATCTTTGCAAGACGTATGGATTGGTTTATCAGTAAAAGACCCGATTATACTTCCACAATGGCTAGTGTGCATACTGAAGGGGTGGGGGCAAGGCATTTAATGTCGATTCTGGACGAAAATAAACTGCGCAGTATTTTGAAGTACATGTTGGATGAAAAGGAGTTCTTGTCTGATTACGGAATTCGGTCTCTTTCAAAATACCATGAGAAGCATCCCTATACGATCAATTTGGGAGGTCAGATTTTTTGCATTAGTTATGAGCCTGCTGAAGCGAAAACGGGATTATTTGGGGGCAATTCCAATTGGCGCGGACCGATTTGGTTTCCGATCAACTATTTGATCATCGAGTCGTTGCAAAAGTATCATTATTATTATGGATCGGATTTTAAAGTGGAGTGCCCAACAGGTTCAGGCAAGTGGATGACTCTGGGGGAAGTCGCAACGGAGCTTTCGATGAGGTTGATCAAGATTTTCGAAAAAAATCCGGAAGGAAGGCGACCTGTGTATGGTGGATCGAAGAAGTTTCAGGAAGATCCTCTATGGAAAGATAATATTTTATTCTACGAGTATTTTCATGGGGATAATGGTGCAGGCTTGGGGGCTAGTCATCAGACAGGGTGGACGGGGCTGGCAGCGAAGCTGATCCAGCAATCCGGCGCAGCATTGTGCAGAGCCAAAACCTGTTCCCAATGACAAGGCTCAAGGAATTACGTTGCAGAAAAAGGGCGGAGCTAGTAGCATGGTCACTTTGACAAATGGAAAGATGGCTGAGTGGCCGAAAGCACGTCCCTGCTAAGGACGCATACCCCTAAAGGGTATCGAGGGTTCAAATCCCTCTCTTTCCGAGCAAGCTTTGGGTGATTTTCTCACGATCTTCATCCAAGGCTTTTTTTCTGTACGTAAACATTTGCCGTAGATTCAAAAATAAACATGCCACATAGGCCAAGCCGGCTATCAAAGCAATAGTAGCTCCGCCAGGCCAATCCATATAATATGCCGTATCCATCCCGCTAACACAAAAAACGCAGCTGATCGCGACCGAGATGATCATCATCGTAGACAGCCTTGTTGTGAACAAGTTGGCAATGGCGGGCGGTATCGTCAGCATGGTCATCACCAAGATAATTCCGACGACTTGGATCAAAAGAACGATGGACACCGCTGTCAACACCAATAATGTCAAATACAGGGTATTCACAGGCAGTCCCTGCAGCTGCGCTTGCTCCTCATCAAAGCAGATGGCCAAAAATCGTTTATGCAGGCATAACACTGTCACCAAAACCACCACATTCAATCCGAGCAATATATACAAATCCGATGAGGTTACCCACAATATATTCCCCACAAGGAAGTTGGTGAGCTCTACGTTAAACCCCGGTGTCTGTGAAATAAATAAAACTCCAATGGCCATCCCTATCGACCACAAAGCTGCAATGACCGAATCTTCCCTCTGTTTATAGTTGATGCGAATCCATCCGATGATCAGCGCCGAGAGGATAGCCGCAAATAAGGCCCCATAGAGCGGGGTAATCCAGGTGATTCCCTTAGCGCGTTCGAGCCATAAGCAGAAGCCGATGCCCCCTAAGACAGAATGGGAGATGCTGCCGCTGATAAAGACGATCCTTTTGACGACAACATATGATCCGATGATGCCGCTGACGACAGAGGCGGCTAATCCGGCAATCATGGCAGAAAGCAGAAGGGGGTTGTAATAGAGTGCTTCAATGAATGACATCATGGCCGGTTTCCTAATTTAAGGAGAGGGGTGTGATAAAGGCCTAAGGCAAAATGTTCGCAGACTTCTTGCGGCAATAAATTCATGACTGTTTGCTGTACGCACAAAACACTCTGGACTTGATCGATGGCGGCATTGAGGTCGTGTGTGACCATTAGGATGGTCATCTCCTTTCGCAATTCTTTCAGCAAAGAGTAGATATCGGCTTCGGCTTGGGCATCGACGCTTGCGGTAGGTTCATCCAGTAGTAGTAATTTTGGTTCCGATACCAAAGCACGGGCGATGAGGGCTCGCTGGGTCTGCCCTCCGGATAACGTGCCGAAAGCGCAATGTTGAAAGTCTTTCAGCCCGACTTTTTCAAGCATCTCTTCAGTGATTTGACGATCTTTGTTGCTATAGATGCCGTACCAGGGAAGCCGGAATAAGCGGCCTGATAATACTAATTCATAGACGGAAATGGGAAATTGCCGGTCGAAGCGCAAGGCTTGGGGAACGTATCCGATCTGGTGCATCATTTGCTGTGGAGTGTGCCCGAATAACGAAACAGCTCCTGTGCTAGGCTTCAGGAATCCGAGAATAATTTTCAGCAGTGTGGTTTTGCCTCCGCCATTGGGTCCAATGATCCCGACAAATTCCCCTTGATTGACGGAAAATGTGACGTCTTTGAGGATGAGGCTATCCTCGTAAGCAAAGGAAACATTCTCGAAACGGATTTTATCTTTCATCTTTTTAATTCTGTATTCTGGATTCTGAATTCCAAATCGCTCTTGCAATTTCCCTCAGGCTCGCGAAATATTGCTCCGCGTAAGGGTCTAAAGTCACAACCTCTGCTCCTATCTCCTTCGCAATCAAACGAGCCCCTTTGTTGTTATACTGCATTTGGATAAAAATGCTTTTAATATGGGACTCTTGTGCCTGTTTAAGGACTCTTGTCAGCTGCTGAGGTGTTGGATCTTTCCCTTCAAACTCTATTGAAAGTTGCTTAATTTGGTAGTCGCGGCAAAAGTAGGCATAGGCAGGATGGGATACCATGATGATGCGGTTTTTCAGTGGCGCTAGGATGTCAGTGATTTCCCGGTCCAGGCCCTCGAGCTCTTGAGTCAGTTCTTTGAGCCCATCTTCATATTGCCGGCGATGCTGAGGGTACCGTTCGATGAGCGCATCTGCGATCGTTGCCGCTTGTATCTTCACTTCCCTCGGACTTAGCCAAAAATGGGGGTCGATGCAGCTGTCATGGGCATGGTGGCAACAGTGACAACATCCTTCGTCGCCCTCTTTGCTGACAATCAGGTTGATTCCTTTGCGCAGGTCAACAATATCCATTTCCGGATGATAGCTTTTCAACGCTCTGGTGGCCCGCGGTTCAAAGCTTTCTCCAATTTGGAACCAGATGTCGGCATGGCTGGCCGCAAGAGTCTGCTTAGGAGTAGGTTCATAGGTGTGCGAGCTGGCACCGGCGGGGACCATGAGTTCCACTTTCACAGTATCGCCGGCAATCTTTTCCACAAATAGTTTGTAGGGCGCAACGCTCACTAACACATAAGGAGTAGATTCAGCTGCCAAGAGGGTAGCCTGAGCAAAAAGGAGTAAAAAAGCCAGAAGCGATTTCATGGTTTTTGCTCACTCTTTTTTAAATGTTCTTCTAGGAAGCCCAGGATTGTTTTTCCTGCTGTCAAACGATTCTGCTTTTTCGCAAAACCGTGTCCCTCATCATCAAATACGACGTAACGATAAGGGATTGCGTTTTTGCTTACCTCTTCAATGATCTGATCCGATTCTGCTTTCAAAACTCTGGGATCGTTCGCACCTTGCAGTACTAATAAGGGCTTTCGAATGTTTTGGGCGTGGAAAAGAGGAGATATTGTCTTTAAATACTCTTCATCAGTTTCCGGATTTCCCACCTTTTTATATAAAGCTTCGCGTTCCGATTCCCACCATTCAGGAATGTTTTTCAGAGTCCTTACCCAATTGGAGACTCCGAAAATGTCAACTCCGCAAGCCATTTCATTAGGACGGAATGCCAATGCCGCTAGTGTCATATAGCCGCCATAGCTGCCGCCTATGATTCCGACTCGATCCTCTTCGATGATGCCTGTGGAGAGCAAGAACCCTTTTGCGGCCATGCAATCGTCGAGGTCAGCTTCTCCATGTTTTAAGTCGGCGGCTTTGTAAAACTCTTTTCCATAACCAGAGCTGCCGCGATTATTGACGGCAAGGACAGCGTACCCATGATTGACGAGGTATTGGATGAGATAGTTGTAGCCTGTACGGGATTGGCCGCCGGGGCCGCCGTGGACCCAAATGAGGGCCGGTACTTTCACGCCATCTTCGGCAACTTTAGGCTTGTAGAACAGGGCCGGGATTTCTTTTCCATCATAGGAAGGATATCGGATGATTTCAGCCTCTACAAGGTCATTGGAATTGACATCAGGGCTTAAGGAATTGGTGAGCTGCCGATATGTATTTTTTTCGATATTATACAAATAGAGGTTGCCCGGAGATCTATCGCCATTTACACTGAATAAAATATACTTTTCACTTTTAGATACAGTGGCATTAGTGATCTGTCCCTCGGAAAAATAAGGGAGTTTTAGCGGTTTGCCAGTTTCTTGATCAAAAACCTGAAGTGTTGTTTTGCCATCTTCGTTAATGTTTGTGATCCGATAGCGCCCGTGATAGGAAAATGAGACGTTCGAAATGTCCCAATCGTACTTTTCAACGGTTTCAGATTGTTCTGTGGCAAGATCAAATTTTTTGAGATAGAGGAAGTCGCTGTTTTCATCGGTGAGGAAATACAATGTTTGTGAATCCAGGCTGAATGCCAGCGGAGAGAAGTGTATATCGCCCTTATGGGGGGCAATGTTTGTTAAGGTTTGCGAGCTCAGATCGTATAAAAAGATGTCCGAATCATTCATCGTATTTGTTTTGCTCATGGCGATATATCGTTTGTCAGGGGAGATATCTCCAAACTGATACCCTTTGGTGTTCTCAAAAATGAGCGTGGGGTTAAAAGTGTCGATATCAATTTCGTACACGTCCATGTATTTGGGATCTCTTTCATTTGTCCCGAAATAAAAACTCTTTTGATTATGGCTCCAGCCGTAAAATTCTGAGCGGGCTCCGGGAAACGGAGTTAAGTCTCGTGTTGTGCCGTCCCCTTCGCGTAAGAAGATGTGGTTTCTTTCGTTTCCTAGTTCGTCGGTGGTGTATAAGAAACGGTCGTCGTGTGGGAATCCTGAAAGCACCATGATGGCTTGATGAGTGGAGTTGGTCAATTGGGTTTGGTTTTCTCCGTGTGTGGAGATGGAATAAATATTGAAAATTCCGGATTCATCGCTGGAGAATAGGATACGTTTTTCATCAAAAGTGAAGGTTCCCCCGATGTAACTTTTCGTGTTCATGAATTGTTCGATGGAGTACTGTTGATGAGCAGTCTTTTGTTCTTTTGAGCATCCGACACCTAATAAGATAACAAAGAGGAATGTCCAGACATATAAAATAGTTTTCATGCTAATCCATAATAAAATTAAAATAGAGGAACCGAGTAGTGATAATGTGAATGATTGTACATGAAAAATTCTTTTTTGTCTACCTCCATTGGAGTTGGAAAACAAGCTTGTAAGATAAAGGGGTTTCGGTTACTATTTATGATCTATCTTTCAGGAGGAGTGTCCGAGTGGCTTAAGGAGCACGCTTGGAAAGCGTGTGTACGTTAACGCGTACCGTGGGTTCGAATCCCACCTCCTCCGACACATGGGATGATCTGACACTGCGATGAGCTTATCAAACGGTTCACGTAGTGTTATGATCGCCTTTTTGTCCTTCAGAAAAATCCAGCAGCTTTTAACCATCAGCCTTAAGTTATGTCATCTTGCTTGTGCTTTAGGGACAAATTTGGCAAACTGACTCCCAAGAAAGCACGATTGCTGCCGAAGATGCCACTTCCCAGCACTCTAGAAAACCAAGGTGCACTAATAAAATTCGTTGAGGAGCAAAGAGCTATAGATGGTTGAACCTAAAAAGAGAGCTCTCGCAAAAAAGGCAGGCTCAAAGATAACTTTACCTTCCGGGTATGAAGAGGTCTTAGATAATCTAAGGGATTTAATCAAGACGGCCCAATTGAGAGCGATTTCGACTGTCAATCAATCATTGATTTCCGTTTACAAAGGTATAGGAAAAACGATTTATGAACAGCAACAAAGCTCCAAACCTGCAGATAGTGAAAAATCTATTAGAATTTATTACGATGAACACGGAAACAAAATGATAAGATCTGAAGGTTCTCGTTCCTGGAGAAATAATAATCCAGGCAATCTTGCAAATTTCCCATTTGCTAGAGAGAATGGCTCTATAGGTACTGATGGAAGATTTGCAATTTTTCCAGATGCCGAAACAGGTCAACGAGTACGTAAAAAGTTACTTAAAGGATCAAAATATCATCATCTTACAATCAAGGAGATGGCATATAAGTATGAACCAGAAAGCCTAGAAAAATCCGAGGTTTATTGTAAATGTATTGAAAGCCGCTCGAAATTAGGGGTGCGTCAGCAGCTTAACATGACTCCAGACGACTTTGGATTGACAGCGTGAAGTAACTGATCGTATTTTTCAATGCTGATGTTAATTTTTCCTCTCTCATATTTAGCATAGGCGTTGGGAGAATTCGATCCTAAGCGATCGGAGACTTTTCGAATTGTCAATTTACTTGTTTCCCGCTGCTTAATTAATGACAAAGATAACAGTAGCTTTCGATCCGAGCAAGTAACGCCGACAACTCCATCGGCATGATCAATAACCTCTACTTTTGGTTTTTTTTCAAAATAATAATCAAGATAGAGCTCGATAGCATCCTGTAGCATTGCCAAGGCCTCTTTCTTTGTATGACCCTGCGTCGTCACTCCGAGGGATTCTACCTGAATTACCCATGATGGACGGCCAACTGTTTTCCATACTTTTCCACGAAATTCCATAAAAACCTCCTATTTCCCTGGGTTTTCTTTTGCTATTTTAATAATCGCCTTCGCTGTGAATTCGTTCACTTCCCTCTGACGGGGTATTTCGGTAGTGTCAATTCCGTTAGTCCAGATATCGTGGTTACCGCCGTGCCTGGCTAAATACCACCCGAGTTTACGTAATTGCTTTTCGACATCTACTTTTTTCATAATCTAATTGTACACCATAAGGTATACAAATGTCAAACGTAAAAAAAAATCGCATAGCTTGTACAACAAAATGAATTCATTGTACAATAGCATTAACAATCGAGGTTCCCTATGGTCAAAAGAAATGCAAACATGACACGGCTAAATCCCACCTACCTTTTTCCGGAAATTAACGCTAGAAAACAACAATTTCTTGGGAAAAATCCTCAAGCCCAATTGATCAGCCTGGGCATAGGCGATACCACAGAACCTTTGCCGCCAGTCATCGCCAAAGCTTTGGCTGCTACTGCCGAAGGATTGGCCACGCGCGAAGGGTATACCGGTTACAGCCCCGAACAGGGAATCCTGCCTCTCCGTGAAAAAATTGCTTCCAGACTATACCACAACCAAATACAACCTGATGAAATCTTTATTTCCGATGGCGCTAAATGCGATCTGGGACGCCTCCAAACATTATTTGGTTCCGATGTGACTATTGCCGTGCAAGATCCGACTTACCCGGTATATGTTGATGGCAGCCTGATCCGCGGTGTTAAGCGTATCATTCCGATGCCATGTACTCCGGAAAATGACTTCTTTCCCGATCTCACAATAGTACCTGCAGCCGACCTCATCTATTTTTGCTCTCCAAATAATCCCACCGGAGCCGTAGCCAATCGCAAGCAATTGGAACAGTTAGTTCAATTTGCAAAAGCGCATCGTTCGATCCTCATTTTTGATTCAGCTTATGCTCCCTATATTCAAGATCCCAAAATTCCCAAAAGCATTTATGAGATCGATGGTGCGCGTGAAGTGGCCATCGAAATAAGTTCATTTTCCAAGATGGCAGGCTTCACCGGTGTGCGTTTGGGTTGGACAGTGGTTCCGGAACAGCTTAAATTCGAAAATGGAGAATCTGTAAAAGCAGATTGGCGGCGTGTGACCTCAACGATTTTCAACGGAGCTTCCAATATCGCCCAGCGTGGGGGCTGCGCTATTTTGGAGGAACCAGGCTGGTCCGAAGTGCAGGAGATGGCGAAATTTTATCTGGAAAACACTTCCTTGCTGCAAGAGGCTTTGCGAGCAAAAGGGGTTCAGGTTTTTGGCGGAGTGAATGCTCCTTATTTGTGGATCCGGTTTCCCGGGAAGAAATCGTGGGATATTTTTCAGGATTTAATGGAAAACCTTCATATCATAACGACCCCCGGATCCGGATTTGGTTCTTCCGGAGAAGGTTTTGTGCGGCTCAGTGCTTTTGGGCATAGGGAAAATATTCTAGAAGCTGTAAGGCGAATATCCATAGCCAAAATGTAAATTGTTAATATAAAAGGAAATCAACCAACCAGGAGGAATTCTTATGTCAATTCAACCTGTCCAAACGAAACCCGCAAGTTCATCAGTAGATAGGGCCATTCTTCAGGAATACAATGCAGAAATTCGCCGTCTTACACAAGACATGAATGATATAAAAGAAATGCAGGGGTTAATTTCCACCATGGTAGTAACTCATTCTGAGCCTTTAAAGGCTTGTGAAGAGAAAACCGCTCAGGCCTTTGAGAACACGATTAAAGGCACACAAGACGTTCAAAAAGCATCTGAAATTAAAGGCGATCGGAATCGGTTTATCGTGTTTATTGGGGGTGGGAGTGCCGCGGGAGTAGCTTTGGGTGCCATAGGGTTTGCCATCAACCCAATCGTTGGGGTTATTAGCATGGTTGCAATGGGCGGTGTTGGGGCGATTGTAGGTACAATAGTCACGCGTAAATAGCAACGAGTGGGAATTCAGAATAAGAGACAATCAGAACATTGAATATCGACACCTTTGCCACAGTCTCAATGCATTTTTAACCACAGAGGCACAGAGACACAGAGAGAGGCACAGAGGGTTGTACATTGCCACAATAAACGAAGAGCATGTTGGCAACCTTCTACGCCTGTTTTTCGTTTATTGTGGCAATGTACAACCCTCTGTGCCTCTGTGGTTAAAAATGCATTGAGACTGTGGCAAAGGTGTCGATGTTCAACGTTGCTTGCAAGATATTTCCCTTATTTGTACAGTGTTCCTTTTCCTCATCACACAAGGATCATATGAATAACGTGCAACATGAACCCTATGTTCCCGCAAATAAATCTATTGCCGAATTTACGCCGAAAGCCGTGATTCTCGGAGCCCTCTTTGGACTACTCTTCGGCGCCACCACCGTTTATCTCGGCCTGAAAGTGGGCCTTACGGTCAGCGCTTCCATTCCGATTGCGGTCTTGGCAATCTCTATATTCAAAAAGTTCGCCCACTCCACGATCCTCGAAAATAACATCGTGCAAACCATCGGCTCTGCCGGTGAGTCGATTGCTGCAGGTGTGGTCTTTACGATACCTGCACTCCTGTTCTTGGCTAACGGAAAGGACTTCTTTCACTATTTTCAAATCTTTGTTCTTGCGTTTTGTGGAGGCATTCTTGGGATCCTCTTCATGGTTCCTCTACGGAAAGCACTCATCGTCAAAGAACATGGCCGTCTGCCTTATCCTGAAGGTACTGCTTGCGCCGACGTACTTATCGCCGGTGAAAAAGGAGGCGATTTAGCCAAAAAAGTGTATTGGGGGATAGGGATTGCTGCCCTATACAAATTCCTCATGTCCATCCTAAGCCTTTGGAAAGATGTTCCTGAGTATCTTTTTGGCAAGAAATCTGTGCTACCAAATGGAAGTGTAAGCGCTGAAATTACTCCAGAGCTCCTTGGCGTCGGCTACATCATCGGCCCACAAATCGCCGGAACCATGGTCGCCGGCGGCATTTTATCCTCCCTGGTGTTAATTCCATTAATTTCCTACTTCGGTGAATACACCACAGCAGTGATACCTCCGGCGACAAAACTTATTTCTGACATGAGCTTAAGCGAGATTTGGAGCAAATACATCCGTTATATTGGAGCTGGAGCCGTTACATTCAGCGGTATGGTCGTATTACTTAAAACAATGCCGGTCATTGTGCAGACATTCCGTTCGACAGTGAAAGATTTTCGAGCAAAGAAGAATGGCGAAGACCAAGATGTCGAGAGGACCGACAGGGATTTGCCATTATACGTGGTGATATTGGGATCTTTGGGATTAGTGGCTTTGATGGGTTTTCTTCCACATATGCCCGTTACTTTGACATCCAGTTTGCTTGTTGTGATTGCCGGATTTTTCTTCGTTACTGTTTCTTCTCGAATTGTGGGATTGATCGGAAGTTCCTCTAACCCCATATCAGGAATGACGATCGCGACACTCATGGGCACTTGTTTGATATTCTTAGCAAAAGGGTGGACAGGTGATATCTATCAGCCGATCGCACTTTGTGTAGGATCTATCGTTGGGATTGCGGCTGCAAACGCAGGGGCCATTTCCCAAGACCTCAAAACCGGGTATTTAGTGGGTGCAACTCCTATTAAACAACAGGTCGGCATGATGATCGGAGTCTTCGCTTCGGTCATAGCAATTGGCTTTACGCTGCTTTTACTCAATGATGCCATTGGGATTGGCGAAGCGACCGCTGAACATCCACACCCGTTGCCAGCCCCACAAGCCACTTTAATGGCGACAGTGATCAAAGGGATGCTGGATCAAAGTTTGCCTTGGGGCTTGGTTCTTGTGGGAATGGGAATCGCTGCTGTGGTTGAACTTTGCGGAATCAATTCTTTAAGCTTCTCCGTAGGAGCTTACTTGCCCTTGTCCACCACAATGACAATTTTCATCGGTGGTGTAATCCGAGCGCTCGTTAACCTACGCAAAAAAGAGCATGTCGTCGAATCTGAACTTGAGTCGGGGACTTTATTCAGTTCGGGACTTATTGCCGGCGGGGCATTGATGGGGATACTTATAGCCATCATGCTTGGAACAAATGCAGGAGTCAATGCTGAGGGGAAATCCATCTCTTGGATAGACAAATTCAATCTACATCTTACAGCTGGGATGGGATGGGAAAGCGACCTGATTGCGGTCTCCTGCTTTGCGCTTTTATGTATAATTCTCTATTTTGTGGCTATACGTAAAGAGCAGAGCTAGGTCACTTTTTTTAATAAAAAAATTCCGTTTATTGTATGGTGATTAAAAAAGAGGAGTTTAAACCAATGGCCAAATTCATTTATCATATCGTATTTTTGTTTTTCCTTGCTGTAGGAACTCCTGTATTTGCGAGAGATATGTATGCCAATGAAGAAATAAAAATACGCCAGTTACTTACTGATTTTGTAGATGGCTGGAATAAGCACGACCCTAAATTAATGGCTTCATACTGGAATGCAGATGCGAATTTCATCGATCCTTCCGGCAAATTGGCAACCAATCAACAAGAAATAGAAAAGATTTTCGCCATTGATTTGAAAGGGAGATTCGCAAAAGCTGAATTTCAACAACAAATTCAATTTATCGAATTTTTATCTTCTTCCATAGCGTTTGTGGATGCAGAAATTCTGATTAAAGGAATCGAAGAAAAAGACCCGGAAGAACGATTGAAAATCCATCATGCGATCTATATTCTGAACATAAAAGATGGTCAATGGCATATTGCCTTGGCTCGAATGTATCAAAGCGGACAGATTACAAGAGTGCAGTAAGTTCTTTGCTTAGCAAATTGTGGATATGCCCATTAGTGGCTAGAATTTTTCCTGCATTTAATTGAAAAGGGGTTTGGTCATACGAAGTCACCATTCCACCCGCTTCGCGAACGAGAACAGCACCTGCTGCCATATCCCAAGGTTGCAATCCACGTTCCCAATAGCCATCTAAACGACCAGAGGCGACATAAGCTAAGTCTAGAGCAGCAGAACCCATTCTTCGGACACCCTGAGCCATATTCGTTAGACGGCAAAATTGGGCATAATTATTATCTTCAGTTTCCCTTCGATCATATGCAAATCCTGTTGCCAAAAGACTGGAAGATAAATTGGAAACTTGTGAAACGCAGATTTTATCATCATTCAAATAAGCGCCCAGCCCTTTTGCCGCATGAAAAAACTCTTCGGAAAAAGGATTGTAGATAACACCAACAACCGGTTCTTTGCAGTAAAGGAGGCCAATAGAAACACTTACCATAGGAAATTGATGTGTGTAATTGGTGGTTCCATCCAATGGATCCACCACCCATGTGAACTCTTCATGCATGATCGGATCTATCCCATACTCCTCCCCTTGAAATCCGTGGGTGGGATAACGTTTACGAATAGATTCTAAAAGAAGCCTTTCCGATTCTTGATCTGCCTCCGTAACCAAATCGCTGGGGCTGCTTTTGGATTTGATCATCGAGATCTTTCCCCAATATTTTCTCAAAACCCCAGCTGCTGCATGGGCGGCTTCCGAAGCTGTCTTCAAAAGTTCTTTAAGTTGACTGGGAGAAAGATCTGTCATAAAATTTTCTATGTTGATTTAAACTTTCTTTCGCAAATTGTCACACAAGACGCCACCAAAGTGATCTTCAGAGCTTCTATCGGAAGAAAAGGGAGAAGGCCCATGGGTGCAGCTTGGCTCCATCCAACGAAATTGACCAACCAGAGTGTACCTAAGCCAAGCATTACGACCTCTCCGATGGACAGGGCTAAGAGGATGGTAAAGAAACTGATGTTTTTTCTTATTTCCAGAATCCTGCCGATAAGCCAAGCTTCCATGACAAATCCTACGAGATATCCTCCTACAGGTTCGAGCAAAAACGCCGGATTCGCATGCCATCCTGATAAGACAGGTAAACCCGCGAAGGCTTCAGCAAGATAAGCTAGAACGGCAAGAGCTCCTTTCCTGCTTCCGAGGGAGACCCCAACAAGCATAACGGCAACTGTCTGGAGAGTGATAGGCACAGGAGTAAAGGGGAGAAATAGTCGAACCTGAGCAGCAAGGGCTATGAATAGGGAAGCCCCGATTACCATAAGAATGGAGTAAAGTGTTTCTCGTGGAAACCGTTTAGTACGAGGGACAGTAGAAAAGTTTGGGAACATTAGGACTCCTTATTAGATCATTGAAAAAAAGCCTAGTATACGCAAAACTTTACAAACTGATCAATCTAAAAAAGAGAGGAAAACGGAGAAAAAAACCCGTTTTCCTGTTGTGGTATAATTATCTCTTAGGGGTTTGTGTAGTTGTTTGGCCCTGAGATTTTACATAATCATCATAATAGAAGTATGTGTTTTTATTAGCTTGGTTATTTTTATTAGCTTCGATGCATCTTGTGCAAACACCTTCTACGGAAGCCACACATGCGCAGCAGAAACAAAGCGCGAGAAGAGCTGTTGTAAATATATTCATTATATTCTCCTTTTTATCTAGTTATTATGGTTTTGAGGTCAAAATTTATTAACCACTAGTGTATCAGTTATGCTTATTGTTTGTCAAGAAGATATTTTGTAAATATATTGAAAACCCAGCAATTCTAAACCCATTTTTTTGAAACACAGAGGACACAGAGAGAGAAAAGAGTTTGTATTGTTATAATTTATACAGAATTTATATCAATATAACTCTTCTTTATCTCTGTGCCCTCTGTGTTTCAAAAAAAGGATTTAGAATAGCGGTCCTTTAATGCATAACAATACGATTGAGTATTCTGAATCCCGATACTTTACGCGTATCCATTATTTGACTGGAGGAACCGGTGCCGGCGCCGGTGACGTCGCAGTTCCGATCTTTTCCATCAATAATTGGAACATATCTTTCACCCAATGAACGATTGCATCTGCCCACGACTGTAAAGTATGAAAAGCTTCAGGGAAATAAAGCCATATTAGGTAAAACAATATCCCAAAAAAAATGAAATTTAATATGAATCTCATAAAACCTCCTGCTCCAGACGATGCTGGCCTATTTTTCATAGTAGCAAAAAATTGAATATTTAAATTAAAAAATATTTATTTTTGTAAGTGCTTTATCTTTAGCTTGATATATCAGAATCATCAATCTACACTCTAAAATTGCAAAAGCAAATCAAACGTAGCTGACCAAGAATACCAGTTTGCTTTCTGTAATCGGATTTTATCTCTAAATGTCGTATTATCAAAAATTAAACGGGTTTTGTCATGTCCACGACGGAGCTTCCACTGGCTTGCGTTGAATGTCAATAAAGCCTCCCAATCTGACCAGAATTGGTAGCCTATTCCGGCGTGTACTACATTTGCAAAGCCTTTTGCCTTGTCGCTTGTATGGAATTTGAATGTCGGTTTTCCCTTGTACTCGCCATGGGAGCTCATAAGACCCCAATGAAATTCATAGCTACCATAAAGCCAGCAAGCTCCGCAAGGGAGAAACACATCGAATCCGGCCCATGGTGCTTTGAATATTACCTGGCTTTTCGATGATGTCTTTGAAGAAACAGCACTATCGGACGATGAAGAATCCAGAAAAACATCACTATTGTTTGCAATCCTTCCTTTGCTTTTGAAGTTCATGCGATTCCAGGAAAATCCTACAAGGGGGATAAAACGCAATGTATCGCAGCAGTTATTGCACCAGTTCCACCAGATAGGGAATCCGATTGCAAAGTTTGCTTCATAATTTCTTCCGTGAGGACCGCCTTTTACGTGGATTAGATTAGGGTCTACCAACGGAGTTTCATAGTGGAATTTGGAAGTATTGTTCCATCCATACACTATTTTGCCTCTAATATAGACGTTATACTCCGTGCAGGTTTCGCCGTCGATCCCAAGAGTCCAAGATTGGACATCTGACCAATCCTGTTTTGTAATGAAGATGGGGTTATCGGTTTTTCTTGTGACAATTTTGAAATTATCATGTCTGTACCCAATCTGCACACCGAAGTTAGTATCATCCCAGTCATCGGCTTTCAGTGCTGGGGTAAATGATAGAACAAGTAGCAAGAGTAATGAGCGGATAAAACTGTGCATAGGTAGGCCATCCTTGTATGGAAACTAAAGGATCGTTATAAAAATTATCTTATTCGCCGTCAACAGATTTATTGAATGAATTGCATACAGTCATGAGCGATAGCCCACTCTTCTCTTGTATGGATCACCAAAATTTTCACGTGAGAATCTTTTGCGTGCACTTCTTGATCCGGAACGCAAGCAAGATTCTTTGCAGTATCCAATTGAATTCCCAAGAAGGTTAAATTTTTACAGGCCTTGTCGCGAACGTAGGCGCTATTTTCTCCGATTCCGGCAGTAAAAACAATGGCATCCAAGCTGTCTAAAGATGCTCGTAGTCCACACAGGAAGAATCGTAAAATATGAATATACATTTCTAAGGCAAGGGTGGCTTGATCGTCTCCGTTTTTTGCTTTCTCTAAAACAGTCCTCATATCTTTTTCGCCGCAGATGCCAAAGAGGCCCGATTCTTCAAAAAGGCAATTGTTAAGTGTACCTGGATCCATTTTCTTTTGATTTAATAGGTAGAGAAGAATGCCAGGATCAACACTGCCGCTGCGGCTGCCCATCATAAGTCCTTCTAAAGGAGTAAACCCCATACTCGTATTGACGCTTTTCCCGTTGCTCACAGCGGCTATAGAGGCTCCATTGCCTAGATGGCAGGACAGGATATTTACTTTTTTTATGTCTTTATCGAGCATGGCCGCCGCTCTTTTGGTGCAGTAGGAGTGGCTGATGCCGTGGAATCCATACCGTTTGATCCCTTCTTCTTTCCACTGATAGGGGCCGGGATAAGTGGAGGCGAAAGGGGGGATTGTCGAGTGAAAAGCTGTATCAAAAACGGCGACCTGAGGGATTTTTGGAAGCAGAGTTTCCAGAATATTGATGCTATCTAATTCGGGAGGGTTGTGTAGAGGGGCTAAGGGGAAAAGAGACTGGATTGTTTTTTTAACTTCAGCAGTGATCAAAGTCGGTTGGGTAAATTTGTCACCCCCATGGACGACTCGGTGTCCCACAACAGAGATCCCGTGAAGATCTTGAATGGTTTCCAGCAATGTTTTTAGCGCTTGATGCCTGTCAGTGATGTTGAGGGAGGTTTCGGTGAGTGTTTTTTGAGGTGTTGAGGCTTTGAGGAGTACTTTTCCAGGAATTTTCGACCAATCGAGTAAACCTTCCCAGAGGGTTTGACCTGAGGGCATATCGAAGAGGAAGCATTTATCGGTGCTTGAGCCGGCGTTGATGACAAGAATTTTTGGCACAGTTTTTTCCATAGGATGTGAATTTAGAATTCAGATTACAGAATTCGGAATTCATAATCCAGAAGCTATACCACGCGCGGTATAGAATTTAACGCTTTCCCCATATCAGTACACAATCACAGAATTCCGACACCTTGGGACTGAGCTTATTAACTTTCCCATCTTTTGTCAGAATCGTTATGGCTGGAGGTTTGCATTCAGCTTGAATTCCTAACGCGACGTTGGCTTTTGTAATAATCTCTGCGGTTTTACGACACGTTTCATCAGGTTTATCAAACGCTGAGGCATATGGCATACTCAATAGCTTATGGCCTTCTTTCTTTCCCTTTTTTGATTGTCTCTCCAAAGCACTTTGTACTTGGGAAGCCAGGAATTGGGATGTTGAATCGATTGAAGATGTCATAACGGTTAATCCTCGAATAATGTTTGAGAAGCAAGTATATCTCACCATTTCTTTTTATGCCAGTTTAAATCTATCCTTTGCAAGTGCCTGAAAATTATAAATATTTATTTAATTAAAATTTATAAAAAATTATTTTTATCTTTACAATTCGTTAATAATTTAATGGTAATATAGTGTCATAATACAAATTATTATATAAGGATTAAATAATATGGAATGCACAAACCCACTACAAGGACCTTTAACTCAATATGGAACAATGAGTTATCCAAAACATGAAGCATTGAGTTCTCCAACACAAGTAGCTTTAACTCAGTATGAACCGGTGAGTTCTCCAACACAAAAAACTTTAGCTGTTTTTGGAACAATGGTTTACAAACCAGGTCCATTATCTGTCCAGAACAAGAGAATTTTAGAAAATTTAAGAGCAAAAATTGCTAGTGAACATCTAAATTTTGCAGCTTTACAAAAACAAGAAAGTTTTTGGAGTAAAATTTGGAGTTATTTGCCATTTCCGTCTGCTAAAACTACGGGTCAAACCGTTGGCCAGCTAACAGCAATTACCCATGGTGCCCAACTATCTAATGCTGTCATTGATCGATTGACGCCTGCATTGCTACCCCACGGATTACCCGCTATAGGAATAAATATAGCCGCGGAAGTGACTAAGCTAGCATTAAATCCATACGTTCTTCCGCTAGTGGGAATGGCTCTAACTCAAGGAGGTGGAATTGTATTACAAGCGACGGCTTTTCTGGCAGGATGTGTCTACAATCGCATTATGAAACAACCTGATAATACACTTAGCTTAGAAGACTTATCGGCCAAAAAAAGTGTGTTTACAGTCATGGAAGATGGTACCATCGTAGATGTTAATGGTGAAATGCTTACCACCAGGGATTTGCTTGATATTGCACAGGCGGTTAATACTTATGTGCTTACATGTAAATTGTGCGAAGCACAGAAAGAAGACGTTGAAAATATTTTTAATGAATATCTTAAAAAGGCTATTTCCCCAATCTCAGCAAAGCACTTCGCTATTATAACGGTTGCTAAAGAACAGTTGCAAAGTGCAAATTCCGCAAATAATTTTGAGAAAATAGAGAAGGCGATTAACTTACTAGTTAAGTATGCAAACACCGAGCCGGAAATGGTAGAGAATTTGAGACATTTGCAGAGATCACGATCTGCAGAATGGGATGATAGCGTCACTGATTTAGCTAATGAGGAAGAATGGCTTCTTATGGATAAAGAGGATAAAATCCCATTAGCAATTAGTAATGTCGATGAGCCCAAAGAAATAAAAAGCCCGATTTGAGGGGTACCACAATCCAAATGCATTTTTAAACCACAGAGGCACAGAGACACAGAGAGAGTCAAAGATGTCTTACTTCCTGATTGTGTTTGTTCTGGCAATGTCAGCAATTCGGACTGCTAAAAGATTTCATAGGTAAAAGGAAGCATTGAAGAAAATTTATTTCGATTTAAATTAATTAGTTTGAGTTTTTTAGTTTTTGAGTTCATTTATTTCAGCTTTGTTCCCCAGAAAAACGTAAAATAATTTGTAACACACGCATACTCAATATTTTATGTGTTTTAGGTAATGCCGAATGGATTACAACAGCTTCTTTATTAAAAATGAATCTAAAGCAGTTTTACACTACATTGGCAATGCGCCTAGGCCGCTTTTAATGCATTTACACCGTTGCCTTGATTGATTTCGACAGAACTAATTTGTTCGACGACAAAATGATACCGAAATTGAATCCTTTTCGATACACATCTCTTAGAAAAAATTTCTTCTGTGGGTTTATAGAGTAATTGTCCAAGGAGTTTTTCGGCTAAAGTGCTTTGCTGCCAATCCCCTTTTTGCTTAACAGCCTCTGAAAACCGGAAAAGCTCGAAAATCCCAAAGGCAAGTAATGAAAGACCTTGCCAGTTAAAACATGAACGAGGGTTCCTTGAGTAGTCATGGTTTAAATTAAAACCTCGATTTTTCAGTGAATTGAAAAGATCTTCTATCTCCATTAAGTAAAGAATATAAAAAAGAGATAAGCTTGGAAGAAGTTAGAGAGAAAAAAGGGTCCCGTAATTTGATAATTGGAGGAATAGGGAGTGTCTATAAAATAAAGCAAGCGGGAAACATTGCACTGCCGGAAAAGCCATGGTATAGATTCCGAAACCAATATCGTAGTCTATGTTATGTAAATATGATATGGGAAATGTGTGAGAAGAATTTATCTGGGTTAGATCCACTTGCAAAAAAATTAAAAGAAAAGTTTGAGGTAAAACGAACTGTAATCACTCCTTTATTCAACCATCTATTACAAGCGATACCCTATTGCGTAAGATTTGTAAATTCGGAAAGATCACATTATAAAAATGACAAACTAATTCTTCAAGATCTATTGAAGAATTGGACAAGAGAGAATTACAAGGATTTTCCTGATATTGTCCACACAGAATCAGAGGAAGATTATGTTCTTTTTATAAAAAAAGAAAAGTTATTTCCATTCAATTGTCATGTGTTGTTTCGCCTCGCCCATCATTTAGGGATAGGCGATTATATTAAATGCGATGACTGCTGGAAAGGTAATTTAAATGACAATCCGAAGAAACCTGTGTACCTCTGGATTAGAAAAGACAAGCTTGAAGAGGTTGTTAAAGTTTTGGAGCTTCAATTTGAATCAATTATCTCTTAATTTTTTTCCTTAAGGTTAAACATCGAAGCAGAAAAAGTTTTTTGCATCAGCGGATACTATGATGACGAAATTCCCATAAACTTTTTGGTCTTCGTTTAGGAATGGAGAATGGGGCCAAAAATTAAACCAACCTTAAATTTTTTTGATGCAGAAGCATTTCTCATCGTTGACCATATCTTCACATACTTTTGGAAGAGTTTTATATTTTTTACTGTTTTGGTAGGCAGGTAATTCATCAATAATATATCTAGAGGCAATAATCGATAAATGTAAAGGATTACAATTCAAAGATTCCATTCTTAATATGTTAGAAAATTGTTCTAAATATTCCCATTTACTATAAATTTTACACCCTGATATAACTATTTGCTGGCGGAAATGACAATTCCATGCAATTCTATCTAAAACACAATGAGGAGCACGCATTTTATTGTCATTCTCCCGACATAACTTTTTTATTTCAACTTCCTCATTAAATCTCTTTTGCAGTGCTTCAACCTCTGAAGGCTTAAAATCATAATGTTTATCATAAAAGTCTAGTTCTTTTAACTTCCATTTAGAAGCCAAAACCGTAAGGTAAGCGAGGGTTGCTTTTTTTAGAACTGACAAAAATTCTGGGTTTACCTCATCACCTATGCTTGTATAATCGGTCTTAGCTATGCGAACATCCTTGATCCTCAGTCCATGCAATAGAAGACTTTTTAGAAGTGTTAGCACATCACCTATCATCCATAACTTTGCATGCATTTTCAATGAGACTTCCCACATTATTTAATGATACCCGCTGTTTCTTGGTAACTTTTACGGCCCTTGTCCTGAGATCATCGGTGCCACAAGTCCACCATATAGCAACGTCAAATAATTGATCAGATAACATACGATTATAGAAGTGTACGTTCCCAGACTTTTCGCGAACATCTAAAATCCACTTGCTAAGTTCGACTGTTTTTTCTGCTGTATGTCTGAGGCAATACTTAGAATCTTTAAGCTTTGGATGCCCGTCCAACTTGCGAAGCAATTGAAAACCATCTTCAGCCCTTTTTATTTTCAATTTTAATTCTTCTACTGTGAATGGTGTAGCTTTTTTGGCTTCGCCAAAACTACGAATTGCACATCCAGAAATGTGATCGTCGAAATTTGAAGCCAATCGAAGGGAATAATGAGGTTTAATATAAGAAACGGAACTTAAACCAAATCTCGAAATGTTCATGCCTTTCCTCCTTTATGAATTTTTGACCCTAATTTTTTTAATTAAATTTATCGAATGTTTAATGGTGCTATTTTTCAAAAATCAATAGAAGCAAGTAACTGATCATGTGCGTTTTGTTTTATCCAAAATTCTCTGGGTGTTCGACTCGAAGGCGGCTGAGCATATGTTTCTCGCATTTCTGGATTATGACGAACCACCTCAATACGATTGGTGAATTTTTTTAGATGAGTTAGATCGATTTCAATACAAGCAACTTGATCTACGGCCAAGAAAACACTCACAACCTCTTTAGTCTTCAATTCAATTGGTGGTTCTATTTGCGAGCCAACAAGATATAATTTCGAAGCTTTCTGATCAAATTGAGCTAATATACCAGGATTCGAAGGTTGATGTGCTTTATGTGAGATCAGTACTTTTAAAGCTGACCCTCTAACTTTCAACGCGTAGTGTGAAAATCTAGAAGGGATGTTTTCAAATTTTTCAATCGTTTGTATAGGGACACGATAAAGAGGAATTGAATAAGGCTCTAAACATTCATCCAAAGAAAAACGTGATGCTATGTCCTTAATCTTTGTTATCAATGGTGCAGTTGAAACAGGGTTATGAAATTGATGTTTTGACTCAGAAAATGGAATCATTGATTTAGAAAATAACTTATACTTGCTAGAGGCCTGCAAAATAAAATTATTTTGAATAGAAATTGATCGAAGTCCTACATGGGAAGAAAAATTCATTGCGGGCCTCCTTTATGAGTTTTTGACCATCCAAATTGAAAACAATAACAAAAAAATCTAATTTTATCAAGAGATAAGCGGCAGAGTTATTACATTAAAATCGGTGATATTAAAAGTCGGTAAATACACTAATCCATATCCGTGTTCATAGGCACGAGGATCTGCGATACCTGGTCCCCGAGTTTTCCAATTTTGGGTATGACGTTATTGAGTATGTTGGGCGTGCTTTATTTCAGAAGTTTCGCACAGTCGAACAAATTATAGATGAGCTCAGAGAAAAAAATGTTGTGATTTCGGAAAGGGAGGTTACGTTTCTTGGAAAAAAATTTATCTTCTATTTGGCTTATGCTCATAAAGATAAATCTACTGAACTCCAACAATTGCTTCACCTTATAGGCGGCTATGTATTGCATTTTGATGCCACCTGCGATGGTGATAGCCCACATCTGTTTTGCGCGATGGCGGAGATTGTAAACCTGGTCTTGGGAAGTGTAAAAATGCCCTCTGAAACCACGGAGGCAATTGTTGCCTTTCTTACCACTATCAAAGAACAGTATGGTGCTCCCTTGGCTGGCGTTTCAGATATGCTCAAAGCAAATTTAGCAGCATTCGAAATTGTATTCCCCGGTGTTCCACATTTTATCTGTCTTTATCACTTTCTCAGGGACGTAGGAAAGGATTTAATGGAGTACGACTATTCAATTTTACGTAATGAGCTAAAACGATATGCAACATGTACCAGACTGCGAGAAATTTCCAAAAAAACAAAAGGCACCTTAGGTACCAATGAAGCAACGTATCATAAATGTATTAAAAAATATGGTCTATCTGGACTGTCTAAACTACCTCACGGACTTATTGCTTATGTCCTCACAGAGTGGATTCGAAATTATGAAAGTGAACTGGACGGTTATGGGTTTCCATTTGATCAGGGATATCTTGTTCAATTCCAGAGGATGAAAGAGGTGTACCAATTCCTAGGAGACATGCCAAATGACATCGGAGAATTTTCAGAACTAAAGAATTTTTTGGGGAGTGTTGTCGAAGATCCTGAGATACAAAAATGTGTCCAGCTTTTGCAAAAGAAGACGGCGGATTTTGCTCAACTGCGGATGGCGATGCGGATCGCTTTACCTGATGGAAAAGATGGGTTAAATGACGATGGAGAGGATAGTGATGACATGGCAATCATTGAAAATGCGGTTTCAAAATTTGTGGAGAGAGAAGATATAAAAAACAGCACTGATTTATCCTATCAAAAAATGTATAACCAAATTAAAAAATATTGGAAAAAGCTTTTTGCGGATGCGATCATTGTTACTTTACCGAATGGTGAAAACGTTCGAATCTATATACAAAAAACGAATAATTTACTTGAAAGATTCTTCAGAGAATTGAACCGTGGAAATCGTAAAAGAAATGGGGGTAAATCGCTGGGACGCACCCTACAGACTATGCTTGCGGAAACGCCCATAGTAAAAAACCTCAATAATCCAGAATACGAACGGATCATTTTGAACGGAAAACCCTCATTAGCTGCAAGGTTTGCTGAAGTTGATGCAGCACTAATCCGAAAGGAGATGAAGAAGCTTGGAGAAGACGAAGAGAAATTACCAGTAGAAGTGAAAAAGCTAGTCAAGATAGAAGGGTTGCCGCTGAAGCTCTCAAACTCGAGGACCGAGTGTCAGCGGGCTGCGTGAAAAACGAAGAATTCAACAGATCCATGCCGATTTCAATTTTTTAATATTTTTGTATAACTAAAACATCCACATCATTTTCGTTTAAATCAGAATTCAGGTTCATTGAATCTTTTTGTTTGACATTTAATTATAAATTATGTTAAGATATTTTCTAAATTCATGAGAAGGTCTCATGAAGATAGTCTTTCAAAATCCAACTGGATTTTGCGGCCATAGAATAAAATTAATAATAGAATGGGACTTTTTAAATGAACTATCTAACCAGCATCTATAATTCAGCGCGGAGTTTTACATACTCAAAATCTGTAACTTCAACCCCAGATGTAGACTGGATAGAAGACATGCTTTTGCTTATTTTCCAAAATCTAAATCTAAAAGACTTAATTTCTGCAAGTTTGGTAGGCAAACAATGGAGTAGAGTGTATATAAAAGCATTGCCGCCACACGAAGCAAAGTATAAAATATTATGTGTTTTACGAGATAAACTCCCTATAAGATTTAAAAAATCACCATCACTCGATATTTCAACATGGGTTGAAAAAAAAGTAAAGACAACTTTTGGATCTACAGATCGAGAAAGAAAATCTTTAACTCATTATTTGCATTTGCCTCATGACATTTGGGCAGAACAACTTATAACAGATATCAAGTGTTCTTGGGATAGTACTAATGAAGAAGATGAAGAGGTAAGTGATTTAAAAAAAATTATAGAATGTGTAAGTGGGCTTGAACCAATCTATAATTCCCAAATAGCAAGTCGATTTACCGAATTGACGATTGCAAGTTTACGAATTTCTGGACATAATACATTTCAAAATACTATTGACCAAAACAACCTCTATTGGGAAGAAATTTTAAAAGCCTATGTTGCTTCTTTTCAAGATGAACCTAAGAGAGTTATAAATTTTCGAGGTGATGATCGTCCATTATCATTATCATTCTTGCTCTCTGATGAAACTCCTTTTGACAAATTGATCAAAGCAGACATGGTTCTATGCCAGCACACCTTCTCAGATTTGAAATCTTTAAACATCCGGCTTAAATCTCGTAAATTTTTAACTATAGATTTTCTTCCTTTAAAAGCTTTTCAGAGAAATTGCTTAAAACTTGAAGTTGTACGTATTTTTTGCCCTGAGGGGATGTTATCAACAAATGTTTTGGATCAGATAACAAAAATTCGGGAAGAATATCCGAATCTTCGAATTGAGATTCATCCTAAATAAAAGAAAGCGTGCAAAAGACAGACAGCCTCTTTCACACTTTTTTCATTCTATCCTATTTTTAGATTCCGCAAATGCATTTTTCGATAAAAAAATGAAGGAATGACATGACCAACTGCTTTCTAAATGATTCGGCGAATTAACCTCGCTGAAAACTCTTTACTTCTATCAGATTAGGAAACTTACTCCGAATTACAAGATTGATCCAAAATATTTTCGATATTTTCTTGCTCTAGGATTATTGACTTCTTGAGTGCTGAGGCGTTAAGATGCTACTCTAAAACAGTTAGAGAGAATCCCATAAATGGCTAAAGAAAAAAAAGCAAAAGCTGTTTCTGTTAAGTCTAAGAAGGCCATTGCCATTCCATCGAATGAATATGCAGATACACTAGCCGACCTTAAAAGCGCATCCGTGAAACTCAAATAAAGGCCGCTAATGCTGCTAACAAAGAGCTTTTAAAGCTTTACTGGTCAATAGGAAAAACAATTGTTGATAGGCAAGAACAGAGTGGTTGGGGCTCAAAATTTATTGAAAAACTGGCTAAAGATCTTCAAAAAGAATTCCCTGCAATAGAAGGATTTTCACGCACTAATGTATTTAGAATGCGAGCTTTCTATCGAGAGTATAAATTAGTCCCACTGCCAGTGGGACAATTAGACGAAATCGAACATCTTGGCTTACTGGCTCAAATTCCATGGAGTCACAATATTATTTTAATGGAAAAGCTAGATGATATAGCCGCTCGCCTTTGGTATGCCCATAAAACCATAGAAAACGGATGGAGCCGTGATGTCTTAGCAATGTGGATTAAATCCGAACTGCATAATCGGCAGGGGAAAGCTATAACGAGTTTCAAAGAAACGCTCCCAGCTCCTCAGTCAGACCTTGCCGATCAGTCATTAAAAGATCCATATCTATTTGACTTTTTAGCTCTTCGTGAAGACCACAATGAAAAAGAAATCGAACAAGGACTTGTCGATCACGTCCGCAAATTTCTCATGGAATTGGGAAGCGGATTCGCGTTCGTAGGCCAGCAATACCCTCTTGAAATAAGAGGGAAGACTTATTATATCAGCAATTCGGACTGCTAAAATATTTCATAGGTAAAAGGAAGCATTGAAGAAAATTTATTTCGATTTAAATTAATTAGTTTGAGTTTTTTAGTTTTTGAGTTCATTTATTTCAGCTTTGTTCCCCAGAAAAACGTAAAATAATTTGTAACACACGCATACTCAATATTTTATGTGTTTTAGGTAATGCCGAATGGATTACAACAGCTTCTTTATTAAAAATGAATCTAAAGCAGTTTTACACTACATTGGCAATGCGC
>Ga0206822_1035_pt1 | contig 40944 bp, 39 predicted proteins | sample Alteio_BWOrgCont_83_FD_152913 | JGI IMG/M metagenome (GOLD analysis project Ga0206822, IMG submission 152913) | Enriched cells from forest soil in Barre Woods Harvard Forest LTER site, Petersham, Massachusetts, United States -... | ecosystem: Environmental > Terrestrial > Soil > Temperate forest >... | reverse complement strand
GGGAAGTTAGGGCCTAGCCTGGTGGGTTATCCTTACATTCAGAGCTGCGCATATAAAGCGGAAGCAAAATCAAAAGCAATATAGGTATGATAAAATCCAGATAAAGAATAACACCTACATTGCCTTCACTGTAGTTATGCGTGTAGATAGATTCCAAAACATGATGAATCCCATCGCTAAGTATCCAAACGGAAAATCCAATCACAGTCGCAGCCCAAAACAGTCTCCTGTACCAAATGCATAAGATGCCTAATACTCCAAATGCCAAATTAACATTGCCCAACTCCTGCTGAAAGGGGCACTCAGGCCAATTGGTATACTTGGCAATATACTCTGCCATAAATGTAAGGCCATAAAAAGCTACAAGGCTTGTTATACCAACACTAAACACAAGTTGATAAAGCAAAAACAACTCAATCAACTTGGCTTTAGTCCTGTTCTGGGAAGGAATCTTAATAACGTGGATTACAAATCCTATCAAACCCAAAATATAGATACTTAAAAAGAAAAGCATACAATCATCTTCATTTAATATTTTTTCATATATAGAGGACCGAACCAATTGATGAGCGTCCTAAAAGCCGCCCAGGTTAGCCTTTGCTTTAAAGGCAAGTGGCTTGTATAGATTGCCATCGACTCCAGACAACTTTCTGCACGGCGAATTTTCTTTGCAAAAGAAGCCCCTGAACTTTGATGAAAAATCAACTTTTCCTTTTGAGCCTCTAAAATAAGCGCTGTGTTCAGTAAGCGGTAGATTACATTGTGGTCCGGATCGTCCTTCTCATAACCAAAAAATGGACTATATAGCACGCCATTTCGAACACAATAACCTGCCACTCCCTTTATAGAACCGTTGAGTCTCAGAACTTTAAAATTCAAAAGAGATTGTTTACTAATCAGCCGCATAAAAGAGTTGTTAATTTGAGGATTGACATAGGAATGATGGGTAATATAAAGCGAGTTGTACAATTCTAAAAGTTTCGAACATTCATCTGCGGAAATTTGGGTTTCATCCAAAACTTTATAGCTGCTTTCCCTCCACAATTTCAAATCACTTTTAAGAATACGAGTGCAAAAAATGGATTCATTTTTTGTATCTGTCAAAAGGATTTGACGGCTTGTGATGAAATGGAAGCCGAGATTTTTTAATGAATGCATCAAGGATCCATTAACCACAGGATTTAAAGAACGAAAGACAATGGCGTGGCGGGGAAAACGCTCCTTTAGTGCTGTCACGATGGCAGAGATCTGTTCTGAAGAAAACCCCTCCGGATACAGATCGGTGGAAAACAGCCAATTGTTGACACAAACAACAGAGTCTATGCTGCCCTTGCACCCCATCTTGTCAAAACCACCTAGAAATAGTTTCGCCAATTTTACCAAAAAAGGATTGCCGAAATGTTCGATTGCTTCTTTTCCGTAAGTAATGTACTGGGAATATGGAGAACAAACCCAAGAATTTTTGTAGTTCTCCGTGACAACAGTTGTAGGAAAAACAAACTGCTGGACTTTCAATGCGAAAATATCAGCTTGAATGTTGTCCACATAGTAGTGAATACCATTTTTTATCAAAGGCTCTAAAAATTTTTTAGCGTAACATCCTTCTTCTGTATCGGGCCATACTAAAGAATCGATGTTATTCTTATCAAAAAGCTCTAAAGTAATATACACCCCTCGTCTTCCACTTTCTTCCTTTCGCTTTCTTCTTTCTTGATACGTAAGTTGTCTGTATGCCTTTTTATCGCTTGCCATGCCGTTCTTGCTATGATCAGAATTTCTATGGACTTCTCTTGATCGGGAATCAATAGAGTAACCGTCCTAGGCTTAACAAGCTTCAAAACTTCTTCGTTATTCTTCTCCAATTTGACTACTCTTGTAGGCAGCAAAGTTCCTTTGCTTCTGTGCCATTCATCCGGAAATACCGAAATTAACGGGTTCATTCTGATAAGATTCTCTGCATACAAACATCCATCATAAGTAAGAGCGAGAAACTTCAACGCTTCTAACTGGCTGACCTCTTCTTGCGATTGCGGTGGTGACTTAGTTAATAAAAAGTCCGCTAACTCCACTATCGTCCTTCGTGTCAGCTCTTTATCTTCGAATTGGTTAACCGGTACTGCCTTCACAAGAGGAGTGCCTTCTCCGGATTTCCCAATCGGGCCAATAGATGAACTTGTCATAACTCAACCTCCTAGTACGCGGGTGACATAATTCTTTCTATAACAGATACCCCTAAACGGTGTCTCCAAATTTTACTTCAAAAGTTTACACTGGAAATCGAAAGCACATTACGGTATAATGGTTTACATTCATAATACCAATGTCATTCCCATGAGCGTCCGCGATATCACCATTTTAGGCTGCTCCAGCCAGCAGCCCACCCGAAGCCGTAACCATGGCGCTTATATCGTCCGTTGGAACGATGAAGGACTTCTATTTGATCCGGGAGAAGGAACTCAACGGCAATTCATCTATGCCAATATCGCCCCAACCGTCATTACTCGTGTTTTCGTTTCCCATTTTCACGGGGATCACTGCCTGGGACTGGGATCTATCCTCATGCGCCTTAACCTGGACAAAGTGACCCATCCCATTCATTGCTATTATCCTGCAAGCGGAAAGAAATACTTTGATCGGTTGCGTTACGGAACGATCTATCATGAAACCATTACCGTCATCGAGCATCCTGTGAGTGAAGAAGGTCTCGTTGAAGATGATGGCCGGTTCCGCATAGAAGCGACTTTCCTGGAACATGGAGTCGATAACATTGGCTGGAGGATCACAGAACCTGATGTTCGGAAATTCGATCAAGAAAAATTAGAAGCCGTCGGCGTGAGAGGCCCATTAGTGCGCAAATTGCAAGAACAGGGCAAGTTAGTCATCAACGATCGGGAAGTAACTCTGGATGATGTCAGCTGGATCCGCAAAGGAGATAGCCTTGCTGTGGTGATCGACACTCGCCAATGCCAAAATGCAATCAATATCGCACGTGATGCCAAAATTTTACTGTGCGAAAGCACCTACCTCGAAGAACATCGCGACTTGGCCCACAAACATTTCCATTTAACCGCCAAAGAAGCTGCCCAAATCGCAAAAGAAGCAAATGTCAAAGAATTAATCCTTACTCACTTTTCTGCTCGCTACCAGTTCTCAAAAGATTTTGAAATCGAAGCGCGTGAGGTATTTCCCAACACCTTTGCTGCGGACGATCTCAAAACCTTCCTCTTCGAAAGATAACAGGAGTCAGAAGCCATGAAAATCATTTTTTCCCTTATCTGCGCCTTATCCTTTTGTCCTCTTCTTTTTGGAGCCAAGCATAATGGCCCCAGCTATGACACAAAACCAAGAAACGCTTTGGATTCATTGGGAGAACGTTTAGCCAAAAAATACAATATGAAAATGCTCAATACAGGCCTTGGCTATCTGGCCGATGCCCCCAAAGCTACTTGGTGCATCAATTTTGTAAACAATCAAAATCTCACCATCGAACAAGCAGAACCTATAGCCGCAAACCTGGTCCGAGCTGTTCTTTATGAAATGTATCACAATCCTTTATTCAACGCATACTTCCTGGAAGTAAACAAACAGCGTACAAATCCGAAAACTAAAGAATCGATCCTGAACAATGAAAAAATGTCCTTCAAAATCGCTTTCTGGGACGCCAATGTAAATCGCCCTCTCTATCCTTATCTTGCGCAAATCAGATTCACCGGCACAGCCATCTACTTCCATTATGCCGATCCGCAAACACAAGCCCTGCAAGAACCGATTGTGAAAACTCTTGAAGACTTGCAAATCAACGAAAACCAATATCGATAGAGGGGTAAACCTTGTTTATTGCCATTTCTTACCAATTTCTCGAACATCTTAAAGTAGTCAAAAATGCCTCCGAGCATACGATCCGAAATTACTCAATAGATTTGAACAGCCTAAAGAACTACATCGAAAAGGATATCCTCAAAGACAAAAAACCGGATGAATTTCCTGATAAAATCCGTTATGATGCCAGCTACAAAGATCGTTGGAAAGGCAAGGACCTTATTATCCCAATAGAAATCATCGACCGCAAAGTGATCCGCGGCTTCCTCGCCGACCTCAACAGCAATAATCAAAATAAGCGTACGATCGTCAGACGCCTATCTTCTTTGCGCACTTTCTTCCGATTTGCATTCTCTCAAAATCTGATCGCTTACAATCCTACGGAAGAGATCGAGTCTCCCAAAATTGAAAAGAGAATTCCAACCTCCCTTAACTACGATCAAATTCAAAAAATCTTTGAGCAGCCTGATGTGAACACCTATTTAGGATTCCGCGACCGAACGATCATGGAGCTGTTTTATAGTTCAGGGCTCCGTGTCAGCGAGCTTGCTGCTCTGGATCGTGAAAACTTTGATCGGGAAGGCTTGCTGATAAAATTGAAGGGAAAAGGAAAAAAGGAACGGATTGTCCCCATCACAAAAAATGCTGCGGAATGGATCATTGCCTACTTGAACCATCAGGAAAGGCATCAAGAAGTCGATGGCCATAAAGGCCAAGAGGATCCACATGCCATCTTTTTGAATAAACAGGGAACTCGTTTGACGACTCGATCCATTGACCGCAATTTCGACGCCTATATGAAGGCTAGCGGCCTTGCGGGAAAAGTGACGCCGCATACAATTCGACATACCATCGCGACCCATTGGCTTGAAAACGGTATGGACCTAAAAACTATTCAAGTGTTATTGGGTCATAGTTCATTGGCGACGACAACGATTTACACTCAGGTGTCGCCCATGCTCAAAAAGAAAGTCCATGAGAAAGCGCACCCACGAGCCTAATCTTATTTCATTTCAGAAAAAGGCGAATTGTCGTATAATTATCCACAGAAATTCCGCAAAATTCTTGCTTTTATATAACACTCAAACTAAATAAAAAAACTATGATCACACTAAATGCTATCTCCAAAAGCTTCGGCAGCCGGGTCCTGTTCGAAAATGTTACCATCACATTTAACGCGGGTAACAGATACGGTTTAACGGGCCCCAACGGTTCGGGAAAAACCACCTTGCTAAAGATTATCATGGGCATGGAAGAACCAACCTCGGGCACTGTCACCCTCCCCGACCGCGTTGGTATCCTTCGCCAAAATATCGAAGATTTTCGAGATTTCATCGTACTCGACACCGTTATCATGGGCAACAAACGTCTGTGGGATGCCCTGCAAGAGAGGGACAGCCTTTATGAGATGGAAATGTCTGATGATATCGGCATGCGCTTAGGAGAGCTCGAAGGTATCATCGCGGAAGAAAATGGATATTCCGCTGAATCCGATGCGGAAATCTTCCTAGCCGGTATGGGCATACCTAACGAATACCTCAACCAGAAAATGCATGCAATCCCCACAGATATGCAATTCCGTGTCCTCCTTTGCCAAGCCCTCTTCGGTGAACCGCAAGCACTATTGCTCGATGAACCGACCAACCACCTCGATATGGAATCGATCGGCTGGCTCGAGAAATTCATGCATGAGTACAAAGGCACCTTGATCGTCATCAGCCATGACCGCCACTTCTTAAACTCTGTCACCACCCACATCGCCGACATCGACTACGAAACCATCATCATCTATTCAGGTAACTATGACGACATGATCGTCGCCAAAACGTCCGTGCGGGATAGGGCTGAACAGGAATCCAAAAGCAAAGAGAAAAAAATCGCACAACTTCGAGAATTTGTCTCCCGTTTCGGAGCAGGTACTCGCGCCAGCCAAGTGCAGTCGCGTCTCAGGGAAATAGATCGCCTGCAACCGCAAGACCTAAAAAAATCGAATATCCAAAGGCCTTACATCCGCTTCATTCCGACAGAAAAAGCACCGGGAAAGATCATCTTAAAGGTTAGCAATATCAGCAAAGCCTACGACGGCATTCCCGTCATCGAAGATTTTTCGTTTGAAATTGCCCGCGGAGATAAAATCGGCGTCATCGGCGCCAATGGCCGGGGAAAGTCGACCTTGCTGAAAATGCTGTCGGGAGTCCTCGTTCCCGATCATGGAACTGTGGAAATGGGCCATCAAGTTCTCATCAGCTACTTTCCGCAAAATCACTCCGATATCATCAATAAAAAGGAAACCAAAACAAGTTTCGATTGGCTGAAAGAGCGCCGGCCGAATATCTACGACCAAGATATCCGAAGCGTGTTGGGGAAGATGCTTTTTGGCGGCGACGATGCTTTCAAAGCGATCGGATCCTTGTCCGGAGGTGAAACCGCTCGGCTTATTATGGGCGGTATGCTGTTGACGGATCACAACGTGCTGATCCTCGACGAGCCTAACAACCACTTAGATCTGGAAGCTGTATCGGCATTGGCCTGGGGCCTTAATGAATACAAAGGAACGGTCATCCTTGCCAGCCATGACAGAGATTTGCTGGATCATGTAGCAACAAAAATCATCGCCTTCGAAGCGGATGGAATTAAAGTCTTTGATGGTTCATTGGAAGAATATTTGACAACAAAAGCGGAAAATAAACAAGGGACCGGCCGATGAAGAAAAGCAACAAATCCGCCAAACAGAAAGTTTCATCTCTTAGCCAGTCAACCTTGAAAAAGGCGGCTGTTACCAACTTTCCGACGCCATGCAAAGAGAAATCAACTTTATCGAATGAAGAGAAAATATCCATTATTGCCGACCACTTTTCTGAAATCATGGATGTCCTTGGCTTAGACTTGAAAGATGATTCCCTTCATCGCACCCCTTACCGGGTTGCCAAAATGTATGTCAATGAAATCTTCTCAGGATTAGATACCAACACATTCCCCCCGGTTAGCTTCATTGAAGATCGTTTTAGCCATGGTGAAAACTCCAATACGGTTTTTGTGACTGTAAAATTCAATAGTTTTTGCGAGCATCATTTCGTGCCGATGAACGGGACGGCCTATATAGCCTATCGTCCCAATGGAAAGCTGATTGGTTTATCCAAAATTCCGCGGATTGTCCGTTATTTTGCCAAACGTCCTCAGGTGCAGGAGAGGCTTACCGCACAAATAGCGGATAGCCTCTCGACCCTTCTTGACACAAAGGATGTTGCCGTTTCAATTGTTGCCCAACACTTTTGCATTATAGCCAGGGGTATTGAAGACGAAAACAGCCAAGTGATCACCAATGTACTTAGGGGGAGTTTTGAAAAAGACGGACCTCTCCGACGTGAATTCTTCGAAGCGATCAACCGCAAGGAAAAGGGGTGATTTATAAAGAAGTGATTTATAATTGAGGATGAATCATCTTCGAGGGATCGACAATCTCGTCAAATTCCTTTTCAGAGATGAGTTTTAGCTGAAGGCACGCCTCCTTCAACGTAATGTTTTCCTTGAACGCCTTCTTAGCGGCTTTCGCGGCATTGTCATACCCGATCTTGGGATTCAATGCCGTCACAAGCATAAGCGAACGGTCTAACAATTCCTGAATGTGCTGCTTGTTAGGCCTTAGCCCCACAATCAAATGGTCCGTAAAGGAGCGACAACTGTCAGATAAAAGCCTGGTAGAATTCAGAAAATTATAAATAATCATCGGCTTGTAGACATTCAACTCGAAATTCCCTTGGGATCCGGCTGTCGTTATAGCGAAGTCATTCGCCATCACCTGAACAGCAACCATTGTCATGGCTTCACATTGTGTCGGATTTACTTTGCCAGGCATAATCGATGAACCCGGCTCATTTTCCGGTAAAAAGAGCTCCTGCAAACCACAGCGCGGACCCGAACCCATCCAACGAATATCGTTTGCTATTTTTATCAGCGCCACAGCTAATGTTTTTAATGTACCGCTGCAATACACAAATGGATCATGAGAAGCCAATGCCGCAAATTTATTCGGCGCAGTCACAAATGGGAATCCGGTGATCTCGGCAATCTTCTTCACAGCCAGCTCAGCAAATTCCGGATGCGTATTAAGCCCTGTCCCTACTGCAGTGCCTCCCAATGCCAGTTTATAAAACTCCATCATCGATTGCTCAATCCAACGAATGCAATCATCCAATTGCGCCACATAACCGGAGAACTCCTGACCTAATGATAGTGGAACAGCATCCATTAAATGGGTTCGCCCAATTTTGATGATGTCTTGGAATTCATCCATCTTTTGGGCTAACGCATTCCGCAATTTTTTCACAGCAGGCAGTAGACGAAAGTTTAACTCCTCAACTGCTGCAATATGCATAGCTGTAGGGAAAGTGTCATTAGATGATTGGCTTTTATTGACGTGGTCATTGGGGTGGATCGGTTTTTTGCTGCCTAATTCTCCACCAACCAATTCAATGGCTCGATTGGCAATCACTTCATTGGCATTCATATTGGTTTGCGTACCGCTTCCCGTTTGCCAAATGTTTAATGGAAAATGAGAGTCTAACTGTCCTTCAATTACCTCTTCGGAGGCTTTGATGATGAGTTCAGCTTTATCTTTTTCCAATTCTCCTAATTCGGCATTGGCTTTGGCAGCGGCTTTTTTGATAATGCCTAAAGCGCGGATAATGCTCCGAGGCATCTTTTCGCTGCCAATATTGAAATATATCAAAGAACGCGCAGTTTGTGCTCCGTAATAACGGTCGAAGGGGACTTCGATATCGCCAAAACTGTCCCGTTCTATTCTGGATTTTTTGGTTTCGTTAGAATGTGCCATAACCAATCTATAAGGCAGCATCGATAAAAATTCAATATCAATTGAACTGAAAAAAAAACCGGGAAGGCGGTAAGCCGGATCCTGTCGGCCGGCGGTTAAACCGGCGAGTAATCATTCTTCTAGGGGAACCGTTGCCGGAACCCTCAAGCGTCATCTTAGAAACACAGCAGAGAACTGTATAGCTTCAATTTGACTTGCATCGGATAGGGTTTACCATCCCTTGGGTCTCCCCAAGTGAAGCCAGGCTCCTAAAGCCGGCATTTCATCCTGTCTAAACGGTAATAACCGTCAGCGGAATATTTTCTGTTGTACTTTCCGTAGCCTTACGGCCCCCGGCCTTTCGCCGGTATCCTCTCTTGCGATGTCCAGACTTTCCTCTCTCATCCCTGATGGAATGACAGCGATTACTTACCTTCCCGGATGACAACTATTATACCATACACGAAATCTTCAAAGCAATAATATTGCACTCTAAGCTTGTGCATGGTAAATTATATTTTTTTCAGCGTTAACAATTTAATTAAGTGAATATATGTCAGTTACTAGCTCTAATATATCAAAATGCCCTCCTATTATCATCGAACATCTGCAAAAGTCAACGAAAACATATATTTTAGATCCTCAAAATTTCTTTGAACAGGCAAAATACCTTGGAAAAAATCCTTCCAACTTTTTTTACCAAGCTAAAATGACGGTGGAATCCGACAAACAGCGCGCTGAAAAAGAATATTCTATAAAAACATTTTCCACTCCCCAAAAGAGTACTGAAGAATACTTTTGCCACTTAGAAATAATCAAAAGGACCAAATATTTTCATGAAGATTTAACTCAACTGGGGGTAATTCCGGGTAGTGGCATAGAGAAAACACCGATTGGGACTGCTACTCTCGACCCTAAAAATTATGCTTTGATCAAGCATTTGTATGATAAAAATCTCCGAGAGTCCATTCAAGAGGGTTACTTTGATGATCCTGAATCTTTGCTTCAAGGTTCAAAACAACTTCTCGAAGGGATGGTAACTTTTATCTCAACCGGGACATTGTATTGCAATATCGAATTAGACAGCATCTTAGTGCGCAAACGTAAAAAACTCGAATTGGCTTTCACCAATTTTGAACAGCTCTCCTTTTTGCAATTCAATGCTACGGATGAAGATAGGATAAAAAATGAACTTAAACTCAGATTGCCTTATTCTCCACTTTATCAGAAAGAGCTTTTAGAACTCTTGAACTTAAAAAAAACCAGGCCGCCTCAAGAGTTTCTTGAAAACTTACATAAATTGTATGTCTTTGCATTAGGGGTCATTTTTTTTGAAATGACTACTAAAATGCGTTTGACAAGTTCTCTTAAGATAGAGGAGTTGCGCAAAAAAATGTTTGATTCAAAGACTCCTCAAACCTATATTGAATTGGTGCTTTCCATGCTGGAACCGCAAAGGGATAAGAGAATCGATATTTCCAAGGCTTTGGGCTTCATGCAAAATGTATGTTAGATCCTTAGTGAATGTGCAGGGGGTTGTCGGGTCTTGATATCCAAAGCCACCAAATAAACGCTAACCTGTATTGTCTTAGTCCGGAGCGCCAGCGGAGGACGTCTGAAACTAGCCCATAGCGACCGGAGGGAGCTATGGGTATCCAAAAAGACAATCTGAGCTCGGAGCGCTAGCGGAGAGCGATTGATTTTTTAGACGTGTAAATCAACTATAAGTTATCAATGAATATGGAGTTAACGCTTTATAAGATTTCAAGATTTGCAGATATATCTGAAAAAATCAATCGCTCTCCGCTAGCGCTCCGAGCTCAGATTGTCTTTTGAGTACCCATAGCTCCCTTCGGTCGCTATGGGCTAGTTTCAGACGTCCTCCGCTGGCGCTCCGGACTAAGCAAACCGTGGGAGCTACCGCGAAGTTTTACCCGACGGAATTAGCTTATAAAGTACTTAGGTAACTTTTGTTGTGCGGCGGCGACGCTGTTTGGTCTGAACTGTTGTCCCTTCCAGGGCTTCGCTTTCTTGCCAATAGTGTATGCGTGAACAATGCTCGCAAAATACCAAACGCTCCCCTTTGCGCACCAAGTTTTCATCTTGCGCTGTCAACATGATGTGGCATCCGCTGCAGCAACGATTTTCAATAGGCACGACAACACGGTCTTTTTTGTTCTTAAGAAGACGCTCGTAGATTTTAAAAACTTCAGGATCGGCCTTTTTAACGAGTTCATCTCGTTGCTCTTTGAGAACTTTGCCCTCTTCATTGATTCGGCCAATACTGTCATGAATTTCCGATTCCAATACCTTGCTACTTTCTACCGTTGAATCCAACGTTTCTGTAATATTCTTCAAGGCATCTTCCTCAGCTGCAATTTTATCAATCAGATCGCTGAGCTTCAGTTCTTTCGCTACCCTTTCACGATCGGTCTGGGCCATTTCGTGGCTAAGTGCATTGAACTCTTCTACTTTTTTGATGGAATTTTGTTGCGCCTCAAGCTTCTTCAGTTTGGCTGCAACATCAGCAACCTCTTCCTCTGCAAAACGAGAGTCTTTTTTGAGATCTAAGATTTCTGTGCGTTTTCGTGAAACTTGATTGCTGAGATCGCTCTTCACCGCGTTGATATTATCAAGATCTTTCTTACGCTGATTCTTCAAACGCATTAGCTGAATCATCTGCATATCAAATTCTTGGATTTCTAAAATCGTTTTTAAGGCTTTTAGCATGTTTTATCCTGAGTTAAATGTCAGCTGCTCTTACTAGCGATAAGATCAGTTTAAAGACGATTTGTTAGAGAATGAAAAAGAATCTACCTGATTGAATACAATAGCGTTTTTCAGAATAATTCTCAAGAAAAAACATTGGGAGACATATTTTTTGGGACCTCGTCCTCGCGATGATGTCATTTTTGTTGACAGACATCAGGAGATGTAAGCATAAACAGATATACCACGCGCGGGTAGGATTTTGAATTTTGTGCAGCGCGAAAAAGCTGTTGAACGATCGCAAGCCGGTCAAATTTAGTCAATATGAACCGGCTTGCGATCGTTCAACCCCGGGGCTTTGGCGCTGCTCAAAATTTAAATCCTACCCGCGCGTGGTATAAAGTAATTTGAAGTGATTTGCAAGTTCAAAAAATAAGGATTTTTATATGTCCCCAAAGAAAAACCCTACTCAAAAAACTGATAATCTAACCGTAAATCCCAACGCAAAATCCCCTACTAGAACTGACAATTTGACCGAAGAATCAAAACCCTACCAACCTAAAGCGCCCGATCTATTCAGAACAAATCCTTCCTCTGAACATAAAAAAGGTCCCACGACCCGAATTACCATCAAATACGACGTTGGCTTTTCCAATTCCCTTTATCTTCGTGGCAAAGGCCCTAACCTATCCTGGGATAAAGGAATAATGCTAAAAAATATTAGCGCGGATGAATGGGTTTGGGAAACCAACACTCCTTTTACAACATGTGAATTTAAAGTACTGCTGAATGATAGAGTGTATGAAATCGGAGATAATCATCTGCTCAGCTGCGGTGCCGCTATTCAATACACACCTAAGTTTCAAAGCTAAGTTTATACTGGATTCCTGATTCTGAATTCTGTATTCTGGATTCTGAATTCAACTTGGGAGTCCACTAAACTATGAAACTTCTCGACAATTACTTCAAACAAACTCCTCCCGAAAAAAGAAAATCCAGCACAATCGCTTACCTTGCCTCGATTGATTGCATCCGCGAAGAATCCCCCTCTATCGCCGATTCCATCCTGAATGAACTCAATGATCAGCGTTCCTATCTAAAACTCATAGCCTCCGAAAACTATTCTTCCCTACCGGTGCAGCTTGCCATGGGTAACCTTCTTACAGACAAATATGCTGAAGGATATGCCCACCATCGGTTCTATGCCGGCTGCGAAAATGTAGACTCTGTCGAAGAAGAAGGACAAAACCAATTGAAAACCCTTTTCGGAGCTGATTGCGCCTACGTGCAACCTCACTCCGGAGCCGATGCAAACTTGGTTGCTTTTTGGTCTATACTCGTTCAACGCGTTCAAAACAGCGAAGTGGAAAAATTGGGAAAAAAGTCCATTGATGAGCTGACTCCGGAGGAATATGAAAAAATCCGCCAGCTGATGCTTGCCCAAAAGATCATGGGATTGTCATTGAATTCAGGAGGCCACCTAACTCACGGCTATCGTCATAATGTATCTTCAAAGATGATGCAAGCTGTCCTTTATGATGTCGATCCCAAAACTGAACTCCTCGATTACAAAGTCCTTTCCGAACAAGTCAAAAGGGAAAAGCCCGCGATTTTCCTCGCGGGGTACTCAGCCCATCCCCGACGATTGAATTTTGCCAAAATGCGCGAAATAGCTGATAGTGTCGGTGCCGTTTTCATGGTGGATATGGCACACTTTGCAGGCCTAGTCGCAGGCAAAGTTTTCACGGATGAGTATAATCCTGTTCCTTACGCACATATCGTCACATCCACGACCCATAAAACCCTTCGGGGCCCACGTGGTGGTTTCATCCTTTGCAAATCTGAATATGAAGAAACCATCCACAAAGGCTGTCCCCTTGTGTTGGGAGGCCCCCTTCCTCATGTTCTAGCTGCCAAAGCGATAGCCTTCAAGGAGGCTAACACTGCTGAATTTAGAAGATACGCAAAAAAAATTGTTGAAAACAGCCAAGCCTTGGCCGAGAGGTTAATGCAAAGAGGGATCCGTTTAGTGACGGGGGGTACAGAAAATCATTTGATGATTTTGGATTTAACAGCCTTTAACTTGACAGGTCGTCAAGCCGAGACCGCCCTTCGTGCTGCACACTTGACAGTGAATCGCAATGCCATCCCCTTCGACAAAAATGGCCCCTGGTACACCTCCGGAATTCGCATCGGGACTCCCGCGATGACAACTCTTGGGATGGGAAAGGACGAAATGGCCGAAATTGCAGACATTATTGCCGATGTCTTATCAAAAACAAAAACTGTAGCAGCCAAAAGCGGGCAGCCAAGCAAAGCATTGAGCGAAACTGAGCCGGCGGCATTGAAAAATGCTCAAGATCGAGTGTTGGCTTTGCTGAAAAGATTTCCTCTTTATCCCGAGATCATAATTCCTGCCTTTTAGGCTTGGAAAAAACAAACTCTCCCGCCATAATGAGATTAATAATCAACATCTGGAGATAGCCATGGCTAAAACTGATAAAGAACAACCTTCCTTGACTTCGTCATTCAAAGTCAAGGATAAGATCGATGGCGCAATCCTTGACGCCAGAAGGATATTTATTTCTGACGCCATCGATAATGATAGTGCCGATGAAACTATTCGTAAGCTTTGGTATTTGGAATTATCCGATCCCGGCAAACCTATCCTACTGGTAATCAATAGCCCAGGTGGCTCTATTGATGCAGGCTTCGCCATTTGGGATCAAGTGAAAATGGTCACTTCTCCGGTCACAACCCTCATAACAGGATTAGCAGCCTCAATGGGTTCCGTGCTTAGCCTCTGTGCAGCACCAAAACGCCGATTTTCGACTCCAAATGCACGCATCCTGATCCACCAACCGCGACTTGGCGGAGCCATCCAAGGACAAGCCACTGATTTGGAAATTCAAGCGAAAGAAATGATTAAGACCCGTGCTGCATTGGTGAGTATTTATGTTCAAGCTACCGGAAAAGAAGCCTCAGTCATTGAAAGGGCAATTGATCGCGATACTTGGATGTCAGCCCAAGAAGCTCTTGAGTTCGGACTTCTGGATAAAATTGTGACTTCCTTCAAAGATATTAAATGAAGCTCCCTTTCTCGAAATATCAAGGCTGCGGGAACGATTTTATCCTTATCGATAACCGCAGCTTGTTTTTCCCTGTCAACAATCTACAATTCATACAACATCTCTGCCAAAGAGATAAAGGGATTGGCGCTGATGGAGTCGTCCTCCTGGAAAATGACTCTGAAGCTGATTTCCGCATGCGAATTTTCAATGCGGACGGCAACGAAGCCGAAATGTGCGGAAACGGCATCCGTTGTCTCATGAAGTTCATTCAGGAACTAGGTTTCAAACAAAATAAATACAAAATAGCAACCTTATTACGCCCTTTAACTGTTGAGATAGATGGGGATCTCGTTTCAGTTGAAATGGGGGTTCCTTTGGAGATGAAGTGGGACATTCCTCTCAACATCGATGGAATACCCTATATCGTGCATTACATCAATACCGGAGTCCCCCATGTGATTCTTTTTGTGCAATATCTGCAAAATATCAACCTGAACCAGCTGGGTCCGAAATTTCGTCATCACCCCCTTTTCGGTCCTAAAGGGGCAAATTTTAATATCGCTCATGTGTTGCCCACCGGGGAAATTTGGAATCGAACATATGAACGGGGAGTAGAAACCGAAACTCGTGCATGCGGAACAGGATGTACTGCGGTAGCAATTGCTGCCAACAAGATAAAAAATCTGCAGCCGCCCATTAAGGTGCGGACTCTCTCATTAGACGTGTTGGAAATTAATTTCAAGTTAGTGGATGGCCTGCCTTGTGATACTGTCATGAAAGGACCTGCAACTAAAGTCTTTCAAGGCGAATCCTATTTTTAAGTTGATTTGTAGTTTTTTTTATATTAGAATTTAGCTTTATAGAATTATAAGGATCATCTATGGCACCGAAGTCTAAGCAAGAAGCTCAAAATCCTCTCATATTACGCTGCAACAGAATCATGGAAGCTTTTGCAAAATCTAACGACGAACGCGACTTCTATCTCGATAGAAAAGAAGGTTTTCTAACCTATGCTGATTTGGACAAATCCCAAGAAGATTTAGAAACATTGGAAAAGGAACTTTTAAAGAACAAAGATCGATATTGTATGATTCCCAAGCTTACATTTTATGAAGCTAAGAAAATTATGGAAGGTTTTGTAAACGAAAAAGTCTACGACATCGACACCAAAGAGAAGCTCCTTGATATCATCCAATCAAAAGAAGCACGTGAAAACTTCCTCGAATTTATCTACGATCATCATGCTGAATTCGAAAAATGGCAGCTATATTACCAAGAAAGGTCAAGAATCAGAATTATTGAATGGCTCCGCACAAATCATTTTCACTTTGTATTCGAGGAAGATCTCGAACTTCCCAAAAGCATGATTGAAAAACTTAAACGCAGTTTGTTCGATGCAAGAGCCCCCAAAGATATCATCACCGCAAGAAAAACTCTTTTTGCCAAAGCAAAAACATACTACTCCAATGAAGCATTGAACCCACGTCCCAAAAGAGGACGCCCGCCAAAACAAGCGGCTAAATTGGAAATCGAACAACAGGTCTCAACGGATATCTTCCTCACTGTTCCTTCAGAAATTCGTGTTTTTCTCTTTACTCCGGATATCTCAAGCGCCTCCGCTATTACATTCTCTGCAAAATTTGAAGGTGATGAAGACTTCTTGACTCATCGTCGCCCTGGAAGTGTATCTGCAGACAAAGAATCCTCGTTAAATGAATTTAATCAAAAATTGGCTGCCTTACGCAGTCTCTCCTCCCGTTGGGTAGATACAGAATCCCCCAAAAAAGAACAAACAGCTCAAAAATTAAATAATATCAAAAACGAAGATCTTGATGATTCCGAAGATAATGTAGATGAGTTTGCTGCCCCCCCGCGTAAAAAGCTAGTAAATTCAGGATCAAAAACATCCCCTAAATCACCAAAAGCAACGAAATCCGCCAAACCCAAACCGGTAATTTCAAAGAAACCTGCTCCAATCAAAGCCAAAAAGATACAAAAAGTATCCCCCCCAAAAAAACAACCCAATACAAAATGGAAAGCCGCCAAACTCACCAAGACTACTCCCAAAAAAACTCCTTCTAAAGCCTCTCCCAAAAAGCCACCTCTGCGCTCTATCATCAAAAAGAAAGGCAAAAAATAGAGAGAACAGAATACAGAATACAGAATTCAGAATAAGAGACAATCTGTTGGTTTTAAGTCGGTTAGACATATTCTGAATTCTGTATTCTGAATTCTGGATTCCCACACATGTCAATATTCAACGTTTACTCAACGTTTACTTTGACAATAATTTGCAAATCATTTACGTATTGAATTTAAGAGGGCAGGAGATCTTGTTCCCTTATATGGAAGTTTTACTTTCCATACTACTCATTACACTTTCTCATTAAACTCAATCTCTCAAAAAAATTACTCATTTCATCCTCCTTTCCTAAGATTGTCCCTACAAACAACCAACCAGGAGAAAACAAATGAATATCCAACAAAATATCAATTTAGTAAAAAAACTTTTTGATGAATATTACACAAAAGGCAATATTGCCTTAGCTGATCAAGTCTTCACCGTCGATGTGAAGTTAATTGATTCATCGATTCCTAATTTTAAAGGCGGCTTGTCCTCTTTAAAACAAAGAGAAACGATGTATAAAACAGCATTTCCTAACAAAACTGTGAAAATTGATGATGTTTTTGCAGTGGATGATAAAGTGGTGGTACGCTGGACTGCCCAGGGAACTCATAAAGGAGAACTCCAGGATATTGCTCCAACAGGAAAGAATTTCAAGATCTGGGGAATAACAATCTACACCTTTAGCAATGATAAAATCTCAACAATCCATAATGTATGGGATCGTCTTGGATTGCTAGAGCAAATTGGTGTAATCGAACCAGCTGAAGCTCTTCATCATTAATAGCCCGAGCGCAAGTCCAGTATGCATTCATGCATGCTGGACTTGCCAGTTAACGTGTAAATAGCAACGCGGGGGAATTCAGAATACAGAATTCAGAAGAAAAGAGGTCCCTATTGTCCCTTATTCTGTATTCTGTATTCTGTATTCTGAATTCCTCCGCATTAATAGCCGTTCACAGAAAGGCTTTCCAGGTTTCGTAATAACGATCGATATCCTCTATAAACCCTTTATGACGAGGCCTCCACTCCAATAACCGCGCCGCACGCTCATTAGAAATCTGTTGATCAATCAAAAGACCGCTGGCTAAACCACTTCCAAACTTCTTAGCCGCCTCACTTTCGAGTAGATTATGAACTTTATCTGACACTCCAGTGGCTTTTACTGAGGCTAAAGCCATCTCCTTCACAGTATAATGGGTGTGATCGACTATGTAAAAAATTCCACGATCTATTTCTTTTTCTGCGGCCAGCACATAAGCTTGCGCCAAATCAGCAACATGCACCATTGCCCAACGATTCTCACCTGAACCAACAATCTCAATTGAACCGTCCTTAGCAGTAGAAAACCAGAAAGATGTAAGCCCACCTAATCCCCCATAAACACAACCGGGACTTATGATCACAGTTCGCAAATGAGATGAGGCTAGGTCTAATAATTTTTCCTCAATCCGATTCCGCCATTTCACACTTTCCAAAGGATTCCGCCTTACAGCCTCATCCACAATCTGACTTCCGGTATTACCGACACCCCAAACTCCGGATGTATAAATAATTGTTTTCTGCGATATTGAAGGACCTTTAGTCTCTACTAGCAAATTGTCGATAAACGAATTATCAAGTGCATCACTTTGGAGAGAATGATCCGAAGCGCAATGAACGATAACTTCAGCTTCCTTAATTGCCTGTCTATAGGAATCAGGTTTAACAAGATCGCCAATAACAGGAACTATCTCTGCTCTACGCAATAACTGAGCTTTCTGTTCTGAACGGATGAGTCCAGAAACTGCATGTCCCGAAAGACTAAAGGCTTGCGCAACTGCATTCCCAATATAGCCTGATGCACCTGTGACAAAAACTTTCATTAAAACCCCCTATCTCATCTTTTCTTGCATAATATACAGCAGACTATTAAATTATACCTGGATTTTATTTGGAATTCTTCGTAAGCTGCTAATTATGAATCGACTAAATATAAAACCAGGTCTTTCCTATGACTATACCTTCCACATTACCGGACTCATTTCAAGTTCCCACAATACACCCAAGAGGGGCCAATGGAGCTCCAGTACCCCCTGATGTATGGAAAAGACGGTTTCTTTTTGCCGGTCTTGCCCTAGGGATTTTTGTTGGTTCTGCGGCCCTAGCCGCAGGCACAGGCAGCCTCTTGAGTGCAGCCGGAGTTAAGTTGATCACATCAGCCGGAACAAATCCTGCATTATCCGCAACCGTAATGAAGAATATAGGTGCAGGCATGGTGTATAGCGGTGACGGATTGTTTCTTGGCGGTAAGTACGCCTTCTTGTCCGTTGCGGTTCCCGTTTATACCGCAGGCTGGGTGATTCCTAAATGGATAGTCACTAAAGGGATGCCGCAGGCCACACTATTAGCCCAAAGATATGTGTGGATTCCTGTTTGCAATGGCATTGTGCAGATCGCAGATTATTTAAATTCAGTCCTTCTGAGGGTTATCCAGGCCATATGCAACAAAGTGCTGATTCCATTTATGGAATTGTCAAAGCAAATGCTGCAATGGACTTGGCGCACAATACTCGTTCCGGCGTTAATCAATACAATCCGTGCGACACGTTCGATAGCCAGCCAATTCGCACAAGTCATGAAAACACTTTTTGAAAATATTATGAAGCCTCTTTTGATAGAAGCTGCAAAGGCCCTTACATGGACATGGCAAGCTGTAGTGATCCCAATCGCCGATAAATTGGCTCAAGCCTTATCGTCTTTAGGCAATGTGATAGCTCGAACGGCTAATACAATCTATACTCTTGCCCTTATCCCATTGAAAAACGCAGCGGTACAATTCCTAAATTGGTCATGGGATACGGTCGTTATCCCTGCACTTAACAACATTGTCAACACTATGGCTTATGTAAACGACGCCCTGGCAAAAACCATTCAAACCATTTACTCCAATATCCTCATCCCCTTTGCCAATGGAACCTTGCAAATAGTAAAACAACTTTGGCATGCCGTTGTCATTCCTGTAGCAAATGGAGTAATACGCGCCTCCTCCTACCTGAAAGATGCACTCATAAAAACAACCCAAACTATCTATAACATCGTTCTCGTGCCACTGGCAAATATATCTTGGCAAGCCTTGAAATGGAGCTGGAATAGGGTTTTTATTCCCACTCTGGATGCAGTTAAAATCACCGCCCAGGCCATTTTCCAAAATGTTGTGATTCCTATCGCAAGGGCGTCTTTTGAATTTCTGAAATGGACGTGGAACACAATGGCGCTCCCTATCGTCAACGGAGTAATCAATGGCATAATCAAGGGACAACAATTCCTGAGCAGGAATCTCACAATTATCGCTCAAGCCATATATGATTTTGTACTTCTGCCTATGGAAAGATCAATTCTTCAAGCGCAAGCCTTCACAATTCACTGTGGAGGAGTTCTTTACAGTTGGACAACAATAGCAATTTCAGATATCTCACAAGCGGTTTTCCGAAACAGCCAAGCGGCCATAGATGCGGTGCAAAGCTCTTATAGGTGGATTGCTGCAAAAATTTTCTAATCCAGCCTATGAATGCACGCGGGACTATCGTTCTTCCAAGAATTGACTAGAGACGGTACTTCATACAACGTCATCCCCTCCGACGCATAAGGCCGAAAAAATGGTTCAAGCTTATCGTAATCGTGAATCACGGGATCTAACCACCGACCTTCGTCTTCTCTTTTCAAGATCACTGGCATACGATCATGCAATTGACTTACTAATGTGTTCGCCTCTGTGGTGATAATAGTAAAACTCTTGATTACTTTTTCATTCTCGTCCTGCCAGCTATCCCAGAGCCCTGCAAAAGCAAATAGTTCCCCACTCTTTAATGCCACTCGAAATGGAATTTTGCCTGCAGCAGTTTTTTTCCATTCAAAAAATCCATCGGCCGGAACTAAACAGCGTTTTGTTTGAATAAGACTGCGAAAAGTTGGTTTTGAATTCAAGGTCTCGGCACGGGCATTGATCATTTGAAACCCGGATTTTTTATCCTTGCTCCAATGCGGGATTAATCCCCAGACTAACGGCTCCAAAACCCGTTGGTTTTTTTCCATATAAATGGCCAAACAACGTTGTGAAGGAGCAATGTTGTACCTGGGTTGCCATTCGGGAATTCCAAATGGCACCTCAAATCTTTGTGAAATAATAAAGGCTTCCATTGCCAATGAAAATCGACCGCACATTATACATACCCTTTCTATCAGCCAGAAATAGGTATATCCTATGTTGAATTACACAACAAGCTTCGGTAACTCGGCAACTGCCGCCAGGATCGGCCCTTCATAGTGGGCAAAGTCCTTGTCCAAGATATGTTTCACAACTTCCTTAACTTTATCGGCTGCCTGATCTTCATCTACCGGTAACTCACTATGTACCATTGCATTGAAAGCGACTATGGCTTGGGAATAGAAACTGAGATCATGCTTTTCCTTTAGGCGCGGAATCACGGATAACACGACTCCCAACACTGACGCAACAGCATCCATGAGCTCCGTATTATTCTTGTATTCAGTTTTCTGCTTATCCGAAAGGTCTGAGTTATCAATGTAAGCAAAAATCAACTTCTTGACCACCTTTCCGCCAATCCACTGTGCTAAGCCGCCTCCAAGTAGAGATGCACCTATTGAAACTACCCCTTCTGCAAACGGTGACGCCGTAGCTAATTTGGGCAAATGTACCAAAAGGGCTTCTTGTAGAGGGGATAATTTTTCCATTTCTTCTTTATTAGTCATTTTTTCTGTCGTAATGTAAGCATCATTAGCTTCAACGATTCCATTCGCAACGAGCATTCCCAGCCCCTTTTGATTTATTGATATTCCAAAAAGCTTATTGAGAAACCGTTTTATCTTTCCTATAACAAAAGCACGCTGTTCATTTGATGTAATTTCGATCGTATCGCTTAAAGCATCATATAAGGAATCAATAAATTCTGATTGCAGATCGCTGAACTTTTCTGAAGCAATCAGTGGATTGACATATGGCCCTAAGATGTGGAGAGCACTTTCCAGTTGAACAACAAGCTTTTCTCTATCAGATTCTGGAAGCAATTTTCCTATGATTACAGGAAGCAATTTCTCCGCCAAACTGAAAGGATTTGTTTTTAGAAGATCCGAAAAAGTATTTTGTTGGATTCTTCGCGCTTCCTTTTTTGCCTTTCTCGCTTTCTGAGCTTCTATCAATGCGATTTTGGGATAGATGACATTTATCAGCTTTTTTTCTGTCGCATTTAGAAATGTTATGCTTAAGGATTTCCCTAACTCATCAACGACTTGATGAAACTGCCCTGCTTTAATGAGTGCATGTAGTGCCCTTGCCAACAAGGCCGGTTGATAGCCTTTTTTCCCTAAGACATCAGTGTAAAAACTGTAGAGCTTCTTTATATCATTAGACTTTTCTGTATCTTTGCCCGGCAATGAATCGGTCAAATATTCGACTCCCAATTCATCAATAAATGCTTTAGCTTGCGCAATAGAATCAGGTTTTTCGGGAGTACTAAACTGTTTTGCCCATCTTCCGAGAGCCAAAAGATTACCAGACCCTTCCGTCAGAGTATCCATAGTTTCTTTTTGTTTTATCTCCGCCTTATTTCGATCTTCCAATGCATTTTTGAGGTTCGTTTCTACTATTTTCCAATCCTTTTCAGAAGCTTTCCAAATTTTTTCAATACTGGCTTCAGGATTTGCAGTAAGATTTTGACTGAATTTCTTTATAAAGTTATTGAGATCGTCTTGTTTTCCAAGCTGTTGGGCTAGAGAAAATTGTTCATCTAATTGCTCTAAAATCTTGTATGTGGGGAGGGTCTTAAAATCAACTACCCCATTGCTAACCCCTTTGGCCATTACAAAGCGATTACGCAACTGGTCGCTCAATTCTGGACCGCATCGACTTGCCAATCCATTAAAATAAGTTGTGAATTGCGATATATAAAAAAGTTGCCTTCCTTGATTTTTTAAAGTTTCTACTGATCCTTCTAGTGAATCTCCAAGGATTTTACTTGCAGGATCTTTGCATAGAGCTGCATATTCCTCACGATCCGTAGGATTTTCAAAGGCTTGCATTTGCTCTTCAAAAACGCGTTTAACTTCGATAAGATTATTGGTAAAGCCTTCAACTGTGTGATTATCTTTTAACAAAATTTGCTGAGCTTCTAATAGAAAACCATATTGAACGTAGAAATTCAATGCATCAGCGTCTTTTTCTTTCAACGCGAGTAATGCATTGAAAAGAATATCCTCGTGGGACTTACTCTTCGAAGCCATTTCTACAGCTTTCTGAAGTAACGAGAGCTGCTCTCCTGTCGTACTGCCAATGTCCCTATCTCCAATCACTTTTGTGACCAAAAAAGCAAATTTTTTATGTGTAAGCCAATTCGGATTGATTGCCTGGCACTTCTTAAACAAGTCATTCAATTGGGTAATCGCTGGGGATTGCGTCCCCTTATCGGAAAATAGCGACTTTAAGGAGGTTGCCTTTTCAAACTTCAAAATCCAATGAGTTTTTATAGCAGGATCTTTTATATTGGCTTTAATCTCATTTTGTAACGTGTAATAATCATGCCAAATTTGAATTTTCTGATAATGAGTACTCTCTGCAAAAAGTATGACCCTATCAGGTATTCTTACCGACTTTCTGAATTCTTTGGCCTCTCGTGGGGCCATAGTAAAGTGTTGTTTTATGAAGGTAACATTGTATGTTTTTACAATGATGATCCCTCTCTTTATAAAGTAGTTATCTATTCTAACACGGATAAATTCAATGCGGATAAAGAATTGTTTCGCCCATTTTATTATGGCGCTAGCTTTTTCTTCGCCAGCTTTTCGAAGTTCTTCTTCCGGAAGTACCCCTTCACTTAGAGTAATTCGTTGAACATCAGTTTTATTAGCATTCATCTACTTACCTATATAAAATTAACAGTAATATTTATTAAACTTACCAATATTATAGTTTATTAGTGTTAATTTTATATTAAGATAATATAATTTTTTATTTAAACGTAGAGGGTGTGATGATGTGACGATTATCTAGGGGACCTAAGGAGGTAATTGCATAAGTCCGGTGCGTGCGGCTACTTTTTGTTGAATGATTAACGTTGCGAACTGATGCAGGGAGCCCTCACGTGTTAGCCCAGGCTGAGCTTGCGAAGCCTGGGTACTGAAGCTTAACATCTTAGCCCCGGAGGGGCGACACGTTTTTGTCGCGTAACCATTATTATTCTTGGGCTATCAATGCGGGTTTAAATTGTAAATTTTCTACTTCTTAAAAACGTGTCGCCCCTCCGGGGCTATGGTGTAGGGGCATCTTGACCCAGGATTCGCAAGCTCAGCCTGGGCTAACACGTGAGGGGCTTCCAATGTTATTTCGCAACTTTGAACTTCCAACTAAAAAGCTTCACTCACCGGACTTATGCAATTACTTAAAAGGAAATAAGGAACACTCCTGTCCCTTATTCCCCAAGCCCTGCTATTCGTCCATTCTGGCTTTCAAATTTTTTTGCACAAAAGGAACGAGCGTAGTTACGGTCGTAACCATGCCTACTCTCCAAGCAAGTCCGGCCAATGGCTTTCCACGGGATACTACGGCAACAAACGAATCCTTCAAGGAAAAATCCCTTTGCATCACGGTCTTATATGTATCCAATGGATGGCTAACCACCGCAGCGACTGGCCCAACAATTACTCCTGAAAGAAATTGTGCTGACAATTCACCCATTCCCATCGTTTGAAGTTGCTCTTTCAATAACAAAACTCCACCCAAATAGGCGCCAGTAAAAACCCCCTCCCTTCCGGCTGTCGGCAGGAAGGAACGATAGAACCCGCTCAGTCCATAACTTGAATGCACTTTCCTAGCTGTATACCAAAATCCCATTTCGTTTTTTTGCTGCTGATTCATGATCAATTCCGCTGGACAAACAACCAAAGCTGATGCAACTCCAGCTAAAGTGGCTGCTGCTAACTTAGCGGCTTTCGAAGAACCCATATAATAGGAGAATCCCATTTCTGCTACAGTCTGAAGGGCTATCGTCGGCACAAAACTAACGGCAACACCTAGACCTCCGGTATATACCCGACGTACTCCTTTATATAACTGGCCTATTCCTGCAAATCCCATTCTTGCTTCTCTAAATCGCCTATTTGCTTCTTTGAAAAACAAGCGTGGATCAGCAAAAAACTTAGTGGTTATTAATTTTTCTAAAACCAATTTTCCTTGTGCGTCTGTCTTATTTGCAGCTTCTTGCTGTTTTCCTTTTCTGTAGATCATGGGTTGCAAAAACAGAACGACGGAAAGGGCTGAAACACTTCCAACGAATACCGATTTTACAAATCCCAACAAGTTTGGTTTATTTTCTTTTGAAGCTTCCGGTGGTTTCCACGCGGGATCTCCTTTTTGTTGTACTGAACTAGACATGATAAATTCCTCTTAAAATTTAAATAATAAAAAAATTAGTCTTTTTTAGACTTTGATAAATGAAAAAATTGTATAGAAAAAAATGATTATTATGTGCCTGTTGGCACAATAAGAAGAGGAAGAATGATCACGGATAATAAAAAGAGAGTACCGTTTCCAGCTGTGCCACAGCCAGATTTTGTACACAAGGATTGAATTGATTCATCTCTTTTTGTTTTCATAAAAGCAAGTTTATCACAAATGCTGAAAAATGTTCAACAGAAAAGTTAGGTTTTTATTGCGAATACTCGCTTATGATCTCAAAATTTAGTGTTTAACAACGAAACTCACTTTGGAGTTCACACGAAATTTTGTCACCTTATTCTTCTCGACTACACCTTCGATATGAGAAACGTTTATTTGCTTTATATCTTGAACAGTCTTTGCAGCTTCCTCCACTCCCGAATTAATTGCCTCTTCCAGTGTTTTCCCCTCGCTGATCACTTCGATAACTTTTACTATAGACATAGGAACCTCCTCTTCATAACCTTTTTTTTTAAAATAATTCTTTTGCACAAATATTTCAAGCGAATGTTATATATCACGATATAGAGGTTTATATGAAAATTCTTTCTTGTGCAGTTTGCCTGATATTGATGCTCTTAGGGTCTTCTGTTGGATTTGCATCTTCTGAGGACAAATACCAGCTCATCCTTAACTCTGCAAACACTCCCGATATTCTTCCCAGAAATTTTCGCATTACGAAAGATCCTTGGTCTCAGGAATCACTGACGCAGCCTCCTTCACGTCTCGGCTTAGACACACTTAATGCTTCAGGAAGCGGCCAGTTTTCTGAAAACGGCCTGCAAGCACTTCTCAAACGAATAAGCACTCCCATGCCAATCATTATTGTCGACTTGCGGCAAGAATCGCATGGATTCGCCAATGGGATTGCTGTCAGCTGGTATGCTCCGCGCGATACAGCCAACGTGGGAAAAACCCTTCCCGAAATCGAAGAAGATGAATCACGCCGTTTGAAAAACCTGCTTAATAAGGAGGTGACGATAGATCGCATCATCAGCAAGCCGCAAGATGTCATTGGCTCTACGATTCCCATCTCCATAAAAGTACACGAAGTGTGTACAGAAAAAGTGCTCACGCAGACGTATAAAACCGGATACTTCCGAATTCCTGTTACTGACCATCTTCCACCGACCCAGGAAAATGTCGATCGATTTCTTACATTTGTCCGCAATCTTCCCCCTAATACGTGGCTGCATTTCCATTGCGAAGCCGGGGATGGCAGAACTACAACCTTCATGGCCATGTATGATATCATCCATAATGCAAAAAAAGTTCCCTTTGAGGAGATTATCCAAAGGCAATATCTGCTTGGCGGAATAAATCTCTTGAAAATGCCTGAAACTGGCAGCTGGAAGTATCCTTATGCAGTAGAAAGGGCAAAGTTCCTTCGGGCTTTCTATGACAAAATTCAAAGGACATAAAGGACCAAACTTTTATTCTGACTTCTTTTGGCCAGAGGCTTCTGTATTCTGAATTCTGGATTCTGAATTCTGATTTTTGGTTTTCGCCGCTTGATCTTTCACATAGTCATCATAGTAAAAGTAGTTATTTTCCGGGTGTTCAGCATTATATTTGCGAACCTCTATGCATTTTTTACAGACCGGAGCTTCTTCAGCTATCACCGTTCCAGCTAAAACAATGCTTACAATCAATAACTTAAACATAAATATTTCCTCCTTGATGCCCTAACTCCTTACATATTGGTTTTGGACAAACAATACAATCTTAAATTTACAAAGAGGAATACTATCATTGACAAGCAAATGATAAAACAAGCAATTTGTAGCCAGACTCACTGATAAAGAAGCTAGTATGGTTTATCTCAAAATTTACGATCGACACAACATTGACGAATTGCAATGGAACGTTTTCTCTAATGGCGAATATGCCCAAGCCTACCTCTCAGACTTAATCCGCAACGGAGTTCAAGCCTATATTTCGAATGTAGACACGGAAATGATGGTTTTGGCGGTCGATGACATCCTGATCCCCATAACAATCAATAACACTGAATACGATAACTCCTATGTATGCTCGCCTTACACCCATTATGTAAGCTGCGGAATCGAAGAAACTCAACTCATGGAAAATCGATTTTTACGATTTTTCCTGAAGGTCATTTTTATTGCATTGTCAGGACTATTGAAATGGGGACAAGTAAACAAAGTGGTCTCCGTCAACAACTGGCTGCTCCCGACCAATCTCTATCCTCCGATTACTTCCGAACAGATCAGCTCAATCTCAGAGTTTCTAAAAAATCGTTTTCCTCACCACGCCATCCAATTCCGTTCTCTGAATTCCCGAACAAATGATATCCAACTGAAGGCGTTAATAGCGAATCACTATCATGATATTATGAGTCGTCAAATCTTCTTCCTCGATGCTAAATTGTCCCATCCTTTTAAAGCCAATATGTTCAAAAAAGACCTGCAATTACTCCAACGAAGTCCTTACACGGTCGTCGAATTACCCCATAAAGGCCAAAACCAAACAAAAAGATTATCGGATCTCTATCGAGAAATATACTTGAAAAAGTATACGATGCATAATCCACAATATTCTGAAAAGTTCATCGACCTCGCGATAGAAAAAAAATTGCTCACAATGAAAGCCCTGATCCATAACGGAAAAATCGATGGAGTTTACGGCTATGTAAAGATGAATGATGTCATGACGATGCCTTTCTTTGGCTACGACACTTCTTTACCTACAGAGACAGGTCTGTATCGAAAAATATCAGCCCTGTTAGCTTTGGACGCTAAGGAGCAGGGGCTCATGATGAATTTAAGTGCCGGAGCTTCCTCATTCAAACGATTGCGAAGGGCTGAACCCCATTTGGAATACAATGCAGTGTATCTAAAGCATCTGTCTCTTAGAAGACAAATCGCTTGGTTGGTCTTAAAGGGTATTGTGAATCCTTTCGGCAAACGAATCTTGAAAAAATTGAGATTGTGAGAATTAACACATTGTCAAGATAGATCATCCTCCACGCATTATTCTAAGCAATAATTTCGCAAATTTGAATTGAAATTATTTTACCATTATGTTAAATTTAATTATGTCCTTTATGTCCTTTATGTCCTTTATGTCCTTTATGTCCTTTATGTCCTTTATGTCCTTTATGTCCTTTATGTCCTTTATGTCCTTTATGTCCTTTGCCCCCTAACTCCTTAATTCCTCTTACTCCTTAATTCCTCTTACTCCTTAATTCCTCTTACTCCTTAATTCCTCTTGCGATTTTTCACCAAAATTTTGTAGAATGCCGAATTTCTTTATCCAAATGAACTAGTGAATCATCTATGAAATACATTTTTAAAATCGTCGTCCTAAATCTCCTGCTCATTGGTAATTGGTGCTTTGCCGATTATAAGTATAGCTTGTCTATCGGAGCCATTTTCCAAAACGAAGCTCCTTACCTAAAAGAATGGATCGAATACCACAAACTTCTTGGTGTTGAGCACTTCTACTTATTTAACAACCACAGTACAGATAACTTCCTTGAAATCTTAAAACCCTATATCGCCGATGGCACCGTAGATCTCAAAGATGAACTTACCGATGCCAAAAACATGAAAACATTTTACCCTATGCAGTGCAAATGTTATACCGATTGCGCCATCAATGCCAGGGGCGAGAGCAAGTGGATTGCTTTCATCGATATCGACGAATTCCTTCTTCCTATAAAAGATGAATCTCTTCCGGACTTCCTAAAACAATACGAAGAATTTGGAGGCGTGGCTGTCAATTGGTGGATTTTTGGCACCTCTTACGTAAAAAAAATCCCTGATGATAAGCTCCTGATTGAAAGTCTCACGATGTGCACGCATAAAACCTATGTCGATAATCGATTTGTCAAATGTATTGTAAGGCCCGAACGTGTCAAACAATTCGATAATGCACACCTCGCCACCTTCAATGATGGGTTTTTCGGAGTCAATACCGATAAATTTCCCATGGAAGGAGATCGAAGCGACTATGTGGCCGTCAACAAAATTCGCATTAACCACTATTGGACTAGAGACGAGCATTTCTTCTACAATGTAAAGATGGCTCGTTATAGAAAATGGGGAGAGAAAACAAATGCCGAGGCAATTTTCCAAAAGTTCAATGCTCAAAAAGACGATCTTATTTTACGCTATGTCCCTAAGCTCAGAGAGAAAATGATTGGAAAACCTTGACTATTAATGGTTTCTGAAGCATAGTTTTATACTTAATACTTACTTAGAGGTAAAATATGTCAATTGTCTATAAAACAACAATTACTCCCGATTTTGTTTTTTTAAACTGGGATCTCAACGGTACAGTCACTCTCGGAGATACCACCAAAAATATTAATGAAATCGTCGCAGAAGTTGCCGGAGAGATCAAGGCTAAGTGGGATCCAGATCTGTCTGAAATGTCATTCAAAGATTATATTCAGAAACATGCAGTTACGGGAGATAAATACGATCATGGAATCAAAGAAAAGCAAGAGGCAGAAATTGGTAACCTTCTTGGGCGTTTAAAAGATCTCGCAAAGTTAAGTGAAGAAAACTTGAAGCTGTATCAAAAAGCTTCCGAACTCTACGAAAAGCTGGCAAAAAGATATCTTAATCCCGAGAAACAAAGAGCCACATTAGCTCCCTATCCATCCGTTAAGGTGTTAATAGACAAAATGCAAGCTATGTGCCTCACCACAGTCACACTGCGAACATTTGGGGGTGATGGCCCCTTAGTAGCAGAGGAATTTAGCAAAAGCGGTATTCCCATGACTCGTAAAGCAACCTTCACCGAAGATGGAATGCAAATTGAGGGTGAAGATTTCGTCAGAAAAGGGACAGACCTCTTGAGATCACTCCAAGAAATGAACACAATTGGCCGAGATCAATTTCAAAGATGGAAGGACAATGATCGAAAAGCAGGTTCGGGAAAACGAATTTATTGTGTAAAAGACGCCAAGTTCGAAGGAAAAACTGTGTTATCCATCTTTTTTGACGATAATTTGAAGAAACGCAAAAAGGATTCCGAAATAAAACCGGCGGACCCTCAGGAACAAAACATCGCTTTTCCGGTGGATATTGCCGGCAAGGAAACTTCATGGGACGATCGGGGCGTCATAGGCATTCGGGTTAATCCTATTAAAGCAGCGCTGCAAGACGACTATTTTGTGATAAAGGTCAACAAACAGCTCATCAAACGCGGTTTCGCCCCTCTCCCTCTATCTTAATCCAACATGTGGCGATGTGGTCATCAACAAGACCCACCGCCTGCATATAGGCGTACATAATGGTAGATCCCACAAAGCTCATGCCTCTTTTTTTTAGGTCCTTCGATAAGGCATCGCTTTCGGGTGTTTTCGTTGGAGCCTCCCGCAAATGTTTCCAATGATTGACTATAGCCTCCCCTTTGACAAATCCCCACAGATATATGTCAAACGAACCAAACTCTTTTTGGATTTGCAGAAAAACCCTCGCATTCTGTCGAGCGGAATATATTTTTAAACGATTTCGAATAATTTCTGGATTTTTTCGAAGCTCTTCCAAGTCCGGATCGCTCATCTTAGCGACGCGAACCGGGTCAAAGTGGTGAAATGCTTTGCGGTACCCTTCACGTCTTTTTAGGATCGTTTCCCAGCTTAAACCGGCTTGCGCTCCTTCAAGGATTAGCATCTCGAATAAGTGTCGATCATCGTGATTCGGTATCCCCCATTCATGGTCGTGGTACTTTGCATATAATTCCTTACCGGGTTCTCCGCCAAAACATCGCATTTTCGTATTTTTCGCAACCATGCTTCTCCTATTCTTAAGGATACTAGACTAGGTGATTGTATAAATTTATGCAAAAAAATGACATAAAAAAAGCTGTGAGAATAATGTTTGATTTTTTTGGCAAATTAATCTAAAATGAAGATATTGATAAGGGAATCGTCATGGTGTACAAACCGCTTAGTGAAAAAATATACTTGCAATATTTAAAGATAGTTGGCTGGAGCCTGAAGAAAGGTTCTGTTGATCATAAATTGTTTGACGAGAATGGAACTTTTGTCTGCTCAATTAAAATAAGTCATGGTAAAAAAACTAAGCAAGAAGTCGTTGCGCGAAGTATCCATAGAACAGAACAAGAATTTAAAGTTAGGGGGTTAATATGGCCACCAAAAAAGAAATAAAAAAACACTTAAAAATAACACTTCAAGAAATCGGGGATATTGAACCCTGGTTTGATAAAGATTTTAATGCATGGATTTTTAGTCACCCTTTATATCCTGTCGAATATGCAGGAGACTCTAAACAGGAAGTTATTAAAAATTATCCTTTGTACCTACACGATTTTATTGAAGAAAGGCTCAATGAAAATCTAAGCACTCACACAGAAATGAAAACAATCGGTCGCGGAGGCAAACGAGAAGGCTCTGGCAGACCTAAAGGGACAATAAAAGAACCAACAAAACGGATTACCCTTCCCTTGGATATAGCTGAATGGATCAGCGAGCCAAATACAATTGTACATCTTAGAGGATTAGGATTAATACCTACACGTAAACACGCATAGAAATAATTCGTTCGTCCAATTACCGCAATTTTAATTTCAAAGCTTCAAGGAGCTCCGGAAATTCAATCGCCTTGGTATCGCTCCCAAAATGCCCTCGATCTGAATATTCATGATATTCTGTCCCAAGCTTTTCATGAACATACCGCGCTTGCTCTATCGGGATAAATGGATCATTCAACGAAGCAAATTGTATGATCCATTCCTGATTCTTGCAGATAGCCTCCCAATTCCATGGACGATCGAAATATCCGCTCTGCTTTTCCATCGTATTATCTAAATCAGTGTGGTAAGCTCCTATAAGCACGGATCCAATTAATCTATGCTTCTCAGCAAATCGCATAGCGGCTATTGCACCTGATGAATGCCCTACAAGAATTGATTGTGCATCGGCCTTCAATTGATCTTTTAGAAAAGGGATCCAATACGATTCCCTCGCTAAATAATTATCTGGAAATTCCTCGGCAATCACCTGGATGCCTGAACGCTCTAATCCCATCTTTAAAAAAGGAAACCAAATGTCATCTAGACTAGATCCTCCATTGCCGGGAATAAAAATGACTTTTTTCATGTTCTTAGCCTATTGAGCAGTAACTTATTCACGAGCTCGGCCTGAGCACGTCCATTGGTTCTCTTCATCACTTGGCCGACAAAGAATCCAAGAAGGCGTTCATTCCCGGATTTATATTGCGCAACATTGTCAGGATTGGCTTTTAGGATTTCATCAATCACCAGTTCAAGCTCTTTAGGATTGCTCATTTGCTTCAATCCTTCCCTTTCAACGATCGCACCGGGCTTACCGCCTTTGTCAACCATTACTGAAAATACATCCTTCGCTGTTTTGCCTGAAATGATCTCTTTATCTATCAATGATACCAATTCTGCAAGCTCTCCAGGACCAAATTTCAATGAATGTAAAGGCTTTTCCTTAATCTGAGCTAATAACTCATTGTTGATCCAATTGGTTAACCCTTTTGGATTATTGTGAACTTTCAAGGCTTGCTCGAAAAAGTCTGCAATTCCGGAATCTTGTACCAATAGACGCGCATCTTCTTCACTTAACTTATAAGAGTTCTTATAGCGATCCGCACGCTCTCGCTGTTTGGATGAAAGCTCTTCAATTATAACTCGCGGTTGTTGCAAAACTGTTTTCACTTCTTCAACTTGAGTCTTCTTCTTTTGTGCGGCGACAGGTTCCTGCGTCTGAGCTTCAGCCTTTTTTGTCCACGAATCTTTCAGTGTGACTATACGGTTGAATACCGGCTTACCCGATTTGGAGTCGACCGGATCAACAAAAAAATACCCTTGTCGTTCAAACTGAAAGCGATCGCCCGGATTTGCTTTACCCAATGATGGTTCGAGCTTGCACCCTTTCAATACTTCTAACGATTGTGGATTCAAATAGGTTAAGAAATCTCCATCTCCGGGGCTTTCAACGGTCAACAACAGATCATAAAGCCTAACTTCCGCGGAAATCGCTCCCTTTGCCGACACCCAATGGATCGTTCCTTTGACTTTTCTTCCCTCAGGGTTCTTACCTAAGGTCTCAGGATCATAGTTGCAATGAATGGTGGTAATTTCTCCAGTTTTCGGATCTTTTTCCACTTTCGTACAAGTGATGCAATAACTATGGCGCAGCCTCACCTCTTGACCCGGTGCCAATCGATAGAAATCCTTTGGAGGATTTTCCAGAAAGTCCTCTTGCTCAATATAGATTTCCCGGCCGAAAGGCACTTTGCGTGAACCTTCATTGGGTACATCATGGGGCCAATAGGAGGCGTCAAATTCTTCTACTTTGTTTTCGGGGTAATTGTCGATGATCACTTTTAGAGGACGTAAAACCGCCAACACCCTAGGAGCTTTGGCATTGAGGTCATCGCGAATGCAAAATTCCAGCTGTGAGACCTCTACAGAACTGTTAGCTTTTGCCACCCCCACCAGTTCGCAAAACTTGCGGATCGACTCCGGAGTATACCCTCTTCGGCGCAATCCCGAAATGGTCGGCAGGCGCGGATCATCCCATCCACTTACATGTTTGTTTTCAACCAACTGTAAAAGCTTCCGCTTACTCATCACTGTGTATTTTAAATCCAATCGGGCAAATTCATACTGATGGGGTCTCGCAGGAAAATCAGCCTCTACATTATCTAGAACCCAATCATACAGTTCACGGTTATTCTCGAACTCCAAAGTGCAAATGGAATGGGTGATACCCTCTATAGCATCAGATATAGGATGGGCATAATCATACATAGGATAGAGGCACCACTTGTCACCTGTCATGTAGTGGTGGGCATGGCGAATACGATAAAGAAGCGGATCTCGCATTTTCATGTTGGGTGAGGCCATATCGATCCGCGCACGAAGTACATATTTACTGTCCGGGAATTCACCTTTTCGCATACGGGAAAATAAATCGAGATGTTCAGAAACGGGACGACTCGCATACGGACTCAGTTTTCCCGGAGTAGTCACAGTTCCTCGATATTCGCGGATTTCTTCTTCAGTAAGGCCGCACACATAAGCTTTGCCCGATTTGATCAGTCCGACAGCCAATTCATACATTTTCTCAAAGTAGTCTGAGGCATGAAACAGACGCCCTTTCCAGTCAAAGCCCAACCAATGGACATCCTGTTGGATGGAATTTTCGTACATGACATCTTCTTTGGTGGGGTCTGTGTCGTCAAAGCGTAGGTGGCAAACACTAGTATAATCATCAGCTATTCCGAAATTCAAACAGATCGACTTGGCATGCCCTATATGCAGGAAACCATTCGGCTCGGGAGGAAAACGAGTGATGACCTTACCCTTATTCCTTTGGGCTTGTACATCATCTTCAATGATGCGGCGAATAAAATCCTTGCTCCCTGCTGCCTTTGATGGGTTTTCTGGTTTGACTTTTGTATCTTTCATGTTTTCTCTAATTTTCTAATAAATTGTATAAAAATGGCTCTCAGGTTTTGAATAGAAAGAATATCTCAAATGAAAGAAAATGTAAATGTCATTAGTTTGCTTGAACAGTGCATTGAGAGGTTTCAAGTAGTAGGGACGTTAGAGACTTAAGGGACCTTAGGGACTAGAGGGACAGGGAAGGTGCTTTTAGTCCTGTCCCTCTAGTCCCTAAGGTCCCTACTACTTAAAGCCTCTCTATTTTTCCCTCGAGAACTGTACAGTTTATTTCTTTACAATCCCTATATCACGCGCGGTTAGGTTGTAAACTTTTATGAGGAGCGAGGATGTCAAGATCGATCGATTTGCGACGAATCCATAGCCTGCTATTGATGAGGAGAAAAGCGATCGAGATTGGCATCCGCAGCCCTCAGAAAAGTTCACAACGTAGCCGCGCGTGGTATGGCTCGACATTTATGTTAATAAAAATTATAACAGATTTATACAAAGGAAATGTATGAATCAATCCAAAACCTCACCACAACAAAATATGTTTTATCGTTCCCACCCATGGCATGGCCTCTCGTTAGGAGAAGATGCGCCTAAAGTTGTGAACTGCTACATAGAAATGGTTCCTACAGATACTGTGAAATACGAATTGGATAAAGAAACGGGCATACTTAAAATCGATAGGCCGCAAAAATATTCAAGTCTTTGCCCCACACTCTATGGACTCTTGCCACAGACGTATGCCGGTCAGCTGGTTGCCAACCATTGCATGCAAAAAACAGGTTTAAAGAATATCGAGGGTGATGGCGATCCCATGGATATCTGCGTTCTCACGGAAAAGGTGATCCCACGAGGAGATATTATGTTAAGAGCCTTTCCGCTTGGAGGCTTTCGTATGATCGATGGGGACCAGGCAGATGATAAAATCATAGGGGTAATGATAGGTGATTTTGTTTATGGAAAGTACAAGGACATTCATGAATTACCTGAAAACCTGATCGAAAGGCTCCGTCATTACTTTTTAACATACAAAGATTCACCTGAAAGAAAAGATAGCAAAGTGCAAATTACCCATATATATGACTGTAGAGAAGCTCACGAAATCATTAATCTCTCCCGCAAAGATTATCGAGCAAAATTCCATTGATGTGGATTCTCAAGCAAACATCTTTTTGAGATAATGAAACGTCGTGTTTTTTGCATATCCCCCTCTTGAAAACTCAAGCACAAATCCTAATTTTTGATAAAATTCCGGAGCTTGAAAGCTCATCGTTTCAACGAAAGCAAAATGACATCCACGCGTTTTGGCAAAATCCAAAACATGATTCATCAATTGCCGCGCGATTCCTTGGCCTCGATATTTTTCCTCTACGAAAAGATATTTGATGTGAAGCTGTTCCCAGAACAGTTGGACGACAATAGCTCCGACAAACTCGGAATCATCGAAAATTTCAAAAGAAATTGGATCCTCGCTTAGCCCGTCCATTCCGGTCACTTTAACCGCTTGCTGTCCAAATCCCTTAAAGATCTTCCTTTTAATGTCGTCTGTGAGTTTATTTTGCTTGATAATGAGATTCATGAATGTTTACTCCTGCAATTTCTTATCTGGTTTGTAGTCCCCTTAACGAGGTTCTGCTACCGCTGCACAATTTTTTTTGGAACTTGATAGACTAAACATTGATTTAATTTACTCTACACTCTCCATTTCATTCGATAAAATCATTGATTTTTTATAAATTTTGAACGATAAATGATAATCCAGAAATAAAAATGCAGGAGACTACCATGAAAAAAATCTATGTTTGGATTTTTCAATTTTTATTCGCAATATCTTGTTGTTCAGCGCAAGAGTACAATGTTTTAGGAATTGGTGCACCTGCTATGGATATACTTATTCCTGTTGAAGAGGAATTTTTGCAAACGATTCCCGGAGAAAAAGGCGGAAGCGCACCGGTCGATTGGATCGATTTTTCTCGTATTCTTCAATATGGTTTATCGAAAGAACCCTTCATCGCCTCAGGCGGAAGCGCTGCCAATACAATTAAGGGACTTGCAAACTTCAGACAAAAAAGCGCCTTCTTCGGTAAAGTTGGCAAAGATCATATGGGATCCCATTTTACCTCGAAAATGAATTCCTTTGGAGTTATTCCGATATTAATTGAATCTGATACTCCCACTACACAAGTAGCAGGATTAATTACCCCCGATGGACAGCGCACATTTCGATATTTTTTAGGGGCTAGCAATGAATTGACAGAGTTGGACCTTACCCCCGAATTGTTTGAAGGTACCAAATTAGTTCATTTAGAAGTGTATTCTCTTTATAACGGTCATTTGGTAGAAAAGGCAATGCGCCTGGCAAAAGAGGCTGGGGCCATGGTGTCAATTGATCTAGGAAGTTTCGAGGTTGTCAAACACTTCAAATCGCAATTGTTACATCTTATTTCCAATTATGTAGACATTGTCTTTTCCAATGAAGACGAAATTTATGCATTAACCGGCTTAGATCCGGAAAATGGAGGAATTGTTTTAAAAGAATTGTGCAAAATTGCTGTTGTCAAGATGGGAAAACATGGCTGCTGGGTGATGTCTGGTGATGAAAAAATTTATAGCCCGTCTGTTCCGGCTAAGATCGTCAAAGACACTACAGGTGCAGGTGATCATTTTGCAAGCGGATTTCTTCATGGACTCTTAGAAGGTAAGGATCTAAGCGTGTGTGCTTATTATGGGAATTTAACAGGAAGTGCTGCTGTAGAGGTCTATGGGGCTGAAATTCCAGAGGAAAAATGGGTTGAGCTCAGACAGCTGATGCCCTGCAATGCTAAAGAAACCTTTATTAACCCATAGGACCACGCGCGGTTAGGTTTGGATAGCCTTCGGCCCTGAAGGCTATCTTTATCTTAGGCTCCGGTGGATAAAAGAATTTTGCCGATTGTCTGCCTGTTTTCCAATAAGCCTTGGGCCTCTCCGGCTTTTTCCAAGGGCAAAATGCGATCGATCCTCATCTTCAGCCAACCTTGCTGAATACCATCGACGACGGCCTGAGCCCTATGCATCAACTCTTCGCGGGTCAGTAGATAATTCCTCAAACTGCCACCGGATACCGATAATGAATGAGTCATAAGTGCATTCGGCTTGATCGGATCAGCCGGACCGCTAGCTGCGCCAAAAATCACGACGTGGCCTCGTATCGCAGCTGCTTCCAAATCCCCAGCAAATGTGGTTTTGCCAACTCCATCAATGATTAGATCCGCCCCATGTTTATTCGTCAAACGCTTTATTTCCGTTACAAAATCCGTCTGGGTATACATGATGACCTCATGGGCGCCTGCTTCCCTAGCGGCTTTCGCCTTCTCTTCTGACGAAACTGTTCCAATGACTCTGGCGCCAAGATGTCGGGCCCATTGCACCAACAGGAGGCCCATGCCACCCGCTGCAGCATGGATCAACACCACATCGCCAGTCTTAGGCTTGCGGAATTCATGTAAAAGATAATGGGCTGTCATTCCCTGCAAAGGAAATGCTGCGCCCTGCTCGAATGAAAGGCCATCAGGCAGAGGAATCAGCCTATCTGCGTCCACCAGACTCTTTTCGGCATAGGCTCCGGGCTCATGCACATAGGCTACTCTGTCGCCTGATTTGACATTCTTGACATTGGATCCGACCGCTTCGACGACCCCAGAGGCCTCCAAACCCGGTGTGTAGGGCAGCTGCGTGGGATAAGTTCCTCTGCGGAAGTAGATATCCACAAAATTTAAACCTGCATAGGCGATCCGCACCAGGGCTTGCCCGGGACCAGGTTTTCCGATTTCGATCTCTTCGAGTTTTAGGACTTCCAGGCCGCCATTTTGATGCACCCTAATGCTTTTCATACAGTCTCCATAAGTTTATCACTCGCCGGTTTAGATTAGCGAGATCTCATTGCCGCAGCTTAGCAAAAAAAACAATTAGGAAAAATACCCATCTTGTCAATATGTCCGGTATCTATGAGACAACACATGATGTGTTGTGCCGGACAATTCGATTAAACAGCACCGAAATTCTATGGCGATGCCCATAAAAGTCTTTAAAATGATCCGCCAAATATTTATAGCCCGGATCCAGCAAAGACATGATTTCTTTTACCTTTTCGTGTTCAGACATCTTATCATCCTCAAGCCCTTTAATCTCCATTCCAAGGCTCTGCAACAATTTTTCTTCGTTCTCTATCTCTTTTGCAAACAGTTCAGGTATAAAATTGATTTTTGAGGTAATCCTAAGAAGTATCTGCGGACCACTTGTATACAATCCCCCGTAATACCACTTCGGCTCCGGCAGGCTGCGCGGCCACCCATCCACAAAAACCGATGTAGTCAATTCATGCGACCACATAAAAAATGCAGCCTCAACTTGGTTCCTGAGTTGACTTCCATCTGCTAGGTCCTGTCGTATATATTCAAGCATTAGGCCGATTTTTTCCAGGCCTTCCCAATACCTCTCAGGATCAGTTTCATAGGCATATTTCATAAATCCTGCATGAATGAAATCATGTATGAGCACCTTGATGGAACCGCAATCCTCTATCCCGTCAAATCCGACTTCTTCTGCGCATGGCACAGCAACTAATCTTACTGCACAAAATTTGGATCTCTCTTCTAAACGAAAGGATGCCATGTAATTGAGCAACTGAATGCGGGCTAAGCCTGAACCGGAAACATGAAAAATAAACTTTGCATAACTTTGGTCCTCAACTACATTCTTTAATGTCCATTTGTTCCATTTGTCTTGCTTTGGGTGAATCACCCCTTTCACCATAGTATGCAACTCCCTATCAAATTCCCTATCGAGATCCTCCGGGTTGATTCCGCTCATGAAAGCTGACAAACAAAAACAATAGTAAGCATGCTCCTTAAATGACATTTCCTCCGATATGCACCGCGGAGCAAAAAAATCTTGGATATTCTTAAGAGCCTTTTGCGCCTGTACTGTTTTTATCTTCCATCCTTGAAGGGATTGCTTTACAAATGACAAATCAAAATCAAAAAAAGCCCGTACTATTTTAGAAGGCACTAATTCTGGTTTTTCAGGTTCATCTTTTAATAATGACTTAAAGACATCTAATCGAAGCTCGGCAGGAATTGCCTTCCTCTTATTCTTCAGGACATCAAGCTTCTCTAGGAAAATTTTCTCTACCGCATTTACATTTGAGTCAGTTGCTATATCAGGAGAAACTTTTGCAACGGGTGCCGGAGCTACAATGGGACCCGGAAATGGAATTCCAGTCGGATCTAACGGACTTGCGTTTGACACACAACCAATCATATCACTCCTTATTATTAAATGTTTTATAACATATTATCAGAAACCAAATTCAACATCGATAATAATAACAATCCATTAACTAAATATCTACGAAAATGGATATCATTCTATGATATTTCCAGCTATTTAATTGAGTGAGCCATTGGGCGGCTTGAAAAATATCAATACAAAAATCGGCGGGTTTTAAAAAGAAAGGCATGACAATACGACATTTGAAAATGCCTTTTGTCATGCCTGACTATGCAATTTCTTGCACAGGTTTTTGTTTAGAATGCCCAGTCGAGCTCGCCTCGGACTATATTGTTATAATTTCTGAAAGTCGTTTCCCCTTCATAGGCGATATTGCCTATGATGCAAGAACTGATTTTCACATCAAAACCAAGTCCGACTTTCAACATATCCCGATCCGTTATGCTCGGACGGTTATAGTCAAGAGCGTTGTCTGTTGCGCTTACAAAACGAACCTTAACACCTTTGCGATGGTGCAAGAATTCATGATCATAAACAACCTCTGCATAAGGTAAAATACAGCTATCAGGCACATTCCAGTATAACTGTCCGCCAATTCTGCCTAAGCAAGAATCTTGCCGCTGTGTAGATGCCGATAAATTCAGTGTACCAGCATGCTTTTCACGATAATGGTTAATGTGAATTCCTTCATAAGTTATACCTATGAATGGTAATGCTGTAAAGTATCCCCGTTCTATTACGAAGCCAGCATCTGCATTGAACTCGAATCCATAACCATGTGTATGTCCTTTCGCTTTTCGATCGATAAATGGAATATTCCTTTTTATCTTGCGAAATTCAAGGGCATGATAACTTAAAGCTGCATCAAAGAAATAACAAGGATCTGCCCAAGAGGCATAAATAGTGGGTATATAGTCATCTAAATGTATACGTCCACGGCCATTATGTACATGCGCCCTGCTTGTTTGGCAATCAAATAACGCTCCTACCGAAAAGCAATCATCTACAAAGTAATCAATTCCAATTCCATACACTTGGGTATTATAATTGAATCCCAATGTGCCTTGTCTTGAATTTGTTTTACCCCATTTCCCTTCGCCAACGGTGTATATTTGTGCATTATTGCAGCAATCCCCTCGTCGAAATTGGCAAATATATTGCTGGACATGCATCAATCTAAAGTGATTGTAGAGTGTATCGCGGAATGCCCGTCCTCCTTCCCATA